>Ga0224528_1000373_pt1 | contig 35671 bp, 31 predicted proteins | sample CBST25metaG_2_FD_179888 | JGI IMG/M metagenome (GOLD analysis project Ga0224528, IMG submission 179888) | Peat soil microbial communities from Stordalen Mire, Sweden - C.B.S.T25 | ecosystem: Environmental > Terrestrial > Soil > Wetlands > Peat | place: Sweden: Norrbotten County, Stordalen Mire...
GTCATGTTGGCTGCGGGTTCGATGGGGGAACTCGAACGCTTGGCCGACATTTTCAACGAATACCAGGTTCCCTACAGGCTCGGCACAAGGGCCAAGGCCGCCAGCATCAGCGAAGAAGCTACCTACTTCAACGATGAGAGCGCGGTGACCACGCTGGTTTACGGATACGTTCCGGCGGGCGTGGCGTTGCCGGATGCAAAGCTGGTTTTGTTTGGTGCGAACGACCTCTTTGACGATTCAGAAGCGGGGGCACCAAGGCAGCCGCGACAGCGCTCGAAGACATCGGCATTCCTATCGGATTTCCGCGACCTTGCGGTAGGCGACTACGTGGTGCACGTAGAGCATGGCATTGGCCAGTACCAGGGATTGCGCGAGATTCCCCAGGCAGATGGGTCGAAAGCCGAGTTCATGGTGCTGGAGTACGCGGAGGGAGCTCGGCTGTACGTTCCCCTGACGCGGCTGGATTTGGTGCAGAAGTATCGCTCGGCTGAGGGTGGACGCACGATTCTGAACCGCCTGGGCACGCAGCAATGGGTGAAGACCAAGGCTCGCGTGAAAAAGGCCATGCAGGACATGGCCGATGAACTCCTGAAACTCTATGCGCAACGCAAGACGGCGCAAGGATTTCAGTACTCGAGCGACAGCCAGTTTATGCGCGAGTTCGAAGATGCGTTTGAGTACAATCCGACCGACGATCAAGTCGCGGCAGTGGAAGACATCAAGCGCGACATGGAAGGTTCGCAGCCGATGGATCGCCTGCTGTGCGGCGATGTGGGCTACGGCAAAACGGAAGTAGCGATGCGCGCCGCCTACAAAGCAGTGAATGACAGCAAGCAGGTAGCGGTTCTGGCACCTACGACGGTACTGGCCTTTCAGCATTTCGAGACGTTCAAACGCAGGTTTGCCGCATTCCCCGTGAACATCGAGATGGTGTCCGGATTCCGGACGGCGAGGCAACAAAGAGAGATTGTGGAGAAGGTTGAGAACGGCAAGGTGGACATCCTGGTGGGAACGCATCGCGTGCTCTCGAAGGACATCACCTTTCCCGATCTTGGGCTGGTGATTATCGATGAGGAGCAGCGCTTTGGCGTTCGCCATAAGGAGCGGTTGAAGCATCTGCGCAAGGAAGTAGATGTGCTGACGATGTCGGCTACTCCGATTCCTCGTACGCTACATATGTCGATGCTGGGACTGCGCGACATGAGCGTGATCGAGACGCCACCTCGCGACCGCCTCGCCATTCAGACCGTGGTTGCGGTGTGGGATGAGAAACTGATTCGCTCTGCCATCGAACAGGAGTTGGAGCGCGGCGGACAGGTTTATTTCGTGCACAATCGCGTGGAGTCGATTTACGAGATTTCGGCAAAGCTGCGCGAACTAGTTCCTAAGGCGCGAATACTCGTGGGCCACGGTCAGATGGGCGAAGGCGAGCTGGAGAAAGTCATGCTTGGATTTATGCGGCATGAGGCAGACATTCTAGTTGCTACGACGATCATCGAAAACGGGCTTGATATTCCTCTGTGCAATACGATCATCATTAACCGCGCTGACCGGCACGGACTCAGCGAACTGTACCAATTGCGAGGGCGCGTTGGACGCTCGAATCGGCGTTCGTATGCTTATTTGCTGGTGCCTCCGGATCGTGAGCTAAACGATCTGGCGCGGCGAAGGCTGGCGGCGTTGAAGGAATTCAGTGACCTCGGCGCGGGCTTTAAAATCGCAGCGCTCGACCTTGAGTTGCGCGGAGCAGGAAACTTGCTGGGCGGTCAACAGAGCGGACATATCGAAGCTGTGGGCTTTGAGATGTATACGACCATGCTTGAACAGATGATTCGCGAACTAAAGGGCGAGCATGTTCAGGAAACGCTCGATACCGCGTTAAATCTCGGCTTGAACATTCGCATTCCGAACGACTATATCCGCAAGGAAAATCAGCGTCTGCGTATTTACAAACGCACTGCGGCGGTTGAGGATGAACAGCAGTTGAGCGATGTTGCGAACGAGTTGCGGGATAGATATGGCGCGCCGCCGGCAGCGGTTCAACACCTGCTGCAATACGCGCATCTCCGGTTGGAGTGCCAGCGTCTGGGCGTTGCCAGTATCGAGCGCAAGCGCGACCAGGTGAGCGTGAAGTTTACGCAGACGGCGGACGCCGATCCGCAGAAGATCATGCAATTGGTGGCCAAACACAAGGGAGTTGTCTTTACTCCGCAGGGGATTTTGAAGTTCTCATTGAAGGCGACAAAGCCTGATGAAGTACTGAATGGGTTGCGTAAAATTCTGGAAGGCTTTGAAGCGGAGCCCACCCACGCGTAAACAACTCTGACATAGCGTTCGATTGAAAAAAACAGCACTATTCCGAAACATATGAGGATACGAATGAATCGATTTGCCGCAGTAGTTCTGCTGGTTGGCGCGTCCGTTTTTTCCGTGGCGCAGAGCAAAGGCACCCAAGATTTCGGAGCGTTGGTGGACTCGATCTTCGATCAGCGAATGAAAGACAGTCCGAGCTGGGCGACTTCGCTCGGATTACACGAATACGATGCCAAGCTCGAAGACTACTCGCAACATGCAATTACTGAGCAGACGAAGTGGTGCCACGACACTCTCGCGGAGTTGTCAAAAGTCGATCGCTCGAAGTTGAATTCCGATCAACTGGTCGACGCTATGATGATCGAGAACGCACTGCGTGCTCAGTTGCTGGAGTTCGAAGACATTCGCATGTGGCAGCGGAATCCAGATGTGTATTCGAGCGGCCTCGCAAGTTCAGCGTTCGTCATTATGAGTCGCAGTTTCGCTCCGCAGGAAGATCGGTTGCGTTCGCTGATTGCGCGAGAAAAGCAGATGCCCGCAGTCATGGTGGCTGCACGCGCGAATCTGAAAAATCCTCCGAAGGTGTACACGGAAGTCGCGATTCAGCAGATCCCTGGCATCGAGAGCTTTTTCCAAAACGATGTACCAGCGGCGTTCAAAGATGTGAAAGACGAAAAGTTGCTCGCGGAGTTTCACGCATCGAACGCGAGAGTTCGATCTGAGTTGAAAAGCTACGAAGAATTCTTGCAACGCGATGTGCTCCCGAAATCAAATGGTGATTTTCGTATCGGAGCCGACAATTACGCACGCAAGTTGAAGTATGAAGAGATGGTTGAAATTCCTCTGGATCAGTTGCTCGCGATTGGAAAGGCTGATCTCGCCCGCAATCAGAAGGAATTTGTTCGAGTCGCAAAACTGATTGATGCGAATAAAACGCCGGAGCAGATTCTGGAAGATGCCGAAAAAGACCATCCTGCAGGAGATGGCCTGCTGCAGGCGTTTCGGGATACTCTAGAGGGAGAACGACGCTTCATTCAGGCGCAGAAGCTGGTGACGATCCCGTCGCCCGTGCTGCCGATTATCGAAGAGACTCCGCCCTTTATGCGCGCACTGACCTCGGCTTCAATGGATACGCCCGGTCCATGGGAGAAGGTGGCGAAGGAAGCGTTCTTCAACGTAACGCTGCCGGAAAAAGATTGGTCTGCAGATCGCACGAAGAGCTGGTTGGAAGGTTTCAATCGCGGAACGATCGCGTCCACTTCGATTCACGAAGCGTATCCGGGGCACTACGTGCAGTTTCTGGTATTGCAGCGTGCGCCGGTAAGTAAGACGCGCAAGATTCTAGGCTGCGGATCGAACGCCGAAGGTTGGGCGCATTACACAGAACAAATGATGTTGGATGAAGGCTACGGGCGGACGCTGGGAATACCGGAAGCGCAGGACAGCGCATTCTTAAAATTGCGCCTTGGACAGGTGCAGGACGCGTTACTGCGTGACGCGCGCTTTGTGGTCGGCGTTGAAATGCACACGGGCAAGATGACATTTGATGAAGGCGTGAAGTTCTTCGAGACCGAAGGACGGCAGACGCACGAAGTGGCTTATCGCGAAACGAAGCGTGGGACCAGCGATCCGACTTATCTCGTGTACACGGTTGGAAAGTTGGAGATCATGAAGTTGCGCGAAGACTACAAGCAGAAGATGGGCGCAAACTTTTCATTGCAGGAGTTCCATGATCGCTTCCTTCAGCAGGGTACGCCACCGGTAAAGATCGTGCGTAAGGCTTTGTTGGGCGATGACTCGCCTACGCTGTAAAAGGATTGAAATGAATAAGGTCATGGCCATTCTGATTACTTTATTGGCGACTGTGGGAGCGGGTTTTGCCGCGCCGAAAACTGCGCCGCCCTATCCGCAGAGCTTGAACAAACTGAACGACGAGTTCATGCAGAGTTTCTTTGAGTTCCAGCCGAGCGCGGGAACACGCGCAGGATTCCATCAATACGACGCGCAGATGGAAAGCTACGATACTGAGCGTGTCGCAAAGCAAGTTGCGATCTATGAAAAGTACGTTCAGAGGATAGAGTCTCTAGATACGAAGGGCTGGTCACGCTGGGCTTTGGATGATCGCGAGATGCTGCTGTGTTTTGTCCGTTCGCGAATTTTCGAGTTGCAGACACAGAAGGTTTGGCGGCAGAATCCGGATTACTATTCTTCCGTTCTGAGCGACTCGACATTCCTGCTGATGGGGCGCAACTTTGCATCGCCTGAAGTTCGACTGGCGGCACTTACTGCTCGCGAGCGCCAGATGCCAGCGTTGTTGAAGCAGGCCCGCGTGAATCTGCAGAACCCACCGCGCATCTTCACAGAGATTGCTCTGGAGCAGTTGCCGGGCATCATCGATTTCTTTCGCAAGGATGTGCCTTCTACATTCAGTGAAGTGAAAGATGCGAAATTGCAGGCCGAGTTTGCGCAATCGAACGCAGGTGTAATTGCGGGGTTGGTTGAGTATGAGGCTTGGATTAAGAGTGATCTTCTTGCGCGCTCGAATGGCGACTTTAAGTTGGGTGCAGAGAACTTCCAGAAGAAGCTTGCGTATGAGGAAATGGTGGATGTGCCTCTGGATCGCCTGCTGACGGTGGGGGTGGAGAATCTTCACCGTAATCAGAGCGAGTTTCAACGCGTAGCAAAGCTGATCGATCCGACGCTGCCTCCGCAAGAATTGCTGGCGAAACTAGAGAAGGAACATCCTCCGGCTGAAGAGTTGTTGCAAGCTTTTCGCGATAAGCTAACGGGTATTCGTGAGTTCACGGATACGCACGCAATCATCACGACGCCTTCCCGTAATCTTCCGACTCTGCAGGAAACACCGCCGTTCACGCGGGCAACAACGTTCGCTTCCATGGACGCTCCAGGGCCCTTCGAGACGAAAGCGACCGAAGCATTCTTTAATGTGACGCTACCGGAGAAGGGCTGGACGGCTCCGCAGATCGAGGAGTACATGGCGGCCTATAATTGGGGCGTTGTAACCAGCACGGCAATTCACGAGGTGATCCCGGGACACTACGAGCAGTACTTGTGGAATGAGCACGTGCCGTCACGCATCCGTCAATTTCTGAGTCTGGATTTGAGTAATGTCGGCGGTCATTTTTCGGGAACGAACGTCGAAGGCTGGGCGCACTACACCGAGCAGATGATGATCGATGAGGGCTACGGCCGCACGCCGGGCGTTCCCGAGGAACAAGATACCGCCTACCTCAAGCTACGGCTAGGACAATTGCAGGACGCGCTACTGAGGAACGCGCGCTATGTTGTCGCCATTCGCATGCATACAGGCAAGATGACGATGGCAGAAGCTACGGCGTTCTTCGAGACAGAGGGTTACCAGACGAAGTCAAACTCGGAGCGCGAGGTGAAGCGCGGCACTGGTGACCCAACGTACTTGATGTACACGTTGGGCAAGTTACAGATTCAGAAACTACGTGAGGATTGGACAAAGCAGCAAAAAGGAACGCCGAAGCCGAGTGAGTTTCACGATTTGTTCATGCGGCAAGGCGTGGCTCCGGTGAAGATAATAAGGCGGGCTCTGTTGGGGAACGACTCACCGACGCTCTAAATCGAATCAGGTGTGCGGGCGAGTAATCCTCAACGAGCTTACAATGCATCTACAGTACTGAGCGAAGGTATAAAAATGAAAGTTCGTAAGGCAGTTTTTCCGGCAGCTGGAATGGGTACGCGGTTTTTACCGGCAACCAAAGTAATGCCGAAGGAGATGTTGCCGGTCGTTGATAAGCCGATCATTCAGTACGGCGTGGAAGAAGCAATTGCCTCGGGATGCGACGAAATCATTATCGTGACCGGGCGCGGTAAGGTCCTCATGGAGGACCATTTCGATATCAGTTTTGAGCTTGAGCACTCCCTCGCTCTACGCAATAAATCGAGTCTTCTGGAGACGGCGCAACAGATTGCCAGAATGGCTCACGTTAGCACGGTCAGGCAGAAAGAGCCGCTGGGATTGGGCCATGCCGTATTGATGGCAAAGCGACTTGTGGGCGATGAACCGTTCGGAGTTATTCTTCCTGACGATCTGGTGGACTCGCCGGAAAGCCCTTGCTTGAAACAGTTGATCGACATTTTTGACGAGAAACATGCGTCGGTGATTGCGACCCAGATTGTAGAAGGCAAAGCGATCTCTGCGTATGGAGTGCTGGACGCGAAGCCTGTACCTGGATTCAATGGGCGACTCTACGAAATTAGCAACATGGTTGAGAAGCCGAAGCTTGAAGAGGCTCCTTCGAATCTCGCAATTATTGGGCGCTACGTGCTTACGCCGCGCATCTTCGAAATGATCGAGACCATTGAGCCAGGGGCGGGCGGAGAGTTGCAGCTGACGGATGCTCTGAAGAAGCTCCTGCAACATGAAAAGATTTATGGCCTCGTGATTGAGGGGAAGCGTCATGATGCGGGAGACAAGCTCGGATTCCTGAAAGCCACGGTAGAGTACGCCTTACAGCGCTCGGATTTAGGTCCGGCTTTCAAAGAGTATCTGCTGGGACTTGATATCGGGAAGGCTTCTGAGGGGCCGGTTTTCTAGATTCCGAATGATTGCGGCAGGATTCGATGCGAGTCCTGCCTCGGCTAAATTCACTGGGCGGCATCCCTCCGCGTCTTTCAGACAATCAAAGCTGAATGGAAATACGAGTTCAATGCGAATGAGCCGAACCGGAAAGGCATCTTAAAACTCTATGATCCAATTGCTCGTGAGATGGATTATCAGTGCGGTTTTGCTATTGGTGGTTTCACGCCTGGTGCCTGGGTTTGAGGTCGACGGTCTGCGTTCTGCAATGATTGCGGCACTTGTGATTGGCTTGGTCAATGCCACTCTCGGTGCATTTCTGAAGATCATTACGCTGCCGCTGACGCTGTTGACCATGGGCATATTTTTGCTGGTGATCAACGCGCTGATGTTGTTATTCGTTTCTAACTTGGTGCGCGGATTCATCGTCCATGGTTTTGTGCCAGCATTTTGGGGCGCGTTGTTACTGGCGCTTCTCGGAATGTTGACCCGATGGCTTACACCGACAGGCGATTAAATCAAGTGGATCGAGTGGACAAGTGCCGGCAGGTCGGGAGCTTGCTGAATCAGCCTGATCCCGGCGATGCCCGTAGATCCCGCAGCGGCGCATAGTGGCGCCCGCGCCGCATCTACGCCGCCTAGGGCAAAGACAGGAAAGCTTCTTCGCGTGTCACCAGCTTCGACACGCAAATCCGGAGTTTGGTCCTTCTGCGCGGCCGAGCGTAACTCCTCCAGTCCAATTCCGCTTTTCACGACATTTACTTTCTCGAAAATTGGCGCGAGCACCGCGAAATCGGCACCATGCGAGTCGGCAAGCCGTACTTCGTGAGCGGAGTGACAGGAGACCGCGATCAGGAACTGTCCGCCGTGTCTCGTGGCGGCCAATGCCCGAGCGTCCGAAGCGGCCACGTCGGAGGATGTCAGGTGGACGCCGTCGGCAGCAACGGCCAGCGCGACGTCCGCGCGGTGATTGATCAGCAACCGCGACGTGCCTTCTTCGCGAATTATGTGCGAGGCTTCGCGCGCGAGTCGCTCAAGTTCACGGATCGGGAGATCCTTTTCCCGGAGCTGAATGTAGTCGACGCCCGCAGAAGCGGCTTTCCGAATCGTCAGGAGTAGCTGAGCTCTGCGCTCCGAGTCGGTGCCTGCGAACTGTGTTCGGTCGGTAATGTAGTAGAGCAGCACAAGAGAACTCTACCTCAGGAGTTGGCAGCAGCACAAAAGCCGTTCGACCCGACCAGCAGGGCCGCACTGGATGAAAGAGCAATTTCTTCGTACACTACCGCTTGGCGGTGCTCCATGGCTGAACCAACATTGAATCCGGCGTTGATCCGCGTCGTGCTCATCGGGCTTGTCTTGGTAATCACCCAGATCGTCCGTGCGGTGAAGACTTCGAAGGCCGCCAAGCCGAATGCACGCCGGACCGAGATCAAAGGCTCCGGGATAGAGTTACTGCGCGAACTGAAGCAGCAGGCTTCCGAACAAGCGCGGGCGCGTCGGGGCGAATTGCCGTTGTAGGAAGGTCAAGTCGTCCAGACTGAGTTGCCGCGCATGAGCGAACAATTACGGCAGCCACCGACGATTGAGCCGGAGTCATCGATGGTTCCTTCGTTGCTGTTGTTGGCGCTGGTGGTGTGTTTGTGTGCGATGGCGTATCGGTACTGGGCCGGGTAGCTGATTCGCGGCGGGCAGGCTTCGCATCCAAATGAGTGTGAGCCTAGGAACCCAAGTTACGTATTTGTTGCTGATTGCGTTACCGATTGCGTGCGTCTCCTGGACCGTCACGCATGAAGAGGTTTTTCGCGAGTTGCGCGAGTACTGCACACGGTGCAGCGTGGAAGGTTCAACTCTGCCTCGGCGAAAGTTCTTCTATATTTTTACCTGCGAGTATTGCTTTAGCCACTATGTGACCGTTGTTTTTCTGCTGATCACGCACTTTCATCTGCTCTTTCCGGACTGGCGCGGAACGCTGATGGCGTTCTTCTCGCTTCCCTATGTCGCCAATCTCTACATGGGACTCTTTGCGCAAACCAAGCTGGAGGCAAAGAAAGATCGCGTTTCAGCAAAGGTGATTCAAGAGGAGTTGGAGATCAAGCAACTGGAAAAAGAGTGCAAAGCAATCGATCGCGAGGAAAGAGAGCGGGAGCAACAGCGAGTCAGGCCCGCAGCGTAGCCGCCTTGTCGGACCGTGCTTCCAATTTGGCGATGGCTCTGTCTTGTAAGCCGCGAAATGTAAGCATGGCGAACGAGCTGCCAACCAAGCACATAAGCATGTCGTTCTGCGTGTCCCACGGGTCGCCTTGGCCACCCAGGAAATTGTCTGCACCCGTGCCGGAAATGACTGCGACAGCATATTCGAAAAGTTCGTAGCAGGCGCTGATACCCATACAAAGCGTGATGGTCAGGAATACGGTCCAACCTCCGCGCCGAACGATTCTCCGCCGAATAAACACTTCTCGAGCGATGAGTGCTGGCACGAAGCCTTGGGCAAAATGTCCGAGCCGGTCGTAATGATTGCGTCCGAGGTGGAACACGTTGCTCACCCAGTCTCCAATGGGCACATGTGCATAGGTGTAGTGTCCGCCGACCATCAGAATGATGGAATGCAGCAAGATGAGTGTGTACGCCAAGGGCGTGAAGCGAAAGCGGTAGCGCGTGGCCACGAGTATGGCCACGCCAATCAGAGCCGGTACAACTTCCAGGAACCAAGTGACTGAATCGTATGCGTGGATCGACGAAACAATCAGCGACGCGGCAAATACCGCGAAGAGTCCTAGCTCATACCGCCATGTAAGCCCGCTCGCGCCAGTGTTTTCCATTAGCGCATTAACATTCCGCCGTTCACGTCGAGTACGTGCCCGGTGATATAGCTGGCCTCGTTGCTAGCTAGAAAACACACAGCATTCGCGATATCGGAATCCGTACCCTGGCGTCCGAGCGGAATCTGTGCGGTGATGGCTTGTTTCTGGTCGTCGGTGAGCACATCGGTCATGGCCGTGGCAATGTATCCGGGAGCCACTGCGTTGACGGTAATGTTGCGGGATGCTACTTCGCGAGCCACTGAAAGTGTAAGTCCGATAAGTCCGGCTTTCGAAGAGGCGTAGTTCGCCTGTCCCGGTCCGCCCACCTGCCCCACGATCGAGGTGATGTTGATGATGCGTCCCCATCGCTGTTTCATCATTCCGCCGATAACGGCCTGAGTTAGCAGGAAAGGCGCACTTAGATTGGTGTTCAGCACGTCATCCCAGTCGGAGCGCTTCATACGCATAAGCAGGGTGTCATGGGTAATACCGGCGTTGTTTACAAGGATGTCGACCTTGCCAAGCTGGGCAGAAATCTCCTTCACCGTCGACTTGATAGCTCCTTCGGAAGCCACATCGAGGCGGAATGCGACGGCTTTGCCGCCTTCAGCTTCAATCTCGGTTACTACTGCTTTCAGCTTTTCTTCATTACGTGCAGCCAGTGCCAATGTTGCGCCAGCTTTGGCCAGCGCCAGTGCGCAGGCGCGACCGATTCCTTGGGATGCTCCGGTGACGAGCGCCACATGTCCCTGTAAGGACTCCATTTATCACCTCAATATTGTGCAATTGGAACTTAGCGGATTATAGCTGACCAGACTAGCGGAGATGTCCCGTGACCTGTACTTCCGCCGACACTTCGGACGGCGCGCCCGCCGCGATAGTGGGTGCAAACAGCATTCGGAGGAATGGAGCTGGCAGCAAAGTGGTGACAGCCGTCATGACGATAACCAGCGCGTAGGCACGCTGCGAGATCATGTTCATCTGCAAGCCGATGAGCGCGACGATCAGCGCGACTTCTCCACGCGGAGTCATTCCGACTCCCACCTGCAGCATGCTGCGCCAGCCCTCGCGATAAAGAGGAAGGCCGCAACCAACAATCTTTGAAACTACGGCTAGTGCAGAAAGAGCCAGCGCCACCAACACAACCGAACGGGAGAACACCGATAGGTCCAGTCGCGACCCCATTGTGAAGAAGAAAAATGGAGACAGGAACTGATTGATCGCCTGCGCTCGGGGTTCCAGATTCCAGCGTGGCGAATAGTCCGCAAACGCCAAGCCAGCAAAGAAGGCGCCGATAATTGCGGCCATTCCGATCCGTGTGGCCGCTACCGAAAGTCCCAGGCAAAGCGCTAAGGCGAGTACCAGCGGAGCGTCCTGAGTTTGCATTCGTTGTATCCCGGGCTCAAGGCGATCCACTACTCGCGGCGCTACGAAAATCATAAATACGGCGAATCCAACGGCTTCGAAAGTGACCAATCCAAGATGAAGCCACTGCACTCCGCCCGTAGTTACCGTACTGACTAGCACACCGAGCAACAACATGCCAAGTATGTCGTCGAAAACCGCAGCTCCCAGGATAATTTGCGCCGTGCGAGATTTCTGCACGTTCATGTCACGCAACACCCTTGCCGTAATTCCAACGCTGGTAGCCACCATGGCGGCGGCAACGAAAACAGCCTCATGGGTTGGTTCACTGTGCCACTTCAGGAAGAGAAAGCCCATCAGAAATGGCAGCACGATTCCTGCTACTGCTACTCGCAGGCTAAGTCGTCCAACCTTGATCAGGTCGCTGGGTGATGTTTCTAATCCGACAGTGAAGAGCAGAAATACAGCGCCGACTTCGGCAATCGAGTAGATAGTATCGCCCGGAAGCACAAAGCGCGTGGCGTAAGGTCCAAGCACAACGCCAGCGAGAATCTCGCCCAGTACTGCAGGTAGGTGAAGTCGTTCGAATAACTCACCAAACACCTTCGCCCAGACGAAGATGGTAAACATTTGCAGCAAAAGTGAATCGGTCCCATGGGGCATCTGTCAGTTCGTCCGGGTGGTACGGCCTACGCTTCGGCGCATCGACTCATTCTGCGTTATAGCGAGCAAAATCGAAGTCTGCAGCTATTATTCACCTATTTACTGCAACAAGCTGTTGAGTATTTGGATGCAGTTCGGAGCGATCGCAGAATCGCGGGTCTATGCCGTAATTGAGCGATTTGGCCTTATATTTAGCCACAGTAAGTTAGTCCACTGCTCTCGATTTTTCAACATTCATCTCTGGATTCGTGCGATCTTAGCGGCGTCCGATAATTTATCCCCCACTTGTACAAAATCATGAAGAAAAGACTTGTCTATACTCTGCAATCCACTCTCGGGATCGCTGTCAGCGCGCTTTGCGCGATCGCCGTCGCACTCATTTTCTCTCGAACACACTGGAAAATGGCGGCTCCGTTCCTGTTTGCAGCAGTGCTGGTTTTGCTTGCCGGTCGCTTCGGAGCAATGGTGAGCGTAGTTGGTTCGCTGTTGGGAGCTCTCATTTTCGCAACTCTGCTCTTTTCTCCGATACATTCCCTGCATGTTGAGAATGAATCGGAGCGAGCTACTCTGGCCTGGATGATTCTGCTCTCCGTCTCGGCGTCTTACCTGCTGTTTCCATCGCGAACGGATGGGCACGGTCTCTAAATGCTGACGTTTTCCGGTGCCCACGCCAGCATTTTGAGAGAGCGCGAGAAGTGAGAAATGTCTGGTGCCGTGGGTAGCGCGAGTCCGAGCGGGTCTGCCAAGCTGTTTGCGCGAACTTCTACCCTAGCTCGCTGCAAAGGCCACGGTTGGTGATGCACTTCTGAGCGGTAATACTTGCCGCGATTCCACGAGTAGACACAGTAGCGCTCCGTCAAGAACTCATCCAGGCTGCCGCGATGGGAACGCTGAGGCTCGCCTTCGGGAGAGTAGAGCACGTCGAGCCTCGCCGGGCCATTGCCCGAGGCCGGACCGTGAAGACGGGTGGAGCGAAAATGAATCGGCGTTTCTTTTGAATGGTCTGTCTGTCCCGAGGTTCCGCTGATCTGGATCGACGAGTGCCAGAACTTCATTCGGAAGAAGACGCGCGCGAACCATACGGCTGAGAGATTCGCAGCGTCCACACTGAAATAAAACAGTCCCGGCTTGCCGCCCATCGTTACATACGTACGCAGGCGCACTTGCGGGAAAAACGAGAAGCCGGGCAGAGGTGGAATTCCGCTTGGCCGCGCTTGGCTCGTGGTGAATGGAGAAACGGTAAGCCAGGCGACGCCGTCGTACAGATCCAAGGTGAGCGCATCCGGTACCAGTCGCCTCAAAGTTCGCGGCTCGATTGCGTAATGAGCAAACAAAAGATTGTTCCAACTCTGAGAAAACAGCCACTGAGTATGGGGAGGCAGCCACGGTCGATGCCCGACGGAGTAGAGCAAGCTTCCCGCCGTGACGAATTTGGTTTGAAAATCGGACTCCACGCGACCACCCCGGTATAAAAAGCGTAGCCCAATTCAGTGCTGTCCTGCACAGGAATTCATCAAAAGCAGTCGATTTGCACCTGACGTCAGAATTTTCTGGCCCTCAGTGCCGAGTGGGCAAGCTCATTTGTGAGTTGGCAATCGGGTATGCTTTGCGTAAGAATCAAGCGCATGACCGTTCCAGCTTCCGCCTCTGCTTCCACCCCCGAGCCCGCTTCTGCCGAAACGCAGGTCTATTGCATACACGGCGCAGACCCGGAGGTGCTGGCCTATGCAATGGCCAAGTATTCCCGTTCCTCGCTTTCGCTTAAACAGTCTTTGTCTGAGCTGAACGAGCAGAAGGCAGAGAAGTTTCTCAGCACCTTCTACTTTCAATACGGGCATCGCTCAATTGCCGACCTCGCACACGTTGCCATGGCGTTGGAGCGGCTTTCGCTGCTGGCGGCGACATTGGTAGTGGACGAAACCCGCTGGGACGGGCAGGAGCGATCAACACGCTATCAGGACTTCAAGAAGAGTGGGCACTACACGCCGGAATTCAGCGATGCCGCAGACCGGCTCCTCTTTTCGAAAACGATAGAGTTTCTGATGTCCGAGTACCAGAAATTCAGCGAATTGAATTTTCAGTACTTGGTTTCGAAGACTCCCAAGCCGCAGGAAATGACGCAGGAAGCCTACGAGCGCACGCTGCGCGCCCGTGCTTTCGACATCTCGCGCTATTTGCTGCCACTGGCGACCAATACCTCTCTGGGACAGATTGTGAACGCACGCACTCTGGAGACGCAGGTTTCGCGGCTACTGGGCAGTCCGTATGCAGAAGTTCGCACATTGGCGGAAAGCATGAAAGCTGCTGCCCGCGGAGCTGCGTGGGATGTGAATACCGAAAAGCGCCGGTCCTTGGTCGAGGCTATCTCGAACGAAAATGAAGGCTTAGGAGCTCAAGTTGGCGCGGAACTTCTGCGTGAGGTGAGAGTCTCTCCCACTCTGGTCAAATACGCGGAACCTAGCGAGTATCAGCTGACTTCTGCAAAGGAACTGGCGCAGGCAGAGGCTGAGTTGATGAAAGGGCAGAGCATCGCTCCGGCTCCGGAAGTCGATCTGCTTGACGACGATCCACTGGAGATCGAAATCGCAACGACGCTGCTCTACGAACAATCGCGCCACTCCTACCGCCAACTGCGAGAGGCAGTGCTAGGCCTGAGTCAAGCGCGACAGGAAGAAATTATCGACCTCGGGATGCGTCATCGCGGAGGCCACGACGAATTGCTTCGAGCCTACTGCGCCGGGCAAAAATTCCGCTTTGACATCCTGATGGACATTGGGGCCTATCGCGATTTGCATCGGCATCGCCGTTGTGTGCAGATTCATCAGGAGTACTGCTTCGATCACGGCTTTGATACTCCGCGTGAGATCCAGGACGCTGGCCATGCCGAACTCTATGCTGAAACGATGCAGCGGGTTGGCGAAGCAGGGCAAAAGCTAGCAAAGGCTCTCGCTGCCCGAGGAGAGGCTCCTCAGCCCGCGCAATACCTGATTCCACTTGCTTACCGAAAACGTACGCTTTTCAAGATGGACTTCGCCGAGGTCGTTTACATCAGTGAACTGCGTACCGGAGTTGGCGGGCACTGGAGCTATCGGAGTGTGGCTTACCAAATGTATGAGCGCCTCGCCGAACGCCATCCGGCATTGGCTAAGTACTTCCGCGTCACAGACATAAAGCAGCCGGTGGATTTGCTCCAAAGGTAAGCCGGGAGGTCGGGGGAGTGATACTTGGAGATGCGACATAGCTGGAAGCAATGTTTTCGGCGGGAATTTGCTTGCTTCTTCTCCTTTTCTTCCCCTGCGCGTTCTCCCGTGCTATGCTCTCGGCAGCCGCCACCATAATTGTTAAACTAGGCGTAAGCAGCACTTGTACGCAGTTCCCGCGGCTTCGGGGCGGAGCGTTTTCCGTATCTCAAAATTATCGCAGCCAGGCGCCGCCCGACGCGGCATGGCAAGGAGTGCTTCATGGCCGAAGATCGGTCCCGCGCAATTGACCTTGCGCTCTCGCAGATTGAAAAGCAGTTTGGCAAGGGTTCCATCATGCGCTTGGGAGCCAAAGGGCCCATCGTTCCCATCGCGGTGATCTCCACCGGCAGCATCTCCTTTGACGCAGCTCTGGGCGTTGGCGGAGTGCCTCGCGGCCGTGTAATTGAGGTCTTCGGACCGGAATCCTCGGGCAAAACCACAATTACTTTGCAGATTATTGCCGAAGCTCAGAAGGCTGGCGGCATGGCGGCATTTGTGGATGCCGAGCACGCCCTCGACCCGGCTTATGCCAAGCGTCTTGGCGTAGATGTGGACAATCTGCTGGTTTCTCAGCCCGACTATGGCGAACAGGCCCTCGAAATCACCGAAGCCCTGGTTCGCTCTGGCGCGATTGACGTGCTGGTGGTCGATTCCGTTGCAGCCCTGGTTCCGAAAGCCGAGTTGGATGGCGAGATGGGCGACAGCCACATGGGTTTGCAGGCGAGACTGATGTCTCAAGCACTCCGCAAACTCACCGGAACGGTTAGCAAATCGCGCACTTGTCTGATCTTCATCAACCAGATCCGCGAAAAGATCGGCGTGATGTTCGGCAATCCGGAAACCACCACCGGCGGACGCGCCTTGAAGTTCTATTCCTCCGTACGCATCGACATTCGACGCATTGCGGCCATCAAGGACGGCGATCAGGTTGTAGGCTCACGCACGAAGATCAAGATCGTCAAAAACAAGACCGCCGCTCCGTTCCGCGAAGCCGAGTTCGACATCATGTACGGCGAAGGCATTTCGCGCGAAGGCGACATGCTCGATCAGGCAGTGGAGCGCAATATTGTAGAAAAATCGGGAGCATGGTACAGCTTCGATGGCGAACGCATCGGCCAGGGTCGCGAGAATACGAAGAACTTCCTGAAAGAAAACAAAGACATGGCGGCCAGAATCGAATTGGCGGTCCGCAAGGCTCTGGGGCTGGACAAAGCAGCTGCCGAAGCTCCTGCCGATCCACAGCCGGTTTCTCCGAAGGAAGTGGCAGCGGCCAAGGCAGCTGTGCCCAAAAAGTAAGGAAGTAGTTCTAAAGTCAAGAGGGGCGGAGAGTTCCGCCCCTTCTCTAATTTCCGCCCAAATCGCAGGGGAAATAGACGTCGTTGATTGCTTAGGCGGTGGCTTGCTCCGGACTTGTCTCCACCAATAATGGTCTCAGATTGGTACTGCTGCCCCGATATAAGAACTGATCGAGGTGCGCAATCTGCAGCATCTGCATAATGAGCGGGCTAGCGTGAGTGATCCGTACCTCTTTGCCCTTGTCTACGGCGACACCAAGTACTGCGGCCAGACTTCCCAAGCCACCGCAGTCCAGCATCGCTACTTCCGCAAGATTGATAGTCAGCTTGTCGAAGCCGCCCATCAGCAACATTGCATTCCGGCGGAAGGCTTCCGCTTCTTTGCCGCCTACCAGCTTTCCTCGGCAGGCCATGGTGACGCGCTCGCGTCCCGTACGAACTTCCAGGATCAAATCCATATACGTTCCTTCAGTTCAATTCTTAATTCATCTCTATCGAATTTCACCCTACAGAACGCGGGTTGCAGATGAATGAATATCAATTAAACAATCCATGAAGGAACGCTCCCGGAATGGGCCAGACAGGCCGGCCCTGAGCTAGTGCCGTGCCACAACTTCATTTGCGGTTTCTGGAGAAGCTTCAGTTAGACCACGACGATGCCAATGGCTCCAGAGAATGCGAACAGCGGCCAAAATGGGAACAGCAAAGTAGATACCGGCTACTCCCGCGATTTCTCCACCGGCCAACACTCCAAAGATGGCTACCAGCGGGTGTACTTCGACTCTTCCACCAAGGATTCGTGGGGAGATGACATAGTCCTGCAATCCGCGCCACACCAGCAAAAACGCCACCACCATAACCATGTGCCCAAAGTTCAAACCGAAGCAGATGGCGAGAATCAGAACTCCTGCTACCATCGGGCCAACAAACGGGATGAACTCCAGCAACCCGCCTAAGGTCCCCAGCACCAAGGAATACGGCACTTTCATCAGCGAGAGCACCAAGATATACACGGCACCGGAAATTGCCGCCAAATAGAGCTGTGCGCGGACAAAGTGCGACAGCATCTCGTCAAGGTCGTTCATGATGTCGCTCAACAGTTGGCGGCTACTCTGGTTTTCCAGCAATCCCTCGATGTTGCGTGCAAAGCCGCTCTTCTCTTTCAGAAAAAAAATGGCGAGGATTGGAATCAGCACCAGCCAGAGCGCGTTTCCTGCGATTCCAGTGACCTTGCTGCTTTGGGCGCGAATCGTGGAAAGCACTTCTTCGCGATGTCCCACGATTAGCTGCTGCGCACGGGCCTGCGTTGCCTCACTCCAACCACGCGCCTTGCCCACCTGGAATGCAATGCTTCCGCTGGCAACTCTGTTGTAAAGCTCAGGCGCAGAGTCTGAGAGGTGTCGACCTTCTTCAACCACTCGCGGGCCTTCGGCCAAACCGACTGTGAGAACCGCGCCCACAATAGCAACATAGGTTATGGCGATGGCAACTCCGCGGCCGCAACGCGTCCACTTCTGCAGGAGCACAATCAACGGCTCCAACAGATAGGCGAATAGCATTGCAAACAGGAAGGCCAAGAGTGGCTTGCGTGCCAGCCACACAAAGGCAAGCAGAGACGCCGTGGCCAGAGTGGTAAACAGAATGCGAAGCGTGTTCCGGTCGAGAAGGCTCATGTAATGTATGCCTTAGAGAGTCGCCCCATTGTAGAGCAAAGGCCGGCTCTGCGGCTCTAGCTCGCTCCCGGAACGAACCAAAGGGGTGTGTAACACTGTGATGCACCGCGCTGTTCAGGTGGCTCCCCTCTTGCGAGGGCCAATCTGCGCTTTCGGAACCGCTAGAATCGTATAGAAAAGCGTTTGGCGGGTTGATTAGCCTCACGGGCGGGGCATAATATTGGAAGCGCCCGCGATACGACGAGGAACATTGAAGCAAGTCATTGCTATCTACCCCGGAACTTTCGATCCGCCGACGAACGGCCACCTCGACCTGATTCAGCGCGGGGCCAAGATTTTTGATGAACTGGTAGTAGCTATACTGCGGAACTCGGAGAAAACACCGCTGTTCAGTGTGGAGGAGCGGCTAGATATGCTCCGCGAGTGTACTGCACAGTGGGAAAATGTTCGCGTGGAGTCCTTTGACGGGCTGCTGGTGGATTACGCCCAGAGTCGCGGGGCTAAGGCCGTCCTGCGTGGAATCCGCGCCGTCAGCGACTACGAGTATGAACTCCAGATGGCTTGGATGAATCGCAAACTCGATGCCAGTCTGGAAACAGTTTTCATGATGCCCGCCGGAGCGTATTCCTATCTGAGTTCGCGCCTGGTGCGTGAAATTGCCTCGCTCGGTGGGGCACTCGGAGACCTGATTCCGGTCTCGGTGGAGAATCGGCTTCGCGCGCGTTTAGGAGTTGCGCTGCAGGCTCACAAATAGATTCCGCAGCTTGGGGCTGCCAGCCTCGGGCGTGCAACAGGATTTCAATTTAACGCGCAGCTATAGTTCAGTTCGCAGCCGTAGCTCGCAACCAAAAGCTCGAACGCTAACTTGCAAGCAAAGAGTTCGGACCAGATTTGAAACCAGATCGCAACCGGAAAGGAATTCCAGTGTCATTAACCGCAGGAGCTACTGCCTTCACGGCGCGCATTGGCCGCATTGAAATTTCGGCCACCATGGCCATCAACAACGAAGCAACCACGCTGCGTTCGCAGGGGGTGGACTTGGTGGACTTCGGCGCAGGCGAGCCGCATTTCCCCACGCCCGAGCACATCAAACAGGCTGGCATCGAAGCCATTCAGAAGAACTTTACAAAATACACAGCTGTTGCCGGAATCAAGGAACTGCGCGAAGCGGTTGTTTCCCGCCATCATCAGGACTTTGGTTCGAACTACACGTTTGACGAGAGCATCGTCACCACGGGTGGCAAGAACGCACTCTTCAACACGTTCCAAGTGATCATCGACCACGGCGACGAAGTTATCATTCCGGTACCGTACTGGGTTTCGTTCAAAGACATGGTCGAGTTCTGCGGCGGCAAGTGCGCATTCGTCAAAACGCATGCCGAGGATGGCTTCCGCCTGACGGCAGCGATGATCGAGAAGGCTATTACTCCGCGCACGCGCATCATCCTGCTGAACTCGCCGAATAACCCGTCGGGTGCAGTGGTTGCTCCTGAGGATCTGACGGCAATCGTGAAGCTGGCCGCCTCGCGTGGTATTTATGTGATGAGCGATGAGTGCTACGTTTACCTGGACTACACGGGCCGCCCATTTTCGCTGGGTTCGCTCACCGAGTACAAGGATTCGTTGCTGCTGATGGGCTCGCTTTCTAAAACCTACTCCATGACCGGATGGCGTCTCGGCTTTGCCTTGGCTCCGAAGGCCGTGATCAGCCAGTTGCAGAAATTGCAGAGCCAGTCCACTTCGAATCCGACCTCGATCGTGCAAAAGGCTGGCGTTGCCGCGCTGACTGCTTCGCAGCAGTGCGTCGCCGATATGCGTACTAAATACATTCAGCTTCGCGATCAAATCGTTGCCGGACTTCGCACCATCCCCGGCGTCAAAGTGAATGTCCCCGAGGGTGCGTTCTACGCGTTTCCCGACGTGAGTGAGATCGCTGGACGAGCAGGAATCACAACTACCGAACTGACTTCGAGACTACTAAAGCAAGGCCACGTTGTCGGCGTCCCCGGCGAAGCATTCGGGTTGCCCGGACACATCCGTTTCTCCTACGCGACGTCGTCTGCAGAAATTGATCGCGGATTGGAACGGGTTCGCGCATTCTTTGGAGCCCTGTAGCTGAAATTCGGAATAGCTTGAATCAAGGAGGAATGGAATGCCGTCCGGCATCTCGTTCCTCTTTGGTTTTCATCAAAGGAGTAGTTGCGCTACTCTGTGCAGGGGCGTTCGACCTATGACCGCAGCACTTTATCCTTTTTTGATATCTCCGGAGTTTCACGAACGGGTGTGGGGTACGCGCGATCTGCGACCCTATTTCACTCACGCGGTGGAAGCCGATCCAATTGGCGAAGTGTGGCTCACCGGGGAAACCTGCAAGGTCGTCAATGGACCGCTTGCCGGCCAAACATTGCACGATCTTGCGCTGCAGTTTGGAGCTGAACTTACCGGCGAAGCCGCACCGCTGGCAACTCGCTTCCCTTTGCTTATCAAGTTCCTATTTCCTCGCCAAAAGTTAAGTGTGCAGGTGCATCCCGATGATGACGGAGCACGTCTCGCTGGGGAAGCTTGCGGCAAAACAGAGTGTTGGTATGTGGCTCGTGCGGTCGAGGGTGCCCAGGTTGGAGTCGGACTACGTTCGGGTATCAATAGCGAGACATTCAGAATGGCCATTGAAGCCAATCAGGCCGAACACATGTTGAATTGGCTAGATGTGCGTACCGGGGAAATGATCTACGTCGATGCCGGAACTGTGCATGCCGTCGGTCCCAATTGCATCATCATTGAGACTCAGCAGAACTGCGATATCACCTATCGTCTTTACGACTATGGGCGTCCGCGTGAACTTCATCTCGATTGCGGAATGGCGGCAGTTCGTGAAAAAACGCACGCGGGCCGAATCGAACCAGAAGTTGTAGACGGACATGAAATACTGGTCTCCTCGCCATGCTTCGTTGTCGAAAAATATAAGGTCGAGAGTCCAGTTATGCTGACACGTGAGGATGGGCAAAGCTCCGTTCAAGTGTTGCTTGCAGTCGATGGCGGAGCCGTCGTCGAAGGGGTTGGCTTCCAACCGCTAACATTCACGCGCGGAGAAGCTGTCGTCATTCCTGCTTCACTGCCTGAGTTCACTCTGCGTCCGCAGTGGGGCGCTGAAATTCTACGCATGCGCATGCCCTCACAAGTTGTGGCCGAGCCGGTCGGTACGTTGCATATCGGCACAATCACGCATAGTTGATTTAAGGAGTAATTTTGGCGAAGACTCATAAGCCGGAGTTTTATCCCATCATTCTGGCCGGAGGTCGAGGCACTCGCTTCTGGCCACTGAGCAGAAAGACTTTCGCGAAGCAGTTGCTGCCCCTGAATTCGGAACGGTCCATGATTCAGGAAACGGTGGAGCGGTTGTCTAATTCCGCGCCCCCTGAAAACTTCTGGATCATTACGAACAACGATCTCCGCAGCAACATCGCAAAACAGATAGACTCCATTCCCCGAAAGCAAATCGTCGCCGAACCTGCTGGTCGCAACACCGCTCCAGCGATTGGACTGGCGGCTTTCATCCTTCATCGGCACAATCCGGATGCAGTGCTGGGGCTATTCCCTTCGGATCAGGTAATCGAAAAAGAGAGGCAGTTCCGCAAAGATCTGGACACCGGAATTGCGCTGGCCGCTGCAGGAGAAAACATTGTAGTGATGGGCGTAAAGCCAACGCGCCCGGAAACCGGTTACGGCTATATTGAAGCCGATGCCGCTCCGCATGGCAAAGCAATGCGCGTTCAATGTTTTCGCGAGAAGCCTGCGAAGGAAGTTGCAGAAGAGTTTCTTGAAGCAGGAAACTTTTTCTGGAACAGCGGAATGTTCCTGTGGTCCGCGAAAACACTGGTGAATGCGCTGCAGCAATATCTGCCGGCGACGGCCGTGTTGCTGGAGAAAATAGCCGCCACGTGGGGCACTCGCAAGTTTGAACAAACGCTGAAGGAACTTTATCCCAAGTGCGAAGACAAGAGCGTCGATTACGGAATTATCGAGCCGCGATCTGCATCGGGAGAGAAAGATTCAAAGATCTATTGCATACCAGCCGACTGGGGATGGAACGATCTTGGCTCGTGGGCCGCGCACTTCGAACACCGCATCTCTCAAGGTCAGCATAAGGACAATGTCATTTCCGGCGCTGGAAATTTCACGACCGACGCACATGGGAACTACTTTTATGCACCCGGGAAATTCATCGCTGCGGTAGGCGTGGAAGGCTTGGTCGTTGTAGACTCTGGCGACGCTCTGCTGATCACGACGATCGAGCGTTCGCAGGACGTTGGCAAGATCGTGAAGTATCTCGACCAGCAGAAACAGTCGAAGCTCGTTTAGCCAAGGATTTCAAAATGTCTCAGCAGATCAAGTTTGGCACGGACGGGTGGCGCGGCGTGATCGCCGACGACTACACGTTTGAAAACGTCCGTCGTGTTGCCCATGCAATCGCCAACTACGTTCACCAGAATGAAGACCCGACGAAGGGAATTCTGGTTGCGTATGATACGCGCTTCGGTTCGCGGCGCTTTGCCGAGATTACGGCAGAAGCAATCGCAAGCAGCGGCATTCGCGTGCAACTTGCACGCGAAATCACGCCTACTCCCGCACTCAGCTATATGGTCAAGCAACAGGGCGCGGCGGGCGGCGTGATGATTACGTCGAGCCACAATCCGTGGAACTGGAATGGCGCAAAGTTTAAGGCTAGCTATGGGGGCTCGGCGTCTCCGGCGATCATCAAGAAAATCGAAGCGCTGATTGACTCCACGCATGTCGAAGCTCCGGGCGGAAGCGTCGTCGAAGCAGATTTCAAGACGGACTATATTGCAGCGGTGAAGGCGTTTGTTGATCTCAAACTGATCGCGCAAGCGAAGCAGAAATTCGCCGTGGATGTAATGTATGGCGCGGGCCGCGGAATCATCTCAGGCGTGTTCAAGGAACTTGGCGTCGAGCACGTAGAGATTCATGGAGAGGTCGATCCGCTCTTTGGCGGAATCAATCCGGAGCCCATTCTGCCGCACCTGAGCGGATTGCAAGAAGCGGTCGTTGCTCATCATTGCGATGCCGGTCTGGCTACGGATGGCGACGCCGACCGCATTGGCGCAGTGTCGGAAGATGGGAGCCTGGTAGATGCGCATAAGTGTTATGCGGTATTGCTGGAATGGCTGCTCAAACGAAAACAGTGGCCGGGTGCAATTACTCGCGCATTCAACACGACGAAGATGCTGGACCGAATTGCAAAGGCTTACGGTCGTGAACTGATTGAGCATGGGATCGGCTTCAAGTATGTGGCTGACATTGTCCTCAGCGGCAAACAGGTTTTGATTGGCGGCGAAGAATCAGGCGGTATCGGAATTCCGAGCTTTTTGCCTGAACGCGACGGCACGTTGAATGCGTTGCTGCTGGCGAACGTAATGGCCGAAGAAGGTAAAACGATGGGCCAACTGGTGGAAGACCTGCAAGAAAAATACGGTCGCCACTACTATGGCCGCCGCGATTTGCGTTTGACCGAGGAAATGAAGCAGAGCGCTATTCGCAGAGCTGCCAACAAGCCTGCGACGATGGGCAGGTACAAAGTGCAGCGCGTGGAAGATCTCGACGGTTTCAAGTTCTTTCTCGACGCGCCCACGAATGGCAACGGAGCAGAGGCGTGGGTGCTGGTGCGCGGTTCTGGCACCGAGCCGTTGCTGCGTGTTTATTGCGAGGCAGCAACACAGGAAACCGTGAACGAAATTCTGGATGCTACCCTCGATTTCGTATACGAGCGCGCCACCAACGCCTAGTCCGTTCGTTTGAAACTGCGTCCCGGTCTATCTGGCCGGGACGTTTTGCTTTTCGCGAATCGTCAACTTACCGACTGTCAATTCGTCAATTTCCAAGTGCTTAATGCGGGCGGAGCCAATGGCCATGCGTCCGATGGCTAAAGCTCCGACGGCGAGGGCACCTAAGGCAAAGGCGCCGGTGGCGATTGCTCCAATGGCGGCAGCTCCCAGCGCTGCTTTGCCGACCGCCTTGTTCCTTAGGGCTGATTCTTGAATGCTGCAACGGCGTTCAAACATCGATTTCTCCTTGTGATTCTCAGTTCCTGTGAAGGATTTGCATGATTCCCGATGGCGATTTGTTATGCTCAGAGAGTGAATAAGATGGTTTTCTCCAACCTGGTGCATCGGCCCTTGCGCACCATGATCAGCGTCTTCGCAATTTCCATTGAAGTCACGCTGATTCTGCTCATCGTAGGCCTTTGCATGAGCATGCTCAACGACAATGCCGACCGGCAAAAAGGGATCGGCTTTGACGTAATGGTGTCGCCGCCGGGATCGAGCTTTTTTACCGGAATTACGGGCGCTCCAGTCTCGATCAAAGTCGCAGACAAGCTGCGAGAGGTTCCGCACGTAGCGGCCGTGGCTCCGATTGTGATGCACTTTATCACGACCAAGAGCCCGGAAGTGATCGACGGTATCGACTTGGAGCCGAACTCGCCAAACAACTTTGACAAGCTCGGACGGCCATTCCAATACATCGCGGGAGGCCCGTTCCAAGGTCCATACGACATGATCGTTGACGACCTGTTTGCCGAGTCGAATCACGCCAAGGTTGGCGACCACTTCAATGTGCTCGACCAGAGCTTCCGTATCAGCGGGATTGTGGAGCACGGCAAAGGCGCGCGTAGATATTTGCCGATTGCAACGCTGCAGGACCTGCTTGGCTCGGAAGGCAAGGCCAGCATGTTCTACGTCAGAACCGACAAGCCTGAGAACGCAGACGCCGTTGTGGCAGCCGTGAAGCAGGTTCCGGGAATGGAGCAGTATGTTGCTCGCTCGCTCGCCGAGTACGCCTCGCTGATGACAGTGAACAACATTCCTTTTCTGGCGACATTCTTCAATATCGTGATCGGTATTTCGCTGGTGATCGGGTTTATTGTGATTTTCCAGTCGATGTACACGGCAGTGATGGAGCGGACGCGGGAGATCGGAATTCTGAAATCGCTGGGAGCCAGCAAGTTCTACGTGGTGAACGTAGTGCTCAGAGAGTCGCTGCTTCTGGCAATCTGCGGAGTGCTGCTGGGGCTTATATTTACAGGGCTTGGAAGCACTGCGATCAACTATAAGTTTCCGCTGCACCGCATGGTTTGGGATATGCACTGGGTGATTCGGGCATCGGTGTTGGCTATTGCCGGCGCGCTGATGGGCGGCCTGTATCCGGCACTGCGCGCCGCGCAGAAAGATCCCATCGAAGCGCTGGCTTACGAATAGCAGCTACTTCGAAACCCTGATGAACAGAGCCCCGGACCGCGTCCGGGGCTTTTTGTTGTGGCGAATCGTGGATTTACGATTTTAAGTTTTCAAGTACAGACACGCCCGCAGTGAGTATTCATGCAGGGGAGATGCTTGATACCGCCGCATCCCTCTATTTCCAGAATAGCAGTTTGGAGGGGCTAGACCCTCACCTAGATGGAACTTGTATGTGCAATTCGGTCAATCACTTACAGACTATTTTTGGGATATGGGGCTTGACAGGTTTCCGGATGCAACGAGGAATTGCATTTCCGGAGAGTGGAAAGGTCGATTCTGCACCTCAGAAGGTGCAGATTTCAGGGAACGATTATCACGGTGGTTAATGGTTTGAAACTCGATTTTGACTGAAGTGTGAATAGTTGAGCGAAGGCATCGAGGAATGCATGGTCGAATCGGGAAATCCACAGGAATATTTGCAACAGGGTGAGGGGATTTTCTGCGCCCAATTTTGGGGCAGTGAGTTACTAGGGTTGTTGTCGACAGGTAAGTTTCGACCTCCGAAGTCGATGCAACGTAAACTATCATCTCAAATGGAATTATTGAAACTCTTTATCCCGATAGTCGCGCAAATTATCGTTCTCTTGCTGCCGCCGATTCTCACACTCTTGGCGTTACGCCAGTTCAGAAGTATGAGCCGTGACGTTGGATGGCGACGAGTAGCTCTCGTAATGGCGATTGTTGCCAATTGGCTTTTATTGGTTCTGTTCTTCGCTTCGGCACTGGCTGGAAGGTTTGGCACCCGCCACTTGTCCACTTGGGTCGCGGATATCCTATTATTTTCGGCATTGATGCTGGCCATAGGCTCTGCCGCTGCATCCGTCGGCAAATGGAAACTGGTCACCGCAACCGTTCTATTGCTTTCGTTCTGGATATGGACAGAACAGCTTCTCGCTTCGCGTGACAACGGTTCGATGCTGAGCGTTTTCATCACAAGCACAGCAGACAGGATGGGATTCCGAGACACTGACCCTTTCTCTGTACTCCATAAAATGGCAAATTACGAACACAGAGGGCATTACGATGCAGCCATACGTGTGGGCAAGCTTTGGACAGAACACCACCGCGACGACGCTTTCTTTAGTGACGAGGTGTCTATCGCAGTTGCCTCGATGTACCTGCAGAAGGCACAGTCTGACCGCTCACACTCTGATGATTATGTAAAATAGGCTCTTCTATACCGCGATAAGGCACTTCCAACCGCATCAGACCCTTCGCTGGAAGGGTACAGTACGCTCCGCAACCTCGCACTAATCTCTGAAAACGCGGGTGACCTCTCGCCTGAGCAGCGATGCGTGCAGTTCGGAAATGCGGTGAAGCTCTACGAACACCTCACCTTGCGACTCAATGACAAGCAGCACGACATTTCGCGTCGATTCGCCCCCGTCAAAGACGACATCAGTGCGGCTGACGTTGATCGTTAGATATCTAACACCCAAGGAGAACTAGAGCGGATGCGCGACAAGCAACATAGTTCCGGGTGCAAACAATGAAACCAGCGATGCGATGGATTTACGTGCTCCCCGCGCTGCACCTTTCGATCTGTGTCGTATTGCTTTTTGGTATATACGCCGTTGGATGGTCTCTCGCCGGGTTGCTCTGGGGCTTCTTGCTTCTAATCGACCTCCCGATTTCATTGCCCTACTATGTCTTGGGCTGGAAGTATGGCTTCATAGTCTTACTTTGGGTCGTCATCGCCGGTACATTTTGGTGGTACCAGTCGAGCCGTTTCATCCGATTCTTGAGTCAGTTGATGCGAAACTGAACGCGGAATCGGACTAAGCACTGGTTAGTTGGCGAAAAATCGCCAACTAACTCACTATCTGGCCTGGGGATTGTCATCTGCGAGAGTTTCTCTGCTACTTACATTCCTCGCGATTATCAATACGCCCTCAGCCCATTTGCGCTCCATGTCGATGACGTATTTCGTGGTCTTGCCATCGGGTGACGCCAGTGACTCTGCTGCGCCTGCGCTGGGACGAGCGACAATATCGTCGCGGCTGTCACTGCCTTGAGGGCTTCTAGCCAGTCTTTTGAATGCTGGAACTTTCGAGTCGGGTGGCATCTAGTACCTGCCGGACGGTTTGCAGAAGGACTTCGGACTTGCACGGTTTTTCGAGGCTCTTGATTCGTCCAAGCTGAGGAATGCCAGGGAATGAATCGGCGGCGTATCCGGACATGAATAGGATGGCGAGGTCGGGGCGCTCTTTCAGGATGCGCTCGGCTAATTCTGGGCCCCTCATGCGCGGCATTACGATGTCGGTGATCAAGAGATGGATGGGGCCGGAGTGGGTTCTGGAAAGCTCTAAGGCTTGGACGCCGTCTTCGGCTTCGATGATGGAGTAGCCTTTTCTGGCCAATATTTCGCGAGTGAGGTCTCGGAGGGGCGCGGAGTCTTCTACGAGCAGGATGGTTTCGGTTCCGGTGAGTTTCTCATGGTTGCAATTTGAGGGGCCGATTGTTTGTATCTGCGTTTGCAATGAACTCGGGAAAGAGACCCGGAAGGTTGTTCCGACGCCGAGTTGGCTGGAGACAGAGATGTCCCCGCCCGCTTGTTTCACGATTCCGTAGACGGTTGCCAAGCCGAGGCCTGTTCCCTCGCCTACGGGCTTGGTGGTGAAGAATGGTTCGAAGATCTGGGAGACGGTTTCGGAATCCATGCCCGTACCAGTATCGGTGACAGTCAGCATGGAGTATTGCGCGAGCGGTAGGGTTGCGAGCTTTTGTATTTCGTTGTCCCGCACGGGGCGGATGTCGATGGTGAGGGTTCCGCCACGCGGCATCGCCTGACCCGCGTTAACCGCGAGGTTGAGTACAACTTGCTGTAGTTGTACGGGGTCACCTTTTACGGGGCAGGCTTCGGGAGAGGAGCGAACCAGTATCTCAATATCTTCAGAGAGGAGCCGTCGCAACATGGGTTCCAAGGAGAGGACTGTTTCCTTGATGTCGACGGTTTGCATGCTGATGGCCTGGCTGCGACTGAAGGCCAGAAGTTGCTTCGTGAGAAGGGCTCCGGCGCGGGCGGACTGCTCGATATGCTCGATGCGTTTACGGCTGGGATTGGATTTTGGAAGCTCGGCAAGGGCCAACTCGGAGTACCCCAGAATCACGCCGAGCAAGGTGTTGAAGTCGTGAGCAACGCCGCCAGCAAGGCGTCCGATTGCTTCCATTTTCTGCGCCTGTTGGAGTTGCTCTTCAGCGCGCCGGTTCTCGGTGATGTTCTGGATGATTGAGATTCTATAGAGTGGGATTCCGGCAATGTCTTTGACGAGGGAAGAAGTCAGGTTCACCCAAACGGACGAGCCATTGCGGCGAAGATAGCGCTTCTCGATCTCGTAGAAAGTGCATTCGCCAGAGAAGAGGGAGTCCCGCATTTCCTTTTCTCGTTCGCGATCATCTGGATGTGTGATCTCGAAGTAAGTCTTGCCAAGAAGCTCAGCTTCGCTGTACTGGAGCATGTTGCATAAGGCAGGGTTGACCATCAGTAGACGACCGTTTGTTGAGACTTGCTCAATGCCGACGGCTGCATGTTCGAACAAGGAGCGGAAGCGTTCTTCTTTCTCACGTAACTCCCGCTCCGCTTGTTCACGGCGAGTAATGTCGCGCAGGATGATTGTGAGTAGATCGTTGCCGCCTACCTGGACTCGCGAGATCGCGGCCTCGAGGGGGAACTGCTCGCCGTCAGCCCGCAGGCCGTAGAGTGTTCGCGGGGCAACCATTGATCGGCTGCTCTCTCCTGTGTTTGAGAATCCTGCAATGTTCCTGCGATGAAAGGAGCGAAGCTGCTCGGGAATAAAGCGATCAATCGGCTTGTAGAGAGCTTCTTTTGCGGTACAGCGGAAGATTCTTTCTGCGGCTGCATTGAAGACCACGATGCACTGGTTCGAATCGAGCGTGATGACGGCGTCCATGGCCGATCCGACAATTGCAGCCAGACGTTCCTGGCTGGCGCGAAGCTCGCGCTCGGCTGATTTGTGTCCCGTGAGATCGGTCATGTAGGCACGGATCACACCCAGCTCAGGGGAGCAGTGGATGGTTTGCAGGAAATCACGGCCATCGCTTTGGACCTCGCGTATGAGCGATGTCTCTTCGCTGGATTGAAGCGAAGCGATGATAGACGACCATCCGTCGAGAAGAACATGGTGAGCATCAGCGTTTCTGAAGGAGGGAAACTGGCGCTGCGCAGCAGGGTTGAGGTAGGTGACCTTTCCATCGAGATCAGTTTCAAAGATGGCGTGTGGATTCAATTCGGGGAAGCTCGCGAGGTGCGCGATATGCTGCTCGGCTTGCCTGCGCTCAGTGGTGTCTATGATCGTGCCGATGGCCGAAGTAGGACGGCCCATTTCGTCTAACAGGGTGCGTCCGCGAACCCATATCCAACGTACAACTCCATCCCTTCGAGAGATGGGGACCTCGATGTCCCAAACTCCGCTAGTCAGGGATGCTTGTGCTTTGGCTTGCACTGCATCGCGATATTGAGGCAGCACGTGAGATAGAAAGGTTTCATGTGTCCAGACAGGCAAGGGGGATTTGTAACCAAATATCTGATCGTGACGCGGTGAGCGCATGACGGTGAGGGTTTCGAGGTTCAACTCCCACTCGCCCATGTTGACGGTCGACATGGCGAGGTCGAGGCGCGCATTGCTCTGGCGTAGTTGCGTCTCAATTTGTTTTTGCTGGCTGATGTCTGTATGGGTGCCGAACCAGCGAGTGACTTTGCCGTCGGCGTCTTTGATGGCGATGACCCTGGTAAGGAATGGGTGGAAAAGACCGTCGGTGCCTCGAAGTGAGAATACTTCATCGACGGGCTCTCCGGTGGCGATGGATGCTCTCCATTGTTCCATCACTTTCGGTAACATTTTGGCATCGTAAACTGACTGCCATCCCCAACCCTCCATTTCGTCCGGAGTGGTTCCTGTGTACTGGTACCAGCGCTGGTTAAACCAGAAGATCCAGCCGTCACCGTTGGCCATCCACGCGAGTTGTGGAATCCAATTGGAGAGCGTGCGAAACTGTTCCTCGCTTTGGCGCAAGGCTTGTTCGACCTGGGTTTGTACAGCAGCGGCCTTGCTCAATCGCCAGCCGCTCTCCCATAGCAAGACCGACAGGATCACAGCCATGGAGATGACGAGCAGGGATCGTCCCGTCACCGTGTTGTACAGGCCGGCGCGCTCGCCAAGGGTTCTCAGGTATCCCAGGATCAAAGGACTGAGGATGGCCGCTGGTAGTAAACGCCGTACAAGGATTCCTCCGGGGTCATCCCGCAATAGCAACAGCACTGGTCCACTTTCCTGATGGGCACATATCAACCCGAGGCCGAGCGACATGAGAGCGGCGACCGTAGACCATGCGATTGCAGTGAAGAATGAATCGCTATAAAGATTCGTAGCGCCGTAGAGATATCCCACGGCTGGCACGAAGGTGATTGCGCAAACAGCGAGACCGAGGTAGGGAGTTACCGCGCTTAGTATTCGCGTGGCTAACGCGAGCAGTCCCAGGCCGAGCATTGTGAGGCAAATCGCCGCAGGGGGTCCCATGCGGCCGGGGCTGGAGGTTGCAACGGCTCCGAGAGATTCGCTTGCGAGGAGCTGGTCAATGCCGAAGTTGTATCCGAGCAGTAACTCGGCGAGGGTTAGGCCGCCGATGAGCAGCACGAGAAACGCGGCCACTATGCCAACTCGGCGACGAGGGAGAGTGATTGTATCCGTATCCTTATCAGGAGTGAGGAGTATCAGCGCCAAGCCAGCAAGAAGCACGCCAACGGCAGCGTTGATTTTCATGGTGAGCATTCCGGTAGCGGACCAATGCGACACCACGCCGAGGCGCCAGGCTACGATCCATACCCCGCCGACGAGCATACCTGCGAACGCAGCAGTGCTAGCACCGCAACACACGAGGAATGACGTTTTGCCTGAGGCCATAGGAATATGCACAACCTAGCTTCACGGAATGACTGTATTCCGGCACCGCCTGTGCCTACTGCTCGTGCATTCAGCTTCCTAAACACAGGAATATTTAACGGATGTGATGCGGGTTGCTGCGGAAGTGTCGGGATTTTCACGCTGATTATTGCGGGAGTTGCAATTTGGAATTGTTCAGTTAGGCGCTTGGCAAAAGCCTGGAGCATACGTCCGGTCTTTAATTGTGGCCGGTCTTATGGGTCGAAGGAATGAAGGGCATTCTAGCTATCCTGGTGGAGCAATTTCTGCTCGATGCGAGGGTCGGGCACGAGCCAGAGCAGCGCAGCGACAACGTAGATTGTTTGGGCGATCCATGGATACCAAAGGCTGGCGATGGCTCCGGCAAGGTAGAGCAAGGGTGAGAGTTTCCCCTTCCAATCTTCTCCGATGGCTTTCTTCAACAATGAGTCAGGACCATCGGCTGCGATGATGGTGTTTTGCAAGATCCAGTAAGCAACGGCTGCCATCAGGAGAACAGCTCCGTAGAGCGCGGTGGGAGCGGTGGCAAAGTGGTTTTCACCCATCCATGCAGTGGCGAAGGGGAAGAGCGATAGCCAGAAGAGAAGATGAAGGTTGGCCCAGAGAATGGCTCCGGTGACGTGGACTGCGGCATGCATCATGTGGTGGTGGTTATTCCAATAGATGCCGACGTAGGTGAAGCTCAGAACATAGCTGAGTAGGACAGGTAGAAGCGGACGTAAGGATCGGATGTCTTCACTGTGCGGGATTCTGAGTTCCAACACCATAATGGTGATAATGATGGCGATGACTCCATCGCTGAATGCTTCGAGACGGCCCGTGCTCATTGCGTTTTCTCTCCTGAGTCATGAATGCGAGTGGATAAGTTGTAGATGCCTGTTATGCAGCAAACGATGATGGCAAGAGCAAAGCGCGCAGCATCCAAAATGCCCACAGGAGTTTGTTTATGCAGGGTTCACAGGTAAAGACGTGCTGATAGTGGGCGCAGGGCCAACGGGATTGAGTATGGCCATTGAGTTGAACGGTTTGGAGTGCGCTTCCGATGAGATGGTTGGTGAAGTTACATTTCGGTGAAAGTGCGGAGCAGGGTTTGCGGGTTGATCTCCAGAAAATGATGGGATGGGGTTAAAGAAGCCCATCTGGTTGCTCTGTGCTATACTGCGAGAGATCGGGAACGGGCCTGATGGCGTATATGCGCCATTGGACACCCGCGCGTTTGCCAACGTTGACAGTCAACTCTGGCATGCGCTACCGTAGTCGTTCGGCTGTCCTGCGGTTGCCCGCCTGACGGTATTCTGTCTCCGCAGACTACATCGGCCTCACCGGCCGGAATCTGCAAAGCGGTTCTGCTGACGGTTTTGCCCCGCACGAACGTGCAGAAGTCCCCAGACCAAAGTCCTGGGTCTTCATCTCCTCCGCGAGTAATCGTAGAGGCGCGTAGCGGTGCCTGCCGTGAACAGGCGGAGTGAGGCCAGAACGGCCTTCTCATTAGTCGGTTTTTACATCTGGGAGAGTTTGGAATGTCAACCTATTTCCCCAAGGGGGAGATTGCGCGTAAGTGGTACGTCGTCGATGCCGATGGTCAGACCCTCGGACGTCTGTCTACGCGCGTCGCGCGCATCCTCAGCGGCAAAGATAATCCCCGTTATACGCCATTTCTCGATATGGGCGACCATGTCGTAGTCATCAACGCCAGCAAGGTTAAATTGACTGGTTTGAAGGCGAACGCCAAGGTTTATCGCCATTACACCGGATTCCCGGGCGGTTTGCGGGAAGAAGAATTTACCAAGCGTCTAGCGCGTAAGCCCGAACTGATTGTGCAGGAAGCCATCGAAGGCATGCTGCCCAAGTCAAAGCTGGGTCGCGCGATGGCCACTAAACTGAAGGTTTACCGCGATGAAAAGCATCCGCACCAGGCCCAACAGCCTGAGGCGATTGCTCCGGTTGCGTAAGAACTTAGGATTAACATCGAATGGCTGAACTGGTTCAATATTACGGAACGGGACGCCGCAAATCGAGCGTAGCCCGCATCTTCCTCCGCCCCGGCACCGGTGTCATCAAGGTGAACGGCAAGGCTTTCGAGGAGCACTTCGTGACCGACGTGCAGCGCATCATTGCCCGCCAGTCACTCATCCTTACCGAGACTGTCAACAGCTTCGACGTGATTGCCAACTGCTCCGGCGGCGGCATCACGGCACAGGCTGGCGCGGTTCGCATGGGCATTGCCCGCGCATTGCAGGAGTTCAATCCTGAATTGCGCGCGAAGATGAAGGCCGAAGGCTTTATGACGCGCGATGCGCGCCAAAAAGAGCGCAAGAAGTACGGTCAGAAGGGCGCCCGCAAGCGCTTCCAGTTCAGCAAACGATAAATCCATTTGCGATCCCCACATTCGCCGAAAGCTGGCGAATGTGGACGATCTGCAAGGGTTTTCGAAGCTGTACTGCTTAGCTTGGGGACTTTCAAATCTGCTATGCGTTGCAGGTTCCGGCAACGTGCGGCACTTTGTTGTGTACGGAACCAAAAATCTTCCCGCTCCCGCTAATACGGGGCGGGCAACGGGAATTGAATTGTCTGGCGCTCTCATGGCGCAAGCAGGCAATGCAAATCCATCCAAGGAGGTTCAGTGGCCAATATCACCATGAAGGAATTGCTCGAAGCTGGTGTGCACTTCGGGCATCAAACCAAGCGCTGGAATCCGAAGATGAAGGAATACATCTTTGGCGAGCGCAACGGCATTTACATTATCGACCTGCAGAAGACGCTGAAAATGTTCAAGGAAGCGTCGAAGTTTGTGCAGGACAACGCCGCCGAAGGCCGGACGATTATGTTCGTCGGCACCAAGCGTCAGGCACAGGAAGCGATCGCCGAAGAGGCGTCACGCTGCGGAATGTTCTACATCAACCAGCGTTGGTTGGGCGGACTGCTCACCAACTGGGTCACGGTACAGAAATCCGTAAAGCGGTTGAAGGAACTGGACGAAATGGCGACCGATGGCCGCTATGAACTGCTGCCGAAGAAAGAAGTTGTGAAACTGGAGCGCGAACGCAAGCACCTCCAGGCCAACCTCGCCGGCATTAAGAATTTGAACCGCCTTCCTGATGTGATCTTCGTGATCGACTCCAACAAGGAGCAGATCGCGGTGAAGGAAGCGCGCAAACTGGGCATTCCAGTTGTTGCCGTGGTTGATACCAATTGCGACCCGAGCGAAGTGGACTACATCATTCCGGGCAACGATGACGCACTACGCGCCATTCGGTTGTTTGCCTCGAAGATCGCGGACTCGGTTGTTGAAGGATCGCAGGCTGCAACGGATAAGCAGGGTGCTGAATTGGCTGCCGGAATTTCGGCTACCGAAGAAGTCACTGCTGCCGAGGCGGAAGTTGCACCGGCTGAAGCTGCGCCTGCCGAAGACGTCAATATGGAAGACGTGCTTGGTAAGGGCGTACGCAAGGTCGAGACGGCAGCTGTCGAAACCGATGTAGAGGTGGAATCGCGGTAATTGCGCAGCCCCACTGGGGCATTCGCGAATATTTCGTGAAAAGCGACCCGCGCTGCATTCTTCGGCGCGGGTCGTTTTGCGAGAATGATTATCAAGTTTAGTTGAAAAGCAATCCAGGAGCCTGGCCTTCGCCCGGCCGCACTGATCTAAGAAAGGTTTTGCAATGGCAGAGATTACCGCAGCAATGGTCAAGGAGCTTCGCGAAAAAACCAGCGCTCCTATGATGGACTGTAAGAAGGCACTCACCGAGGCTAATGGCGATCAGGAAAAGGCGATCATCATCCTGCGCACAAAGGGTCAGGCAAGCGCCGAAAAGAAGGCGTCCCGTGTTACCAGCGAAGGCGTAGTTACGAGCTATATCCACGCCGGAGGAAAGATCGGCGTTCTGCTGGAAGTGAACTGCGAGAGCGACTTCGTCGCCCGCACCACCGAATTCCAGGGATTGGTGCATGACATTGCGATGCACATCGCCGCGGTCGATCCTCGCTATGTTCGCAAGGAAGACGTAACCGCTACCGATCTGGACAGGGAAAAGGAAATCTATCGCGCTCAGGCTGCCGCGACTGGCAAGCCGGCTCCGGTGATCGAGAAGATTGTCGAAGGCAAGATGGGCAAGTTCTACGAGGAAGTTTGCTTGTTGGAGCAGCCTTTCATCAAGGAGCAGAGCGTCACCATTACACAGCTAATCGCGACTGTGATCGGCAAGCTCGGCGAGAACATTTCGGTTCGCCGCTTCGCACGCTTCAAGGTTGGCGAGTCGACCGAGACGGTTGCGGTTGCCAAACTGGCAGCAGTTGCGGAAGAGAAGGCTGAGTAGTTCGGAATTCGTTACAAGGCTCGAAATCTGGCGGAGCGGCGAAAAGCTGCTCCGCTTTTTCAGGGGTGATCGTATGAAAGCGCGGCTAGCTTTGCCGGCTGCATACTTCTCTGCATCAGGAGGAGGCATTCATGCGACACGTCATCGGATGCGATGTTCACAAACGGTACTCGGTTTTCGTAGC
>Ga0224528_1000374_pt1 | contig 35632 bp, 28 predicted proteins | sample CBST25metaG_2_FD_179888 | JGI IMG/M metagenome (GOLD analysis project Ga0224528, IMG submission 179888) | Peat soil microbial communities from Stordalen Mire, Sweden - C.B.S.T25 | ecosystem: Environmental > Terrestrial > Soil > Wetlands > Peat | place: Sweden: Norrbotten County, Stordalen Mire...
AACTGGACCTGCTTTCAGGCTAGCAGGATGCCTGGAATAAACTGCACGAACAGAAGAGATGGACTCATTTCGTAGCGCCCCTACGGGGCTGAAGATTGATTTTTGGCCTCTTTCCCAGGACTGCGCTGCGCTTGTCCTGGGCTATTCTCTGTCGCCCCTCCGGGGCGAATGTTGGCTCGGCTTTCCGCATCCCCTCCGGGGCGAACGCAGCGCAGTTCTGGGATAAGCGCAGTTCTGGGATAAATAACGCAGCGCAATCCTGGGATAAATGTTGACGCAGCCCGTTTATTGCAGACGTAACGCGCCGCAGCGAGTCGGACTGCTCAGCGTCGGTCGAATGAGCACAGGATGAACGGGAGCCGTCCGCCCGCGGGGGAACCGATGCCTCGGTTCCCCCTCTGCGACAGTTTCTTACATTTTTTGCCGCTCTTCTAGAGAGACAAGGATGACCACCTGCGGTGGGTCTGGCGCTACAGTTTCAGCCCCTGGTGGGGCGTCAGCGCCGAATAAAAACGCAATAAAATTCACGCCCTTCCTCTCTCTCCCCAAGCGCCAAGTCCTCGTTAATCTTGCGATCCGAACCCTGTGACTGGAATCACTCGACAGCAGTCTCTGTGGGTGGTACGCTTCGGTTGACTTTTTCCCAGGAAAAATGCCGTCACGGATTTTTCAGGGGCGTTCGTGGTTAGCCATCAAAATTTTTCTGCTTGGGGAGGATTTGTGACTGCACAGTATGGGGTGTATTTCTTTCTGGCCGCGAGCTTGCTTACGCTCGTCGCGGCCTTCAATTTTGCACATGCCAAGGCGATTCTGAAGCGTCAGTATAAAAGCGCGGCGGCTCTGCTGGGGCTGTTGCTGTTGCCCACTCTCGCCCACGCACAAGAGGCCGCGGGCGGCGAGGCCAGCCTGAAGCTGCCCGACCTGAGAAGCGTAAGTTTCTCCAACTTCTTTGGTTTGAACGGGCACAACCTTCTATCCATCGGATTGCTCTTCTGCGCCGCCGGCCTGCTCTTCGGCCTGGTGATCTATCAGCAGTTGAAGAATCTGCCGGTGCATCGCTCGATGCGCGAAATCTCCGAGCTGATCTATGAAACCTGTAAAACCTACCTGATCACTCAGGGCAAGTTCATTCTGCTGCTGTGGGTCTTTATCGCCGTCATCATTTCGCTCTACTTCGGCTGGCTGGCGCCGGTGGGCAACGTCGCGGTTACCCTGCCCATCATTCTGGCCTTCAGTTTGATTGGCATCGCGGGCAGCTACGGGGTGGCATGGTTTGGCATTCGCGTGAACACCTTTGCCAACTCGCGCACGGCTTTTGCGGGCTTGCGCGGCAAACCGTATCCCTGCTTCGCCATTCCCCTGAAGGCTGGCATGAGCATCGGCATGTTGCTGATTTCGGTCGAGTTGCTCATCATGCTCGCCATCCTTTTGTTTATCCCCGCGGATTATGCCGGCCCCTGCTTCATCGGCTTCGCAATCGGCGAGTCGCTGGGCGCGGCGGCCCTGCGCATCGCCGGCGGCATCTTCACCAAGATCGCCGACATCGGCTCCGATCTGATGAAGATCGTCTTCAAAATCAAGGAAGATGATGCGCGCAACCCCGGCGTCATTGCCGACTGCACGGGCGACAACGCGGGCGACTCGGTTGGACCCTCGGCCGACGGCTTTGAGACCTACGGCGTCACCGGCGTGGCCCTGATCACCTTTATTCTGCTGGGCGTTCATGATCCCAAGGTGCAGGTGCAACTGCTGGTCTGGATCTTCGTCATGCGCGTGGCCATGCTGGTCTCCAGCTCCTTCGCCTACTTCCTCAATGGCGCAATCGCCAAGGCGAAATACGTCAGCGCCGACGAAATGGACTTCGAGGCGCCGTTGACCTCGCTGGTCTGGATCACCTCCCTTGTTTCCATCGCCCTGACCTTTGTCGTGTCAAGGCTGATGATCCCCGATCTCGGCGACGGATCGCTCTGGTGGAAGCTGGCTGCAATCATCTCTTGCGGAACTTTGGCTGGCGCGGTCATCCCCGAGCTGGTCAAGGTCTTCACCTCGACCAAATCGGGCCACGTGCAAGAAGTTGTCACCTCCGCGAAAGAAGGCGGAGCCTCGCTGGGCATTCTGTCAGGCTTGGTCGCCGGCAACATGTCGGCCTACTGGCTGGGATTGAGCATGGTCGCGCTGATGACTCTGGGCTATTTCTTCAGCACGGGGCCGTCGATGGATGCCCTGATGCTGGCTCCGGCCGTCTTCGCCTTTGGCCTGGTGGCCTTCGGCTTCCTGGGCATGGGACCGGTCACCATTGCCGTCGATTCTTACGGCCCGGTCACCGACAATGCGCAGTCCGTCTATGAACTGTCGCTGATCGAGACCATTCCTGGCATCGAGGCCGAGTTGAAGAAGGACTACGGCATCGACGCGAAGTTCGAGCGCGCCAAGGATCTGCTGGAAGCCAATGACGGAGCTGGCAATACCTTCAAGGCTTCGGCCAAGCCGGTGCTGATCGGCACGGCCGTGGTGGGCGCAACCACCATGATCTTCTCGATCATCATGGCCTTGACCGGCGGACTGACCCATGACGTAGCGAGTCTCTCTCTGCTGCACGCGCCCTTCTTGCTCGGGTTGATCACCGGCGGAGCCATGATTTATTGGTTCACCGGAGCTTCCATGCAGGCCGTCACCACCGGAGCTTACCGCGCGGTCGAGTTCATCAAGGCGAACATCCATCTGGAAGGCGCGGAGAAGGCCTCAGTCACGGACAGCAAGAAGGTGGTGGAAATCTGCACCAAGTACGCGCAGAAGGGGATGTTCAACATCTTCCTCGCCGTCTTCTTCGCCACCCTTGCCTTCGCCTTCGTCGAGCCGTTCTTCTTTATCGGCTATCTGATCTCGATTGCGATCTTCGGCCTCTATCAGGCGATTTTCATGGCCAATGCCGGCGGCGCCTGGGACAATGCGAAGAAGGTCGTCGAGGTTGACCTGAAACAGAAGGGTACGCCTTTGCACGACGCAGTGGTGATCGGAGACACCGTCGGCGATCCCTTCAAGGACACTTCGTCGGTGGCATTGAACCCGGTGATCAAGTTCACAACGTTGTTCGGATTGCTGGCTGTCGAGCTGGCCGTGACGCTCACCGCGAAGAACTTCGTGCTCGCCGAGTCTCTGGCAGTCGCATTCTTCCTGGTGTCGGTCTTCTTCGTGCACAGGTCGTTCTATGGCATGAGGATTGAGACCAAGGAAAGCAAATGATTCCGGCGGTGTAAGCAAAGAAAAACGCCAAACAGCGGGAATGGGACTCTTCTGGTGAAGAGTCCCATTCTTTTTTCTCTCTGGCGCGTCCATCGAATAGAATTCTTGCGGGGTGGCGCGACGCTTTTTGGTTCATGCCCTGGGTTTTACTGGAGGAGAAGTTCATGCGTTTGACTGTACTTGCCGTTCTCGCATTTGGCCTGGCCACCGTGGCCGCCGCGCAAACCGCCGTGGAGCCAGAGACCGCCCACTGGAGTTATGAAGGCAAGACCGGCCCGCTGGCGTGGAGCAAGCTCGATCCGGCCTACAAGGCCTGTTCGCAAGGGCACGAGCAGTCGCCCATCGACATGCGCGGCGCCCGTTTGAACAAGTCGCTGCCGCCCATCGAGTTCCACTACATTGCCGGCGCGGTGACCCTGGAGCACAACGGCCACACCATCGTCGTTCACGTTGCTCCTGGCAGCTACATGGTGGCCGGAGGGGTGCGCTACGAACTGGTGCAGTTCCACTTTCATCACCCCAGCGAAGAGGCGGTGCGGGGCAAGCTGACCGAGATGGACGTGCATCTGGTGCACAAGAGCGCCGACGGCAAGCTGGCGGTGATCGCGGTGCGCCTGCGCGAAGACCTGGAAACGCCCAACGCCGTGCTGGCCGCTCTTTGGCCACATCTGCCCAAGACCGCCGGGGCCACGGAAAAGGTGGCCGGGCCGGTGAATCCCGCTGGCCTGCTGCCGGCCGACCGCGGCTACTGGACCTACACCGGTTCGCTGACCACCCCTCCCTGCACCGAGGGTGTGCGCTGGATCGTCTTTGAAGAGGATTTGAGCCTGAGCCGCGACCAGTGGCAGGCCTTTGCGCGACTCTTCAAGGTCAACTCGCGCCCCTTGCAAGACAGGCATGGCCGCCGCATCGAGGCCAACGAGTAACGATCTACTGGGCGAGCGGCGTCAGGGTCAAGGCCAAGCTATCGGCCAGCACCTCAACGCCCACCCCGGTCAAATCAGAGATCAGATAGTCGGCGGCGTCGAGCAGTTTTTCGTCATGCGAAAAGGGCGTCGCCACGACCGTGCAGCCCGCGGCGCGCCCCGCCTTGGTTCCCGAGGGCGCATCTTCAAAGACCACGCATTCGGTCGCCTTGAAGCCCAGCAGCGCCGCGCCCGCCAGATAAGGCGCGGGGTTGGGCTTGCCCTTGGTCACCGATTCGGCGGTGATGAGCCGCGCGGGCACGGGAATGCCGGCGGCGGCCAGCCTCATGCGAGCAATGTGCTCGGTAGCGCTGGTGACCACTGTCCAGCGGGCAGCGGGCAGTGCTGCCAGCAGAGCCAACACGCCGGGCAGCACGGCAATCCCCTGGCCGTCGGCCAGTTCGATTTTTTCAATCACCTTCAGTTCTGTTTCCGGGTCCAGATCGGGGCGCAGCAGAGCCACGGTCTCGATGGCCCGGCAGCCGTGCGCCATGCGGCAGGCATAGGCGGGATCGACGCCGCGCGCCAGAGCCCACTTGGTCCAACTGCGCTCGACCGAGCCCAGCGAAGAGATCAGAATGCCGTCCATGTCGAGCAGAATGCCCTGGCAGGCAATCCGCACAGGGGAAGAAATCAGGGATAAGGACATATTGTCATTGTAATGGGAGGGAATCATCTCCACACGTGGAGTTCGATCATCGAAATTCCGGGAAAAACAACCACGGATTCTTCGGCTAGAGCATTTTTCCAGATGGTGCAGAGTTCAGCGTGGACCAGGATGTCCACGCAACAGCCGGCCGGGAAGCCGACACTACAGGATTGCGTCACATCAGCACTGTCCAAGCAAGTGGAAATCGACTCTATGCCAACTGTTGATTTTCTCTAGCCACCCCCGAGCTGAACCACCTACGGTGGGGCGGGCGTTCGCCCGGCATGAACCACGGCAAACGGGCTCTACCGCTTGCCCACTTTGGCGGCGGGGAAGACGGCTTTTAGGGGCGTGTCAAAGGGGACCGAAAGCTCGGCTGACGCAGTTTTTCCGCCACGCCGAAGCTGATTCTGGCCCAGGGTGAGGCTGCCGTTGTTGATGGCCGCGTCGGCTGTCCAACTGTCAAAGCGGGCCAGCGCGGGGCCTGCGGTGGCCACGCCGCCACGCCGCCAGTCAAAGTGCAACGCGCCCTTGGCCGAGGCGGCCAGATCGCCGCGGGTAAAGCCGGTCAGCGTGAGCTTGCCGTTGCCGTCAAAGGAACTGCCCGTCGAGCGCAGCCCCAGCAACTGCCCGACGGCGACCGGGCTGAGCTTGGCAAATTGCGCATCGAGCGCGTAAGAAGGCTTCTCTTTGGCGGTGCGAGCGCCCTGGATTGCGCCGCTGAGCCGCACGTGACCGCCCAGCAGGCTGGCCTCAAGGCTGGTGACCTCAGCGCCGTTACCGGCGATGCTCACCGAGGCCGTGGCCTGGCGCAGCGTGACCGGCCCTAAAATCAGCGCGTCGGCCTTGACCGTGCCCTCGATGCGCGGCCAGGCCGGCGCCATGGTGGGGCGCAACCGTTCGAGCAGGGTGGAAATCAAGGTGCCCCGCTCACGCGCACCCAGGAACGCCGCTTGCAGCAGGCTGGCGTCGAGCGCGCCAAACTCGGCTTCAAAGTGGGGGACGCAAGGCGCAGCGCCGCAATCGGCAGGCAGGCTCAGGCTGGCTGTTCCCCTCACCGGGCCGTAGCTGAAGGCGACCGAATCCCAGCGCATTCCGTCGTGATCCAAGTGAAGCGTGGCCTGGGTGATGAGGACTGGATTGACCAGGTAATCGGCCTTCCAGTTGGCGTTGCGCAGGGTCACGGCTCCGGTGAGGCTGTCGGCGGAGGGCAGCGCCTGAGGCAGCGCCGTCCCAGCGACAGCGGCGGGCAGCAGGGCGCTGAAAGGCGGTTTCTCCGCCGGAATCCACGGCCCCTCGGCGGTCAAATCCAGGCCGAGCGGCTCGCCGGCGAGCGCATCCAGATTGGCCGCGCTCGCCAGTCCGGCCAGGTGTGCCAGTTCCCGGGCTCGCGCCACAGAGGCCAGCCCACGCAGTGTGAGTTCATAGCCAGCCCGCGTCAGCCGTGCATTCACCGCCAGCGGCACAGCGCCCCCGGCGGCAATCGCGACCGTAGTGACGAGCGCTTGGGGCTGGTCGGGCGCGGCGGCGGCCGGCTCAAGCGTCAGCTTGGGAAGCAACAGCGGCGCGCTCAGTCCGTCTCCGCTCAACTGCAATCCATCCACGATGATGCTGCCTGTCAACGGGCCGGGAATGGCGGCGCGAGCTTTTGCAGGGCGAATTTTGCCGCCGCGTGAGGGCTTTTCCGCAACAGCCTCAGCGGGAACCGGCGCGTAAGTCAGCTTGCCGCTGGCCGAGCCGGCCGCTTGAAGGCCGGTCGCCAGACCGCTGCGCACCGTGCGCAACGCATCCAGCCCAGCCGAGACGGGAATCCGGTCCAACTCGACGGTGAGGCTGGGCCTGAGAGAGGAGCCAGCCGTTTCGGCGGGCAGATCACCCGTGAAGCGAATACGCCCGCTGCCCAGGGGCGTGTCACAGGCCAGCTTGTCAAAGCCCCAACCGGAAAAGTGAGCGGTGAGGCCGCAGTTGACGTCAAAATCCAGGGGGGCGGCCGGGGTAAACTCTTCGCGATGAACGCCGGTGGCGCGCAAACGGGTCTTCACCTGCGCTGCCTCGGCGGTGCCATCCAAGTGCAATTCACCGGTCAGGTCGCCGCGCCAACCAGCGTCAGAGCCCAACATCAGACGGGTCAACTGGCCCAGTTGGGCCTCGCGCCACTCCAAATCGAGGTGTACTGGCATTTGGCGCAGTTGCGACGCCTGGTGGAGGGTGGCATCGAGGCGCACAATGCCGGTGTCAGCCTGGTTGATGCTCAGATCAGTGCGCGCGGGCTGACCCTTGAGCCGAACGCGCCACTCGCCGGGGCTCTGCAACCCGAAGGAAAAATCAGTATTGACGAGCGAAAAAGGCAGCTTTTCCGCGCCATTTTTGATGTTGACGCGCGAGTTGGTGGCGGAGAGATAAGGCAGCTTGACGGGACGGCCCGACGCGCCGCCCGCGGCTACCTGGGCCGTGGCCGTGCGTAGCAGCGAATCGAGGTTCCAGCGGCCGGTCGGGGTCCGCACCAGATTCAGGCTGGCCTCGTCCGCGCTGATCGAATCAATCTCAAGCCGCCCGCGCCACAGCGAGAGCAGGCGAATCGAGGCAACCACAGTGTTGGCGTGGAGCATCGGCTCGGCGCCATAGGCGGGGTCTTCGTCCACCGACAGGTCGTTGAGCACAAAACCCGGCCGGGGCAGCAGGCGCACCTCGACCGACGAAAGGCGCACTGGCCGACCCAGAGTATTCGAGATCAGGTGGGTAATCTGCGCCTTGTAGCGGCTCACGCTCACCAGCGGGGGCACAATCAGCACCGCCAGCAGCACCGCCAGCGCCGACAGGGCAATCCACAGCTTCTTCAGCTTGCGTTGCCGACTTTCGTTCTTTTCGGTCATAGTCGTTTTCTGAGAACAGAGAACAGAGATCAGAGAACAGAGATCAGGGTTCAGGGGCCAGTGTTTAGCATGCAGCGGACAGTGGCTGGAGGTCAAAGTTTTTCTGTTCTCTGCTCTCTGTTACCGCACTAAGTACAGCGTGCGCGACCAGCGCGTATCGCTGAAAAAGTGCAGGGCCACATGGCCCAGCCAGGCCACGGTGTTGCCGATGCCGGGCTTCTCGATCTGGTCGTCGGGCGTCACAAACGACCAGTAGTTGACCAGCGGGCGGCCTACGATGTTTTCCCGGGGCACAAAGCCCCAGTAGCGCGAGTCCAGACTGTTGTGGCGATGGTCACCCATCATGAAGTATTTGCCGGCAGGCACCACGAGATCGCCGTTTTCGATGTGATTGGGAAAATCAACGGACCAAGCTTCCGTGGCGCCAATGTCGGTGCTGGGCGCGACGGAGGGATATTCGTCCAGGAAATCGCGATGATTTTCGAGGGTTGTGGCTTCGGCGTGAGGCTGGCTCTGCGCCACGCCGTTGACGATCACGATGCCGTTGCGCAAGTGAATGTGGTCGCCGGGCACACCGATCAGCCGCTTCACCAGAAACGGGTACGTCGGATTGCCATCCGCATCGGGATCGGCCGCGGGCTTGAGGAAAACCACAATGTCGTTGCGGCGGGGCTCGCGATAGTGAACCAGCGGCATCCACTTGGCCTCGGGAGCCAGCGTGATGCGATCTACCAGCAGGTGATCGCCCACCAGCAGCGTTTTCTCCATCGAGCCCGAGGGAATCACGAAATTCTGCCCCAGAAACGTAAGAATAAACAGGCCAATCACCAGCACCGAGCAGACACTGGCAACCGCCTCGAAGGGCGTCTCTTCCACGCGCTCGGCAACGGGAGCGGTTTGAATCTCGGAGGTCTCTTTGGCGGGCGGCGTTTTTTTCTTGGTCATGGCGTTCTCAGTGGACAGTGGACAGTGGACAGTGGACAGCCGTGGGCTTTTTACTGTCCACTGTTCACTGTTCACTGTTTTAATGCACCACGCGGAAGATTCTCCTCCAGCGGGCAAAGCCTTGCAGGCGGGCGGAAAGCTGCCTGTCGTGTCCGAGTCTATCATCCGCGGCGGGCAGCGTGACTTGGGCCACGTCGGTCGAGGAGGGACGAGTGACGGAAAAATAAATGACCAGCGGCCGGGCGACGATGGCGTCACGGGGCACAAAGCCCCAGAAGCGAGAGTCCTTGCTGTGATTGCGATTGTCGCCGAGCACAAAATACTGGCCCCGCGGCACCACCAGTTCGCCCAGGCGGGTAAGGCTCTGCATCTGCCTCCACCAGGCCGGGTCCACCTCGGGATCGGTATAGACGCGGGCGGGAAACTCGTCACGGAAGGGGTTATAAGCAGCCGGCTCGAAGGCCGCGTAAGGTTCGTCAAGGGCCACACCGTTGACCGTCACCCGGCCGTCCTGGATGCGCAACCGGTCGCCAGGCAAACCCACCACGCGCTTGACCAGAAAAGACGGCTGGGGGTGGTAGAAGAAGACAATGTCGCCGCGCCGCACCTCGCGATAAGGCATCAACCACCGGCTCAAGCCCCCCGCCGGCGCATAAACCTGCTTGTTGACCAGCAGAAAATCGCCCACCAGCAGGGTGTGCTCCATGCTTTCAGAGGGAATCAGATACGGCTGCAAAACAAAGGTGAGCAGAAACAGCGCCACCACCACCGTGCGCAGCAGAGAGGCCAGCGCCTCGGGCACAGTGGGCAAATGCAGGCGCATCCGCTCGACGCCAGATGGGAGCGGGCCGACCCCTTGGTTGGCGGTGCTCATCGGTTGGATGTTTCCTCCTGCCCGGCATCTGGCTCTTCACCACCAGCCGTCTTGCCCGCGGCTCTCTCCAGCCGCTCCAGGGCGCGCCGCGCCGCATCCTGCTCGGCGAACTTTTTGGTGCCGCCCATGCCCCGCGCCAGAGCCTTGCCGGGCTCGCCCTCGGCAGGCTTGAGCCGCACCTCGACCAGAAAACGCTTGCGATGATCGGGGCCACTCTCGCTTTTGACCCGATACACCGGGGTTCCGGCGTGGGCCGCCTGCAAATGTTCCTGAAGCGCTGATTTATAGTTGCCCAAGGCAGCCCCTGAGCGCAACTCCTCGGCCAGATGCTCGACCGCATCCCCAATCACCCAGCGGCGCACAAAGGCTCGCACCGGCTCCAGGCCGCCATCCAGAAAGAGCGCTGCCAGCACCGCTTCCATCGAGTTCGACAACACCGTGCTTTTACGCCGCAGCCCGCTTTTGTCTTCGCCGCGGCTGAGCAGCAGGAATTCGCCCAGGCCGATGGCCACGGCCACCTCGCCCATGTGCTGACGGCTGACCAACTGCGCGCGAACGCGCGTCAGCTCGCCCTCATGCCACTCGGGATGCAGTTTGAAAAGGGCTTCGGCCACCACCAAGCCCAGCACGGCATCGCCCAGAAACTCCAGGCGCTCATTGTCGCCCACGGGCTTCACTTCACCGCTTTCGGCGGCTTGCTCGTTGGCCAGGGAGCGATGCGTCAGAGCCCGCTCCAAAAGCGCGGGGCACACAAAGCCATGGCCCAGCGCGGCTTCCAATCCGCTAAGAACCGCTTCCACATGCGCCTCGATTCGGTTCTTTGACCCATACACCCGGCCCTCGCGGAGCCGGAGATCCGGTTCCGCGGAAAGTCGGCCTTCTTCATTATTAGACGCTTTCAATCGCCCTGCCGTCGCCTGAATCGATTTTTTATTCAGGGCAAACGCATCCTCTCCAGTTTTGAAAGGGCACGGATAAATCCGTGCCCTTTCAAAACCTGATTTCTTGCCTTTTCATTTGCATGATGCGTTTGCCCTGATTTTTTATTGCGGTTGAACAGCTCCATCGGGTGAGCTGGGAGCGGGCTTTGCCGGCGGCGGGGCAGCGTCGTCGCCATCCTCGTCCTCGCAACTGTGCCCCTTGACGGCATACGCCGTTTTCACCCCGCGCTCGGCAGCCAGCCGCGTATCCTGCTGCCCGTCGCGCACCTTGAGCGCCTGCTGATACTCGGCCAGGGCCTCGTCGCGCTTGCAATCCAGATCAAGTATCCGGCCCAGGTAGATATGCGACCACGAAAGCAGGCGGGAATCCTTGCTGGTGGCCAGCGTCTTCTGGAATCCGTCGATGGCCTGCGCCGGATGGCCGCTCAAAATCGCCGCCCGGGCCAGAATGAAGTTGGCGCGAGCGCCCTGAGCCACCGCCTCCAGGGAGTCCGAAGCACCAGCGTGCATCATCAGCGTCTGGCGGGCCATGGCGCTGGCCGTTGCCACGTCGCCGCCCGCCAGCCGCGCCTCGGCCAGGTCAAGCCCTTCGAGTTTGCGCGGCTTCGAGCGAGAGAGCACGTCGCCGTCGGCCTCCTTGTCAAACTCGAGGTTCCGGGCCCGATGCACCTGCTGGTCAATGTCCATGCTGTAGACCATCTCGCCGATCGTGTCTTTCAAGCTGGCCGGATCTTTTTCAAATTGCATCAATTGCTCAAAAAAATACTGGGTCAGCACGAAGCCCTGCGTCATGTCGTGGCGCACCGCGGCCACGCGCACCGCCTCCATCTTCTGCTGCACCACCTGCCGCTCGTGCTCATAGCGCGGCAGCTCGGAGCGGTCGGTGCCGGCGGGAATCTTGTACTCGGGAATGCCGGTGTCCATGGTGCGCGCCTCGATGGCCTTGATCAGGCACTCGATGGCCAGAGGCACGGTGTCAGAGCGGTAGCGGAACTCGAGCGGCGCCTCGCGCACTTCCTTCAAAATCGGCTGCATGCGATCCACCGCGTTGGCGCGGGCATAAAGCAGCGGCTCAATCACGTAATGCAGGTAGGTGTGGCGCACGTCGCCCAGGCGTATCTTGCCCTCGACGGGCGAAACAACCACCACATAGTCCGCGCCATAAACGCGGGCGTTTACCGTGCTGGGCGAGAGCAGCGGCTCCATCACCACCACAAAGCGCCGCCCGTTGTAGGTTTCAGCCGGCATCTTCAGGTAAAGATTGGTGCTTACAATCATCGCCGAGAGCGGGTCGTGCAGCTTGTCGGCCTCGGCGTCGTAGATGTGATGCACTGCCAGCCAGATGCCATGCAGGTCCACGGCCACGGCAAAATCGCGCAGCAGGGGCACAATCTCGGCCACCTGGGTCGAGTCCGGCGGCATCTCCAGCAGATCGGTCGAGAGTTCCAGCTCGGGCGGCGGCGTCAAATAGAGCGAGAGCGAAATATACTGCGCAATGTCGCGCTCGGTGCCGGTCATGCGGTGCTGGGCAATGTAAAGGCAGACCTTGTCGCGCTTGTCGCGGGCCTCCTCACTCTTGGCCAGCGCCTGGTTCATCTCGTCACGCACCCGCTTGCGCACCGGCGCGCTCTCCTCCAGCCCCTCGTCGTAGCCGCAGGCGTTCAGCGCCGCGGCCATCACAAATACCGGCTCGGAGCTGACCATCGAGACCGTTGGCCCCGCCGGATCGACCAGCGAGGGGGCTTTCTCCTGGGTGAAGTTGGACGCGGAGGAGGAATTCTGGCTGCTGGAGGACTGAGCGACGGCCACAGCGGAGAGAAGCCCCGCCAACAGACAAAACACGGCAGCCGAAAGAACGGCGGAAGATCGAATTGTGCGCAACGTCATTGGGAACCCTGCCTGCAATCCTAGTTGGACGCACCAGAAGGGTCAAACGGGAGGGGCGGAACCAGCAGAATTGCCGCATTCCGCGCCCCATGCCAAAAACCTTCGCGCGCCGACCCAAAGATTCAAAGTTCCGCTCGGGATTCACTCCGCAAGGACGCCCCGACTCTGGCTGCGCTTGAGTGCCCCCCCGGAGCCTGTGCGGGATTGACCAGCATGCAGTTGCCTCAAAGCATATTTTTTCAGTTGTTGCATAGCGATACGTATTGACCAAGGAGAAAAAATGCCTGATTTCGGTAATCCTTTCAGTGGGCTGAAACATGACCGGTTGCTGACCCATGACGAGTTGGTGCGAGCTGTCCGTTTTATGGTGGCCGCCGAATACGAAGCCACGCAGTTGTATGAGCAATTGGCCGAGTCGACGGACAACGCCCTGGCGCAAAATGTCCTTCGCGACATAGCCAACGAAGAGAAGGTTCATGCCGGCGAATTTCTGCGCCTGCTCAAGGAACTCAAGCCCGACGAGGAAGGCTTCTACCGGCAAGGCGCTCAAGAAGTTGAAGAAGAATTTCTGAACCAAAATGAACAGCCGGGCAGCGCCTCACCCAAGGACGCAAGCGGGCTTGGTTTGGAAATCGCAAGTTTACGCAGTCAACCTGTCGAAATAAGAGGTAAAAAATGAATTTTCTCCGTAGAGAACTTGCTCCGATCAGCCTCAAGGGATGGAGCGAGATAGACTCCGTGGCAAAAGTCGCGTTGAGCGCCAATTTGTCGGGCCGTAAATTTGTCGATGTCGATGGACCACATGGCCTCGACCACGCCAGTGTGCCGCTGGGCCGCCTGGACCTGCCGAAAGGGCAGGATAAAGCATCTGTTCGATATGGCGTACATCAGGTTCTTCCGCTGGTTGAGACGCGCAGCGATTTCAGCTTGCCGATATGGGAGTTGGATAACATCGAGCGGGGCGCCAGGAACCCAAATTTTGATGCGGTAGTCAAATGCAGCCGGGAAATCGCCGCTTTCGAGGAAAAAGCCATTTACGAAGGCTTCGCGCCAGGCGCTATCGTTGGCCTTCAGCAGGCGGTGAAAAGCCCGAGAATTCGCATCTCGCTGGAGATAAATGCCGTTGTCGATGCGGTTTCCAAGGCCCGGGAGCAGATGCTGAAAGACGGTGTCGGGGGTGGGGCCGATTTAGTGGTTTCGCCGCCGTTGTGGGAATTTCTGGCCCACTGCGTTCCCGGCGGAACACTGCTTTCAGCCATTGAAAGCGAGATCGGCGGCCGCGTCATCTACGCCGAGTTCGTCAAGGACGCGCTGCTTGTCGCCAACCGTGGCGGCGATGTGGAGTTGACCGTGGGGCAGGATTTCGCGATCGGCTACCATAACCACACCGAAGCTGAGGTCCGCCTGTTTATCACCGAATCGTTTACTTTCAGGGCGATTGCACCAGAGGCGCTCGTGGGGTTTACATCGCACTAGTTCCCCATCGGCAATTGTCGACCCGCTGTGCATGAAACAGTAGCACTGGCCGCCCGGCTAGCTGTAGCGTGGACCCCCCGGTCCACGCTTGTTTCCTTGCAGGTCTTTGGCGCCTTTCCACGGAGAGTGGAAGAAACCAGATGGGCGGATTCAAGCTCCAAGTGCGACCTATCTACCGCGGTTTTCCGCGGTAGATAGGTGATCGCGGAATGCCACAGGCAAAAATGCCTTATCCCCGCACCGAAACCCCCGAGAACGAAAGCACCGCCAATCCGCGCACCGGCTGGCCAAAGAAGCGGGCCGGCTCGAAGCGGCTGGTTAGCAGCAAATTCTCCACCTGCGCCTGGGTGTCGGCGTCGTTGGGGCCAGAGATGATGCGATAGTCGTAAACCTGACCCGCCCGATTGACATAAACCTCAATGGAAACCGGGCCAGAAACGGCGCCAATTTCGTTGCGGCCCGCGCCAGTGGAAAGATACAGCAGCCGGGGAGCGGTAGCGTTGCCCAACGGCTCGTCAGCCGTGGCCTGCGCCTGCTCTGGCTGGGTAAACATGCCGACAGTCACGATGACCGTGCCCAGCAGCAGCACGGCACTGCAGAAGCCCGCCGCCGCATGGAGCAGGAAGGGTTCCAAGGTATTTTTCCAGGTAAGGTTGAAACCGTCGAAGAGACCTTGCCTGCGCCGCACCTGCTCGTGGCTGATGGCGACCTTGATCTGCAAAAGCAAATCATCCGGCTCCGCCACCGGCCCCAGCATGGCCAGCGAAGACTGCATCTGGCGCAGCGAGGCCCACTCGCTGGCGCAGCAGCGGCACTCTTCCAGGTGGGCGGCAATACGCTGCATCTCCCGTCCGCCTAGACGACCGTCCAAATACTCCGTAAATTTTGCCTGCATTGCACTGCAGTCGTTCATCGCGCCTCCTCTCCCAGGGGCATTTCGAATCCCGTGCGCGCCAAGGAACCGTTGGACTGAGCCGGAGCCGTCAAAATCGCCTTCAGACAAGCGCGTCCCCGCACCAGTCGCGATTTCACTGTCCCCAGATTGACCCCCTGCATCTCTGCCACTTCCTCGTAAACAAAGCCCTCAATGTCGCGCAAGATCAGCGTGGTGCGATAAGGTTCCGGCACCTGGCTCAAAGCCGCTTCCACGCGCATCCGGCCCTCTTCGCGCTCCGCCAAGTCATAAGGCGAGTCGCTCGGGTCCACCAGCATCTCCTTCAGCCGCACCGGCTCGCCAGAGTTGCTCTCCATCATTTCCTGCTCAATAGGCACATCCTGCTGCTTGTGCCGCATCCACCAGCGCCTCTGGTTCGAGGCTTCGTGCAGCGCAATCCGATAAATCCAGGTGCGCAACGACGACTCGCCGTGAAAGCTGCCCACGCCCCGGAAAACCTTGATAAAGACTTCCTGGGTCAGGTCGGCGGCGTCATCGCGATCTTGCACGGTGCGCGCCAGCAGCGAAAATATCGGTTGGTGAAAGCGTGTAATCAGCCACGCAAACGCTTCCTCGGAGCCGGCTCGAAGTTCCGCGATCAGAGCCGCCTCTTCGGATTGAAGCGTAAGCGCGCTGGCAATATTGCCCATGGTGAGGTCCGCCTGCAAATCGGTGTCCTCCCACATTACCGCACTCGATGCACACTTGGCATCTCGCCAACCGTGCCCCGAGCCCAACTTCTGCTGCGTTTGCGATCACTCGTCCCACCAGATGAAACTCTGCCAGGATTCCAGTTCTGCCACGAGTGCGCGGGATGCAAAAGCCGAGCCCTAGACTCCCCACTTTCGCGCCCCTATTCTCTTAGACACCGGAGCCCCCCTCCAGTGTTCCCGATCACGAAAGAATTATCTTTTTTTCTCTTTTTTGGCCTGTTTTTTCTTGCCGATCCTGCTTTTGGGATGAAATCTAGATATTTGTGCCGCGCCAATCAGTTTGGCCGACCAGAAAAAGCCATTTTCCCGCGCCAACAGCGGAGTTGACCGCCTTTCCAGAACAAAGTTTGACGAAATCCCTCTGAACGGAGACAATAAGAAAGTTGCAACCCCGCGTATGTGGGCCTGTGGCGCAGCTGGGAGCGCGCTTCCATGGCATGGAAGAGGTCATCGGTTCGATCCCGATCAGGTCCACCAATTAAATCAATCATTTAGAGCAACCCTCCCTTCCCAGCTTGGCAGCATTTTGGCAGCAAATTTTCAACGGCCTGAAAAAATAGCTTTGCTTCCTCCCCTTTCATGAGCAATCTGTCGAACTAGCTTCCTTGTACCGAAGCTCAGGACTTTGGCTTTTTTCGCAGATGGTTTTGAAGCTCCCGGCCCTCTATCGCCATTCCCGCCGCCTTTTTGCGTCAGTTCCTGATGAATAGAGTTCACCGTTGCTCGTACACCTTCTGGAAGTTCCTGCATGTAGACATCCGTCGTTGTGGCCGTCCGCGAGTGGCGCAATACTCCCTGCACATCCTTGATGTCGCCCTTTTTCCGCGCCAGTGTGGCAACCGTGCGCCGAATCACCTGGAATGTCAGTTTTGGCAATTCCAGTTCTTTGGCAAACTTGTGCAGCACGCGCCTACGGTAATTGCCCGTATCAATGAAACCGCCGTCACGCGCCGGAAAGATGAACCCTTCTGGGTCATCTGCGGTCGGTCCTTGCCAATGCTTCTTTTGCCGCTGCTCTTCCCGGCACTCTATCCGCCATGCTTGGAGTTCTTCCGCCAGATCGGAGGCAATCGGGATCGTCGCGAGACTTCCCTTGGTCTTGCCCCAGGGGCGAATCTTCCCCTTGTAGGTGGTCTCCTCGATCTTGATCGAAGAAGTTGCCGGGTCGAAGCACTTCCACTTCAACCCAAATAATTCACTGGGCCGAAGCGCATTGGTCATTTCGAGTTCGAGCACAATCCGGTCGCAACGTCCAAGCCTGGACAAGACAGCCCGCAACTGATCCCAACTCAATACGGTCTTGTCGGTCTCTTTCAGATGCGCCGGAACCTTAATCGTGCGTGCAGGATCTTTTCCGATGAAGTCCTGATCGACGGCCTCGGCAAAGATGGCTTGCAAATATGCCCTGACCTGCAACACGCGATCACGCGAACGGGTTTGGGCCAACCGATTGAGATGCGTCTGCAAAGAGAATTTGTCGATGTTTTCAAGGCGTGCATCCGCGAAAGTATCGACGAGGTCGGCTTGAATCAGGTGCTTTTTCACCTTGGCCGTCTCCTCTCTCCAGTCCGTCTCTTTCAGTGGCAGGTAGCGGTTGTTGACGAACCATTCGAAGGTGACTGCGCCTTTGACAACGGATTGGTCACCTGTGGATTGGCCGCCCAGTCTGACAATCTCGCGCTCAAGTTTCTCCCTGGCCTCATACTTCGACATTTCCGGCTTCGTCCCAAGGATCACCTGCGCAACATTGAGTTTCGATTGGCTGTTTGCTGGGTCCAACTCCGTTCTGCGGAAGTATCCATACCACTTTTTTCCGCGAAGACGGACCCAGCCTTTCTGATGAGAGATTCCCATTTATTCCTCGATTTCTGTGTGGGGGAATAAGCGGGCCACCTCCATTTTACCGGCGTTTGCGCCGTAAATGGGAGGCCCGTTCACGTTCCTTTAGGAACTCGTCGATTCCACTCGCCCGGTAGCGCAGCGCGCCGTCACTCATGCGAATGACGGGAAGATAGGGCCATCTCCGGGAGGAATGATCCCAGACCCAATCCTTGCTAACCTTTAGCTTCAGGGCGACATCCTCGGCGGTCAGCAGCAGATCGACCGCCTCCTGCATCGTTGGCATTGAACCCATAAAGGCGTACCTCCATCGGCCCTGTCATGATTCGGAATCCGCGGTACTGCTGGACGGCGGCGATTTCTATCTCAATTCATTCCCGTCCGTGCAGAACTAATCTCTCGGTACGTTCCTCGACCCCGCGTAAAGTTCCGAAAGTTCTACTGGCTATAGCGAGATTGGATTGACGACAAGGTTGCCGTCCAATGATTTTTTTGAAAACCGTTATGCGATTTCTGCATAACGCCAAAGTCTCGTCTCATTTTGTGCAACCGGATTGACTCTCGGAGCATCTTATGATCATCATGATCCGTGCAGCCTTGACTCGTATATATGCTGCATGATGTTAGGGTTGCTGTCCTGCCTGGGTTCTCCCCCACCGCAAGGAGGATAGCTATGGTGCTTCCAGAAACACGGTCCATGCAAGCGGCGATTGTACTGGCGGAAGAGTTGAACTTTTCCCGAGCAGCCAAACGACTACACGTCGAACAATCGACACTGAGCAGACTGATTGCCAAGTTGGAGAGCGATATTGGCCTGCAACTCTTTGTGCGCAATCATCAAAATGTCGAGATAACCGAGGCGGGCCGCCACTTTGTAGAGGAGGCTCGACATGCGGTTCTACATGCCGAGCGCGCAGTTCTGAATGCAACGGCAGCTTCGCATGGAGCGGAGGAGATTCTCAACATTGGCAAGTCAGCGTTCACTGATCCGTTTCTGGTGGCGACACTTCAGTCCGTGCGACTTCCTCTCTATCCTGGCCTGAAGGTAAAGCTATGGAGCAGCTACTCGCAGGAACTGGCTCACAAGGTTGCGGCTGGAGAACTTGATATGGCGCTGGTCACGGCAGTTCCCGATACGCCCACTCTCAGCTTCCTGGGGGTTGCTGAAACTTCACACTATATCTCTTTATCCAAGGAAGATTCCCTTGCAGACCGCAAGGAACTGCGTCTGGAAGACTTACACGACTGCGAGTGGATTCTCCTCGCTTCGTATGTCAACCCGCACGTTTTCGAGATGATCCAAACGGTTGCTTCCGAAAAGGGGGTCGTTGCTCGCGATCAACATTACGTCATGACAGCCGAGGAGGCGTCGGCGCTCGTTTTGGCGCAGAAAGGCGTGGCATTCTTGCCGCGTGATGCGGCATGGAGAATTTCTTGCGATGGAATCGTGATGCGACCACTGATGGAGGATAAGTTAAAGCTCGTTACGAGGCTGGCAACGCGGTCTGACAATAAATCCAGGCTTGTAAGTGAGTATGCCCGCGCAGCAGGGCGCAAACTAAGTAGCGTTGCTACGCCGCAACAAGGACGCCTGCCTCAAATTGGATAAGCCAGATTTTGATGAACTGCCCTTGCTTTCGGCGGAGTCTCCAACCTCTCGTATCTCTACATTGAGCGGACCATCGAAGCCGCATTTGGCGCAGTGGTAGATACCGAAGACAATAGCCGTGCCTGAAAATTCTTCTCTCCGGAAGGCGCTACCACAGTGAACACACTGATGATAATGTTGGAAACGATTGTTTGACTTCTCGTGGTTATCCATTGCTTCCCTCCTCGAAGTGCAATCGCATAAATCTTGTGTGCGCCCCATGAGGATGCACGTATCATCATTGAATAGCCTCGTCATAACGTGAGTTGTTCGAAACATGTCAGAATATGCACGTCTCATGCCACAGGATCAAAAAATAAATATTTTCTTAGGCTATCGCGCAAATGGATTATTTTACAGAGATATACGGAAATGAAGGGCTCATCGAAATTTGTTGATGCAGAACCATGGATTAGCCCAGGTGACAATTACCTCGTAAATTTTCCATACAATGTATTTTTTACATACTGTCAGCGTCTACCGTGTTCATAATCTCGGAACTAGAAAACAACTGAGGAACGGTGTACTGGCGGGCGTGCCAGATTGCCGGTATCCGTCTGGCACGGGAGAAGCAAGTGCATGTGCGGGTGGTGGTCCAGCGGCACGGCGTTCGAGGAATCCATTGACCTCGCTTACGCGATTTTCAATCGTATGTTCAGGAAAGTGCCTGACCACCTGCCAACAGAATAAGGGCCTTGCAAAAGGTTGGGACGGTCGGATTGCCTATAATGCAAGTCATGAAAGCTTACGTGAACTACTTCGATACCGATGGTGCAAGAGCCAGAGTTGCAATCCACGTGGACGACATCCGCGACAACGAGGCTGTTGTCCAGTTCAGTAATTCCCCGGAACATTGGAAAATGGGGAGGCACGAAGCAGAGAGCAACTGCGACATCTTGAGCCGTGCTCAGATACACGCGAAAAACTTGCCCCAGCATCAGTGCAACTTCGAGATTGAGGAACAGGGAGAAGATAAGTACGCAATCGTCTGCAAGACTCATCCTGAGTTCACGTCAGTCTGAGCCATGCAATTTAGGTCCACAAGAGGAGGCTTAAGAAATGGGAGGCGGATTCAATTCTTCGGTGTGGGATGCATTCGTCGTGCTCGCTCCATTCGGAGTTGGAATGTTCGTGTTCGTAATCGTCAAAGCTTGGCTACGCAAAGATTGGCACCACTTCTTTGACGCCAAGCACAACACTGACCAACGACTAAAGCTGGAGGGAGGCGACTTTTCGCAGCACTGGAGCCACTACGAGGGATTGGCAAAACTTGCCATAACACTATCAGCAGGGGCTCTGGCTTTCCTCGTCAACGCAATCGTTAACGGAAGGCCACCTGCCTCCGAGTTCGCTCAACACCTCACAGACGTTGCCCCAATCGTAGTTGGCTTCTTTGGATCTTCAATTTTCCTGCTAATCCTGTTCTTGCTATGGATGGCATATTGCTATGAGGATTACTGTCACACCGCGAATCATAACTGCTACAGAGCTTGGAAGTATGCGGTAACGGTGTCCCTCGGTGTAATGGGATTCATCTCTTTTGTTTGTGGGTTTGGATGGCTTGGAGTGAACCTTTTTAGACAAGGTTAAACGATAGCAATAGGATGGCTTCGAGGAGGAGCGAGGCTTGAATCTTTCGTTTTGGAATTGGTTCTATGGCCTTGTATTCGTGCTGGTTCTCGTCAGTTGACCGCATCATGAAATTGTCACGTGCTGCAAGCCACTGGTCAATTGCTTCCTCAAGACTGGGCACAATACGAGCATCGAGTTGTACATTTTCATTGCGATTCATGGGAAGGTTTCCAGGGCAATCGCATGAAGAAAAGGCGAAGGCCTAGGGTAGGAATATAGGGAGGTACTTCCCGTCGGTTCGCGCGACTGTTTTTCTGTCTTTGTGGAGGACTCATGGAGACGGAAGGCAAGCTGCGTTTGGCAGATGTATTTGTATCGATTCACGATCCGAGGCAATCCGGCAAGGTGCGGCACGATCTTGTCGAATTGTTGGTGGTGGCGGTCAACGCGGTGTTGGTGGGCGCGGACGACTTTGTTGAGATCGAGTTATGGGCCAAGGAAAAGCTGGAGTGGTTGCGCCAATACTTGAAGCTCACACGCGGTATTCCTTCGCACGACACCTTCGGACGCCTGTTCGGATTGATCGATCCGGACCAGTTCGAGGCCGCATTCCGGCAGTGGGTAAGTGGTGTGATCCCTGCTCTGGGAGCGGACGTTGTGGCCATTGATGGGAAGACCAGTCGCCGTTCAGGCGGGGTCGATGCCACAGCGCTGCATCTGGTCTCAGCCTTTGCTGCCGGAGCCGGGTTGGTACTGGGGCAGCGGGCCACGGCAGAGAAGTCCAATGAAAAGACGGCGATTCCCGAGTTGCTCTCCACGTTGGCGCTGGCCGGCTGCACGGTGACCATCGATGCCATGGGCACTCAAGCCAACATCGCACAGGCGATCCAGGATCGTGGTGCCGATTACGTCCTGGCCGTCAAGGATAACCAGCCCAAACTGGCGGAGTCGATCAAGGACTTTTGGAGGTGTTTCCGTGCCCATCCGGCCGCCGATACGCCCCACCTGTATGCTGAAAGCGTTGAAAAGGGGCATGGACGCATCGAGACTCGTCGCTGCTGGGCTTTCGATCAACTGTCGTGTCTGCATAAGCCGGAACAGTGGCCAGGGCTGAAGTCGTTTGCGATCATCGAGAGCGAGCGCGAGACGAACGGTAAAACCACGCTGGAGCAGCGTCTGTATATCAGTAGTTTAAGTTCCGATGCGGAACGGATCGCTGCCGCGGTTCGTGCCCATTGGGCGGTGGAAAATCGACTGCACTGGTGCATGGATATTGCCTTCAACGACGATCAGATGCGCACTCGCACAGGTCACTCTGCCCACAACCTTGCCACGCTCAAACACATTACCCTCAACCTGATCCGCATGGACCCGATAAAACGAAAGGGCGGCATCAAGGCCAGAAGGCTGATCGCCGCCACAAGCGACAACTACCGCGCCGAACTCTTCGGCCGCGCTTGAACAGGTTCCTTCATGCGATTGCCCTGGGAAGGTTTCCTACCGAAGGAATTGGTAGCCGGCGCGTGGAGGATAATGGAATTCTATGCACATCTCTGACGTGTTAGAAATAGCGGCTGCTATTATTGCCAGCCTCGGCGGTGGGGGCGCAATTGTGTTTGGTCTCTCCGGGTACCTTGGAAAGGTCTGGGCGGACAGGGGATTAGAACGCCAAAAACATGAGTTCAGCCAATTGAACATTGCATTCCAAAGCCAGCTAGACATGGCCTCCCGTAGATTGCAAGTCGAATTGGACGCGCTGGGGCTCGTTCACAAACTTCGAACGCAAGAGGAATTCACTCGTTTGGCCGGATTGTGGAAGCGCATTGCAAATGTTCGCAACTACTACGGTTCCATTGCTCAGGTTGGGCTGAGGCTCACTTCGCCGGATAAAGAGAAACAGAAACATTACGATGCACAGGTGCGTAATCAATTTGAGACCTCCCTCAATGATGCTCAAATGTTCCTGAGCGAAGAGATGCTTTTCATCCCGAAGCACATCTCCGACATCGCCGAAAAGGCTCTTCGCACAGCGGTCGAAGAGAGATTTAACTTCGCAAGTTTTAGTCCGTTCTTGGATACACAGCCCTTTCCCGGTGGAATGGTCGAAACCGCCAACCTACGGGGACAGTATTACTCAGCGATAGCGGATTCATTCAAGCGATTCAGCAGTCTTACCGACGAACTTGAGATGTCAATGCGTGAGTACATCGCCGGGAACTGATTATTTCAACTCCGGCTGCCACAACATCCGATGCGGAGGAGGTTCTGCTAGACACCCAATTTTTTTCTCGACCTCGTTCAAAAATGTTCTGAAGCTAATAACCTCTTGTACGGCTACAGACAGATAGCGAGTCCGTGACCACGCTCCTCAGCGCCTCAGATCGTCTAGGAATTCCGACACCGGATCCGTGCCCGTCACGAGCAGGTAATCGCGCGCCCGTGTGCAAGCTACGTACAGAAGTTGCCGTTCGGTGTTGTACACATCCTCCAGGTCCGCTTCGTCGGCTACCGTTTCGATTCTCTCCTGAAGCGGAATGATCTCGTCGTCGCAAGCCATAACCGCCACGGCCCTGAACTCCAATCCCTTTGCCAAGTGCATTGTGCTGATCGATACCCTCCCGGCTGCGGTATCGACACTTTCGTCAAGAACATTGGCGGACATTTCTGCCTTCAAAATTGCAGATTTCGCGCGCTCAATCTGCGCAGCCGAACGAACGAAAATGGCAATCTCTTCTGGCCGGACACCCTCGGTTGCCAACCTCTGAAGCCACTGGGCTACGGTTTGAATTTCCAGCTTCATCGATGCCAACACTTGAATACGCGGCTTCGGACCATTGAAAAGCGAGACCGTGCCTCTTCGCTCTTCCTTGTTACCGTCCACATCGGAAATTTCCGGATCGAGCAAGTGATCGGACTGCAAACGAATCTGGTGCGACGTGCGGTAGTTGATTTTTAGCGTCGCCGACCGTCCACGCACATCCACGCCGGCCGCTTTCCAGGAAAACGGCTGCTGGAAGATACGCTGTCCTAGATCGCCAGCGAAGAACAGCGCATTCGGTCGTTTGCCACCAATCGCCGCAAGGAAGCGAAGCTGGGCAATGCTGACGTCCTGAGCCTCATCCACAACAGCAAAATCGAACGGCGATGCCGCTCCCTTCCTGTAGTGCTCAGCCAAAACTCCAAACATACCGGAAGTAGTCAGCACAGATCGGGATCTCAGGTCGTTCCGCACCCGTTCGAAAATTTCCCATAGAATCTTTCTCTGCGGCTCCTTGAGCCTGGATCTGCGGCCCAGCCGCACCACGTCCCGGTAGGCTTCCCATGTATCCAGTTGCCAGCCATCGACAACCTGCTCCCATTCCGTCATCAGGAATCTGTCGGAAAAGTGGTGTCCGCCGACTTCGGCAGATGCCTTCCGAATCAGCTCCGCCACGAGAGTTGGAGAAGCTACCGCCAGCTTCCCGATATTTATCTCGTAAAGGCGGCGCGCAATCGCACTGATCGCATGAACCTCGATATGCTCGCCAAGCCGTGGTTCATTATGAAGTAGCAGCCGAAGTTTCGCGCGCAGCGCATTCGCCAGAGGTTCTGAAAATGTCGTCAGCAGAAGGCGCGATTCCCTGTGAGTCCGCGCCAAATGCGCCGCGCGATGCAGCGCGACAATCGTCTTGCCCGTGCCTGCCGAGCCGGAGACGCGGGCTGGGCCGTTGAAGTCTTTCTCGACAAGCGCGCGCTGGGCCGGATGCAGAAAGACGGCCCAACGCTCCCAGGGATAATCGAGCGCCAGCGCAAGCTCTTCCACGTTCTTCATTACGCGGAAGCGGCGCAGCGCATCCGGATGCTCGAAAGGATCGACTCCGGCGGCCACGGGCTCGGGCACCGGAGGACGAATTCCGGTTGCCAGATTCAACAAAGCCTCGGCGGCCTCGCCCGGAAGATGACCGGCAATCTCCAGCAAAGAATCCTCGGTTGCCTCCAACACTTCGGGAATCCACTCCGGCGGCACGCCATACGCCAACAGCGTTCCTTCGGAGATTCCCTTGAGCGCACGCGGCTTGGAAACCGGCTGCTCGACTTCGACGTATTTTGGGACCGTGATTTCCTGGACGCGCTCTCGAACCTCGACAAGCTGCGCCGCTCCGGTCTTGGGATGAATCTCCAACCGCCGCCGTTCTGCCCACTGGTAGGCATCGTCGTGGTGCGCCACGTAGCAAAGCAGCAGACTGGTTCCCGTACGATGAGCGATGATCCGCAGATCACGGCTAACACGCACAGACAAGAAGTTCGGGTCTTTGGATTTTTCGAGTTTATGGCATTGCAGGCTCGGGTGTGCAGGATTCACCTGCAAGTCGAAGGCCGCGGTCTTCGCAGCCTTCTGCTCGTCGCCATTCAACCGCGCCAAACTCTCCGTAAACGTGTCAGCAATCCGGAATTCCATTCGTTCGCCTCTATTTCACCCGAAACACCTTCATTACCTCGTCGCCAAGATGGTTGATGACCTTCACGGCAATGCGGCCTGACTCCGGTTTGTCGAAAAGTCGTGATGTATCGCTGTGCAGGGACTCCCACGCCTCGGCATTGATCTCGGCCTTCAGCGTTGTCTTCAATGCCTTGTAGGGATCGTTTGCGCCGAGGAAATAGGCTTGGCGGACAAAGAAGCTTTCCTCGTTATAGTCCGTATCGACGAACCAGCAGGCGATCTCGTCCGGCCCGTTGCTCCGAACCTCGCCGGTGCTCGGCTCGAAAACATCGACGCCGTTAACCTTCACCGCAATCTGACCTTCCGGCGCATCCAGAATCCCGATGTCCGGCTCGCCGAAGATGACAAAGAGATTGCCCTTGCCGGTGTTCTTCAGGTCGGTGGCCATGTGCAGGTCGGCGTTCATCCGTGCCTTGAGCACGGGAATGCGGCCCAGCTTGTTGAAGTCGGCGGAATGCGCATCGTAGCTGAAGGCGCAGGTAATCAGCACATCGAAGGCTGCGTCTCCGGCCTCGCGTGCGGCCCGAACCAGATCTTCGCGCGCCACAGTGCCAAACTCGGGGCCGATCAGGATCGCAGCGCGGCGTTCCGTTCCATCGGACTCCTCGTAACGGCCTTCGGCGCAGATCAGTTCGCCGGGCCAGGCTATCAGCGATGTGAAGGTGATCTTGTCCTGTTTGTGGGCCTGCTGAACGCCGCTCGTCTTCAGGTTGTCCAGAATCAGCTGAACGAAATTCCGGGCGCTGCGTATCTCGTCGTCGCCAGCGGAGCCAGGATCGAAGAGTTCCTCGTTTTCATCTACGGCAAGTACGCGATGTGGCGACAGACTCTCGACAGTGAAGGGACCGGCGACGCGAACCTTCTTCTTGTCTTCGTAAGGCTTGTCGTAGAGGTACTCGAAATCAGCCTTGGCGGCAATCGATGCATCGATGGCATTCTGCCGGGCGATGCGCTGTTCCCACCATGCCGCGTGAATTTCCTTCACTTTCGCCGACCACTTCTCATCGGCCTCGCGCGGAATCTCCCACTCCTGCCATTTCTTGCCAAGTGCCGCGTTCAACTGTTCGCGCAAGGACTCAAGACGCGTCTGATAGTCATCCCAGATCACGTCAATCTCGGCATTGTTGGCAATGGACTTCAAAGTGATGTGCGGAACGCGCTCGTAGACGAATCCTTGCCGAACACTGCCGTGCGTCGGCGCAACTGATGGAACCTTGCCTTGAAGTTCAGCTCCTTTAACTTGGCCTTCAGTGCTGTCTTCAAGCAGATAATACGGATACCGCGCACCCATGATGCGAGCGCGAGCGAGCGCAAGCGCCACGCGCGATGTGTCGATGGTGATCCAGCGACGGCCCCATTGCTCAGCAACGTAAGAGGTTGTTCCAGAACCACAAGTAGGATCGAGAACTAGGTCACCTGGATCAGTCGCCATCAGAATACATCTCTGCACAACAAGAGGTAAGGTTTCAACTACATAATTCTTCTCTAGCGATGAGCCAGAAATGATAGTGTCTGTCCAGATATGGTTATGTGCAACTGCGGTAAAATCCTTTAGCTTTCTCAAGTAATTCAGACTATTTTTAGCAGGGCTTACCCGTCCAGCTTTCACCAGTCGTGACATCCCCAGCTCGTTTGTTTTCCAACGAACTTTAATGTTTGGTGTTATCTCTCGACCTGATATTTTCACTGGAAACCACGATGCCGCACCTTCCCCCTTATCGCGCCCAACACTTTGAGAAGTGATGTTATCGAAGCGGATCACATCACCTTTCAAACGCACATTCTCTGGTAGAGAGTTTGCAGGGTAAATAGACCCATCAGAAAACAGAACCTTGTTGTACGCTTCGAACGAGCCGTTCCCTAGTTCCTTCGAATAAAATGGTTCCCTGAATTTCAGGGCTTCCTTTTTCTTACAGAACCAAAGCAAATAATCTGCGACATTGCCCAGATAGTCCGAGGTGCTGCTCGATGTCTTTAGAAATGTAATCTGGTTAACACAGCAATCATTCCCGAATACTTCGTCCATTAAAGCACGCACTCGATGAACGTTTTCGTCTCCAATTTGTACAAAGATTGAACCGGAATCTGTGAGTAAATCTCGTGCAACAGTGAGCCGGTCGCGCAGGTAGGTTAGGTAGGAATGGATGCCATCGCGCCAAGTGTCACGAAAGGCCTTTACCTGCTCCGGTTCGCGGGTAATTTGTTCGACGTTGCCATCTTTAATGTCGCGGCTTGTCGTAGACCACTGAAAATTGGAGTTGAACTTGATCCCGTAGGGCGGATCGAGATATATGCACTGCACTTTGCCGCGCAGTCCTTCGCGCTCGGCCAGCGAGGCCATCACCTGCAAGCTGTCGCCGAGAATCATGCGGTTGGACCAATGGGAATCGTGCTGATAGAACTCGGTGCGCGCTTCCTCATTGGGCAATCCGTTGAAGTCGGCAAAGAGGTCGTACTGCGGTTCATCCTTCTTGCTGCTCTTCTTCGACTCACGCTCAAGGTCGTCGATCAGAACCTTGGGATGCACCTTTTCCTGGATGTAGAGCGGCGGAGCTGGAACCACGAGATCGGACCAGTCCTGTTCGTCCTTGCCGCGCCAAACCAGTTGCGGGTCGAGGTCGCGATTGCGCCGCTCGTAGGCCACGCGGATGGGCGTCATCTCATCGGTGCGCATCACAGACTGGTATTCCGCAGTGGGGATATTCTTGCGCGAGGCTTCGCCGTGCGTCAGGGTCTCGACGATCTTTTCTTTAGTCGGTTTCTTGGCCATTAAACTGCCTCCTGATATTCGTCCTTCTCAATTTCAGTGTTGGCCAAATCATCGACCTCAAGTTCTTTTTCGTTATCCCCATGATCCTCAACAACAGGCTTGCCCATGGCTGAAGAAACAAGGGATGCAAGTGCTTGGCTTCGCGCTTCATAGAAGGCATCGAAATCATCGTTGCGCAGGTGCAGCGGTTCGATAAGGTGAGTACGGAGAATGTCGTCCAGGTCCTTCGGCGATATTCCCTGCGTGTCCTCAATCCGCTTCAGATAGACAGAAGGCGCATCTCCGCCAATCGCGATGTTGGATTTCTTCGATAACGGGGTCTTATTGATGACTGCATTGAAAACTTCAGGCTTGATGCCCTTCTTCTTGCACCAATCCTGAGGAAAAACATGATGAATGTCGATTTTGTCATCAAAGAACGTCATAAGGTCGGCACCTCGCCCGGTGATGAAGTCCTGGCAGCCATGCCGCATGAGCAACGCATGAATTCCTTTGTAAGCAGCAGCTAATCGCGATTGAAGTGATCGCAGACGATCACGTTGAAACAATGCTTCATCAAGTGAACGGGGTTTGGTTCCGTGAGCGCCAATCCATTCCACAAGTTCCGGAACATCGCGAGCCAGCCGAGATTCTGTTGTCGATCCATAAAGTTCACCCAGAGTGACAGACCAAAACCACTGAGAGAGCTGTTGCTTGGCTGCCGCAGTTTGAGCTTTGCCCCCTAAAATTGCGAAAACTGAGGCTAAAGCGACAATGAGGGGAGGGTACGGGACATCCCTATGCCAAATGATCTTCTGCTCATTTAGAAATCCACCGGCTTCGATAAAGCCAGCTTCTACGGCATCTGCCCATTTCTTGTAAGCATCCAGAGGCAGATCGAGCAAGGCATCACGTTTGCAGGCAACCTGTGGCAGATCTTTGTCGCGAAGGCCCTGAGCATACTTCATGAGGCGATTGTCGCGGGTATGCAAAAGCGTACATGCTTGAAGGAAATCGGTACTGGCTATCTGAGTGAGTACATCACGGCGGTTGGGAGAACCGATCATCCGCTCTCTACGTCCTGGAGTAGCAGGATGTTTTATTCCATTCCAGTCCTCGCGCAGGTCGAACTTGCTGGCAGCATAGACCGCAGTAACCAGTTCAAAAGCGTCCAGTTTCTTGCCACCGACGTTGACCTTTTCAAAGACAAGGCAGATAGCTTCTCGACGATTGCTCTTGTCCAAGCGAATGATTGGCATTTTGTATCGTTCGATCTTCTCAATGACACCTCGAACGAATTCCCGATCAAGATCGGAAACATCGCGATTCCTTTTCTTCCAATAGTCTCGCCAATCGTAGAACCAATCCCGGCTGTCGAATACGTTGTTCAAGGGAAACATATCCTGCTCAAACTCGGCGTCCTGCGTGGAAAGATCACGAGAGATGGTCTTGCCGAAGTTCGTGCGTACGATCTTGTCTGCGGGTACGCCCACAATGACCTCATCAAAGTATGTCGATTCGGTCACTGCTTTCTGTATGTCAAGATAGTAAAAACGCTCAATCTCAGTACCGCGAGGGCTACGTGTGCGAACTGGATCTTTCGAATACATGGATTGATACAGTGAGGTCATTCTTTGCTGGCCGTCGAGAAGCAGTTCGTCGGGACGCCGGGGACTAACAGCCACTCCCGCGAGCAGACGCGGCTTGAATTCAACCTCTCCCCCCGTCTCTAGCGTCAACAATGCACCAACTGGAAATCCCTTAGCAATGGAAGCGATCAAGCTGGTGACATCTTCGTCTCCCCATACATAATCCCGCTGGAAGTCAGGAAGCTGAAGCTTGCCCTCATCAACATAGCGGAGAATATCTTTCAAGTCCTCTTTCGTTGTGTCAAACATTGCTCGATCTCCCCGATTGCTCATCGCTCACCGCGCGTTCGATCATCGTCTTAAATTCGTTTTCGACCTTGGCTGCAAAGTCAGCTTCCATGCCCCAAACATCGGTAAACTCCGCAAAGGCCCAGCGGCCAAACTTGGCGTTGTTGTTGACGCCGGGAACCCAGTAGGTCTTCATCGTCTCGGCCTTGTCTTTGGCATCCTCACGGCGGTAGCCCTTGACTTCGGCAACAAGATGAAGCAGGTCATCTTCGCCGTGGCCATCATCGACCAGAACGATAAAGTCCGGCCGGTAGATTCTGCTCTCGGAACCGCAGCGGTAAGGCACGTCAAAGCCGAGATTGTGATTCTTGACATAGGCGCGCACGCGCGGATGTTGCTCGGCGATGCGGCAGAACTCCGCCTCCCAATCACTATCGAGGATCACCCAATTGAGGTGGCAACGCCGCGCGTCGGTCTCCCATCGGCTCGTCTTTGAGGTCATGAAGTTCACATGGCTCGTCGATCCGGTGGGGTTATACGGATCGAGCATGACCGTCATGATGGGCCGGTCTGCTGATTCGGATTTCTGCATGGTTGCGTTGATTGCAGCCATGATCCGCCCGGCGGCTCGCTCGCGGATGTCGGGATAGAGAACCTGCGCCTTCTGCGTTTCGCCTTTGCAGATCAGGTAGTGGTCGAGCCAATCTTTGGTGATGCGCTTGAGCTGCCCGAAAAGGTTGTAATTGGTCTCTTCGCCCGCATCGCGCCACATGCGAAAGAGAAGGTACGAAGTGAGGTTGTAAAGGATCGTGGACGGTCTGGCGTCTGCCAGATGTTCCACAGTAAGGTTTACGCCTTCGCCGATGATACCGGCGTTGAGGGTTTCGGTAGGGCCGGTCAGTTCTGGAGTCAATTCCAGAACGTGGTCCTTAGTAAATTCCGCCCGCAGACGCTGCGAAGGCAGTTCCACACGGTATCCGGTGACGCGCGGAAAGCGAATCTCCAGCGCATCGCGCTCCGGTCGAACAGCCTTTACATGGATGGTCTGACGCGGCGGCTGCGGCGGAGCCACGACCGGTTTCGCCGCAAAATCGAACGGTATGCCGAGAACATCGGCATACTCGACATTGAAAAGACCCTCTTCATTCAGATCGTAAGAGAGACGGCGCAAGGCACGCCCGATGACCTGCTCGCAAAGAAGTTGGGTGCCGAAGGCGCGCACGCCAAGAACGTGCGTAACGGTATTTGCGTCCCAACCTTCGGTGAGCATGGAGACGGAAACCACGCAATGAATCTGTCCGCCCAGCTTGCCTTCCTTGCCGACCGTGTTCATCACCTCACGGAGAATAGAGACATCATCGATGTCCTCGACGCTCTCCTGCTGGCCGCTGCGCTCGACGCGCTCACGGCGGAACTGTTCGAGTTCCGCTGCTGCCGCTTTGCGGAAACTATCATCCAATCCCTCTCCAGACTCAAGTTGCTCACTGTCGATCAGGAGGGTACGCGGCTGCGGAATGGGATTTCCATGCTCATCGAAGTTGCGAAAGAGTTCGAACTTCCCCTCTATCGTCTTTTCAGCGCCGTTTTCGTCGGTACGCGTAAAGCCGGAGATGTAATCGAAGACCAGCTTCGACGTGGAAGTGTTGTTGCAGACGACGATGAAGCATGGAGGAGCCTTCGTCCCCGCCTGCCTCCATACGTCATATGTCTCTTTGTAATGTTTGTAGAGCGCGTCGAGCGCGGCGCAGAGTTTTGTGGGCAATTTCAGCGGGTCGAGGCCATCGGTCTTTCCTCGTCCCTTCTTGGGCATTTCCTTTCGGATATGCTCCCAAAGGTTACGGAAGACCGGAACTTCATCGCCGGGAATATTGTCGGCCACGGGAACGCGCGGCAATTTGACGATGCCGCACTCGATGGCGTCCATCAGCGAGAAATCGCACATGGTCCAGGGGAAGAGCGTTCCCTCGGCGTACCCTGAGCCGCGCAGAAAGAATGGCGTGGCGGATAGATCGAACACGCGAGAGATGCCGATCTTGTGTTGAACGGTTTCCAGTCCATTGATCCAGAGGCGGGCAGCCTCCTTGTTCCGTTCCGCTTCTTCTTTATCGTCGCGCGTCAATTCCTCTTCGTTCGATTCGCCGGGCTTCTCCTTGTAGCAATGGTGGGCCTCGTCATTCAGCACGAGAATGTTCTTGAGGCCCATCAGGTCCGGCATGACGCGCTGAAGCATCTGACCTTCGGTTTCGAGTGTGTCTACGGCGGTCCCGTTACGTCCTTCGAGCAACGCCCGGCCACCCTTTGAAATCTCGATCCGCTCGCGGCGTTTGAACGCGTGATAGTTGGTGATGACGATCTTTGCCCGCTGGAGATCGTCGAGCATTTCCGCCGGAATCAACTCGCGATTCGCATAATAGCTGTCTGGATCACTGGGTTGCAGAACGCGCAAACGGTCTTTGATGGTCAATCCAGGAGTGACAACCAGGAAGCCGCGCGTGAAGTGACTGCTGCCGGGCCGACGAACCGCATTGATTGTTTGCCACGCAATCAGCATGGCCATGACGGTTGTTTTGCCTGCTCCCGTAGCCAGCTTAAGCGCAAGGCGCATCAGCTCCGGATTGGCATCCGCATTGGCATTGGCAAGATGTTCGAGGAACGTTTTACCTGTTTTGCCCAGCTTCGGGGCCACTTCGGTCAACCAGATTGCCGTTTCAGCTGCTTCAACCTGGCAGAAAAACGGACGGATTCCCTGAAATTGGTGATGCCGCCAATGTTGGAGAAGACGCGCAGTTTCGGGAGTCACGAGCCAATCATTGGGGCTGGGGAGACGCCGCCACTGATCGACCTGTTGCCGCAGTTCATTGATGATCGAAGTCGGATCGTAAAGCTGTTTCGCGGTGGAAAGACCGGCCCCTTCATCGAAAACTATTGACTCCTGCTCCGCAGAACTCTTTCTTTTTCTAGGTTTTGGGATAGGAGTAATGAATTCGGCCTTACGTCGGTCCGAAATGATTTTCTGGGTCGGCTGTCCCTGCGCATCCAGTTCCCAATGCTGGGCCGGGTACTTGTATGGTGAATTCAGGATTGGATGCTCAAAAAACGGATTTTCCATGATCGTGCCACGTTCCCCTTGGCTATCGATTCGAGGAGGCTGCGGAGATCCCGCTGTTTCTCCGGCATAGGCATAGCCAACTCTGTGTAATTCTAATAGGTTATGGAGACGGTTCGTTCTCATCTTTTGGATTTCGGCCGCGTACAACGGTGCGCGGCCAGCCCGTCGGGTGGGCGAAGGATGGCCTCCCGCTGTGGCGGGAGTACCAACAAGGGCGGGAAGACGGGCCTCGGATAAAAGAAAGGCGGAGCCTGATCGCTCAAGCTCCGCAAGGAATTCTGGTCCAGATGGGTTAAGCTGCTACCTTTTTGATCGGCTTAGAGGCGGATTTCGTCGGCTGTTTTGGTATGGCTTTCTTTTCCGCCTTGGCTTTCTCCTTCGCTGCGAACTCTTGCTTGACCGTGGTCGTGACTGCGGCCACGTCCACCTTGTAAAACTCGGCGGCATCGCGCAGAACGTGCGAGGCATTGCCGCGTGAAGCCGTAAGTAAAACGACGGCTTCGACCACGGCGCAGCCCAAGGTGCTTTCGTCGGCGCGGCGAAGAAAGGCCACGAACAGCTTGCCGACTGATTCGTTCTCTTTGGTCTTCTTGATGCCGTGCTGCTTGGCAAGGATCGCGGCGCGGTTCTCGTCCAGCAGGTTGACTATGTGTTCCGCCACAAACAGCAGGTCGCGTTTCATCAGCCGTACCGGGACTGCCGCGCTAATCGCAGAGAGAACGCGCAAGCCGGTTGTATTGGCGATGGCCTCCTCCCTGCGCCTCTTCTCCTGCTCGGCCTTGAATTGCGCATCGTTCGCGCTTGCGCCGTTGGCCTTCTTCGGGTGATGGATGGGGCAATCTGGATTTTTGCACACCTTATGGATCGTGCCGATGTCGCTGCCTTCGGTGACAATGGCATCGGTGGTGAACTTGCACACCTTGAACTCGGGGCGCTTTGCCTCGTCGTTGGACTTCGGCTTATCGTCGCGTATCGCGGTGTACTTGTTGCGCGGTAGAACCGGACTGCCTTCGCGTTGCGTTCCATAAGCCGTGCTGATCTGCACAAGCTCGGGTTTCGTGGCAATGGTCTTTGCCACATGTGCCGTGAGTTTCGCTTGGTAGCATTGGGGGTCAACGCACTGGTCCCCGTGTTTTCCTAGGTCGTCCGAGAAAAGCAGTTTGTTGTGCCCGGTGCGTTTTGGGCAGTCGGCGCAACTGCCAGCGGTGGGAACCAACTGCGCATCGCGCTTATCAAAGGGCGCGTCTTTCAGAACAAGCAATACATTCGATTCAATCCAGAATTGCAAATTGCGGACAGGCAGAAGAATCCGCGCGGCGTTCTGGCTTCCGTTGTAGACTTCTTTGAAGCAAGCCGAAAGCGCCTGTTCCTGCTGGTCGGCGGGCAGTTTCGCCAGCAAGAGCGCATGACCCACGCCGATTTCATTGGCATAGAAGGCATCGACCGCAACGGGCACAAGATCAACCAATTTCAATCTTGCGGCCACGAAAGACGGCTGTTTTCCTACACGAGCGGCTATCTGCTCAATGCTGTATTTCGGTTCCTCCAATGCGAGTAAACGCGCGAACCCCTCGGCCTCTTCCATCGGGTGAATTTCCGCGCGTATCAGGTTCTCGACCAACTGTGCGGCCAAGGCTTCTGCGTCGGACAGATGGACGATGCGCACCGGCACGGTGGCAGATTCGGCCATCTGCGCGGCGCGATAACGTCGCGCACCGGCCACGATCTCGAAGCCGTTCTCGGTGAGAGGGCGAACCAGCAAGGGAGAAAGTACGCCCTGGCTGCGGATTGAATCGGCCAGTTCTTTCAGCGCAGATTCTTCAAAGACGCGTCGGGGGTTGGTCTTCGATTCGTTGAGTTGAGAGAGTGGTAGGTCGCGGTACTCGCTGGCATTGATAACAGTGGTTTCCATGATTAGCTCCTTTCGAGCGGTTGATAAGTGAAGGCACGCAGAGCGGAGACACATCGGGCTGGTTCCGCTCCGCAGGGAGCGGGCTAGCCGCGAATCGACTTGTCCGTAAAGGTTTCGATAAAACCCTGTGCGCGGAGATTCTTGTCCCACTGCCGCGCGAATTGCTCATGCTGCTCGTAGAGGCTGGGGAGACAAACATAGTTCTCCCCGTCCCGATAGCGGGAATACTGCTCGACGCCCATGTAATCGTTGCGGTAGTACCAAGCAGAAAGCGCAAGGCAGCACAGCGGCGGCTTGGACAACTCGAAACACATCTCCGGGTCGCGCATCAGGTCGCCGTTTTGCTCTCCGTAGTGCACAACGGAGATTGAAGGCAGTCCGCACGGCCCCGGCTCCGGCGTGGCTTCGATCACCAAAGCCATGAAAGGCGGGTTTTCGATCTTGAGGTACAGAGTGGGCCGGAAACCACCGGCCCGCTCAAGGATGCGGAGAAGAGTTTTCATTACGCCACCTCCGCGATTGCGTCCTGCACCTCTGACGAAGGTGCATTCCGTGTGGTGGCCGACTCTCCGGTGATGGCGTCCAAAATCACCGCAGAGGTACGCTGCACGACTTCAAGGCTTTCAGCTAAAAGCGCCGCGTTTCCTGCGTACATTTGAATGTAGTCACTTGAACTTTTCCCCATCTCAAGGCCGATGGCTTGACCCACGATGAAGGCCATGGCCTCAGCTTCCGTCTCGCGCACGCTGGCGGTGGTGATGGTGCGGCGAGTGGATTTATGTAATAGCTCATGCGCTTATGTTGTGCGCAGCATAAGCGCACTTATGTTGCGCCGTAAGTTATGTTGCGTTGGCTTGGGACAGATGCGTATTTACTGGACGGAACGGACTTTGTGCGCAACATAACATTTAGCGGATACTTGGCGGATCAACTTCACAGAAGGGAG
>Ga0224528_1000377_pt1 | contig 35501 bp, 26 predicted proteins | sample CBST25metaG_2_FD_179888 | JGI IMG/M metagenome (GOLD analysis project Ga0224528, IMG submission 179888) | Peat soil microbial communities from Stordalen Mire, Sweden - C.B.S.T25 | ecosystem: Environmental > Terrestrial > Soil > Wetlands > Peat | place: Sweden: Norrbotten County, Stordalen Mire...
GTTTTCCTCAACCAGCGATTCCATGCTCACAGAGTACAGATTCGCCGAATCTGTACAAGTACATTCCTGGATGCAGAATCAAGACGCTAAACAAATACAGCACATATTCTTGACCGCCTCATTTCTCGGAGCTATTTGCCTCCCTCCTCGAGCGGAGGAAGCGGCGTCACGGATCGGAACATTTTCAGTTGAAACCTAGCGGAGACCAGACAGATTGTTGATGCGTTTCTGGCGCTCTCGAAGTAACAGGGCCAGTGAGACCGCCCAGCCAGGAGATTTGCCATGGCGACAGATAAGATGCTTGCGCGCAAGGCCAGCACTTCGCTCATAGAGGTGAAAGGCCTGCCCGGCGCGATGTCGAGGACTGCGCAGGAACTCGCCGACATCGTCTCGCAGTTCGCTTCCTCTGATGGATGGATCGACAAGGTGCGTCTGTGCGCCGAATGGCGCTGGTATGAGCGGCTGTACCACAGGCCGGACTATGACATATGGCTAATCAGCTGGCTACCAGGGCAATCAACCGGCTTCCACGATCACGGTGGGTCCTCGGGGGCCTTCGTCGTAGCAACCGGGATTCTTGAGGAACATCGTCTCGGTGAGCGGACCCGCGTGATCCATCCGGGCAATCAGCACTCTTTCGGTCCCGATTACGCGCATGATGTGCGTAACGTTTCCCTGGCGCCAGCCATCAGCATTCACGCATATTCTCCTCCGCTTGACGAGATGAACGCGTACAAGCTGGATGGAAGTCAACTGGTTCCGATCGAACGCGAGTCTGAGAACGCTGAGACATTCGATCAGGAGTGGCGCATGCAAAGATGGAGAGCTGTCGGCCGGTCCGATGCCTTGAGCATTGATCAGGTGCTTTCGGCGGCACGTGCCCGACTGCGACGACTGTCTCCGGATGAGGCCCATGAGGCGGTAGCCAAAAGAGAGGCTATGCTCGTCGATATTCGTCCGGAAAGCCAGCGCGCGATCGAGGGCAGTATTGCCGGCGCGTTGGTTGTCGAACGTAACGTGCTTGAGTGGCGGTTCGATCCGGCCTCCAGCGCGCGGTTGCCGATTGCGGCCGATCATGACCTTCCTGTGATCCTGTTCTGTTCCGAAGGCTATGCCTCAAGCCTCGCGGCCGCAGCCCTCAAGGATCTTGGACTCTCCCGAGCGACGGACATGGTGGGTGGATTCCATGCATGGCGCGCAATGGGGCTGCCGATTGCGCCGCAAAGCAAGGCTTCCGGCGACCGGTCTTGCTAATAGTGGTACCTTCAGTTTCGAGAAAATCATGGTGGGCTGCTGGCGCGGATTGCCCCGTCAACTTACTCAAATTGGCGTTGGCTGAGAGTTCCGGCTCATTTAGAGTGCGAAGATGAGAATCAAGATAGCAAACGTCGGAGAGCGTGTGTTGCGCAATGTCGCACGGTCGCTTCTCCCGGAAGACATTGCCAGCCAGCGCATTCGTGAGTTGATCGAAGACATGCGAGAGACTCTGGCAGACGCACAAGGCGTCGGGTTGGCTGCGCCACAGATCGGCGAATCCTTGCAGTTAGCGATCGTCGAGGACAAAGCGGAGTGCCATGCCAGTTTGACAGCAGAAGAGTTGCTGGAACGCGAGCGACGACCGGTCCCGTTCCACGTTCTTATTAATCCCGAGATTGAGCTGTTATCACCTCCGGATTTGAGCTTCTTTGAAGGCTGCCTTAGCCTTCCCGGCTTTACGGCGGTTGTGCCTCGTGCTCGGAGAGTGAGAGTCCGGGCCCTTAACGAAGCCGGCGGACGCACAGAGATTGAAGCAGAAGGCTGGTACGCCCGCATTCTGCAACATGAGATCGATCATCTGAGAGGAACTTTATACATCGACCAGATGTGGAGCCGCAGCTTTTCCTCTCTTGACCGCTACAACCGGCAATGGAAGTCCAAGTCTGCCAAACAGCTTGTGCAGGAATTCGGTACGTCCAGTGGAGATTGAAGAGATCGAGAACGCGAGATGACCATCCGTCGGTGCGCAACTCGTGCTCAAGCTGATCTTCTAAGGAACGTGGAACTCTTGATAGTTTTCAAGGTCCAGACGCGGCGACGAAAGGGAGGGATGAAAATGACAATCGCGGAGATGTCCTTACGCAGCGAAGCGGCTCTCCATTACGGACGCTTGCTCGCTCTCTGCCTTTCTTCAACGTGTCCAGTAGTAGACCGGCGGTGGCTGCCGCGCCTCGCGCGACGCAGAGAGCATCATTGCGCACGCCCCCTGTAGATATCACAAATGGATTTAGGCTTGTGGCAAACTGAAAGAAGGATCGCACACTCGGTGCCGAAGGATTGTTATACCGTGAGAATCAGCAAGAAGGCGAGTCAGTTCACAGAGTCCGTCATCCGCGATATGACGCGGCAGGCCATTCAACACGATGCGGTGAACCTGGCGCAGGGCTTCCCGGATTTTCCCGCGCCCGATGCCGTCAAGCTGGCGGCGCAAGAGGCCGTGGCCGCGAACATCAACCAGTACGCCATCACCTGGGGCGCACAAAACTTTCGTCGGGCAATTGCGCACAAGTTCGAGCAGTTGCAAGGCGTCCCGGTAGATCCGGAGCGCGAAATTACGGTCTGCTGTGGGTCGACGGAAGCCATGATTGCAACGCTGTTGGCGCTGGCGGATCCCGGTGAGGAAGTCATCGTGTTCGAACCCTTCTATGAGAACTATGGACCGGATGCGATCCTCTCCGGCGCTACGCCTCGTTATGTAACACTCTATCCGCCCGCCGATCCGGACGGCGAGTGGCAGTTCGACCCTGCCGAACTGCGGGCCGCACTCAGCCGAAACACCCGCGCCATCATCATTAACACACCGCACAACCCGACGGGCAAAGTCTTTACGCGCAGTGAACTTGAACTGGTCCGCGATCTCTGCGTGGAGTTTGACGTTCTGGCGATCACAGACGAAATCTACGAGCACATTGTTTATGACGGCGCGATTCATATTTCCATCGCTTCGATTGAAGGTATGCGCGAACGCACCGTCACCATCAACAGTCTCTCGAAGACCTATAGCGTGACTGGATGGCGAGTGGGCTGGGCCATTGCGCCGCCGGAACTGACGTCGGCGATCCGCAAGGTGCACGATTTCCTTACTGTGGGTGCGGCGGCCCCGTTGCAGGCCGCCGGCGCAACGGCCCTGGGTTTGCCTGGCGGTTACTATGTCGAGTTGGCAGAGAAGTATGCTGAGCGACGCACAGTGCTCCTCAACTCGCTGCGCACTGCAGGATTCAAAGCCTACAAACCATCGGGCGCCTACTACATCATGACTGACATCTCGTCCTTTGGGTCTGTGGATGACAGAGCCTTTGCGACCCACCTTGTGCAGGAGATCGGGGTTGCGGCGGTTCCTGGCTCGAGTTTCTATAGCAAACCGGATGGCGGCTCGCGGCAGATTCGATTTGCCTTCTGCAAACAGTTGGAGACACTCAATCGCGCCGTCGGGAATCTACAGAGACTTCGGCGCACCTGATTTCACCGCTTGACCCGTATGCCTGGAAGCTTGCCGTCCCCATGGACAAGAGTTCCGGTAACCAGGCCACCAGCTGATGTTCCGCCATAAGTGAGAACCTTGACAAGGACGAACGCGATTTGTAATCTGACGCTTATGTTGATGAATTTCCGGCGAGCAGTCGCTTTGACGTCATGTTGTTGCACTTCCGTGCGCACAGCGTGTCCTCTGGCAGGGATCGGCCGGGCTCATCCGCACAGAGCCTAGTCGAGCTAAATAAGGCTTTCTTAGCCCACCGCCAGAAGCTGCACTGGCCGGTGGGTTTTCTATTTCAGGCTCAGCCGTACGGTCAGGACGACTTCAGGCACCCCACTCAATCGAGAGCGACCTCGGCGTCACAGGGAACTGCGAATTCGGCCGGGGCCTTTGCATCTCCCAGCAAGCGCAATGCGCAAGAAGGAGACTGCCTTGAAGAAGCAGACCGTTAGAGGAGTGCTGTCGGGGGCCCTGATATGGATGTCGATTGTGCAATCTTCATTTGCCACGGATGGCTACTTTGTCACCGGGGTCGGCACCAAGCAACAAGGCCAGGGAGGAGCGGGCGTGGCGCGTCCAGGCGATAGTCTCGCCGGAGCGATCAATCCAGCCGGCCTTTTCCTCGCGGGCAATCGCTTCGATGTGGGCCTGACGCTGTTTCGTCCGGTGCGTTACGGCGCCATTACGGGTAATCAGTTGCCGGTCGGGTATCCCGACGTGAATGCGACCTATGATGCCAACCGCGTGAAGAACTTCGAGCTTCCCGAGATCGGCTACAGCCGTTTATACAGGCCCAACATAGCATTCGGAGTGGCAATCTACGGCAATGGCGGCCTGGACACCTCATTCACGCAGCCCATTCCACTGCTGGGCAATACCCGAGGCGGCGTGGATCTCGAGCAACTGTTTGTCTCTCCCACCGTGGCCTACAAGGCAGGCGAACACAACTCCTTCGGGGTGGCGGTCAACATCGCCTACCAGCGTTTTGCAGCCGAGGGACTGCAGAACTTCGCCTCTTCGAGCTATTCCATCGATCCGGCTCATGTTACGAATACTGGGCACTCGAACTCCTATGGCGGCGGCGTGCGCGTGGGATGGATCGGCGAACTCAACCACGCGATCAGCGTTGGCGCAACCTATCAAAGCCGAACCTATGCCACCGCATTTTCCCGCTACAAGGGGTTGTTCGCCGAGGGGGGTAAATTCGACATTCCGGCTAACTTCGCGGGCGGCGCTGCGGTAAAGTTGGGCTCCAAGGCTACCGTGCTCTTCGACGAGGAGCGCATTCTCTTTGGACAGGTGAAGGCGATTGCCAACTCCAGTGCAAACCAGGCTCTTCTCGGCTCGGATAATGGCCCTGGTTTTGGCTGGCACGATGTCAACGTGGCCAAGGCTGGACTAACCTATAACGTGAACCCGGGATTGACATTGCGCGCAGGGTATAACCATTCCGGTCTTCCATTCGACGGAACGCAGACTTTCTTCAATCTGCTTGCGCCCGCTGTGACGCAGGACCATCTGCATGTCGGCGCCACCTTGAACTTGAAAGATGGAAAAGAAATCAATCTTGCTTATGTGCATGCATTCGACCACACCGTACATGGCGTGAATTCGATCGCTCCTGCGAACGGCGGGGGAAATGCGAATCTGCACATGTACCAGAATTCGTTTCAGGTCAGCTTTGGATGGAACAAGAAGTAGGCTGCGCGGAGGCCGCGCAGAAAGGAGTAGAAACCTATGGGACACTGGGTTAATGGAGAGTGGCCATGGTATGTCGCTGGTCCTCTCATCGGGCTCTTTGTTCCAGCCCTGTTGATCGTCGGGAATAAAATGTTCGGCATTTCGGGGAACCTACGTCATTTGTGCGCGGCGATCGCACCGGGCAAGGTAGAGCATTTTCGTTATGACTGGCGGCGAACCGGCTTGTGGAACCTCCTGTTCCTCGCCGGAGTGCTGGTGGGCGGGTTCCTGGCCTTCCACTTCGGTGGATCGCATGGAATTGCCATTTCGCCAGAGACCAAAGCAACACTCGCCCGATTGGGAATTCATGACTTCTCCGGGGTAGCTCCTCGCGAGTTGTTCACATGGAACGCGCTGCTTACACTGCGCGGCTTCGTCTCGGTGGTCATTGGAGGTTTTCTAGTCGGATTCGGAACAGCCTACGCTGGCGGCTGTACGTCTGGACACGCCATCAGTGGGCTCGCGGATTTCCAATTGCCTTCGCTCATCGCGGTCGCAGGGTTCTTTGCTGGAGGGCTGGCGGCAACGTATCTCATTCTTCCATTTCTGATTGGAGGATCATGACACAGACAGCATTTTCACAGTTTCAAGGCCGCGGAGCAGAGGGCACGGACGCACCCGCCGTCCGCCCGGTATTTCTGGCAATTTACTTCATACTGGGCATTGCATTTGGCTTTGTGCTTACCCGGTCGGAGGTGCTTTCCTGGTTCCGCATTCAGGAAATGTTTCATTTCCAGTCGTTCAGAATGTATGGGATCATTGGCTCTGCGGTTGTGACCGCAGCCATCTCGTTAGCGGTGCTCAAGCGCCTGAGGCTCAAGTCGGCGACGGGCGAGATTATCTCGGTTCCTCCGAAACAGTTGGGCAGCGGAATTCGTTATGCGGCTGGCGGCACGATCTTTGGGCTGGGTTGGGCGCTCACCGGCGCATGTCCTGGCCCGCTCGTCGCTCTCATCGGCAACGGCGTGTCGGTCATGATCGCAGCGCTCATCAGTGCGCTTTTCGGAACGTGGATCTATGGCTGGATCAGGCCGAGGCTTCCGCACTGAGTAGCGAGTGTTTCTTTGGAACAATCTTCTGCGATTGTCAGGCGTGGCATCCACGCCTGGAGTCACCACCTCAACCAGGAGACGCTGTACCGATTATGGATCGAGGCACTCGGACGAAAAAGCTAGTCCGCACTCTGTAACTCCAGCACGGGCCGCTGGAGATGCATCGCTTCCGCAATGACGTCGGCATACTTCAATCCAGCTCCGGTATTGAACAACACCACGCGCTCGGATGGCGTGAGATCTCGGCTGGCCAGCAATTTATCATAGGCTGCGGTAACGGAAGCGCCCTCCGGCGACAGCAGAATTCCTTCATTCCGCGCCCAGTCCAGAATCGATGCAAGAATCTCTTCATCGCTCACCGAGAGTGCGATTCCCTTGGACGTCCGAAGAATATCGAGCATCATGCTATCGCCGTACGGCTTGGGAACGCGCAAACCTGCCGCAAATGTCGATGCGTTTTGCCACATCTGACAGGCGTTCGCCCCTGCCTCGAACGCACGAACCACTGGAGCGCATCCTGAAGACTGCACCGCAATCATGCGGGGCCGCTTTCCCGGTTTGACCCAGCCAAGCTCCTCCAGTTCCTCGAACGCCTTCCACATGCCGATGAGTCCGACACCACCGCCTGTTGGATAGAAGACTGCGTCCGGATACTCCCATCCGAGCTGCTCCACCAGCTCATATCCCATCGTCTTCTTGCCCTCAATTCGAAACGGTTCCTTCAAGGTGGATACATCGAACCAGTGCTCCTCCTGTTTGCGCTCGGCGACAATGCGGGCGCAGTCGGAGATCAATCCATTTACCAGCGTCACTTTCGCTCCGTAGGCGACGGCTTCAAGATAGTTGGCGATCGGCACGTCTCGAGGCATGAAGATATGGGCCTCGATCCCCGCTGCCGCCGCATAGGCCGCCAGAGCTCCCGCCGCATTCCCGGCCGAAGGGATCGCAAGCCTTTGCAGTCCGTAGTGCCGCGCCATCGTCACGGCAAGCGCAAGTCCGCGCGCTTTGAAGGTTCCGGTTGGATTGGCGCCCTCCTCTTTCACGAACACGGCAGGATGCCGCTTGCTGTGCAGCATGGGCGTCCAGCCTTCTCCGAGAGTCACAGGCCGAACGTCTGGCAGCACGGCTCGGTAGCGCCACATGCCCGTCCAATTCGATCCGCCCCTTGCAAGGACTTCCCCAATCACATCCTTTGGAGACGTTCCTTCGAGATGGGACAGATCGTACCGGACATAGAGCGAGCCTGCTGGCTGGTCCGTGCATTGTGAACAAACCGTCTGCGGCGATTGGGAGGAAATTCGAGCTTGGCAGCGGGAGCATTCCAGGTAAGCGATTGGAGGCATCGGATCCTCTTGTGCAGCGATCGATATTTGACGTCCTGCATAGCTGCAACGACAGAATACATAAGGCCAACGATAGGGTTGATCGTGGCTCCTGAGTTCGATCACCCCCGATGCGTTCTCCGCACCTGAGGAGAACTATGTCTTGCGCGCATTGGCGAATGGGTTGTCCGGAAGCAAGATCGCGTTATATTTCCCTTGCTCCGCTAGATGCACATGCAGCAGTGCGACGCCGACGCCAGAGGCACCGATTGAGTATCCGGTCTCCGCGCTCACTTCCCACGGCTTCACGCGCGTCCATGCCTGGTACCAGCGATTGCCCTTACCGTCCAGATTCGATTCGCGGCTCACCAATTGCCGTGCCACACGCTGCGCGAAAGCAAGGTAGTCGGGCCGTCCGGTCGACGCCCATAATCCGACAAAAAGATCAATGATGGCAGCCGATCCACAGCATTGGCAGACCACATTCCAATACCCCGGCGTGAGGTTTTCAGGAATGCCGCTCTGCAGAACTCCTTGCGCCAGTCTCTCAGTCCACTCCTGGTACTCCGGCTCGCGGGTGATCTTATAGAGTTCGAAGAAGGTGCGGGCGGTCCCAGCAGGTCCGTGGCAGAAGCCGAGATAGTAGAGGTCCGGAAGATCGGGAAATCGATAGGGAATGAGCGCAGCATTGCCGTGCAGCGTGGCGATGGTTTGCAAGTGCAGTGCGCCTTGTTTCGCGGCAAACAGGTACTTGGCCTTGTTCGTCTCGCTATAAAGCCGCGCAAACACATAGGCCACTCCGGCGGTTCCTCCCTCGAAGTTGGGGAAGTATACGTCTTTAGGCAACCCTGGAAAAGGAGGGAATCCGCGCCAGCTAAATCCGCCACGGCGCTCATTGACTCCGAGTTCGAGAATGCGGTCGCCCGCGCGCTGCGCAAGATCGCGATATGATTCATTTTCAAACTCACGTGCGGCATAGAGCAGATAGAGAACGATGCTTCCGTCCCCTGCGATCCCCGGAGCCTCCGACCACGCAATACCTGCGCCGGCTGGCTTCGCGGCCTGCACTATATAGTCGGTGACCGCCTTTGCTGCCTCGCGGTACTTCCCGCTTCCGGTCGCTTTGGCAGTCTCGTTCAGAACGAACGCCACGCCCGCAAGTCCTCCATAGAATGAGAGATTCAAGCCCAAACTCGAAAGCAGCCCTTCGCCTGGTTTATCGGCCAGATCCCGCCACGTGGCGGCCAGGTAATCCGCTCCCAAAGCTGCGGTCTTGAGATAGTGCGGATCACCGGTTGCGTTCGCGAGTTGAATGAAGAAGAGAACTGTACCGGCGCTGCCGCTGTAAATGGCGTTTGCCGCGGATACCGTAGCCGCCTTTTCCGGGTGGTCGGGTTCAGGAAGCCAATAAACGCCGCGTGCATCCTGCTTCTGCGCGCTCTCGATCCACTGAGCCGCACCCTGTGCGGACTCCAGGAAGTTCGGGTTCTTCTCAAACAAATTCTGATCTACATGTGGCGCTGGAGTGTCGGCGTTCGTGCTGGCCAGACTCAACGATGAAACAGCGGGGACGGCGGCGGCCGTGAGCACGCTCGAGCACAAGAACTTCCGGCGAGTAATGCTCAGGCCGTTGTGGCCATTGAAAGTGGTCATGAGAATCTCCGAGGGACAGATCCATACGCTGGCATTCCGAGACCTGCAGCTTCTCCAACAAGGCCAGACGCTTATGTCGGAGAAACCGGCTTCGGATGGGTACGGAATGAGTGCAACAGTTTCCGGAGCAGCCTCTTCTCGCAAAGAGCGGCTGGCCGCGGAATTCCGCAACGGCCAGACGCCCTCATCGATTGAGGACTACAGAACTGATTGTGGGTGACTTACGCCAGGGAGGGACAACATGAGTTCTCGGCAGCATCGAGGAAGAAAGGACGTGCGCCGTGTGCTCGCCGGGTAAAACTCATACTCCAGTAGTTATCATGCCGCGTCTTGAGTGTCAAGATTCCCCATTGCTTTACACATGCGACTCCGATTTCAGAGAAGTCCGATGGCGCGCCCCGCAACGCCGACACCGAGCCAGAGAACCAGAGAGATGACGGCCGCTGCTCGTGACCGCGAGGTGACCCCTTGCGTATCCGATTGAAGCAAGGCGCGTCGATGCAAAGTGAAGTAAAAGAGCACTGCGGCTGCCAACAGCGCCATTTTCCAGCGAAAGGCAAGACTGTAGTAGCATTTGCCAGCCTCCTCCGCTAGAAGGGTGATCCCGGTTAGAACCATCACCGTGAGACTGCCAATCAAAACGCGACTCAGATCCCGGCCAATCAGCTTTGCTGAGTCGCCTTTCAGAATGAATCCAAGCAGACGAAGATCGACCACCAGGACAGAGCCGCCAAGCAGGGCAAAGGCAATCAAGTGCGCCATCTCGACAAGTGCGAAACCCCACTTGGAGGTTTGCATAAGATGGCCGAGAGACGAATGCCCGAGCGCCAGGAACCATGCGTGCAGAATGGCCAGGAGGATCACCTCTGTTTCAGTTCAAAAGTAGGCGATGGCGCGGCCCGCAACGATGATACCGCCCCAGAGCGCGAGTGAAAACATCGCCGCAGTGCGGGCGCGCCAGGGATAGACGCGCAAGGTCTCCCACTCGTGGACCCGCCGATAAATTGTGGTGTGAAAAATGAGCGGGTTCAGTCCCACCAGTGCGAGGAGGATGATCTTCACTCGGAAGGCCGGGTTTGAATACATCTTTGCCGCCTCGGCCCAAAAGAGCAGAGCGCCGCTGAAGAACATGACAACGAATCCAGACCATGTTAGCGGAATCACGGCACGCGCAATCCGCGTAATGGCGATAGGTCGCAGGAGAAGGCCGAGCATGCGGAGATCGAGAACGGCGATAGTTCCAACCAGAAGCGTGATCGAGATGACGTGGACGGACTCGATGATGCTGTACGCATAATCGGACTCGCGAATTGCAGTGCCAAAGCTCGATCCATAGAGAAGCTGGCAGAGATGTTGCAGCAAGGGCATGATTGATGATTCCAATCTTCAGGCACGGGCGATGCCGGCCGTACCGGCGACGCTCATGACATGGATTTTCCTACTTGGCGGGCGCGGTGGGAAGGGCCCCCTGATCAGTGCCGTTGTCGCCCGGTCCGCCGTCTCCCGGGCTGCCGCCGTAAACTGTGCGCCCATCTGGGAGTGTGACTCTGCGTGCGTCCACAAGGTGCGAGCCATCTTTGGCGCGATATCCGTCGACGACGATGGTATCGCCGATCTTCAAGTCGCCCTTCTTCCATCCGCGGCGGCTGAGTGCGCCGGGGCCTGCGCCTTCGCATCCCCAATTCGTGACTTTGCCGCTGGCGTCCGTTACATCGACATAGAAATAAGAGTGAGGGTTGGTCCACTCGACTTGCGTAATCTTGCCGACGAGGCGGGTTGGTTTATTGCCATCGAACTCGGCGGCAAATGAGTGGTGGGCATATGCGCCGGGCACCACTGCGAGAGCCGTCAGCAATCCAAATGCAAGAACCAGTCCTGGTTTCATATGACGTCCTTTCTACGCTGCCGAAGGGGATAAGGGAGATGCCAAGGGCCCGCTCCAGAATCATGGTGGATTCGTGACATTGCGGAAGAAAGGAAGATCACCCATGCAGCACCACCTGTACCGCTCGGGTTCCAAACTCAGGTTGGTACGCGCAGGCTGCCGGCCCGCTCACAGGAAGGAACAACAGCGACAACAACACAAGGGTGCAACAAACTGCATGGCCTTTGTTTACTCGATGCCCGCCCCAATGTCAAGAGTCACGCGCAGCGGAGAATTCCTCTTGACAGCACTTGATCATTATGGAAATCTCACCCTATGCGGATGCGTCCCGTCCCCGGCTTTTCGTGCTTGTGTTGTTGTTGCTCATTCAGCTGAGCGGCTCACCAGGCTGCACGCGCGCAATTCAACTCCCCGAACAAGCCGCCCAATTCTGAGTCATGCATACGCATGCGCGATAAGTCAGTCCTTCAGCAAGCGTCTCGATTCTGCATTCCGCATGTGCGACGGTGGATTTCCAAGCGCGGCCTTCACTTCAACTGTTCGCCGATTTCGGAGGGTAGCAAGGATGATCCGACTGAAGGCCGCTTCCATGGCCGGTTCCCTTGCAGCAACTCTTGTGCATTGCTTGGCGCTGGCTGCAACAGGAGCAGGCCAGGATGCACCGCTTCCGCCCGAAGTCGAAAGGGTTTGCTCGATTCAATTCGACAAAGACACACGGCGCCCCGCGCGTGTCGAAGACAGCGCGCTTCCATGCCTTAAAAAGGCCGCGCAAAAACTGCGGGATAACCCTGGAGCAAAACTGGTGCTGGTTGGCATCGCTGACCCGGTCGAAGACCATGAAGCGGATGCAAACGGCCATATGCGTGAAACTGAGGATGCGACGGGATTGGACGTCCGTTGGGAGGATCTGGCCGCCTATCGATCCCTCAATACAAAGTGGTATCTGACGCGGTGGTTCCGAATCGATCCCGCACGCGTGCTGCCAACAACGGACGAGTCGGTTCATGGTCAGGAGGTCACGTTCTATCTCGTGCCTGCAGCCGCCGACTTCAACCACAACTACCTTGGCACGACGAAAACAAATGAGAGACCTTGCACCGTGAAACCCTGCTATTCCCCTGATGAAGAGAGCCTGAAAGCTCAGCCGCGTTCCCGCATTCGGGAGACGGCCATTCGGAGGCCAACCATGACCAGCCCCGACAAGTGATCCCGCTCGTGTTGACGCGATTCCTTCCTGTACGCATTGGTCCAGGTGAATCAAGAGGAGGTCCCGATTGATAACTCGATTGCCAATACGCGCGTGTGTCACGATAGTGCTCTTGCCTCTAACTCTGTCGAGCGCTTTGCTTGCTCAGGCGCCTGCAAAGAAGGCGCCGGATACAACGGGCAGTGAGAACGCGCCGTTTTCTCGCAACGAGGAGGACCTGCCGAAGGGGCCTGCTCCGCGACTGGCAAGCCATCCTGACCTGTCCGGCTATTGGGTTCCGTCGCGAAGAGACAAGCCCGTCGGCAATCTTGGCAAGGACCTGCCCGGTTTCAAATTGCCCTTCACTTCTGAGGGAGCAGCGGCATTGAAGTACAACCTGGAGCATACAGTGGATCCAGAGGCTTTGTGCATCGTGGGTGGATTGCCGCGCCATAACGCGAGCGGGTTGCCGTTCCAGCTTCTTCAAGGTGCGGATCACGCGGTCTTCCTTTATTGGTACACGACCTATCGCCTGGTGCCCTTCGACGGACGCAAGCACTCCGACGACCCCGATCCATCGTTCTTTGGAGAGGAGATTGGATCCTGGGACGGAGACACGTTTGTGATCGACTCGATTGCCTTCAAGGACAGGAGAACGTGGGCTGACGAAAACGCCAATCCGCATAGCGATCAGCAGCATGTGGTGGAAAAATGGACCCGACCCGACATCGGTCATCTGCATGTGGAGATGGTGGTGACGGACCCTAAGTACTACACGGAGCCAATTCACTATCAACGCACCTGGCTGCTGGGAAGACTCGGTGACGAGGTACGCGAATACTCTTGCTCGGAGGACAACGTCGATGCGCCGCACCTGCAACCGGGGCCGGGTCCTATCGGTCCGGACGGACAGCGCGGCTATGAGAAACTCGCTCCGCTGCCGCCGCCTCCGAGCAAAGACCATCCGGCAGTCACGTCCATTCCGGACTGAGCCTTCGCCTGTTGCGCACTGCACTGCCATCCTGGAGTTTATTTGCTCGGCGATTCATGGATGAGGATCCTGGTATCGGCCATATCGTTTCAGGATCTCACTGAGGCGATCGTGCGGAATCTCGATAACCGTGTGCCCGTCCTTCCCGGTCATCGTCCTGGCGCCGACCATCGCATTGACGACAGCCTCTTCCGTGGCTTCAACTGTCGCAGTGAAGATGGGGCTGATTCTCTCGTCGGAGACAGTGAGAACGGCATTGGGACCTGGCGGGTCGTCTGCATGAGGGTTGGCTGTTGAGAATGCCAGGAAGATATCTCCTGAGCTATTGCCCGAGGTTGAGCCCGTGCGGGCCAATCCGAGTGTTGCGCGCCGCGCCAGACGCTTTAGCTGATGAGGCAGCAGCGGCGCATTGGTTGCTATGACAATGATGATCGAGCCGACGTCACCCTGTTCATCGCTTGCGAACACTTGTGGCTTGCCTGAAGCGTACGGAACAGCGTCAGGAATCTCTCGACCAACCGGCACTCCTGCAATGGTGAGTTGGGGGCGACGGCCACAGTTACATTGGACAAGCACGCCGACGACGTAACCTCCCTCTGCCGCCGGCAGAACCCGCGATGCGGTCCCGATTCCACCTTTGAATCCGTAGCACACCATGCCTGTGCCGCTGCCGACATTGCCCTCAGGCACCGGCTCACTCCGCGCCGTGTCGAGAGCATGAAACAGGTCCGCCGGATGGACATGAAATCCGTCGATGTCGTTCAACCATCCGTCCCACGTCTCTGCCACGACAGGAAGCGACCAAAGGTGACTCGCCGTTTGATGCTGCAGACTCCAGGCGATGATGGCGTCACGCACCACGCCGACGCTGTGCGTATTGGTCAACGCGACCGGACCTTCGAGGAAGCCGGACTCTTCGATCCACGTGGTTCCGGTCATCTCGCCATTGCCATTCTGGCTGAACCAGCCGGCGTAAACCGGATCGCTGCTCTGTTTGCCGCGAGGAAGAATGGTCGTGACACCGGTACGGACCGCCTTGTCCACAGCGTCGATCGCAGTTTCGCCAGAGATCAGAGTAGTGTTTCCAATCTCGATTCCGGGCACGTCGGTAATCGCGTTCAGAGGGCCGGGAGTGCCGTCAAAGGGTACGCCGAGATCGCGGGCGCGCGGAGCAGTGATCCCGCTGGTAGATTGAGCATCGATCTCCGCCGCGAAGAGCACAAGGAGGATCAGGGTAAGACTGGAGATGCGCATAGCGCTCCATGACGAGCCAGGGTGACAATGAGTGGCCAGGCGTGAAAAAGTGAACCGAAGAGCGTGCGCTCTTCGGTTCACTTTTTCACGCACCTCTCAAATGTCCAGTTGAACACCTGGTTAGAAAAGGATCTTCAACCCGAATTGAGCATTGAACGGTTCGCCAGGGCCAATCCCAGGTGCTCCGTTGTAGTCGCCGATGGTGTCCTGGATCTGGCCAAGACTTTGCCCGTCGGCGACATTAAGCGGAGGGGCGAAGTTGTAATGGTTGAACAGATTGAACAATTCCGCTCGAAACTGAATCTTGACCTTCTCGCGAATGGTTCCTGTCTTGAAAACGGAGAAATCGACAGCCTGATAACCGGGGCCGTAGATCTGGTTTCTTCTTGAGGCGCCTGTGAAGGTTCCCGTTGGCCCGTCGGTAAACGAGGTAGGGTTGATCCAGAATTCAGAGCCGTCAACCAGTTGATGATGTACCCCGGCGTGTGGGTTGCTCACCTGCACCGCCCGCTGGTAGCCCTCCCCGGTTCCGGAGTTGTCGGTCGGACTCAGAACCGAGAAAGGCTCGCCGCCATGGATGCTGAGAAGGCTGTTCAATTGCCATCCACCGGAAACCCAATGCGGAACTGCTTGCAAAGTGGGAACCTCATAACTGAGGTTGGTGCTGAAGGTGTTGCGGACGTCGTAATCGCTGTTGCCGTAGTCCCCTTTGGGGTTTGTGCTGTCTTGTGGAAGGGCATTCCGATACTGAGTCCCATCGTCCAAGCTGTGGCCCCACGTATAACTGGTCTGCGACACGAGTCCGTGCCAGCTTTGCGTTCTAAGAAGCGTCTGCAGCGAGTTGTAGTTGGCAACGCCGATGCTATCGACCTGGTTAATCGCTGAGTAATTCGGAAATGTGGAGTAATAAGGACGGCTGGCCTGCTGAACGCCGGGATCGACATTGGCGCCTGCGGAGTTGAGTTCCGGTTGATTAATGTCGCGCAGAAGAATAAGCTTTCGGCCTTCGCTGCCGACGTAGCCGATCTGCAGAATCACCCTGGGTCCAAAGGCCTGCTGCAAGTTCAGACTGTAGTTGAGAGTGTGCGGATTGCGGAAGTTCTGGCTTACCGAAAACAAGCCGCATGGACTGAGGGTGGAGGCATTGACGACGCACGATGTGGCGGGGTCGCCGTCGGTGGACGCCAGTAGTGCTCCAGGAACGATCGTTTGCTGAGGAACATCGAGAGTGAGTACGGGACTGGGGCCGGCGGGATTGCCCTGCAGTCCTACGGCGCCGCCGTTGCCTGGATTCTGCGACAGGAATGAATTCAGGTTCGGGGTATCGAAAAACAATCCAACACCGCCGCGGAGCACAGTGTTCGCGTTCCGCTTTGGCTGATAAGAGAAACCAAACCGCGGGCTGACGCTGGTATAAATCGCTGGGTACACGGAACCGATGCCCGCGCCTTGAAATACGAGGCCGCCCAGGGTGGAGTCAAAGATTGAAAGATTCTTGCTCGAGTTATGCAGAGCACCCTCATAGTCGTAGCGGATGCCATAGTTGAGGGTGAGGCCTTGCTTTACCTGCCACGTATCCTGCGCGAATCCTGCAAGTGTGTGGACAAACACCTCGCGCGGCTGGCTACCGCGCGTGATTGACCCGCTGGCAAGATAGCCGCCCAGAAAGTCGGCGAGGATCAGTGTATTCAAGTCCGCGTTCTTGTCGCTTGCAGTGGGGTTGGTTGCCCACGGTCCATCAGCTCCGTTGAACACGAAGGTTCCGCGCTCGCCGGTGTAGTACGCTTCGTCTAGAACGGTGCGCCGGTATTCCCCGCCCAAACGAAGTTGATGTGCACCGAGCGTCCAAGTGAGTGCGTCAGTGATATGTGCCGTGATCTCATTGCGCCCCAGGGGCGGAGTCAGCCCAACCTGGCTAAGCTCGGAGTCAGCCCCGAGCTTGATGTGAGGAGCTCCGAGGATAGGCGCCCCAGTATCGAATCCCAGCGAGATCGGGTCGAAGCTCGTATTCAAATCCGAGAAAGTCTGTTTGAAATAGTTGGTTCCCAGCAGAACCTGGTTGCTGATGTTCGAGGCAAACTGGGAGTTTATAACCACCGCATAGTTTTGCGCATGCGTGGGCGCCACCTGGTAATACCACAGCAGATTTGCTCCCACTGGAGCCGCCTGGTTTCCCTCGCCGGAAAACCAGTGGAATGAAATGCTGTTGCGATCGTTGATGGTGTAGTCAGCCTTGAATATGCCGTTGTAGCTGTATCCATACTCCGGGTCCGGATCGTTGTAGTTGTCGGTTTCCGCGGGACCGCTCAGTGCGCTCGCAGGCCAAAGCGTCTTCAGAAGGTTCTGGGTAGCGGAGTTGATGGCGACACTATGCTCGGTGAGGAGCGCCTCGGCCTGGGTCTGATAGGCCAACGAGGGCATGGTGCTCTGACCTGGAACTCCTATGACAAATCTCTGTTTTTCAAGGCTTCCAAAGAAGAAGAGTTTGTTACGAACGATGGGCCCGCCCACCGAACCGCCGGCGTTGTAGTTGCGAACCTTTTCCTTGGTGGAGGTAAAGGGCGACTTGGCGGCAAACAGCTCGTTGCGGTCGAAGTAATAGGCGCTGCCATGGAATTGGTTGGTGCCGGCCCGCAGGCCCAGATTGACGGTTCCGCCTGGGCTGCGTCCCGCTTCGGCTCCGGATTGCGTCTGGACGGCGAAGGATTCGACTGCGTCCAGAGGCAACAGTATCCCAGCAATCCCGGAAACACCGCTTTGATTGACCGCTGGAATGTTATGCCAGGCGTCATTGTTGTCAACGCCGTCGATCTGCCAGTTGATCTGGTTCACCCGCGTACCATTCAGCGAGCCATCTGTGCCATTGGCAGAATATCCAGTGAAACCCGGAGTCTGCGCGACCAGTTGCGTAAAGTCTCTCCCATTCAGAGGCGCGTCTGCAATCGCCTGCTCGGGAATGACCGTGTTCTGCGTCGCGGAAGATGTGTCGAGGCTGAGAGCGTCCGCAGCGACCTCAACCGTCTGTACTTGCTTGGCAATGGAAAGATTAAGTTGCAGATTGTGCACCGACCCGGCGAGCACGGTAACCTTGTCAACCTTCAGGGTTTCAAAGCCCGCTGCTTGAATTGTCACGGTGTAAGTTCCCAGTGGAAGATCTTGAAAGATGAATGTACCTGCGCTGGAAGACGTTGTGGCACGGGACTGGCCTGTGCCATCTTCCACCGCTTGAATGTGGGCATTCACAACTGCAGCCTGTTGAGCGTCAGTGACAGAGCCGCCTATGCCCCCTCGGAAGGTTTGAGCTCTCATCACGCCGGAGTGAGAGAGCAACCCTCCCAATGTGAAGAGAATATAGAGACGCAACCATTTGTTTCGCATGGATACTCCAAGGTGCGTCCATCGGCGCGAAAGGCCGATGGACAGATTGCAGAAGTTTATGAGGAGGCGGTGTGCAGATAGTTCAGGGCACGAGCGCACACCGCAGCGGATGCGCGCAATGCCAGACGGGCCTGTACTTAAGGGTGGATGATGTTCAAAACAGAAATTAGGCTGTACAGGCTCTGAACAAATCCGTTGTCAAACCCGCCAACATTGCGTTGTGGGAACAACAACAGCCTGTACAACTCGGATTGTATCCGCAAGAGAACATTGGCGATATTTTATTGAGATGCCTCCTGGATGTCAATCTGATTTTGACATAGTCATAGCTACTGCTTCCTTCAACGGCCCGTCTGCGCCTGGGCGGCGTTTCCTGCCAGATCGACGGTCATGGTCAACACCAGAGATGAAAGCAGATGCCGAGAATCGCCTTGATCTGCCAGTCGATGAGACTCATGTCGGAGGAGAGGTGTGTAATGGTCGCGGGCTCGCCCGTCCTCTGATCCGCTTGCCAAACTACATGAATGCCTTAGAAACGATCTTTGAACTGCGAATCGGCTCACGACCTCTCGCGATGCAGGTTCGGGTACCGGTATGTATATGGGAACGCCGTTCGCCGTCAGGGAGATCACGTGGATTCGAGGCTTGGTGAGAGGTCTCGACCAGCCCCTGCTTCGGGATGGGGCTTCAGTTGCAGTTCGCGGAGGTTTGCGCACAAGGGACTGCAGTGAGCTTTCGATTTGAAGGCATAAATCAACCGAAAAATCCATGGAATGGAGGCTTGAATGTGGAGAGCGCCCATGTTCTAATGCCTGCAATGGTCCATCCAGCGAATTGGCGGCTCTGTCCAGGCTTGTCTTCGAACAGGCAGACGTTTCCTTGCGCTTCCGCTGCGTGGATGAGAGATCAGGGCTAGGCCTCCTAACTATCCCGGCTTTTTCCCTCAGCGGCCCACGCACTCGAGCGTGGGCCTTTTCTGGTTTACATCCAAACGGATCGAGGCACGAATGAGATACGCAAGCATTTGCATCGAGGCTCGGAGAACGCCTTCGGTTGTCGGCGGCCTGTTCGGGCGCGCCTTCTGCACATTCTTTGCCTGCATTCTGGCGCTCCTAAGTCTGCCTTCTCTTGCCGCGCAGACGCTTGCACCAGCCGACCCGGGCCGCTATCTCCAGGACATCAAGACTCTTTCTGCGCCCAACATGGAAGGCCGCGGCGATGGATCCAGGGGACTCACGCGCGCCCGCGAAATCCTCGTTCATCGCTACGCCAGCCTGGGACTGGAGCCCAAGGGTACCGAAGGCTTTCTGCAGCCATTCGACATCATCACCGGCGCAGAGCTGACTCGCGGCAATCGCTTCGAAGTCGAAACCGCAGGCGCAAAAACAATCTTCAAACTCCACGCGGATTACATCCCTTTCGCCTACTCTGCCGCGGGGAAAGCCAATGCTGGCCTGATCTTTGCAGGCTACGGCATCACCGCGGACGAATGGAAGTACGACGATTACAAAAGCCTCGACGTGAATGGGAAGATCGTCGTCCTTCTGCGCAAGGAACCGGCCTTTGCCACCGCCCACGCGCCCAGAGGTGAAGGCTCGTCGCACGGCGACCTTACCACCAAGGCTATCCTCGCGCGCAAGCATGGCGCCGTCGCTGTTGTGGTTTTGAATGGAAAGCTCGGCAAGGACGAGGAAGACCTGCTGCCCCACTTTGGCGGCGATGGTGGCCAGCAGGACATCGGCATCCCCATCGTCCAAGTCAAAAACGATGCCGCCGCCGCATGGTTCAAATCCGTCGGCAAAGACCTGATTGCCCTCCAAAGCAAGATCGACTCGTCCGGCGACACCGCCTCCTTCGCCTTCCCTGAATCCATCCACGCAAGGCTCGACACCGGGATCAAAAAGAAGCACGCCACCGTCAGCAACGTCCTCGCGTATCTGCCGGGCAAGTCCGACGAGTACATTATCGTCGGCGCGCACTACGACCACCTGGGCCGCGGAGAATACGGTGGATCCCTCGCTCCCTCGCTCATTGGTCAGTTCCATCCCGGCGCCGACGACAATGCCTCCGGCACCGCGGGGCTGCTGGAAATCGCTCGCATCCTGGCCCCGCTCAAGGGTCAACTGCCGCGCGGCATTCTCTTCTCTTCCTATGCCGGAGAGGAGCTTGGATTGCTCGGGTCCGCGGCCTGGGTGCGCCAACCCACGCTGCCGCTGGACAAGGCTGAAGCCATGATCAACATGGATATGATCGGGCGCGTCTCCAAGGACACCATCTACATTGGCGGCGTCGGTACTGCCGCCACCTTCCGTTCCATTCTGGACAAGGGCGTGGCTCACTCCGGCCTCAAAGCCGAGTACTCCGAGAGCGGCTACTCTTCGAGCGACCACACGTCCTTCGTCGTCAAGCAAATCCCTGTGCTCTTCTTCTTCTCCGGCCTGCACTCGGATTATCACAAGCCCTCTGACACCTGGGACAAGATTGATCCCGAGTCCGCGGTGCGCGTGGTCGACCTCGTGGCCGATACCGGTGTCCGCATCGACGAGCTGCCTGCAAAACCTGCGTTTGTCGCTGTTGTTGAGGCGCATCCGACCGGCACAGGGTCCGGGAGTGGCTCGGGGTACGGTCCTTACTTCGGCTCGATTCCGGACTTCGGCCAGGTGGAAACCGGCGTTCGCTTCTCCGATGTGCGGCCCGGCTCGCCCGCAGCCAAAGCCGGTCTCAAGGGCGGCGACACCATGATCCAGTTCGGCGACCAGCCCGTCAAGAATCTCTACGACTTCACGGCGGCGCTGCGTAGCAGCAAAGTCGGCGACGTGGTCGAAGTCACAGTCCTGCGCGACGGAAAGCCGATCCAGGTCAAGGTTACGCTGGAACAGAGAAAGTAGGAGGTATGAACAGGCATGAAATCAAGACAAGGAAGTGCGGGCCGGGCTTGCGACCCTTGCTGATTGTGGGCCAAAGCCGGCGTTATGCATGTAATGGCGAAAAACCCCTGTTAGCCGAGTTAGTTGTTGCATCGGATGAAACATCGCGCTATAGTGCGAGGGATAGAGCGATGTCCCCTTCCTATCTCAATACCGACCTCTGTTGTCGACGCCGCAAGTTCGCGCGTGCTTTCGGCAAGGCGGTGATATTCATTAGAATCACTTAGCCAATCGAGCACTCCCCGAGCTTCCCGGCGGCCCACGATCACCTCGTGGGCCGTTCTGTTTTTTACCTATATTCAGGGTCATATCTGCACCAAACATTCAAGGAGAGTATGAAAATGGGCGTTCATCTCTGCTACATCTCTCGTGTGAGGGTGATACTTGCCGCTTCGCTCCTGGCCGGTCTTCTGGTTCCATCGCCCGTGACAGGGCAGACGTTTCGCGGAGCCATTCGCGGAACAGTCGCCGATCCATCGGGCGCCTTTGTCGACGGCGCAAGCATCTCCGCCACCAACAGCGCCACAGGGCTCGGCTATGCCACCGTCTCATCCAGTGGAGGGGGTTTCTCTTTCGAAGATCTCCCCGTGGGCCTCTACACTGTGAAGGTTCACAAGGATGGATTTCGCGACTCCATCGCTGAACGAATTCCAATCGACGCTGGCGCGGTCTACAGTTTGCCCTTGCACTTGCAGATCGCCTCTGTCCAAACCGCGGTCGTCACCACCGCCAATTCACTTGCCGTCGAAACCACCACCACAGTCCAGGCTGATGTGCTCGACTCAGCAACGATTGAAGGCACGCCTCTCAATGGCCGCGACTTGACGCAACTGCTTGCTCTCAGCCCCGGCTACTCCGGCTACACAGTAGGATTCCTCGGCGCCATCAATGGAACCCAGGCGACGCAGATCAACTGGCAGATTGAGGGCGCCGACAACAACGACCTGTGGAACAACACCTCCGCCGTCAATCAGGGAGGCGTTTACGGAGTGCCCGGCGTGCTGCTGCCGCTGGACTCGGTTGAAGAGTTCTCTCTCGTGACTCAGGGCAACGCGGAGGCCGGCCGGAATCCGGGTGGCGTTGCCAACCTGCTGTTGAAATCCGGAACCAACCAGTTTCACGGTGCGGCCTACTACTACAATCGCAACGAAGCCATGGCCGCTACGTCTCCGTTTGCGCCCTCCGGCTCCGACAAGCAGAAGATCCGCAACCAGCAGTACGGAGCCTCTGTCGGTGGCCCAATCCATCGCGACAGGACTTTCTTCGAAGCCAGCTTCGAGCGGCAGAGTTTTGTCATCGGCCTTCCGGAACACGTGACCGAGCCCTCTCTCGCCTATCAGCAAGCGGCCACCGATCTGCTGAACAATCCGGGCGACAAATACGGGACCTATGCGCCTATTGCGGTCAACCCCGTCTCACTGAAACTGCTCGATACTCTTTGGCCCGCCAGCGCCCTCAACGGGCCAGCTTCCCCTGACAACTACTTCAACCCCGGTGTCGAAGATGGGTACAGCAACAACGGCGTCGCCAAGCTGGATCACTCCTTCAACCAGAATCATCGCCTCTCGCTGAGCGTCTTTGTCGGCGACGGGACTCAGACCGCCCCCACGAGTTCCTATTTGACCCCGTACTTTGAGGTGGCGCCACTGCACGACGAGAACTGGGCCCTGGTCTACAACGCCACGATCTCTCCGCGTCTTGTGAGCCAATCCACTTTCGGCTTCAACTTCTTCCATCAGACCTTCGCCGATCAGAACCACAGTTACGATCCTGTTTCGCTGGGCTTCAATACCGGCGTAACATCGGCCCAACTCTCCGGTGCGCCGAATATTACCATCGGCAGCTTCGACCCCATCGGAGTGACTCCGACGTCGGGGCGCGAAGATATCACCGCACATATTACCGAAGCTCTCTCTTACGCTGTTGGGAAGCATCAATTTCGTATCGGCGGAGAATTTCGCCGCGGCCAAGTTTATGCCGACTACCACACTGGCCAGCGCGGTACCTTCAGTTACCAGGAACTGGCCTCCGATCCATGGTCTCAGTCGCCGCTGGTCACAGACGATAACGTGGCTGCGCTCGCCGACTTCCTCGCGGGAGAGGTCTACACCGCCGGCATTGTCCACGGAGATCCCGTCAGAAAGGTTTTCGAAGACAGCTTCTCGCTCTTCGCGCACGATAACTGGCAGGTCAACTCAAAGCTGAACCTCAACCTCGGTCTGCGCTACGACTCCACAAGTCCGGTGCATGACGACAAGCAGGACCTCTCCACTTTCCTGCCTAACCAGGGGCTCGTTCTCATAGGCGCTGGCTTGAAGTCTCTCTATCCGCGCGACAGGACCAATGTCGGACCGCGCGTAGGGTTCGCTTACCAACCCCGAGGTGACGGCAATCTTGCGATTCGCGGCGCTTTCGGCATCTACTTCGACACGGTCAACGTCTCTCCGTTCCTCGGCAACAGCTTCGTCTACAACGGCGGGCCGGACGGAGTGGAAGGGAATCCGATCGGAACCAATCCCGTGTCTTCCGTTTCGTTGCAGCCGACAACCCTTCTGCCCTCGGACGGATCGCCGATCTTTGCCCAGGCAGGCGCCGCCGGCTTTGCCAACATCTACTCCGTGAGCCAGCACTTCCACACTCCCTACACGTATAACTTCAGCCTGAACATCCAGCAGGCAATCGGCAAGTCCGCGGTCTTTGAACTGGGCTACGTGGGCAGCCAGAGCCGTCACCTGCTACAGTTGATCGACCTCAATCAGGGCGCCCTGGGCAGCGACTTCAACGCTGGCGATTTCGACGCCAACGGCAACAACACAACCCGGCCCTATTACGCTAGGTTCCCCACGTTCGGAGTCATCGATGAGTTGCAGACCAGGGCTGACTCAAATTACAACTCCTTGCAGGCGTCGCTGCGCGTCTCCGCCTGGCACGGCATCGTATCGCAACTCCACTACACCTGGGCGCACACCCTTGATGTCTCCAGTTTCGGCGGGGCGCCGCAGGACAGCACCCACCCCAATGCCGATTACGGCAACAGCGACTTCGATACCCGCAACAACTTCACTGCCTTCTTCCAGTACGAACTCCCCGGCAGCGCACGCAACCCCAAACGGATCGCGCAGGGCTGGACCGTCAACGCCACCTTCGCCTTTCGCAGCGGTCTCCCATTCTCGCTCGATGCGATCGGCGACCCGAGCGGTACGGGGGAGAACCTCGATCGTCCGAACCTGATCGGCAATCCTTATGCTGGGACTTCCCATCAGGTGACGAGCAGCGGCGTCTACTGGTTCAACCCAAATTCATTCGCGTTCCCCAACCTCAGCTTCGGGACCTTTCGCCGCAACCAGCTCTTCGGGCCAGGCTTCGGAGACGTGGATCTTTCAGTAGTGAAGAACACGCAGGTAACCGAACTGGTTCGCGCGCAGTTGCGAGCAGAACTCTTCAACGTTTTCAATCGCGCTAACCTGGGGAACCCGACATTCCTTGGCGCCAACCTACTGATTCCAGCGGGACCGGGCGTGAACTTTACGCTCCCCATCACTTCGACAAACGGCGAGCAATTCGGGCTTCCCGGCATCGGACCAGGAGAGCCTTTCAATACGCAACTTGCCCTCAAGCTGATCTTCTGAAAGATGTGAAGGGCGTGATGAATTCCAAAGTCTCTACCCAGATACGAAAGGAAATGGACGAAATGAGAATTGCGACAATATCTCTCTGCCATGAAGCGGTTCGCCGTTCCACATGCGCGCTCTTGGCAGTTTCCGCATTGGTTCTCCTGGTGGGCGGCACCGGCGCCACACAGACGCCAGCCGCACCTGTTCCGCCTGCCGCCGCAGAGAGCCAGGAATTGGCCGTGCACAAGATTCCTAATTTAGGCCCGGGCGCAGAGTTTTACTTTTCTCCAGACGGCACTCATCTCATCGGCGACGCCAAAGGCGATGGCGACACAAGCTATCACGTCTACACCCTCGCCATCGACGGAACGGACATCCGCCGCATCAATGACAAGGGCGATGACGCCTGCTCCTTCTACTTCCCCGATGGCAAGCACATCATCTGGACTTCAACCAAAGATCATCCCGAGCTGGCCAAATCGAACTACTCCAATCCCAGCGATTATCCGCAGGGGGCAGAGCTTTACACGTCGAATCTCGACGGCAGCGATGTCAAGAGACTAACCAACAACAACGTCTACGATGCCGAGGTCTCGATCGCCCCTGACGGCAAGTGGATTCTTTTCGGCAGCCAGCGCTCCGGCAAGATGGAGCTTTGGAGGTCTGACATCGACGGCTCGAATCCGGTGCAGATCACGCATCTCGACGGCCGGGAGCCCGGCGGCTCGTTCCTCTTCCGCGACGGCAAGACCATCATTTTTCGAGCTTGGCGGTCTGAAGATGCAAAAGCCAACAAGAAAGGCCTGCCCATGGATCTGTTCACCATCCAGTCCGACGGCACGGGTCTCAAGCAGCTCACGCACGACGGCGGCACAAACTGGTCTCCGTTCCCAGCACCGGACGGCCGCCATTATGTCTTTGTCCGGGTGCTGCCGCCGCATAACTACGAAATCTTTCTCGGCGACCTGAACAGCGACCAGCAGGTGCGTCTCACGTATAACGACGCCTTCGACGGCTACCCTTCCATATCGCCCGACAGTCACTGGCTGGCCTTCACTTCAACTCGCGACTCTACTCCCGGCTCACACGTTACAGGCGTCTACCTGATGGACATATCCAGCCTGCACATCGGACCGCAGTAGAAGAAACGGGACTGTCTGCCTCCAATAAATTGATTGCGGTTCAGAGGAGATGCGCGGGGCACACAACATTCACCAGCAGCACAGAAAGCAAATTCGAAGCCGCCGATGCCGCCTTTCCCAACAATCCTTCCTTGTAGGCCTACCGGTTGGGGTTTTGAGTCTGGGGCTGCGGGCTCGACTGAGCGGCAAAGCTTCGAACGAATTTGATGATTCGGTCGATTTGATCTTCGGAGAAATCCCTGCCGAAGGCCGGCATGTTGCCCTTGCCACGCTTGATCACCAGGCGGAGAAACTCGTCGCGATTCTGTTGCACGGAGGTAGAGCGTAAGTCAGGAACGTTCAGGCTGGCCCCGACTTCAGAACCCTCGCCATGTTCCGCGTGGCAAGTGGAGCAGCGCGCTTGAAAAGTCTCTTCGGCATCCCACGCAGGCGCCTGTGGCACGGCTTGCCGGGAGTGCGCCATGAACCCGGCTGACACGATTGCGCTCAAGCCGCCCAAGGCGAGAACGTTGGCAAGCCTTATCTGTATGCTTCGATTCACAATCAAATCCTGAAGGAACCTCGGGACTAACTCGTCGACGCAGCATCCAGACGAACCGGAAAATGATCTGCCGGTGGCTCGCTGCGCCACACGGGCCACCGGTATTGCGAACCTCGATATTAGTTCTTTGCCGAAGCGGCTGGCGTTGGTTTCTTGGCCGCAACAGAAATCGAAGCCAACTGGGGCGCATCTTTGCCTGCAAGCAGGCTCTCGATCGTCGAGGTGAATTCCTGCTTGAGCTGCTGGTTGAACTCGCCGCTGGCCGGAGCGGCAAAGCCTGAATGGATGAGCTTGACGCGGCCATCGCGGCCGATGAACAGCGTGGCCGGCCAGGTGTTGAGGTTAACCGCCTGCGGAACCTTCTCCCACATCTCGCTGGGCGCGCCGGCGATGAGATAAGTGTAGGGAACACCGTACTTTTTCACGAACGCCCTGGCGCGGCTGAGGGTGTCCTGCTGTTCGGGCTCTTCGAAGTCGAGTGCAACTATCTCCAGCCCCTGGTCGTGATACTTCTTGTAGATCTGGACCAGATATTGCGCTTCATCGTGGCAGTTTGGGCACCATGTTCCTGTGACGATGGCCAGCACGACCTTGCCTTTGAATTGGGAATCGTCGCTGGAGACAAGCTTGCCGTTCACGTCAGGGAACTTGAAGGTGAAGACCTCATTGGGATCGCGCACGGTTGTGTGTTTCACGAAGTCGTCAGGCTGGGGCAGGCCCTTGGCGCGCGCGGCTTCCGGGCGATAAGCGACCAGCGGCTTGTCTGGAGTGTAAGCACCCTTCAATTGCAGTTGGAGCGTTCCGTCCGCTTCGGGCGTCACTTCGGCTACCAGCGGGCGCGAGCCGTCAAAGTGGCTGAGGACGAACTTGCCGTTGCGGAAACTGCCGTCGAGAGCGCCGGTGTCGCCATCGATGCGCAAGATAGATGCGGAGACAGCGGGACCGTTTTGTTTGACGATGAAGCGCCACGCTTTCTCGCCCTTCTGGCTGTCATACTCGATCTCCCATACTCCGCCGATCTGCGGCACGCTTCCCTGGAAGGCGGCTTGCTCGACATGCGGCAAAGCTGCGAACGGCTCCTCGGAGATGTAGGTCTCACGCTCGAAACGGCCCAGCAGTTTGCCTGAGAGCTTACCGTCCTTGGCGCTGGCAACAATCCTGGTTAGATAGTGCTCGAAGTTGAGCGTGACCACGCCGTTTACGAACGATGCATCGGTGGTCGTTTCCTTGTCATCGCCGTTGTAGAGCGTTCCGGTCAGAGTGTTGCCCTGTCCCGTGATGTCGAGACGGAAAGGAATCACTGTTCCCTTCAGGTTGAGCGTTGCGTCATAGCGGCCGTCGATCGAGTCGGCAGCAAGGGCTGAGCCGGCGCCGAGGATAAGGAGCGCGAGGCCCGTGAGAGCGCGGGGAAGATTACTCATGGGACGATTCCTTTCGGTGTCTGGTTAAGTGCTTGCGTGGAGCTTGCTATAGGTGCTGGCGAGTTGCCTGGATTTGCGCGTGCTGTGCGCCGCTCGTACTGACGCCATTCGGCCGGCAGGTCCTTCTTGGTGGCCAGCAGGATTTCAAGAATGTTGCGCCGATCGCGGTGCGTGAGGCGCGCAAAAGCGGGGCTGTGGTCCTGGTTAGTCAGCACTTGGAACAGGCGATGGTATACGTACTGCTCTGCGAGGTCAGGAAGGGCGTCGAAGGACTCCGAGTAGATGAGATAGCTGCAGGGATACTTGAAGATGCGGGTGCGAAGATCGAAGTCGCGCAGGGAGCGGCCGCGGGAATCGCGCGGACCGGGCGCGGCAAACTGCTCTGCGAATCCGGATGTTCCGTGAATGCGGTCAGTGAGCGGAACTTCGTTGGCGAAGAGCATGTATTCGACAAGAGCTTCCGCCGGCTGCTCGAATTGCTTGCGAGCGTCTTCAGAAAGCGCGGCAGGCGGAGGCGGGGTTGCTGCCTCCTTGTTCTTCTGCTGCCCCTCGTAGAGCGCGATGCGGGCCTTGTAATTGGTTTCGGTGATGAGGTTGTGCATCTGGGTCTGATGCGCAAGCACAAGGTGAGCGACGATGTCGCTGTTGGCAGCGAGATAGATGGACGTGTCAAAGCGGCCGGCGAGGTCGGTGACGTTTGTGCCGGCAGCGCGGTCGAGCAATTCTGGATGATCGCGGTCCTGAACGATGACGTTGCCCATGTGTTGTTGACGGCCGCTGGTTCCGGTGACGTACCAGCCGCCCCAGCGATCCTTGAAGGGCGAGTCCTGGCCGGTGACGAAAGAAGTGGACTTCACGACCTGGGTTCCGGTCGCGCCGGGGAAGATGGACCGCAGCAGGACGCCGGGGACATTGCGCGTGGCGGGCGCAATGTGGCATTGGGTGCAATCGAGTTCGGCGCGCTGGAATGCAGGCTTCTCAACCTTGTGCGCGTCGAGCAGGTAAAAGATAGCGCCCTGCACAGGATCGAAGGAGATTACCTCCAGTGCCTTGCCGTCATGTACGAAGCCGATGTAGACGTCGTCATTAAAATAGAGCGCGCGCGGCATTTGCGGGGTGATCTTCTTGTACTGAAAACTGGTCTTGGAGAAGACCAGGGTTTGCGAGCAGACGGGAATCTTCAGTTGTTCGAGGACTGACTTGAGGTAGCCCTGACGGTCGTCAAAGTCGAGCCTTGCGTGGCCAGCGTCGAGGCGCTTTTGCAGATTGGCCACTGGATCATGGAGGTCATTGGACCGGTAATTGATGGGAGCGTCGCTGAACGGGACGTACCCCTGATTGCGGACGGCAATCTGTGCGTGCGCGGGGCGAAGCAGCCAGGCGGCTGCGGACGCAAAGACAGCGCCGGACCCCAGCATGAGGAGCAGAACCTGAATGGGACGAGCCCGAAAAGATGGCAGACGCATGCTGCTGAATCCTCTTGGAAGGCACTGGCGGGCTTTTCGCGAGGGAGCCCCGGAAGTGGAGTTCCTTCACCCGATGGTTCGCTGGAACGCCAACAGCGAAGCGTGCATGAACCGGGTAGCAGAAACTTGTCGATTGGTTGGGAAAATGCGTGCGAGCAAGAGCCTTGACGAGATTCGGGAATTGCTGGGAAAGCCGTCAACTATCGGGTGTTGGTTGGGATCAACAACCCCGTAGAATGCGCGAACAATAGCCAGCCGCTGAGGTTGCGGCCGGAGAGAAGGACGGAGCACCAATTAAGGCGAACTCCCCACCGAGTTGTCTGCCGTAATCCATCTCTATTGCCTGCCTTCACTATGCCAGGTCGAACGAGCATGCAAGCAAAGTCGCTCACAGGAGCCGGTGGATTTATTATGCACGAATTCGGATCGAGTGCAAGGTTTACTCTTGCCCAACGCGAGATAAGCCCAATGGAGCGCGGAAGGCCCGCGACACAACGTTCTGAAACTGGCCGCCGAGGGCACCACGCGGAATGCCATCGCCGCGCGGTTGGGAATCAGCGAAGCGATAGTGCGTCGGATTCTGGCCACCAAGAAGCCCCAGGTATCAGTTGTTCCAACGGCCCCATCACCGAGCTTTCTGACAAGCAACGTCGCATCGAAGGCCGGAAACCGATAGGACTAACCTAAACCGCCGCGCCACATCTCGACTCAACACGTTTGGTATAGAGACCCCGAAGGGTGCATCCGTGCCGCTGGGCGAACTTAGCGCAAAGGGGCCGCGACGAATGCCGCGGCCCTTTGCGCTGCACGATCTTTCCTACCAGGCGACCTTCACCGAGAACGTGACTTGACGGGGACTCGACGGGGTAACCTTCGGATCGCCAAACCCGGTGTAGGCGGCCGGAGTGACACCGGAATCGTCCAGGTAAGGGTCGATGCTCTGGTAGTTGGGGTGGTTGAAGATATTAGAGAAGTTGGCACGGACCAGAGCATCCAGGCTCTCATGCAGCTTGAAGCGCTTGGTGACCGTAAGGTTCCCAGTGTTCGTCCAGAAGTCGCGGGCGTCATTGCGGGCAACATTGCCCCAAGGTGACCCGAAAGCCTGTTGAGCATTGGTGCTGTTCAGGATGTAGCGAACGGCGGACTTGGAGACCGTCTGCACGGTCGCATCTCCTGAAGCGTTGGCATTGTTAAAACTGATGAGCTGGGTTGGAGAGGCATCGCACGAGGCGCCCCCGAAGTAGTTGCAGACGTCTCCAGCGTAAGCGCCTGTCTGCGTAACCGGCGCCTTGCGGCTCCCGAGGAAGGGCCGAAGGTCGTCGGGACCGGCGCCATAGGAATTGTTGAATGTGTAATCGGAAACACCGGACTGGCTGCCATAGTAGTCGAATCCGTATTGGATTGGGGTGTAAGGCTGACCTGAAGCGATGTAGTATGTGCCGGCGAGGCTCCATCCGCCCAACACATGACCGGTCAGGCCGTGCTGGTCCTTACCAAACGGAACCTGTTCGACAAAGTTGACCGTTAGGTTCTGCGGAAAATCGAGTCCCGACAACCCATGGTCCCCGCTCTTGTAGTTGAGCGGATTTTGCGCGATTGCCGAAGTGACGCCGGCTCCTCCGCTGCTGTAAACCTCGCTGACGTTATCGGTGGTCTTGCTCCCGGTATAAGAGGCCGAGAGCTCCAGTTGACGAAACAGATCGTTGGCGCGGAGCTCGGTCTGCAAAGCGTGGTAATCGGAATAGCCCGTGTTCGTGCGCTGGCGGACCAGGTAGCTGCTTCCGTCCTCACGGCCGTTGATTGAGGAGACGGATACCGAGGATGGAACCTCGCCCGGGAAGGCCGCCTGGAGCCCCGCCAAATAGGGGTTAGCGTTAATGGTCTGGAAGAGACTGCCGCCGTGGTTGCCAACGTAGCGCGCCTCGGCCACCAACTCGTGTGTGATTTCACGCTGAATGCCGAACGACCAGGTGGAGACGTAGTCCGCGGTGAATCCCTTGGACTCGTTGATCTGGGTGAACTGGCGCGGGTCGGCCACGCCGAACGTCAAATACGAGGCCAAGGCGGCACGTACGTTGGGGCCGGTCGGGTTCGCCGGCAGGACGCCGTTGATTTCCGAGCTGTTCGTCAGCACCTGCGAGAGCACCTGCGGAGCGGAATCCGACGTGTTGAGGTAGATGTTGTAAAACGGCGGGTCATAGGACAGGCGGTAGCCGCCGCGGAGAACGGTCTTGCGCGCGCCGCCAAGGAAGCTCGGAGTCCAGGCGAAGCCCACACTGGGTCCAAACAGGTTGTAATGGCTGTCGAGTTCGGCCGCTGTGGTAACGGAGAGAGGAAGCGCCGGGTTCCACAACGGATTGGAGCCGGTTTGCTGCTTGGTGTCGAGATCGTGGAAGAGGTTGGCAGGCTGCCCGTAGGTGCTCCATGTGAGGCCGAGGTTCAAGGTAAGGGTCTGGTTGATTTTCCAGTCGTCGCCCGCATAAAGGAAAGTGTCGTACTCGCGGAAGGGGAGAGTCGTATTTCCATCGACGATGCCGATCTGCGAAGGCTCATCCTGGAAATACTTTGACCAGTTTTTGTATTTGAACTGCCCATTGACCAGTGGCAGGAAGGTGTTCGGTGAACTCTGGTAGGTCCAGTTCGCGCCCGCCTTCAGATGATGATGGCCAAGCTGATAGTTAAAATTGTCCTGAATCTGCCAGGTGCTCACAACGCGCCCTTGCGGCAGGTTCGTCGCGGGACCATATCCCAAGCTGGCAAAGCCTTGCCCAGTTCTGCTGATTGAGACGTTCGCAAGGCCGGTTGTAAGGGCCGAGGTCGCCGGATCGGAATTATTGCTGCTGCCGCCAAACTGCGTGTTCTCCCGGTCGAATCCGACAGAGAGCTCGTTGACAATGTTCTGGGTGAAGGCGCGGGTCCAGCCGAGCTTGACGGCCTGGGAGAGCGACGGCTCGTTGTAAAACCAACCTCCGGCGCCGTTGTCGCCATTGTCGAAGGAATTATTACGCGAGAGGATATAACGCGCGACAATCGTGTCCTTGCCGTTCGCATAGTCGACGCGCGGCAGCCAGTTGAAGATATGTTGACGGAACGGGACGCTGCGAGTCACATAGCCGAACTCGATGGGGCACTTGGCTCCGGAGTCGCTGGCGATGGTCGATGAAAACGTGCCGGTCGCAGTCGGGTTGCCGTCGCTGAATGCATAAGGCCCGTAGGCCTTCAAAGCCGCGAGCGCGTTCGCATTCACGAAGGAGCAGGCGGCGGCATCGCTCAGGCCGGTCTGGGTCGGCGATACGCCGGTCGCAGGATAGATCTGAGACTCATGATAGATCTCCTGGTCGAAACCGTTGAAGAAGAAGAGCCTGTTTCTTACAATTGGAAGCCCGATCGTGAAGCCTCCAAACTCTGTGTTGGAACGGGGCAGAGACGTTAGACCGTCGAAGTTCTTCTGATAGGGGGTCAGGGTCTCCAGCTTGTTGTTCGTCCAGTAGCCATAAACGCTGCCGTGAAGGTTGTTGGTGCCGGACTTGGTCACCACGTTAATCACCGATCCGCCATTGCGGCCATATTCGGGACCGAAGTTGTTGGTGATGATCTGGTACTCGCTGGCGAACTCGGCATCGCTGACGTTGAGAGCGGGTCCAGTCACCGAGTTGTCGTTATTGTTTTGGCCGTCGATTTGCTGGTCGTTATTGCGACTGCGGCTGCCGTTTGAAGCAACGGTGGTGCCGTTTGAGTCGCCATAGCCAAGGTCACGCCTGGAACCAGCAGCGCCAGGTAGTCGAGGCCCTGGTTCTCATTCACGCCCGCAAACTGCGCGATGCTTTGCGTTGAAAAGGTGTTGGTGACCTGGACTTGCGTGGTCTCAATCAGAGACTCCGCAGAACTAAGCACTTCGACAGTCGACTCGCCGCCCGCAACGCCCAGCGAGACTGTACCGAGCCCAGCCTCCTCAGAGGTGGAGACGACGACGTTGTCAATCGTGCGGGGACCGAAACCGTCCTTTGAGATTTGGACGCGATAAGTACCCGGGGGCAGCAGGTTGAAGTGGAAGCCACCGGACTTGTCCGATACAGCCTGGAAAACTGTGCCTGTGGCGATGTTGGTCGCCTTGAGCGGAGCGTCTGCGATGACGGCGCCGGAAGCGTCAACGACGCTGCCGGATATAGAGCCTTTGGTCACCTGAGCAAAAGATGTCAGCGGAGCCAATGCCAACACAAGCAGGACTAAAAAACGAGACAATAGCAAATTCACTTTCAAGTGTGGTCTCCTTTGTTGCAATGCAAGGAAAAAGCCCGCTCCAGCAGGCTGGCAGCGGGCTATTGAAAACACAAAAAAACCCGCTCCAGTAGGCTGGCGGCGGGCTATTGACTATATGGATCGCAGAGCGATCACATACTCATGTACGAGCACAGAACCCGATTCGCCAACTCATGATGTCTGGAGCGCAACAGCCGAGTTGGGAAACAAGGATCATATTTGCTGAAAATAGACCACGTTCGGTAAATTGTCCAACTCTTTTTCAATGGTAGATGAGTCGTTCATGGCCGTGCCGATCACACGGGGACTCCGCGCACGCCCGATGCTCAGGGTTACATCCAGAACATCGAACAAGACTCGCCCATGGACTCGGAGCGACCAAAGACGAGCAATCTACTTGCAATGCGACCCGTCGAGAGTTTCACAGGATGGCTGGAGCCGCACCCTCGGGTCGTGGCGATCACGTGCGACTGCGAGGTCCGACGATGCTCAAGCCGGACGGTATCTGTCTTTCGGTAAGCGGGTCTTCAATTGCCTTATTCCGCTTGCCATCGACGCACTCTCGCCAGAGAGTGCGTGGTGCTTGTTCGGCACTGAGCCGATCGTCGGATAACATGGCGCCGTGGTGGCGCTTGATGTTTCTTCGGGAGTGTTCAGTTTCCCATGCGGCGTGGGATGAGGGCTTTGTTACAACTCATTTTGCTTCCGAAGTACGGAGCAACCATTGCGCGACGACAAGACAAAGAGGCGAGTCTCTTGGTGAAGCCTCGCCTCTTCCCTTCGGAGCCAATTTGGATCAGACCAACCCGGGGGCGCGCCCTTGCCGCAGATCCCAGAGTGCAGCGACAAGCGTATCCAATTCCTCACACGTGTTGTAGAGCGCCAGCGTGGCACGAAGTGTGCTCTCCACGCCAAAGCGGCGCAGAATGGGCTGCGCGCAGTGGTGGCCGCCTCGAACCGCGATACCCTTGCGGTTCAGATAGTCGCCGATCTCCTCTGTCCGTAGCCCATCCATCACAAAGGAGAGAACACCGGCCTTTTCTTTCGCCGTTCCGATGATATGCAGTCCCGGAATGCGCTGCAATGCTTCGGTCGCATAGGTCAGCAGCACATGCTCGTGGCGGGATACATTCACAATGCCCACACGATCCAGGTAATCAATGGCTGCACCCAGACCGACCGCATCGGCAATATTTCCCGTGCCGGCCTCGAACCGTTGTGGCGGCGGTTGGTAGAGCGTCTTCTCAAAGGTGACGTCCTGAATCATGTTGCCGCCTCCTTGCCAGGGCGGCATGTTATCCAGCACTTCGGATTTTCCGTACACCACACCGATGCCGGTCGGCGCGAACACCTTGTGTCCCGAGAAGACGTAGAAGTCGCAGTTGATGGATTGCACGTCGACCCGCATGTGAGAAACTGCCTGCGCGCCGTCCACCAGCGCGCGTGCGCCGTGACGGTGCGCGGCCTCAACCATCTCCTTGACCGGCACAATCGTACCCAGAGCATTCGAGACATGCGCAATCGAGACGAGACGAGTTTTCGCTCCGAGCAACTTCTCATATTCGTCGAGCAGCACCTGGCCGGAGTCGTCTACCGGAGCCACACGCAGCCGCGCACCTTTTTCGGCACAGAGCATTTGCCAGGGAACAATGTTGGCGTGATGCTCCAGCCAGGTGATAACGATCTCGTCGTCCTTTTGAATATTGCGGCGGCCCCAACTCTGCGCCACCAGGTTGATTGCCTCCGTTGCACCGCGAACAAAGACGATCTCGCGAGCCGCCCCTGCATTGAGGAAGCGGCGCGCCTTTTCGCGTGCGGTCTCGTAGGCATCGGTTGCGCGTGCAGCCAACTCGTGCGCTGCGCGGTGCACATTTGAATTCTCGTGTTCGTAGAAGTAACTGAGGCGGTCGATGACTGACTGCGGCTTCTGCGTGGTTGCGCCGTTATCGAGCCAGATCAGCGGATGACCATTGACGACCTCGCGCAGGATTGGAAAGTCGCGTCGAATGGCCTCGACGTCAAACGAATACGAAGAAAGTCCGAGATCGTGCGGCAGTTCGGCTTGTCCGACCCCGGGAGACACCACCGGCACAACATCCACCGAATCAAGTGAACGAGGCTGGCGTAAGGCATCGTAGGAAGCCGGTGCGCGATCGTC
>Ga0224528_1000378_pt1 | contig 35487 bp, 39 predicted proteins | sample CBST25metaG_2_FD_179888 | JGI IMG/M metagenome (GOLD analysis project Ga0224528, IMG submission 179888) | Peat soil microbial communities from Stordalen Mire, Sweden - C.B.S.T25 | ecosystem: Environmental > Terrestrial > Soil > Wetlands > Peat | place: Sweden: Norrbotten County, Stordalen Mire...
TCATGTAGCTGCGCGCCAGTTCCTTCAGCGTTCGGACTCCGCTATCGCCGTGGTAGACCGGTTGCAACTGGCCGCCGCGTAGCAACTCCGACAGATCGCGGGCGTCGATGTGGTCGCTCTTGCTGCCCGCCTTCATCTTGGAGCTCTTACGCGGATCGCAAACCATGACATAGTCGACATGCGGCTTCAGAACGTTGTACAGCCAGTCGGCCGAAATCCCTTCCTCCAGGGCAATGCATAGCTTGCCGCGGAGGCCGTCGATGAAATCAAGAATAGTGGAAGCGCGAGTCTCTACCACTGACTCCATGATCAGCTTGCCACTCTCGTCGCGAACCGCCACGACGATGGTTGCCTGGTGAACGTCAAGGCCGATATACTTCACGCTTGTCATAAGAAGGGTGCTCCTTGTGTAGGTGAGTTTCGACGCTCATAACCTACTCCAATGGGGCACCCTTTCATAATGCGTGATTTTCCTGCAGCTATCCGCAGCCTCTTCACTGAACTAACAAACTCACTTGCAGCCTTGCACCCCAGCGGACGAGCCTATTTACCCAATTTGTATGTCACGTCCACGAGTGTGTCCACTTCGACAAGTTCTCCATTCAGCGAGTACGGCTGGTACTCCCATTTACTCACGGCGTCCACGGCAGACTCAGCAAGTTTGGGAGACGGCGAAGCCAGCACTTCAAGGTCGTGAATTTTCCCATCTGTTCCTATAACAGCTGCGACCGTTACCACTCCCTGTTCTTTAGCCCTCTTGGATAACGATGGGTAAACGGGTTGGGTCTTCTTCACAAGTGAGCCAGTTGTCACAACCTGACTGTCCTCGTGCAGGCTCGGCGACTTCTGTTTCAAAGTCGCATCGGCAGGCGGGCTGAACATCGCGGCAGTAGGATTGAGAGCTTCGACTGTGTCCACAGATGCAGTGAAGAGTTTCTGCTTACCCGCTGTGACAACGACCTGGCGTGCCAGATAGCGTCCTTGAATTTTCACCAACTGGCTGAACTCTTTTGTCAATTGGTTGTCGTAAACCACCCTCAGCGCCAGTGTCGCTGGATCGAGGCAGTAGTAAGTTGCTTTGCCAGCCTCTTGCCGCCTACCGTCCACGACCCATTGGAGTGTCGTGCCCACGCAGGCAAGTTCCGGTTTATCGGCTGGGAGCATTTTCAGATCGAGTTTCATCCTGTCGGGGGCCAAAACGTTGTGCCGTGGAAACGGGGAGAGGAGGGTCCACTCCATCTCTCTCTCGAAATATCGCAGTGAGCTACCTGAACGGTACAACGCGCCCTCCGCAGTCGACCATTCCATATGCTCGGCTCCGGTCCGGGACCAGCTACTCCGATGGACCTTTGGCGACATCCACCAGTATTCCCACACTCCCTGATCCGTCGGGTTTCCCTTTAGGTCGTAAAGTTGATATCGAGCCTTTAGGTGCCACGGTTTCAACTCCGGCGAGGAGAAGTCGTAGAAAGGAGCGGCAGCGGCGAGGATTTCGTGTGCGTCCTTTGGGAGGGTGCTGACAGCAGTTTGACTGAAACCTGGCAACAGAAGTGCCAATAAAAAGGCAAGGACAATCAACGTGCGCATGATAGCGCAGATGATATCAGGTCGTTCGCTTCTACGGGTGGAATGACTATCACGCGGGCATTTCATGCCCCGGAGTAGTGTCCAAAACGATTGTTGTCGAGGCCAGCCCAAGGCACTCACTATCTCAAATTGAGATAGTGAGACGATAGGCGATTTCATCCGTTTGATTACTGCACTTTGAAGCTGTCTAACTCATAACTATAGCGTTCGTTGCGGACACCATCAGGACCGAAATACTCTTCCACGGTCTTAACATAGCGTTTTACCTCTGGCACGTACCAAAATGCTTTGTACGTGCGCCCTGTCGCAGTCTGAGCCGCGCTTTTGTTCGCTCGCGTAACGGAGATAGAACCCGCGTTATCAACACGCGTACTCGCGCTAGCCGAGACTGAGGGTGCCAGGTCGGCTGTCCATTGGCCTTGAGCTTCTATCTTGAGTGCCAGAAATGTTCCTGCTGGGACCTTTACTTGTTCCCAACCAACTACCTTGTAATTGGAATGAAACTGCTGTCGAAGATACTCTCGATTCGGATGATCTTCCGTGTACTCGAGTTCCCATGTTTTCCCTGGCGAGAGTGGAAACGTGAATGGCCTATTTACAACTTTCTCATGCCCATTGACGCTTCTGAAGCGACTCCAATCTGGCCCTGTTAGCTGCTCTTTGGGAGGTATCTTCGATCCAGCCTCTTGAATAGTGACAAGAATCTCAGTTTCGTTGGCACGAACAACCGTGATTTCGTCGTGAGTTTGCCGCCAACCCGCATTCTTCTCGATGGTATTTGTGTAGGTCCAGCTATCGTTTGGCTTTATGACCGGCCGCTCGACTACTTCACCGGCGGCAGTGGTGACGAATAATGCGACAACGAATGCAACGATGGTCTTATGCACTTCACCCTCCAGCTATAAAATGCTGTCTGCTGAATCTGTCACGACATCGTACCGATACCCGCACTGACTCCGAGCCATTTCCTACGAAGGCGACGTGACGGGGACACCAGCAGTCTACGCTGAGGCCGACGTGAGTTCCACGATTGTTTGGCGATAACGGCCAAGGCACTCACTATCCGTGAGTCTATTTAGGGCATAAAAATCGAGGCGCCGAAGCGCCTCAAGTGTAGCCGTCGTTTATGGGAGGAGTTAACTGATGCCCATTTCTTCCATGGCAAGGTGACGCATGATGAACTTCTGCACCTTGCCGGTGACCGTGGTCGGGAAGGAATCGACAAACTTGATGAACTTGGGGATTTTGAAGGTTGCGATCTGTCCGTGGCAGAAAGTTTTGATGGCTTCGGCTTCGAGGGTTACTCCCTCGTGAGGGATGATCCAGGCCATCACTTCTTCGCCATACTTTTCGCTGGGGATTCCGATGACCTGCACGTCCTTGATGCCGGGGCAGGAGTAGAGGAACTCCTCAATTTCTCGGGGATAGATGTTTTCGCCGCCTCGGATGATCATTTCCTTGAGGCGTCCGGTGATGACCACGTAGCCTTGCTCGTCCATGCTGGCGATGTCGCCGGAGTGCAGCCAGCCATCGGGTTCGATGGTGGCAGCCGTGGCTGCAGGGTCGTTATGGTAGCCGTTCATGACGAGGTAGCCACGGGTGCAGAGTTCGCCGTTTTCGCCGAGGGGGACGGTTTCTCCGGTGCGCGGGGCCACAATTTTGATTTCGGTGTGGGGGAGGGCGCGGCCTACGGTGGTCGTCTTGCGCTCCAAGGTGTCATCGGTGGTGGTTTGGGCGATGACCGGTGAAGCCTCGGTGAGGCCGTAGCAGATGGTCAACTCGGTGCAATGCATCTCGCGGATGACGCGGCGCATGAGTTCGATGGGGCAGAGCGATCCGGCCATGATTCCGGTGCGCAGGGAAGTGAAGTCGAACTCCGCAAACTGAGGATGCGAAAGCTCGGCGATGAACATGGTTGGGACGCCGTAGAGAGCGGTGCAACGCTCTTCGTGGACGGTTTGCATGGTGCTTAGAGGGTCGAAGTAGTCGGCGGGAATGACCATGGCAGAGGCGTGGGTGAGGCAGGCCATGTTGCCGAGGACCATTCCGAAGCAATGGTAGAAGGGGACGGGGATGCAGACTTTGTCGCGCTCGGTCAGCTTCATGGAGTCGCCGATGAAGCGTCCGTTGTTGGCGACGTTGTAGTGGCTGAGCTCGGCTCCCTTGGGGGTTCCGGTGGTGCCGCTGGTGTACTGGATGTTGATGGTGTCGTGGCAGTCGAGAGTACGTTCACGGGCTCGCAGATCGGCGTCCGACACGGTGCTGGCCTGGGCTAGCATTGCGCTCCAACTCATCATGCCAGCCGGGGGATTCTCTCCGATATAAATGATATGGCGAAGTGCTGGAAGCAGCGCGGAGTGGAGCTGGCCGGGGGTGCAGGTGTCGAGTTCGGGGGCGAGCTGGCGGAGGGTTTCCACGTAATCGCAGTCGCGGAAAGCGTGCTGGAGGACCAATCCCTTGCAGCCGGACTGTCGGAGGACGTACTCCAACTCGTGGGCGCGGAAGCGGAGGTTCAGGTTGACCAGAACGGCACCCATTTTGGCGGTGGCGAACTGCATCAGGACCCATTGAGAGATGTTGGTGGCCCAGATACCGACGCGGTCGCCTCGATTGAATCCGAGGGACATGAGGCCACGGGCGGTGAGCTCGACTTCGGCTTGAAGTTTGCTCCAGTTCAGGCGAAGAGCTTCGCGACGGAGGATGAGAGCAGGGGATTCGGGGAAGCGTGTTGCTACTTGGTCGAGGATCTCGCCAATACAGAGATCCAGGAGGGCGGGAGTGTCTGCACCTCGAGAGTAGCTGGTCGCTTGCTGCAGCAAAGTCTGAGACATCGGGAACAAAGACCCTTTCCTGCGAACGTCACCCCGATATTCGCTGACTAATAGTAAACTGAAATACCATTCGTGCCGCTTATACTGTCCTGATTTTTTGGAATAGAGTTTTCAGGGCTAAGGCAGGGCAAAACCAGCGGGACGTAGACCGGAAGGCAAGTTCAAAGCTAAGATTTAGAGATAGTCAAGTGCTGATGGGTGGAGAGTTCGGTTCCCACTGCTGCGCCGAAAAGCTTGGCGCAGAAATGGCGCACCAGTGGGTATGGTGCTTCCACCCGAAGTCTTTTCAGGCGGCGATGTGATGGTTCTCCTTCGAGTGGGGCAGAGGGATGCTCATGGGCCAGGGTTCTTAAACCGCAGCCAGGGCTAGGGTTCCGCCGAGCAGGGCGGCGTTTTTAGCGAAGTTGATTTGGTTTGCTTGGCGCGCTTCTGGGGATTCGTCGTTCCAGAAATCGTGCATGACGGGGGAGAGGCCCGCTAGGAATGTTACGACGGCTGCTGCGCCCCATTTTGGACGGACTCCGAGGAGCAGGCTGGCACCTCCGACGGTGAGCAGGGCTCCAGAGCCGAGGACGGCTGCCTCGGGGAGCGGAATCTTCTTGGATTGCGCGTATTGGGCGAGAGTCTTGTACTGTAAGAAGTGGTTGACCCCGTTATAGAAGAATCCGCCAAAGAGCAGATGGCCAAGCGTAAATGGAAGTTTCATAGGCTCCTCTCGGCTGGTAGGATTTGTCGCGCGCGGGAATTGTTGCAGTCGAGGTTTCAATGAAATCAGTGAGTCAGTTTTTGCAGAGGCATTCCGCATGAAATATCATTCCGACGTTTTGATCCTTGGCGCTGGCGCTGCAGGACTTATGTGCGCTATTGAGGCTGGGAAACGCGGCCGCTCGGTTACGGTACTGGAGAGTTCGAACCGGGCAGGGCAGAAGATACTGATCTCGGGTGGCGGGCGCTGCAACTTTACCAATAATGAGAGCGGCGCGGACAGCTATATCTCATCGAATCCACACTTTGCGAAGTCGGCGCTGGCGCGGTATACGCCGGAAAAGTTTGTGGATATGGTGGAACGGCATCGGATTGCCTGGCACGAGAAGAAGCTGGGACAGCTATTTTGTGACCGCAGCGCGCAGGACATTCTGACGATGCTGGAAGAGGAATGCGTGCGGGTGGGAGTGCGAGTAAAGCTCTCGACGCAGGTGAAAGAAGTGCGCCACGATGGGCAGTTTACGGCTGTGACCGGGGAGCATGAGTTCGCCGGAAACTCGCTGGTGGTGGCGACGGGCGGACTTTCGATTCCGAAGATGGGCGCGACGGGGTTTGGGTATGAGCTGGCGCGGCAGTTTGGACTGAATGTGATTGAGCCGCGTCCGGCGCTGGTGGCTTTTACGCTGAATGCGGCGGATACGAAGCGGTTTTGCGATCTGACGGGGGTTTCCACCGAAGTGGTGGCCAGTGTTGGGAAGCAGAGTTTTCGGGAAAAGATGCTGATTACTCATCATGGGTTCAGCGGGCCGGCGATTTTGCAGATTTCTTCGTATTGGATGCCGGGAGACAAAGTCGTTCTGGATCTGGCTCCGGAGCAGCCGGTATATGGGCATTTGCTTGAGTCGGGAGCGCGGCGGGATGCTGCGGCGGCAGGGGCGGCTCTACGGGAAGTGTTGCCGATTCGGCTGGCGGAACGCTGGATGGAGCTATATCCGCTGAAGAAATGGACGAATCCGGCGTTTGAAGAGGCAGAACGGGCACTGCATCATTTCGAGTTCGTGCCTGCGGGGACGGAGGGATTCGCCAAGGCCGAAGTCACTGCTGGCGGCGTGGATACGGACGAACTTTCGGCGAAGACGATGGAGGCCGCGAAGGTTCCGGGGTTGTTCTTTGTGGGCGAAGTGCTGGATGTGACCGGACACTTGGGCGGGTATAACTTCCAGTGGGCTTGGGCTTCGGGATTCAGCGCGGGACAGGCTGTTTAATTGTGAAATAGAACGGGGTGTCCAGTGGACACCCCTCGGCAAAGCAGTGCATTTCCAGCTTTTGCGGCTTGGCCGCTCGCACCCTATCTCGGAATTTCCTTGCCATCGATGAACTTCCCATTTTCCCCTTTGCCCTTGCGCGGCTTGGTGCCTTCCTGCTTTGCCGCGTCAGCGTGAATAGCCATTTTCGGGGCCTAAGCTGACCTACGAGCGATTCAATGCCGCGTGGTAGCGGTGTTTGCAATTGAGTGCAGACGTTTGCAGTAAACTTCCGGCCTTCTGCTTCGTAGTCAAATGACTCTATCCGGCGGATGAGCTAATTGGTGCTATAGCGCATCGGGCTTGATGATCGTAACCAAGTATTCGTCGGTAAGGCGGTCCACCTCGTCCATGGAAATTTCCCCCTGGGCGTAGCGATCAAGGATACTAAGCGGGACAGCTTCCGGCTCGATCCCCTCAATCCGCTGGGTGCCAATGGCGTAGTCTACGGCACTCCGTCGCTCCGCAAGTTCTTTGGGGCTGAGACCAGGATGGGGGGCGAATTCCTTCAGGTGTACCCGGCTTTTCATGTTTCTCCCTCAGACCCAAGGCTCATTTACATCGAGTTCCGGCCAGTCAGCGTCAACATACGCATCGAGCCGACAACAGCGAGTAACAAACCCGGTTGGAAATTCCTGATACACCCAACCGTCACGCGCAAAGGTCACAGTCGTGCCTTCATGGCCTTCATGGCGTTCGACTACGGTGAGCTGACCGCGACGGATTAACTCATTGGCGATTGGAGACAAGCCTTTGTCTTCTGTCATTCCCAGTTCTATTCTTGGCTTCGATTTGTCCCTAATTTGTCCCCATATAGTCCCGTTGTCCGTCAGACTGGGGGCGCTTTACGGTCAACGTCAGACCATACTCAGCAGCCTTGAGACGTTCGGGGGCATCCTTATAAAATTCTACCAGTAATTCCCTGAACTTTTCCGCCGATTGTGGGGAGTTTTGGCATTGTGAGATGATTGCAACCCCGACCAAAATTTTTGCATGATCTTCCCGTTTTTTCTGTTCTTTGACTTTAGCATTGTCATTTACCCGACCGGCTCGGGACCGCAGCTGAGCTTGTCTCCCACTTCTGGGGCTCCGGGCAGCATCGTCGTCATCAGCGGAAGTAATTTCGGCACCACGCAGGGCACGGTTCTCCTAAATAACTCTGCAGCGTCAATTCTTCAGTGGAGCAGTTCGACCATCGTCTTTCTGGTTCCGGCTGGTGCGACAGCAGGTTCTGTTCCAGTAACTGTGACAGTAGGCGGATCCAGTAGTTCGGCTCAGTTTACGGTCATTGCAACGACGTGCAGTTAACGTGGGGCGGATGAGCGGGATTATGAAAGCGCAGAGGAGGTGGGAACAATGACCATACCCAGATCTGGTAGAAAACTTGGTGTTCTCTCGTTGGCGATTGTCTGGACATGCTTATCGTTTGGCGAAGATCAAAGTACGACAGCGCCAACGCGCGATTCTCATTGTGTGGAGATTCTGACGAGAGTCGTGCAATCCGCCGGGGGGCAGGTGTCGACTACTGTCCGCGATATGTCGGAGAGTGGTGAGATCACGTTTCACGGTGATGACAAAGCCAACGGACCCGTCAAGATTCATGTTCTTGATGGCAGTCGTTTTCGCATGGAAGCATCCCTCCCGCATGGCCGAACAGTATGGATCGTAAGAAACGGTGTCGGCACCAAGAAGCAAGATGATAAATCGTTTCCATTTTCCCACCTGCAAGCAGCAAATCTGGTCAATCTCACGACCCCTTTTTCCTATGCGACCGCTGCGCTAGCGGATATGTCGTCTGATCTTTCGTTTGTTGGAATCGAAAAGCTCGGAACACGCTCGGTCTACCGAATACGTCTGAAGGGCCAGTTGGGACTATCTAGTGACTCCAGTCATAGAGCGCTTGTGAGGAAGGACTTGCTGGTGGACGTGCTCACGTTCGACATTTTAAGCGTCGAAGATCGACCGTTTGCGGCGATCTCCCGTGTCAATAAGCGGGTAGCGACTCGTAGCACCACGCAACCCGAAGCCGCCGCGCGACACGTTGATTATTCGGACTTTCGCGAGATAGAAGGACTGCGGGTTCCCTTCTCGATTTCGGTCAAACTGCTCGGACAACCGACGTTAGACATTCGATTACAGTCCGTGAGCATAAACACCGGTCTCACTGACCAATCTTTCAGGGATTGAGTATCGTGGCAGGCCAACAAAAATTCAGACCCTTCGGAGAAAGACTAATGGGGAGTACGGTCAGCGCTTTTGGTTCGCAGTCAATTGTCTTTGCGAAGAGCTTATTTGTTATCGGCATGCGAAGTGTCCGCTTCGGCGTACTGGCTGCGATTTGTGCTGGATCATTTGGCAACGCTCTCCATGCACAGAACTACCTTACCAGCACAGGTGTTCCGGGTTTTGCTACGCCGTACCCTGCGGAGATGGGGACGGTAGATGCTTCCTCCGGGAACCTTCATCTGGAGATTCCGCTGGGTTCCTTTCCTCAGCGCGGTGGAACTGGATCTTTAGTTCCGAAATTGCTTTATGACAGCCACATCTGGAACGCTACCTCTGTTGACGATGGTGCGGCCACGGTATGGAGTGTTGGGTACGGGGCCTTCAGTGTTTCCGAGGGCTACCCGGTTGTAGTTACCCCCACCTCTGGCTATTCTCTAGGTACAACCAATAGTCTTTGCGACAACGATTGGGTGGTGAGTGACGACTCGGGCGTGCAGCGATACTTCAACATCGTCTCGGGACAAAGCGTAAATCAATGTTCTTCGGGAAGCGCCTATGCCACGGATTCCTCCGGCTTTATGTTGCAGGTTACATCTAGCGACATTGCTTTAAGTGGCTATTGTGCAACCTATTTTGCGCCTGACGGAACAATGATGCCGATATCGCAGAGCCTTAGCTGCACCGTCCAGGGTGCCGGGGCCAGGGAAGATTCGAATGGCAACTACCTAGGTGAGGACTCCTCTGAGGTTGCACTCCTCGGATGGGGAGATATTGTGGACACCGTTGGCCGCCACCCTCTTGCCTCGACGGGGTCCGGCTGGAACGTGGCAAACTCCCAGAACGCCACGTCGGTAAATGGCTACACCATAAACGAGTCAGTGATATCCCTAACAACGGGCTTCGGTCAAACCGGAGTCTACGAGTGCCAAAACTCTTCTGGTACGGCAACCTGCGTCACGACGGTTACCACGAGCATCGTCCTGCCCGATGGAAGCCAGTACACATTCAAATACGACTGTGATTCCAGCGTGAACGCCACGGCGTGCAGTTCCGCCCATGGCTTGTCCGCTTATTACGGCTTGATGACAAGCATGACGCTCCCGACGGGGCAGACCATCGCATACGGATACAGCAACTTCACCGATGCTGCAGGGAACATCGGGCGATGGCTCACCTCGAAGACAACGGGTACGGCTGTCTGGTCCTACACTCCAACGGTCACAAGTTCCAGTGTATCCAGCGGATGGGGAAACTATACTTGTGCCCCTGGTGCAAACGGCAAAGTGGACGGCTGCCAACAGGTTACCGTGAAGAAGCCCGATAGCTCCAGCGATGTGATCAGCTATGCGCTCAACAATGGCGCTTGGCCAATGACGATCCAGAGCAATGACATCGATGGAACTTCAATATCCACCGCCGTTAATACCTATGATTTTTCTCAACCCTGCACTCTTAACGAATGCTGGTCCTATGCCGCCCAGGCAAAGGTGGGGAGTCAATGGGTACGAAGAACAAACACCCAGACAACACTTGGCAGTGTCACCAAACAAACTTCCTATAGTTATGATTCCCCTCAGACAGGGAATGTAACCGCCATTAACGAATGGAATTACCGGGCAGCAGGCAGCTCGTTTCCTACAACTCCTGACCGAGCTACGGCGCTCCAATATCGGGCCATCGGATCGAATAACAATATCAATCGTCCCTATAGCGTCACCGTTACGGCAGGTGGATCTACCGTTTCGCAGACTTTGATCACCTATGACAGCTATTCAGGAGGGAGTGGCGCCTGCCCGAACAGCAGCCTGACTGCGGTCAGTGGGGTAATCAACCATGACGATACCAATTTTGGGGCCTCAAATACCGCGCGGGGCAATCCCACTCAAATCAGCCGCTGGGTGAGTGGTTCCACTTATCTGACGACCAGCATTGCGTATGACACGACTGGGCAGGTTCTTAGCGTTTGTGACCCGGCCGGCTATGCTATAACCTACAAATATGCGGACAATTTCTACTCGGACAACAGTGCCAGCCCACCCGCATCGTTTACGCCGTCTCTCAACGGTGCGACGATCACGACCAACGCTTATGCCACAACCGTAACCGACAGCATTGGTTCCACAACCGCGGGATACTACTTTGGAAGCGGCAAGAGCGCCTTTGCCTCTGACTACAATGGAATCAAGAGTTACGCGCATTTTATGGATCAGGCTGATCGCCCGACGGGGACAAGTGGGCCTATCGGATGGAGCCTGAGCACCTACGTTTCTCCGACACAGGTTGATTCCTTCTCCGCAGTGGGCGATACCTCGCCCTCGACTGGATGCGCGAGTTGTTTGCATGCGCAAGCGATTCTGGATGCCTTGGGACGTGTCACCGATCAATACGTAGTGAATAACCCGGCCGGTCAGGTCAACACCAGCACCTCCTACGATACGATGAACCGCCAGGCCACGGTCAGTCATCCGAATTTTGGGATGGGCGATCCCAATAACGTGGTGGAGACTGCAAGCTATGCCGCTCTACAACAGAGCGTCACGCATCCCGACGGTCAATCGACTTTGACTGCCTACGGACCCAAGGCGACGGCCGTGGCAGGCGCTTTGTCCGCACAGCAAGGCTCAACTGCTACCTACGGCGTCGGGTACCCAGTGTTAACGAAAGACGAAGCCGGCAATCTCAGGCAAGAGTGGATCGACGGGTTTGGGCGGGTGATCGAAGTCGATGAGCCGTCTGGGGCAGGTGGGTTGAGCTCGCCGTTTGTTACAAACTACTTGTATGACGCCCAAAATAACCTACACCAGGTGATCCAGGGAGCGCAGACCCGTACCTATGATCATGACGGTCTGGGCCGATTAATTGATGAAACTACGCCCGAAGCTGGACTCGTGACCCTGAAGTATGTAAACGCGTCAGGAGGATTGTGCAGCGGGGAGGCGTCCAATCCGTGCTCCAAGACGACTGCAGGAACCGGTTCAGGAGCAATCACCACGACGTATTCATACGATGGAGGGGGCAGGCTCACCCAAACATCGCACAGCGATACAACTGGGACCGTGAAGTATTCCTACGATCAATCGGCAGTCTCATCGTATCCGATCGGTAGACTAACCACGATGACCGACCCGACCGGCTCGGAGAGTTATGCCTACGATGTAGCTGGTCGCGTAACAAACGTCGCCAAGGTCATCGGTGGCACAACCTATAACATCGGCTACCAGTACAATGCCGCGGATCAGCTAACCCAGATTACCTATCCATCCGGGCGAGTCGTTCAATACGCCTACGACAACGTAGGTCACATGTGCGCCGTGGGTGCGTCGGCAACATCCTGTTCGGGCGTCACAAAGCCCTATTTAACAGTTCCCAGCGCAAGTTATGACGCGGCCGGTCACGTCCTTGGTGCCACATATGGTAATGGGATCCTGGCTTCTGCCGCGTATTCTCCTCAGAGATCTCAACTTCTAGCTCTGAATTATGCCAAGTGCGGAAGCACCTTGTTTGGTTTGAGCTATGCGTACCAGCAGGACGCGACAAGCTGTTCCACGGGCAATTCGGCGGGAAACAACGGGCAGATCCAGTGCATCAAGGATTTCTCGTCTGGCACCGGAGACTCAGGCCGAAGCGCCAGCTACACCTACGATCAACTCGGGCGGATGCTGACCGCAAAGACAAGCGGTTCGACGCAGTTTCCGGCATGGGGGCTCTCGGAGACATACGACCGATACGGAAATCGGCTCACGCAGACTCCAACGGCCGGAACGGCCTTTAGCCTTCCTTCGATCAACCAGGCCAACAATCAGATTAATGCTGCAGGATATAGCTATGATCCCAGCGGGCACCTGACGAATATCCCGGCCCCAATTAGTGCGACTTACAGCTACGATGGTGAGGACTGCCTTACCAGCTACAACGGTGACACCTATACGTGTGACGGCAATCATTTGCGCGTTACGAAAAACGCCGGCACCAATACCGTCTACATTTATTCGAATGGCGAGGTCCTAGCCGAATACGACAGCAACGCGGCGGTTAATTCACCGAGTCGAGAGTATATCTTTGGCCACCAGCGACTTGCTACCGTGGTCGGCAGTGTGGCAGGAATCGGCGGCACGATCACCTATCAGCATCGCGATCATCTGTCACCGCGCTTGTATACAGATGCCAGCGGTGCCAACGTCGGCGAACAGGGGACCGATCCGTATGGTGTAACGACGTACAACAACACAACTTCCAACTGGGCATTCACCACCTACGAGCGCGATACGGAGAGTGGTGACGACTACGCTTTGGCCCGCGCTTATTCGTACAGAGTCGGCCGATTCCAATCCCCAGACCCCGTGGAAGGAGACCCCAGCAACCCCCAGACCTGGAACCGCTACGCATACGTCGGCAACGATCCCATCAACATCACCGACCCTTCCGGACAGAACTGGTTGGACTCGAAATGGTTCACCGATTTGTTCGAGGGGGTGTTTGACGCGGTAGGGATTGCGGAAGGTGGATTCGCTGGTTCAAATATTATTGAGAATTACGGAGAGGATCAGGCGGCGTCTGGGAACCTCGTCTTTCAAGCTGCCCGTGCTATTTCTCCTGCAGCAAACGCGGCCATGGGTAGCGGTGGATTGGCTGCGTACGCAGGCACAATAACTGCTTGGGGCCAGCATGTGTTCTCCGGATTGCAAAACAACGGGGGGCTTGCGACGCTATCAAATTATTCGGCGGGTGCAGGGCATATTCTCTCGTTCGGTGTGACCGATACGATCAACAACTGGACAGGCGCGAGCAGTGTGGTAAATACACGCAGTATTTCGTACAGAGCGGGAGAGGTCACGGGAATAGGGCTGACCACGGCAATTGGGGGCGCTGCAGGTGCTGAAGCATCAGAAGCGAACGCAGGTAAAGAGGGTTTTGAATTTTCTCATTGGATACCCAATCGCCTGGGTGGCCCTCGTTCAGTATGGAACGGAAACTGGACATCTATCGAGGAACATGCGCTTAATGACCCGTTTCGTTACAGGTTTATGCCGCGAGCATGGAAAGCAGTGAATTCGATAAATCCTACTTTGCTTCAACAGTGGAACCGTATACCGCTCTTGTTTAAAGGTGCGTCACTCGGCTTGGCGTATGGAACAGCTGCATGGTAGGGAGGCAGGCGATGACAGCAAAAGAAGTGATCGAAACGCACCAGCAAGATGGTTCACAAGAACTCGAACAGCTTCAGCTAAAGCCCGGCCTTTCTCAGTTTCAAATGGAAGAATTCGAAAGCCGACTAGCTGTTCCGCTGTCGAAAGAGTCTCGCGAGTTGCTGGCGTTTACTTCTGGATTCTTTTTCCGGCCATTTGGTGAGGTGAACTTCCTTGGAGTCGGAATGCCCGGTCTGGAAGAAATCGTGCCCGTCGGTCTCGCGATTGCCGCTGACGGAACTGGAAACGATTGGGTGATAGACATCTCTCGTGAGACGGGAGCATGGGGACCGATTGTGTATCTAGCTCACGATCCGCCTGTTGTCGTAATACAAGCCCCCAATCTCGTGATTTTTCTTGAACAGATATTCGATCTAGGTCATTCGAAACGCAATAATCAACTTGAGTTCGTGAGCAGTGCGGCGGCACACCGAATTTGGAGCGATGATCCATATCTCTTGAGTCGCGAAAGTTGCCAGAGGGAATCTGATCCCGTTCTCGAAAACTTTTGCAGGGACCTCCCAGAGACATTTCATGTAGCCGACCTCCGAGCTTTGGAAATCGGTTCGGGATTCTCTTGGGGGCGTAGTGGACCGGATACCAGAATCGAGCGTTGCGGTTCGGAGTTTCTCTTTGGTGTTGAAATAGAAGTGAAAAAGTCGTTCCTGAGTAGGCTTTTGAAACGCAAGTCTTAGTTCATCGGATCTTCGGGCGAAACGTGCAGCGGACCGACTCAGGCGAACTCGCAGGTATGGGAGTCTGGATCGCGGACAGCATGTTCCTGGGAGAGGGAGAGGCTGCCGAAGGGGCGAGAGCCTATTCTGTTGCTTTTGAAACACTTATTCCCAAGGTAGGCGAGGGATCAAGGGCCGCGCATTTTACCGCTGCGAACAAGTCTCTTTTGGGTGCGATGAAGGGGGACGGCGCTTTTGCAAGGTCGATGGAAGATCTTGGTGTTAGCGTGGGAAGGCTCGACAAAAGTCCTGCTGGATGGAGTTGGCACCACGTGGCTGATCGACCGGGAGTAATGCAGTTAGTCCAAAGAGCGCAACACCAAGGCGGGCTGTGGCAGTCCCTCCTGCATCCAGGCGGAGTCGGCGGTTTTAAGATATGGGGAATTTTCTACTAGGAGTAGTTAGAAGGCATGAAACTTCAAGACGCTCTGGATCAGGTCGATCAAGTAAGCGATGATAGAGTCATCTTCGCGCGTAAACCCTGGACTCTCGAAAGCGAGGCGGAAATCGCAGTATTTGATGCGGATTTCCGCGTACCGGCAGAAATAGGTAGTCGGGGACTCGAATACTTTCTGGAAGTTAGCATAGCCATCGAAGCGCTGGAGGTTTTCGGTGACCGCACACCGACCACAGATGAGCGTCGCGCATTGCTGCTGTACTACGCCGAGAATGATGCGTACCCTGAGTGGGTATATCAATCGTAATTTTGGGCTGTCGCGGTCAGCATAGTAACGTGGCTGGGTTCCGTTAGTAGCTCGTTTTCCATGCTTCGCATGGGGTGGTGGGGACGGTTCTTTCTTTAGCTGCGGCTGTTCGTTCTTTGAAAACAGCTTCAATCTGCGCTTGCGGTTAAGGAAAAACTCGCGTCTGGGGCATCGGCTTCCGCCGCACAGGTTGCATACGGGCTTCGCCGTTGCTAACTCCCGATCAGCGTTAGGGATGCGGGCGGGCTTGTTCTGAAATCGCGGCGGATCACTGTCTCAGACCTGGAACCGCTACGCCTACGTTGGCAACGACCCCATCAACATTACCGACCCCAGCGGCCAGAACTGGTTCAATGTCGTGTTTGATATAGCGGCGTTCTTGGCCGCATTTGATTCTGGTGGAGCTACTTTAGCTGCGTCAGGAGATCTCGCCGCTGATGGTGCGTTTGTAAGCGCGACGGACGGGGCCGTCATAAACGCAGGACTTGTGTTTATTGGTTCTGCCGGGGCAGCGGCCTCGACAGCCGCAGCGTCGTCACCAACTTGGAGCGGGATCGTCGCGGGTATCGTCGATAGCGTCGCGAGTCATCTCTATGGGAGTAATAGCGGCATTGCACAATTCCATCCATCTGCACCAAAACCTCAACCCATGGCAGAGCTTCAGACGAACATGAGCGGGGGTACTACAACCCTATATACTGTGGACAATAACGGCGTGCTGACCACGAGCCAAATCGAAACATTGACTCAAGCAGACAGCCGACGATCCACGGCTCATGCGGCTGCCCCATACAACAGCTATGTAGTAGGCGTGAGCAACAGACATGGGGGTAGTGACCCTTCATACGGCCCTGCTGGGGCGTTTATTGACACCGGGGATCAATGGGGCCGGGATATACACGGTGGTGGAAGCAGTCTGGGACAGCACGCCTTTGACGCGCAGCAGCCACTAACACCAACTCTTGGATGTACACGCGGCCACAATCAAGACGTGATCAATTTAGGCAATGTACTAACGCGATTCCAACGGGCAAATCCGAACGTAGCGATCCCATACATGAGGTTTTAGTTTATGCTGCGCATTTTAGTTGTTCTTAGTCTATTGGCCGGATCTCTTGCCGCCGCTCAAACTTATACAGGCCCTAAGTCGATCGGACCGTACACAATTCAACACGACACTCCAGTTCAAACACTCTTTGAGATGATTGGAAAGCCTGCACGATTGAGCAGTGACTACTACTGCTATGTATCAGCGGATAGGAGCACATTTCTAGTTCTGATTAGAATGGCTGGTATGCCGACGAAGGTGGGCGAGGTGATGCTCAGCGACTTTCAGAACTGTGTGAATAAACCACTTCAGGTGACTAAGGCTAATTTGCAGGCATGGAAGAGCAAAGAGGGTATCGGGCTGGGCAGTTCGAAAGAGGAGGTTATCGAAACCTATGGGAGCCCCTCTAGTCAAGAGAGCATCGGATATGACTACAGATCAATTATTCTTGGTGCCCCAGCTCACAGCAAGAAAAAACCGGAGGTCGGGACTACCATCCTGAGCTATAGAGGTACCCGAGATGACCTTAGCGCAGCCTGCTTTGGCATTCGTGATGGAAAAGTCGCATGGCTCTTTCTTTCATACAACGAATGAGGCGGATGGCTCATTCTAGTGTGCTTGGGTGAGTGAGTTAGACCTGGAACCGCTACGCCTACGTCGGTAACGATCCCATCAATATCACCGACCCGAGCGGCCAGAACTGGTTTAGTGTGCTGTTTGATATAGGGGCTGCATTGGCCGCAATTGATTCCGGCGGAGCGACTTTAGCCGCGTCAGGAGATCTCGCCGCCGATGGTGCGTTCGTAGGCGCGACGGAAGGCGGTGTTACAAGTGCAGGTATTGTGTTTAGTGGTTCTACCGCTGCGGCGGCTGGCGCCTCGGCGTCGTCACCAACCTGGAGCGGGATTGTCGCGGGTATCGTCGATAGCGTCGCCAATCACATCTGGGGAAATAGCGGCATTGCAAAGTTTAATCCCTCTGCGCCGAAACCTCAGCCAATGGCGGAGCTTCAGACGGACATGAGCGGGCACAGTACTACCTTCTATAGTGTAGACAGGAACGGCGTCCTGTCGACTACGCGGATTGAAACACGAAATGACGTGATGCGGGGTTCCGCAGCTGGTGCTGACGGGCCGTTTAGCACTCACAATGTGGTCGGTGTCAGACCGCCATATGGCGGCGACCCCCGAAGCTACGGTCCTCCAGGGGCTTATATCGATACAGGAGATAGTCGTGGACGCAACATCCACGGAGGAGGCAACAACAGTCGTCTCATTCCGGATCCTTTTGCGCCGCGTCAGGGCTGGCTTGCCACGGAAGGGTGCACTCGAGGGCAAAACGAAGACGTCATCAGTCTTGGTGGTGTGATCACTGCATTTCAGCATCTAAATCGCGGCGTTGCGGTACCGTATGTGAGGTTTTAGCATGATAGTTCGTTGGGTCGTGGCAGTTCTACTTTTGTCGTGTATTGTACATGCACAGGTAGTCCAGTACGCCGGTCCTAATTCGCTTGGACCTTTCCGCCTCGATCGGAAGATTCCGTTAAGCAAGATATTTGAGGAGGTCGGAAAACCGGCGACTTCAGCGACGGGGGTCACCTGCTTTAGGTCGAAGAGCAACGTGGCCTTTCTACAGCTTAGTCCGCAAGGGGACGCGTACGACAGCTATAGGATCGCGGGCTTTGCTCTGATTAGCAGCTTCCCGAACTGTATCGACAGGACAGTGCAGGTGACCGAGGCTGATATCCAGAACTGGAAGACCGAAAAAGGGATCGGCCTTGGCTCTTCGGAAGCTGATGTTCTCAAGGTATACGGACGCCCCTCTGCTGTCCATCGGATCACTGGCAATGCATACCGCTCCGTGATTGTGGGCGATTATGATACGAAGACAGGACGCTACAGCAATCAGGTTCGACCGGAGCTTGGGGACAAAGTGTTCGCATATGCTCCGGGCAAGAATAACGACCCTCGAGGTGCGGTATTCGGTATAAGAGGCGGCTTGGTGGTATGGATAGAGATGTCCAAGAGCGAATGAGCTTTCTAGACCTGGAACCGCTACGCCTACGTCGGCAACGACCCCATCAACAGGACTGATCCTACGGGGCGGAACTGGCTCGACTCGAAATGGTTCACGCGGATCTTCGAAGGGATCTTCGACGCGGTAGCGGTCTTGGATGGCGGAGAAGGTGTTGCAGAAGATGCCGCGACTTCGGGGAGCTACGCGCTCTGCGGTGGAACTACCCTTTGCTACAGTGGCATTTCGGCATCGTCTGTTGCTGCGGGCAGTTCTGCTAACGCGAGCGCTGTCGCGGCGACCATGTGGGGGAGTTCCAAAGACCCCGGTGGAGAGATGGGCGAATGGGGCCAAGCTCTCACCAATCCGTCGATGAGGCCATATTGGGGCGGAGTCCAGAACTTTATCAACCAAGCTGGCGTCAATATGGCCGTTGGCGGCGTCACCGGAGGCGTCATTGGCAGCGCGGTAGGTGAATTCGCCGCTGGCTTCGCTGAAGGATACTCTGCTGGAGCAGGTAGCGCAGAAGCAGCCACAACCGGAGGTACCTACCTGCTGCGGAATCCGGAAACAGGACAGGTCATGCGAACAGGACGCACTAACGACCTAGCGCGCCGTCAACTTGAACATGCTCGCGATCCCGTGTTGAAGAACTATGATTTCGAGACGGTTCACCAAACGGATAGCTACGCCGAACAGCGCGGCTTGGAGCAGATGCTGCATGATAGTTATCGACCACCGTTGAACAAGATTAATCCGATCAGTCCCTCAAACCCTAGGTCGCCGTCATACATGGACGCCGCTAGGACGTTTCTAAATTTCTAAGATCACAGGGTTTTCACCATGGTAAAGGTTTCGTATTCCGAGGGTTCAGTTTTTCTCGTTCCGCTTAGAGACGGTGGGTTCGCTCGGGGAGTTGTCGCTCGGATTGCGCCGAAAGGAAAGATATTGTTCGGTTATTTCTTCGGCCCGCGGGTCGAGCTGAGTACGACGGAGATGCCGAACGATCTCGACCCTGGCAAGGCGGTTCTTCGTATTCGATTTGGTGATCTGGGATTGGTCAATGGTGAATGGGTAATCGTGGGGATGGTCCCCAACTGGAGCCGATCAGAATGGCCGATGCCCGATTTTGTGAGGCGTGATCCACTTGGGAAAATGAAACCGCGCCTTGTGCGCTATTCGGATGATGATCCCAGCCAAACGGCAGCGCAACATATCATCGATGATGACTCTGGGTTAACGACCGATTCATTGTCTGGATACGGCGCAGTTGAACTAAAACTCAATAAGCTACTTAATCCCTGATGGTAGTTTGCGCTACGGAGGTGTGCCTATGGAACAAGCTGTGATTGTTCATCTCCGTCTCAGGAATCGAGGCTTTGGTTCATTCGAGGAGCGCGAGGGCATTGTCGCCCTGGAGGAGCGACTAACCACGGCGATTGAGCAAGCTGATGTGGGCGAGTTCGATGGTGACGAGTGTGGAGGAGGAGAATGCGTCCTTTACATGTACGGACCGAATGCAGATTCTCTTTTCGATATCATCCACCGATTATTGAAGACCTCTCCGTTGGCATCGAAGGGGTACGCCATCAAGCGGTACGGTGAGGCCAGCGAATCGGATGCCCCTGAGGTACGCATTACGTGGTGAGGAGTGATCTGTCGTGACTGAAATGCGTAGATTCTTGGATGGCCTACATCGTCGTCCTGGCGCTACGGAAGCTGCCATTGCTGAGAGTGAAAAGCAACTAGGCGCTAAGCTCCCGGCTGAGTATGTGGAGTTCCTGAAGCTCACTCCCGCCTGCTGCCGCTCCGGTTATCGATGTCCCGGTTGAAATCAAAAACGATGAAATCGTCATCTCCCAGGGCGAACGCCGTTACCGGGTGCGCGGGCTGGCGAAGAATCTGAGTTATGAACTGCTGAAGGTGAACGTGCTGGTGTCGAGTACAAATCTGCGCGGCGAGGGTGGCTTCCACGTCGATACGCTGGACCTGTACTCGGCACGGCAGCGCACGGTGTTTATCAAGCAGGCATCGGAGGAGCTGGGCATCAAGGAAGAGATCATCCATCGCGACCTTGGCCGGGTGCTGCTGAAGCTGGAGGAGTTGCAGGATGAGCAGATCAAGAGAGCGCTGGAGCCGGAGGAAAAACAGGTCCAGCTCAGCGAGGAAGAATATGCCGAGGCCATCGAGCTGTTGCGCAGTCCGCGTCTGTTGGAGCGCATCGTCGCCGACTTCGAGCGCTGTGGTGTGGTGGGTGAGGAGACAAACAAGCTGGTTGGCTATCTTGCCGCCGTTTCACGGCTGCTGGACTCGCCGCTGGCGGTGATGGTGCAGTCTTCTTCCGCCGCCGGAAAAAGCTCGCTGATGGAAGCAGTGCTGGCCTTCGTGCCCGAGGAGCAACGCATCCAGTACTCGGCCATGACCGGGCAATCGCTGTTCTATATGGGCGAGCAGGACCTGAAACACAAGGTGCTGGCCATCGCCGAGGAGGAGGGTGCGGCGCGTGCCTCGTACGCGCTGAAACTGCTGCAGAGCGAAGGTTCGCTCACCATCGCATCGACCGGCAAAGACCCGACGACCGGGCGACTGATCACGCATGAATACCGGGTGGAAGGTCCGGTGATGATCTTCCTGACGACCACGGCTATCGACATCGACGAGGAGCTGCTGAACCGTTGCATGGTGCTGACCGTCAATGAGAGCCGGGAGCAGACGCAGGCGATCCATCGCATGCAGCGCGAGGCCCAGACCTTGGAGGGGCTGCTGCGTAAGCGGGAGCGCGAGGAACTGCTGAAGCTGCACCGCAATGCACAACGTCTGTTAAAGCCGGTCTTCGTTGCCAACCCTTATGCGCGTGAGCTGACCTTCCTCGATAGCCAGACCCGGACGCGACGCGATCACACCAAGTATCTGGCGCTGATCCGCAGCGTCGCACTGCTGCACCAATACCAGCGAACGAAGAAGACCGCGAGCTATAACGGCAAACCGCTGGAGTACATCGAGGTCACGCTCGACGATATCGCAGTGGCCAATCGTCTGGCGCACGAGGCGCTGGGCCGCTCGCTCGATGAACTGCCGCCACAGACGCGCAGCTTGTTGCTGCTGGTCGATGAGATGGTGACCAAAGTCTGCGAGGAGCAGAAGATCGCCCGCAGCGAGTACCACTTCTCGCGCCGCGAGGTGCGCCAATATACGGGCTGGGGCGATACGCAGTTGCGGGTGCATCTGAGCCGTTTGGAGCAGATGGAATATCTCCTGGTGCATCGTGGCGGACGCGGCCAGAGCTTCGTTTACGAGTTGGTGTTTGAACGCCAGGAAGACAGCTCGAAGCCGATGCTGGCGGGCCTGATCGAGGTCGAGAAGCTGAAAAACTGCAACTACGATGTCAACCTCGCGGGGGCCAGAAGCCAGTCCGCGGGGGCAACGCGGCCCCAAAGCGGGCCGGTAGCGGCTAGGTTGCGGGGTGAGGAATCGCCAGCAACGGCGCGGGAAACCATCGCTTTACCGCTTGATCTTGGAAAAATCGCGTTACGGGCGATGCGAGAACCGCGCGGAGTCGTAACGATGGCAGCGGGAGTAAAGGCATGAAACGCGCCAGGAAGAAGCGTTCCGTCGCCAAGTCTCCCGCCAATCCGTTGCAGGCTCTGTTGGCCGAGTATCTGAGCTGGACCGAGATCAAGAACTACTCCGAGGCAACGGCACGCAACCGGCGCTTGCAAATCGAAGCTTTCCTCGCGTGGTGCGCCGAGCGCGGCCTTGCCGAGCCAACAGAAATCACGCGTCCGGTGCTCGAACGCTATCAGCGTTACCTGTTCCACTACCGCAAGAAGGACGGGGAGCCGTTGACCTTTCACAGCCAGCACTCGCGTCTGGCTCCGTTGCGAGTGTGGTTCAAATGGATGGTGCGGCAGAACTACATCCTGCATAACCCGGCCTCGGAAATCGAGCTGCCCAAACTCGGGTATCGTTTGCCCCAGGTGCTGACGATCGCCGAAGCCGAGCAGGTTCTGCAACAGCCCAACCTTACCGACCCTCTGGGTCTGCGCGACCGCGCCATTCTGGAAACGTTCTACTCAACCGGAATACGCCGTCTGGAACTGATCCATCTCAGGCTTTACGATCTGGACCTGTCACGCGGTGTCGTGACCATCCGCCAGGGTAAGGGCAAGAAGGACCGCGTCATTCCTATCGGAGACCGTGCCGTTGCCTGGGTGGAGAAGTATCTCGCCGAGGTGCGTCCGAAGCTCGTGGCCGAGCCGGATGACCGGGCGGTGTTCCTGTCTGCCAACGGCGAACAGATCAGCCGCGATCATCTGACCTTCATGGCGCGCAACTACATCGCAGCCGCCAAGATCGGCAAAACGGGAGCGTGCCATCTGTTCCGTCACACCATGGCCACGGTGATGCTCGAAGGTGGAGCCGACATCCGTTATATCCAGCAGATGCTCGGCCACGCGCGGCTCGACAGCACGCAGATCTATACCCAGGTGTCAATCCGCATGCTGAAGCAGATCCACGCCTCCACCCATCCCGCCCAACTGACTCCGCACCAGGTTGCCAAAGAACTGGGCGACGATCCGGAACGCGCTGAGTTGCTCGCTGCGCTGGCCGCTGAAAGCGAAGAAGAAGAGGACGGCGAGTAAGGCATCGTTGTTGTTCTCCAACAAATCACTCGTCGTTTGTACCAGGAGCGATACAATGGCGGGGCATGACAAGCAGCAGCTAAAGAGAAAAAACACTCCGGTTCATTCAACGAATCGAAGACCGTTCTTTCTTTAGCTGCCGTTGTTCGTTCTTTGAAAACAGCTTCAATCTGCGCTTGCGGTTAAGGGAAAACTCGCGTCTGGGGCATCGGCTTCCGCTGCACGGGTTGCATCCGGGCTTCGTCGTTGCTAACTCCAGATCAGCGTTAGGGATGTGGGCGGGCTTGCTCCGAGAGCGTGGCGGATCACTGTCTCAGACCTGGAACCGTTACGCCTACGTCGGCAACGACCCCATCAACATCACCGACCCTTCCGGACAGAACTGGTTGGACTCGAAATGGTTCACCGATTTGTTCGAGGGGGTGTTTGACGCGGTAGGGATTGCGGAAGGTGGATTCGCTGGTTCAAATATTATTGAGAATTACGGAGAGGATCAGGCGGCGTCTGGGAACCTCGTCTTTCAAGCTGCCCGTGCTATTTCTCCTGCAGCAAACGCGGCCATGGGTAGCGGTGGATTGGCTGCGTACGCAGGCACAATAACTGCTTGGGGCCAGTATGTGTTCTCCGGATTGAAGTACGGCGCGCAAGAGTTTAACGTCTTTAACCCGAATAGCGGCATGTCGCTGCAGGGTAGGTCGATTGGGACCTCACTGCACGGAATGTTCACTGGAAACTGGTCCGAGGTCGCCTCCGCAGCGGATACAAATGCTTTAGGTCTGACAGCGCCATATGCGAACTCAACTAACATGTTGGACAAATATGTTGGCTACTACGGTACGCGTACTGCTCTCGGAGGTGCCACAGCCGCTTCTGTCGCCGCTGGCGGTCTTATGGCTGCTGACGCCCTCGGGATATCCAATCTGGGAGATTGGGAAGTAGGCTGGCGAGGGGGAGAGTTTACGTTGAAGAATCCGCTGTCACCGTTCAAAGGTGCGGACTTTCGTTTGAACCCTACGGGTGATTGGGGAAATGGTAACTGGAAAAGCAGGTTGCCTCACTGGCACTCGCGTCCAGGAATTGGTGGGCACATGCCTTGGGATTTGTGGTTTTAGACCTATGGATATTCAATTTCCAATTTTCATTCGTGCTAAGGACTCTGGGTACTTCCAGACTTTCCACTCTGTCTATGAATTGCAATCGGAGTTGGAGAAGATAGACATAAAAAACGAAGAGTACGAAGCGTGGGACAGAAGTGGCGTGCCAGTGAAGCTGGATGTGCAAGAACCCGTCTGGCTACGGGCAACACTTCTGCGCGTAGACGATCCTCAGCAGCGGTCGCTCTTGGAATGCGTCCCCGAGTTCGTGCGCCAGACAGGAATCGACGGTACTGATCGGCTGACAAACGAGAAGGTGGAGGAGATCATCGCTGAAGCGAATGCCGCATTGAAGAAACGCCGATTGGAGAGAAGTTCGCTTGCTCGCTTGATAGCTAAAATCCGGCAACGTGTTGGGGATTAGGCGGCTGCCTGGTTCGCAGCTTTCGCAAACAAGGCGGGGCGGGCTGATCGGCATTCCTTGGGGTTGGCGAGGCTGATCTGTCTGGTCAGCGTGCTGTCGTTAAAGACCTGGAACCGCTACGCCTACGCCGGTAACGACCCCATCAACATCACCGACCCATCGGGAAAGAACTGGCTGGATTCGAAAGCGTTCACCGACATCTTTATGGGGGCCTATTATGCGGTGGGACTCGCCGAAAGCATGTCCTTTTCTGCCGGAATTATAGAGAACTTCAACACCGACCTGACCCTCACAGTGCAAGCTCCCGAAGCTGCGGCGAAGACTGCCGCCTCTTATGCAGCCAGCGATATGCAAGGTTTGGGATTAGGGAGGTACGTTTCTACCCCCGCAGGCAGAAGTACAAAGCGTTTTCCGTGGCGTTGACGGGGGTTGATCTACCAATCTGCATACTTCGTGCCATCGAGAGCCGTGCCCTTCGATTTGGTGTACACATCAAACACGCTCTGACCGCCCCAGGATTCCGACGATGGGTCGTCCTGCATGGAATGCAATCCCCAGTCCGTTGTATGCGTCAGCGGATCGACCGGAATGCGTCGTAGAAATTTGACACTCTTCCCCTGCACGTCGACTCCCTTGACCAAGGTCTCCAAGTCGGGGGGATATCCTTCGCTATCTAACTTGATTTGGAAGACTCCGCGATCGGCCATATCTTTATAGCGGTCGATCGCGTCGCGCATCTCCCACAGCGCATGTCGCAGTTGGCGTTCGCGTTCACGCTTGACCATGGTGCGCGTAATGGGCAGCACTCCGGCTGCGAGGATAGCCATGATGGCGACGGCGACGATCAACTCCACAAGAGTCAAACCTCGTGCTGCCCCGCCCCGATTACAGATTCTCATGTACCACCCCTTCCCTTATTAGAAAGCCTTTACCTAGCGAAGGCCAATCCCCCTTTGAATTAAGATGAGCCAGTGCGATTCGGCAATCTGCCCACAATCTAAATACTGCACCAAATGGGTTTCGAGCCAAAACATAGGATTTTTTCTTGGCGACCCCCGCTCAGATCCCAATCCGTTCGACCTCATCGAGCGAGATCTCGTCGGACCGCCGATCATAGAGGCCGGTGGTGCGCGCGGATTCGTGATTGGCCATCTGCTGGGCGATCTCAAGTTTGCCGCCGTTCTTCAAATACGCCGTGATGCCGGTGGCGCGAAAGGTATGGCAGCCAATCGCGGTTTTGATACCTGCGGCTTGGGCGCGTCGGCGAATCATCCTCCAAACATCGGACTGCAGCATGGCGTTTGCGGTCAGCTCGCCCGAGCGGCCGTGGCTGGTGCGAAACAGCGGCGCCTTGCGCTCGGCCGCGATGCCGGCTGAGGCCAGGTATTCCTCTAGGTATTGATCGAGGTTGTGATGGGTGGGCATCTCGTGCTCCTTGCCGCCTTTTTCATGGAGCCGCACCCAGCCCCTCCGCCCCTGTACGAAGAAGTCTTCGACCCGCATGCTGAGCACCGCCCCGACGCGGGCGAAGGTGTAGACCATCAGTGCGATCAGGGCGCGGTCGCGCAGCCCGACCACCGAGTCGACGTCGATCGCGTCAAGCAGCTCGCGGGCCTCCTCGGGAGTCAGTACCGGGGTCTTGCCTTTCTTCTGGCTGTGCTTGGGGCCGCGCACGGCATGGGCGGGATTCGAGGCGACCACCTGGCCCACCACCATCCAGTCGAAGAGCATGCGCAGGGCAGCCAGGCGCAGTTTGACCGTGGGGCGGGAATGGGTCTGCAGCTGGCGCTCGACGAAGGCCGCCACATGCACCGCCTCCACCTGGGCCAGATCCGCCAGGCCCAGCTCGGCGCAGAAGGCTGCGAACTGGCGTACCGCTTCCAAATAGGCGCGCCGGGTGTGGCGGTTGCGGATGTGGGAGCTGAAGAAGTCGCGCAGCCGCCGCTTGGCCTCGGGACGAGCGACGAAAATTGAAGGGAGAGTGTGGGCCGAGGAAACCAGCGCGGTCTCGGTCATAGAGCAACTCCGAGCTCTGCCAGTTTCTGTTTGGCAAGCGCGGTTGCGACACTGAACAGAATCTGAACACTGGCGGCTCCGGCCTTGGCGGCCGAGTCCTTCGTTCGTCGCCAGATCTCACTATCGCGAACCGTGTCGAGAAACTCATGTCCTTGATAGGTCAGACACTTTGCGTTCCAGTCATAGATCTCATCGATATCCACCTTCGCGGCCTCGATGAACCCGGCCTGGTTCAGGAGCTGCACGTGATAGGCAATCTCCATACGGGAGTGACCGGGGTGGTTGATCTGCACGGCCGCGTCGGGGGCGCTCTGGTCGGCTTCGAGCGCCAGGAGAATCTCCCGCGCCAGGTCTTTCTCAAATTTCATGCGACCATCCTATTACGATTTTCACGCATGATAAAGGACATTATCATGCGTAAAAACGCAAAGACATTCCCCCTGCTCAACGCCCTTAAGCGACGACGAGGTGCGCCCTTCGGCAAGGCGAACGGCCCACCTTCCGGTGAGCCGTTGCAAGATTGATTTCAGTCTCAGGTTGGTCGCGCATGGCTATCCCTTACTCGGGTGCATGTTTCCAGTCGTCTCCGGGCATGATGCGTTTCATGAACTCATCGAACAATGGCACGGTAAAAGCTGTATCGCCATGTGTTGGGCTCCAAATCATGCCCTTTGCTATCAAGTTGCTTCGGGTTGGGCCGCACGATTGAACGCTCCTGCCGAGTGCATCTGAAATGTCACCTGAACGATGAGGTCCAGGCCCCAAGTCTGCCATAGCCCGAAGATACTTCTTTTCGACTGGAGTAAGCCTGTCAAAGCGCACGCGAAAAAAGCTCTCATCCAGAGCCGCCACAGCCACGGACGAAGCCTCTACCACATCGTGCGTCGTGATAGGACTCTGAGGGGCAATATCCCAAGTGTGCTTTCCCCATTCCTGCAGGAAGTATGGATACCCTTTGGTTTTTTCGAGAATCAGGTCCACTGCCTCATTCTTGAATTCCACTCCTTCGTCTCTCGCTGGCTTAACGATCGCCTCCGAAGCATAGGGTTTGTCCAATGGACCGATCTCGGGAAACTCGAAGAGCCGCTCAGCATAGGATTTTGCATTTCCCATTCGCCCCCGAAGTTGAGGAAGCCCTGCTCCTATGACCGTTACTGGCAGCTGATCCTGCGCACACCGATGTAGAGCTGAAATCAGGGCCGCCATTTGGTCTTCTTTAACGTATTGCAGTTCATCAATGAAGATGACTAGAACAGTCCCCGCAGCTTGTGCGGCTTTACCTATCTGTTCGAGCAAAGCCGTAAGATCCCCTTCAAGTTCTCCGTTATCCGCCAAGCCTGGCTCGGGGGCGTAATCCAATCCCACCTCAATATCGTTGTAGCTAACTTTCAGTTTGCTTGCGAAGCCTGCAAGCGCTCTGAGGCCTCGAATTGCAAAATCCTTCGCTTTTTCAATACTGCTCAGTCGAAGTAGGGCGACTCGAAGTTGAGGGGCAAGCAATGCCGGAAGAGATCGATTTTCAGGCGCCTCGATCCTGACAGTGTGGATACCGCTCGCTTCTGCGTCTTTTCGTATTTGCTCGAGGAGCACCGTTTTACCTACACCACGTAGACCTACCATCATCATGCTTTTAGCTGGTTTGCCACGGCGTAGGCGCTCGATGCATAACGTAGCAGCTTCTCTGACCGTTTCCCGGCCAGTGAGTGCAGGTGGTGGGCTACCAGCTCCTGGAGCGTAAGGATTATCGATAGGATTCATATATTTACCAAAGTTACGGAAGTTATTAATAAGAAATAACTTTAGTAAACTTAGTATAAACATTCAGTCGTGAAATTGGCAATGTCGATCTTCGACTGATTGGGCTGACGAAATCCAGCCTCAGTTGCTCTTTCCTGTGTGCCAGATCGTTGGGTTCATACCCAACGGTCCGAACGCCCCATGGGTAGAACGTCAGCTTCCCAAGCTGAACGACGCGGCAGGAATTCGAACCCCAACCCCAACACCCTGCTCCAGAGGCAGGTGTCCCTACCAACTGGCCTACGCCTTAAAAGGGCGTTGCTCTACCGGCACACGACACCAGAGCAATAAAAAAAGATGGCCCGAACTGGATCGCTAAAACTTGTACTCCGCCCCTGCATGGGGAGTGCGCCAAACAGCCAGTTTTCGCTGAGCCTTTGGTACCCCGGTCCCGTGCGCACAATGGGCACGATGAATATACTTAGCAAGTTTCTCCTGTCCACCGCCGCCGGTCACTCAGGCGGCAAAGCCAGAACCCAGATGCCCTGCCCTCATTGTCACGGAGTCGGCAAGGTGCGCCTTGACAACCTTTTTCCCCCTCGGCACGTGACCTGTTCCGGATGCTCAGGGAAGGGATATCGATAGCAGCAAGCAAACGGGGCAGGCCTAAACGTCTACCCCGTTTCATCCATCAGTTCCCGTACATGAGCTGGATAGAGCGTCTGACTACGAAGCAGAAGCTGCAACGCAGCGCAGACAATCATTTCCGTCTGAGCTTCTCGTATTCCAAACGTAACCTCTCGTAGCCTTCAGTATCTCCACACAAGAGTGTTGCAACCACGTTCTTGGATGGAAATACCCAGAGTCGATTGCGGCCGTCTGCTAGCCAGGTGCAACGGTTGTTGTGACCGGCTTCTCGCCGGTCTGGAACAAGATAGGAATCCCAGTCGGCATGTACAGCGCTGCGCTTGATGAGCCTACGCCAGCAGCGGCTGGCGATCTTTTTATCCTGATGTTCGCTGGCTTTGCCGCCAGCCATTGTGTAATACGGTTTCCGGTAGGACCGGGACATTTCTTCCCCTAAGGCGCAGTGGCGCACTTAGAGGTCATCAAGAGTTGGTGGTGTCATAAGCCCTCACATCTGCTCGATTCTACGAGCCACCCTGCCCTACGCCGTTCTAATTTCAGCGAGCAAATCAGGATGTCGGTCCAGCACTTTGAGCAGCTTCACCAAGGACAACGGTGGTTTGGTCTTCCCGTTTTCATAACGCGAGAACGCATTAACTCCACCGCCGAAGATTTCACCGGCTTCCCGCTGATCGAGCGCAAGCCTCTTGCGAACACTTGCAATGAATTCAGGATCGACAATCGAGGCATTGACCTGCTTATTAAATTCCAGCATCAACGCACTGATACGCGCCGATTCGGCAGCTCCGAGAATGGCCTCGCCGCAGGCGGGGCAGAACTCGCCTGTCATCGCAGGGATGGTCGTGGTCTCGCCCTTGTAGGTGTAGGAAATGTCGCGGGTATCCTCTACCAGTTCCGCCTTTCCGCAAATTGGACATTTCATCTTCATAGCTCCTTAAACGACACAATCAGCACGTCGTCGATGACGGTCAACTTCAGATAGACCTCACCGGCGCTCGTGGTGGGGCGGTAAACGTCTTGCCAAATTCGATGATCCGCATAGGTGGTCATGGATTTGTAAAAATCCTTCGGCGTCAGAGCCAGGACCACGGCTACAATTCCATCAAAATCAAACCCCAACGCCGCTCCACCTGTAAGCGCCGAGTAGGTTGATCGAACCTTCCCCTTACTAATCAGCGCCTTGACGATGGGAAGCTGACAGTGAGGCGTACGTTTTTCCATGCCCCAATATTAACCTACTTGGTTAATATTGGCAAATGGAAACATTGGACAGAATGACTCCTTTTGTCCAATATCGTGCTACATGCACCGCCTCCACCTGGGTCAGATCAGCCAGGCCCAGCTCGGCGCAGAAGGCCGCGAACTGGCGCACCGCTTCCAGGTAGGCCCGCCGGGTGTGGCGGTTGCGGATGTGGGAGCTAAAGAAGTCGCGCAGCCGCTGCTTAGCCTCGGGTGGACCTGCGGATTAGAAATGTTTATGGGTGTTTATGGGTGAGAATATGGTGATAGAGTCGTAGCTGCCATGATTAATACCGACTCCATCCAGATCACCCCTGAATTGTTGAAGCTGGTCGCGGAAATTGACGAGTTCAAAGGTGCGTGGCGTGCCCTGGGGACCTTGGCTCCCGAACGTCTCAACGCCTTGCGCCGTGTGGCCACCATTGAAAGTATCGGTTCCTCCACCCGTATTGAAGGCAGTCGCCTCTCGGATCGCGAGGTGGAACACCTTCTTGCCAATCTCGAAATCAAGTCCTTTGCCAGTCGCGATGAGCAGGAGGTGGCCGGGTATGCCGAGGTCATGCAAACCATCTTTCAGGCGTGGCCGGAAATTCCGCTTACCGAAAACCACATCAAGCAGTTTCACCGTGACCTTCTGCGCTATAGCGACAAGGATGAACGGCACCGCGGCGAATACAAAAAGATGTCGAACAGCGTGGCCGCCTTTGATGATTCTGGAAGGCAAATCGGCATTGTGTTTGAGACTGCATCACCTTTCGACACTCCCCAGCTCATGGCCGAACTGGTTGCTTGGGTTGCAGAGACCACCGAGATCGGCCGCCTTCATCCCCTGCTGATTGTCGCCGTGTTTACGGTTGTGTTCCTCGCTATCCATCCCTTTCAGGATGGCAATGGGCGCTTGAGTCGGATGCTGAGCACGCTGCTTCTGCTGAAATTTGGCTATACCTATGTTCCTTACAGTTCTCTTGAGAGCGTGATTGAGAACAGCAAGGAAGCCTACTATCTGGGACTTCGTCAGACGCAAGGTACGATTCGCAGTGAGGCCCCGAACTGGCAACCGTGGCTGACTTTTTTCTTGCGCGCCCTGCAGCAACAAATGCGGCGGCTCGCAGCCAAAGTGGAGCGTGAAAAGCTGGTTATTGCTCCTCTACCGCAGCTGGCCGTGCAGATCATTGACCAAGCACTCCAGCATGGCCGCGTCACTATGGGCGGCATGATTCGTATCTCCGGAGCTAGCCGCAACACGCTGAAGGAGCACTTTCGCAGTCTGGTGGAGAAGCGGCACCTGGTCCAGCACGGCACAGGGAAAGGGGCATGGTACGCACTGCCATAATTAAATTGTTTTTTGAACGTCTAGACTTTTAGCAACGCAAAATGTTAAAAAGTTTACATGATCATAACTGTGGCTTCGTTCAAAGGCGGAGTTGGTAAGACTACAACAGCAGTTCACCTAGCTACGTGGTTTGCAGAGAAGGGGGCTACTCTTCTGCTGGATGGCGATCAAAACCGAAGCGCCACTGGCTGGGCCCAACGTGGTTTTCTTCCCTTCAAAGTTGTCGACGAGCGGCAAGCTGCTAGGTTCGCGCGTGATTACATCCATACAGTAATTGATACTCAGGCGCGACCGACACCTGAGGATCTCAAAGTATTGGTTGAAGGATGCGACCTCCTGGTCATTCCTACTACTCCAGATGCCCTTGCGCTGGATGCGCTCATGCTCACGATTGGGGCGCTGAAGAACCTTGGTTCACCCAATTTCAAAGTCTTGCTTACAATCGTTCCCCCTGCACCCAATCATGACGGAGAGGAAGCACATAAGACCCTTGCTGAACTCGGCATACCTACTTTTGCGGGTGGAGTTCGCCGTCTAATCGCATTTCAAAAGGCAGCATTATCAGGTGTTCCTGTAAGCAAGGTAGAGGATCCCCGTGCAGCTCAAGCGTGGGATGACTATCAGAAGATCGGAGCGCAGATCTTTGGCGAATAAAGAGAGCAAATTTAAGTCGTTTCTGAGTGCTAGGCAAGCAGAGGTTGAACGTGAACCGAGCGTAGATGACTCGGAAGGCCCTGAGACTGAGCCGCGAAAGCGTGGTCGACCAACTGGCAAGCGTAGCGATCCCCAGGTTGTTCAAGTGACCGCTTATATCCAGAAGGACACTCATACGGCCGTAAAGATTGCTCTATTGAAAGAAGGGAAAAAGCGTCAGTTCAGCGATTTAGTCGAAGAGCTCCTGAAAGGCTGGGTCGAACACGCAAAAGTTTAGCTTTTCAGATACGCAAAAGTGTAAAAACCTAAAAGTTAATCATTTTTAATTTCAGTCACTTACGTATAAAAATTCTTTTCCATTATGAAAGAAGATGCTAAAAGTGAATCGGCCTCAGTGGTAGCACACTGAGGCCGAAAAGCAGATGCAGTGAGTACGGCACCCATCCGCCATGCCGATCAATATAGCGCGTGTCAGTGGGCCTCAGAAAGAGGCAGATGAGCTTAAAAACTGATAGTCCTTCCAAGTGGGTTCAACGCAAGAACAGTAAGCTCGTGATCATTCGGCGCAATGCCGAAGCTCTTGCAGATATCACTGTGACCGTCGAGGCGGCAGTACAGCGGTATGGCGATATAGGCTTCATGCCGCATTTTGCAGCACAGACCAGCCTCCCATATACCGATCCAGGACCTATTAATGTTTGGAGCCGCGAAAACGGGATTGCCTGCCTTTCCGTTCAACCTTGGTTAGAGGTTCGCAAAAACGTTGATGGCACCAGAGAAGTGATCAATCACGGAATTCCGAGCGGCTCCGTGCCCCGTCTTATCCTTGCCTATATGGGATGGTGGGTTGTCACTCGAAAAACTAGGGAGGTACCGATTGGAGAAGATTTTAGCAGCTTCATGAGGTTGCTCGGCTACGTTCCGAAGTGGGGCAAAGGGGAAACCAACGAAACCGTTGCAGCCCAACTTGAGAGACTGGCCACCTGCCGGATCAGCTACTCGGAAGACCCTGATCCTACCCGGCGTCACAAGATAAAAGCAATGATGTCGAACTTCACCGATATATCACTCGTGAAACGTGTTGAGAATTTCTGGCTGCCCTCATGGCGCGAAGGCCAACACGAACTATGGACTCCCGTGCTAACGCTGACCGAAGATGCCTTCGAGAGCTTCAAAACTGAATGCGTGCCAACGAATCTACAAACGTTGAAGCGCCTTAAGAAATCACCACTAAAACTCGACATCTACACCTGGCTTTCGCCTAGGCTCTTTCGGATAAGACCAGGCAGCACGGCAGATGTTTCCTATGACTTGCTGGCACTACAGTTCGGCAGTAGATTCAAAGATCCTCACGAATTTCAGAAAGCTTTTGATGGTGCGCTGATCGACGTGTGTAGGGAATACACAGCCGCAAATGTCGAATTCATAAACAATGGAATCCGTCTGCGGCATAGTCGTCCACACGTAGATCCGACAAAAGAGCTGAAACTTCTCCAAGACTGACCTACCGCCGGATCGGTCCCAATTAGCATCGGGCGTATATACTTTTTTCTGTTTTAGCTTTTTGCGTACTCAGAAAGCTGGACTTTCGAATACGCAAATTGTCTGTTTTGTTTTGTTTAGTTTTTTCGCAATTACCTTGTGAAAAAGTCTTTGATAGACAGCCGGATCGGTCCCAATTTCATGATCGTGTAAGTCCTTTATTTTTAAAGTGATTTAGACACCTACCGCCGGATCGGTCCCAATAGACCGCCGGATCGGTCCCAATTTTTCAATGCATAATAAGGAATCCTGTATTTACCTGTAAAAACACTTACCTGTAGTAGACAGCTCAAACCTGTGAATTTTCCGGATTACCGAAAATCAAAGGAGCGATTGCTTCGCAATCGAATTAAAAACCCTTTTAATTCTGTGGGAGGGATACACCCCTCCCACACCCACCCAAAAAACAACAACAAAGGCTTTTTCTAAAAAAGGTAAGGGCAGACCTTCTTAAAGGGGACGGCAACGCTCAGGATGAGCTGCAAAGGTCAGCAATGAGGCTTCTAAAACCCAACCCCAACAACAAACCGCACCGGAAAGGTGCGGCTCTGCGATAACTCAATTTGGTCTGACTAACCAACATCACTCCTCCGAGAGTTCCTTGACTGCTTTTGGCAACTTGGTTTGGCCCACTTCGGCAGTTTAATCTGGCCCACCCCCCGGAACGTTGAAGGTTAAGAGGAAAGTGTTGCGTTCTGCTGGAGCGAAGCCCGTAGGGCGAAGCGGAAGCAGAACGCAACGGCGGCTCCTCTGTGGATCACTCTTTACGTTTCTTCCGCAGCGTTCTGCGAAAGCGATACGACTCTGAGCCGGTCTCGATGATGTGAGCCTGATCGGTCAACCGGTCGAGCACGGCCTTACAGAGCCGGGCATTGGTAAAGACCTGTGGCCATTCGGAAAACGGTAAGTTCGTTGTGACGATAATGGCCGCTTTCTCCGCCCGCTCGGCGATCACTTGGAAGAGCAGTTCAGCGGCAACCTCGGCCAGCGGAACGTATCCCAGCTCGTCGACCTGTGCTTCAATGCCCCAGTCGCAGCTTTGAGGTACAAAGATCTCGTGCCGCCCGAATCCCAGCGCCTCTTTGCGCTGTTCCACGTACAGCCTTACCGTGCGTTCGGCAGCCGTGCATCCTGGCACTTCCTCGCGAATGCGGTGCCAGATCCGCGTTGCTGTGTGGCGTTGCTTGCGGTGGACCTTGCGATCCTCTTCAAGGATCGCATCAACGAACTCCGCCGCCGGAGCCATCTTTATATGCGGGCGCTCCGTCTTCTTCCGTCGCGCCGGAAGCGCGCTCTGGATCGCTTCCCGCACCACCCGCCGATGCACGCGCAGTTTCCGCGCCACGCCCTGGATCGTGCCTACCCCGAACTCATACTCCAGCCGAATCTGCTCGAACAGCTCCACCTTGGCTCTCCAGTCCAACTTCCGCCTCCGGATCCAAGCTCACGCTTACATCCAGAGTAGAAGTTTGCTGTGTCCAGGGGTGGGCCAAAACAAACTGCCGAAGTGGGCCACTTCATAATGCCAAAATCACCTTGACCAATTCAGGGCCGACGACCCGGCCCGCCTCGGCTTTGACCAAGAAACCACGGCTATTTGTTATCAACTCGGCTTTGGCTTTGTCCTGGGCTTCGGACTCGGCTTTCCACTTGGCCGCTTCCTCGGGAGAGCTAGCCAGTGCGTCCCAGACATCGGCAAAGCAGTGCATTTCCAGCTTTTGCGGCTTGGCCGCTCGCACCCTATCTCGGAATTTCCTTGCCATCGATGAACTTCCCATTTTCCCCTTTGCCCTTGCGCGGCTTGGTGCCTTCCTGCTTT
>Ga0224528_1000379_pt1 | contig 35331 bp, 17 predicted proteins | sample CBST25metaG_2_FD_179888 | JGI IMG/M metagenome (GOLD analysis project Ga0224528, IMG submission 179888) | Peat soil microbial communities from Stordalen Mire, Sweden - C.B.S.T25 | ecosystem: Environmental > Terrestrial > Soil > Wetlands > Peat | place: Sweden: Norrbotten County, Stordalen Mire...
ATTCTTAGGGCGCATCGTTTTCCCCGGAAATTGCTTTGTTTCGAACAACTTCTGGGATTATTCTATCACATATGTCGCCCTATGTCATTGATTCTTTAACGTGTTATGCGTTTTTCAGGATCGACCAATTAAGCGACCTCTGATCAAGTGCTCCATTCTCGCGCAGCGTTGCCTCAGGGGCTAAAGTCCGTCTTTTTTTTGTGCAATTTACGGCACGACTAAAGTTGTACCCTTTCAAGACAACGACTTATTGAGATGTTCCCTAAGAAATCCTTTGTTTTATCGGGAATGAACAGAGCACCAAGTCATCCGGGCGAGCGCTTCCCGTCAAGAGACGAGCGCATTCCATCAAGAGCGGCGGCCATCTTCTGAACTCCACGGTGGATGGCCTGCTTGTCGAACGCCGCGAGCCCAAACAGCAACCCTGGCGGAGTCGCCTCGACAGCGTACCTGGACAGCGGCGGCACATCCAGGCCGGCTGATCTTAACCGGTCACTGCAGACTCGATCATTGACGTCTGCCGAGAGCATGCCTGCGAGGTTCATGCCCCGGCCCGTAATCGGAAAACGGATGGGAAGGCCGAGGCGGGTTATGAGATCCAGGAAATAGCTTTGACGCTCGGCGTAGTGCTTGCGGCAACGTCGCAGGTGGGAATAGAACGCTCCACTCTCCAAAAAACTGGCCAAGGTGGCCTGGTCTATCAGTGGGCTGAAGTCGTCAACGGTCGATTTCAATGCTGCGAACCGCTCGACCAGGGATGGCGGAAGCACGACATAGCCCAGCCTCAGCGCGGGGAAGAGCGTTTTGCTGAATGAGCCGATGTAGATCACGCGGCGATTTTCGTCCAGGCTTTGAAGGCTAGGCTGCGGCACGCTGGTGTAACGAAACTCCGCGTCGTAATCGTCTTCGACAATCCACGAGTTGGCATCCCGGGCTGCTCGCAAAAGCGTGAGTCTGCGGGCAAGGGACATACAGACGCCCAGTGGAAATTGATGCGAAGGGGTTACATAGATCAGCGAGGCGTGCTGCGCATCCTGTTGCGGAAGACAGATGCCCTCGTCATCGACCGGCATGGGTATTACGGTGGCTCCCGCCTGCCTCCATGCATTTCTCGCCCCCGGATATCCAGGGTCTTCCATATAGACCCTTTGCCTCCGTTGCAGCAGGAGATTCGCCAGGAGGAATAAGGCCTGTTGTGAGCCATTGGTAATCGCCACCTGATACCACTCGCAGCGGACGCCGCGACTGTCTCGCAGATACGACGCAACGTTCTGCCGCAATTCATCGATCCCGACCGGGAAGCGCGATTGATAGTGGAGCAGGCAGGACCCGCGCTTCAGCGCGCGCGTCCGGTGGCGATTCCATATTTGAAGAGAAAAGAGATTCACGTCTGGCTGTGTGGGGCGAAAAGGCACGGGCACGCCAGGTTGCGAGGGAATCAGTTTCCGCTCTTCAGAGAACTCGGTAGCGACAGGCAGGCTGCGGAATGCGTGCGCCGCATTGCAAACCTGAAAACCGCTGCGCAACCGGGCCTCCACGTACCCCTGGCCCACCAGCATGTCGAACGCCGCAACTACCGTGTTACGAGAAACTTGCAGGCTTGCGGCCAACTCGCGCGTGGAGGGCATACGCTCGCCGGGGGTCAGTTCGCCTGTCTGGATGAGGCTCTTCAATTGGCCGAATATCTGCGCTTGCAGCGAGCCTGCCATTTCCCGGTTCAATGCCAGCCTCCGTAGCAGAGCCATCGGATCCCCTTCCTCACTGGCACCATGGCTAGGCAAGAACCTGGCTCTTTACATGGTCCAGCGTTCACTCTACTGTAAAGGAAAGTTGCAAGCAGATCGGCGTTGAGGTTGTCAAGAAGCTATTGGCGACCCAAGATTCATGTTGAATCCACAGCGCTTTTTCGTCTCCTGTCTTCCCGCCAACCCTGATCAGCAGCCTGAACCGCGTCCTTCGTTTTACGGGAGAACCGATGATGAATCGCCTCTTGATGACGATCTTCTTTCTGACGCCGCTGTCCCTGCACGCGCAGATCGACTTGATCGCAATTCATGGCAAGGTATGGACTGAGAACCCTTTGCAACCGGAGGCGGAAGCAATGGCGATCTCCGGCCATCGCATCTTCGCGGTCGGGACGACGGAAGAGATTGAGCGGCTACGGCAAGAGAATACGAAGGTGCTCGATCTTGAGGGACGGCGCGTGGTTCCGGGATTCAACGATGCGCACGTGCACTTCTTCTGGGGCGGGCAGGGACTCACGAGCGTACAACTGCTCGACGTGACGAGCCGCGAACAGTTCAAAAAGAGAATCGCCGAGTATGCGCGCACTCGCCCGCCGGGAGAATGGATCGTCGTCGACTGGGATGAGCAGAAGTGGAGACCCGTTGTTCTGCCGACCCATGAGTGGATCGACGAGGTGACGCCCAATAACCCGGTGTGGGTGAATCGCTCCGATGGACACATGATGCTGGCCAATTCCGTCGCGATGAAGCTTGCCGGCATCACCCGCGCTACGCCGGACGTGCCGGGCGGAGTGATCGTTCGCGACGTGGATGGAAATCCGACTGGGATCTTCAAGGACGCCGCAAAGGATCTGGTGGAACGGGTCATGCCGCCGCCATCCGATTCCCAGGTAGACGCTGCCCTGCTGGCGGCCCAGCATTACGCGCTCGAGAACGGCGTGACCAGCGTGCAGGATATGGGCTTCACCGGATCGCACGCCGCGGACATGGAAGCGCTGGTAGTGCGCGGCTACCAGCGCCTGATCGCGCAGGGAAAGTGGAAAGTGCGCGTCTCTGCGCGCTTTCCTCTCGATCAGTACCGGCGCCTGGAGGCGATCGGAGCGATGACCAACTTCGGCAATGACACGCTGGTTGTCGGTTCAGTGAAGGCATTTGCGGATGGATCGCTCGGCTCGGCGACGGCCTGGTTCTTTGAGCCGTTTAACGACCTTCCCGGCAACTCCGGTATGCCCACGGAACAACTGGCTCATCCGGAACAGATGTTCGCCGAGATGAAGGCCGCCGATCGCGCGGGAATCCATATTGCGACGCATGCCATCGGCGACCGCGCAAACAAGACAGTCCTTGATCTGTATGGAAGGCTGGAAGTGGAAAACGGTCCCGCGGACCGGCGTCTGCGAATCGAACATGCGCAGCATCTGCGCCCGGAAGACATTGCCCGATTCGCGCAACTGCACATCATTGCTTCGGTGCAGCCCTACCATTGCATCGACGACGGACGATGGGCCGAGACGCGCATCGGACCCAAGCGGGCCGCGACGACATACGCGTTTCGCTCTCTGCTGGATGCGGGGACGGTGCTTGCGTTCGGCTCCGACTGGTTTGTAGCGCCGATCAATCCGATGGCCGGCATTTATGCGGCCACCACCCGGCGCACCCTGGACGGAAGGAATCCCAACGGCTGGTTCCCCGAACAGAAACTCACCGTTCGGCAGGCCATTCACGCGTATACGGTGGGCTCGGCTTATGCCGAGAGCCAGGAAGACATCAAGGGCTCGATCGCTCCGGGCAAACTTGCGGACTTCACGGTCCTGTCCAGAGACATCCTCGCTATCGATCCTGTAGAGATCCAGAACGTCAAGGCGGACATCACCGTCCTGGGCGGAGAAATCGTCAACCGCTGATTTTATTTTGTCCGGCTTTCCGGTATCTCAAGTACCAACGCTGACTCAGGAGATTTGTCTATGTTTGTTCGCCCATGCTGGCAGCCCACGTCCCGTCAAGATGCTCTCGCAATCATTGAGCAGCATCCCTGGGCGCTGCTTGTGAGCAATGGAGAGGATGGGCCGCTGGCCACAAATCTGCCTTTGTTGATGGCTGCCTCAAGCAACCCGGACGGCGACGTGCCGGGCTTGCCGGAGCAGCCATTGGTCCTCACTGGTCACCTGGCACGGGCAAACGAACACGCGCGTGAACTGGCCAAGCCCGGAGTTCCCTTCCTTGCCATCTTCGAGGGGCCGTGGAGTTATGTCACGGCGAGCTGGTATCCGGGCCGCGACATGCCGTCCACGTATTACTACACGGCGGTTCATTGCTACGGGACGATTGAGTTGCAGGATGAGCCGGAGCTGGACAACTCCCTTGAAGAGCTCACACAGCACATGGAGTCGCAGTATCCGGGCGGTTGGAGCACACGCGAGGTTCCACGCAGCGAGATCACTCGCCGCTTTGCGGGGATCATCGGCTTTCGCATGCGAGTGAACAAGCTCGAAGCAAAGTTCAAGTTGGGGCAGGACGAACCTCTGCGCGACGCGCTTGCCGTAGCAGAGGCGCTTGAGACCCATGAGAGCCCAGAGGATCGCGTGCTCGCTGGTCTGATTCGGAAGCACAATCTTTCGCGCGCCTCTTGAAGCCGCGCGGAACCGGGGGCAACACACTCCATCGGGAAGCAACTCGGCCAATATCCAAAGTTGGAAGCAAAGAAAGCGCTATCGGCAGTTGTTCTTAAAACCGCTCTTCATCTCTCCACGACTCCAGGAGGTCAATATGAAGCGACGCCTTATCAACTTCTGTACGGTTCTAGCCCTGCTGGTGCTGAGCATCAGTACGCACCTCTCTGCGCAAAGCGATACGGGCAGCATCGCCGGGCAGGTCTCTGACCCTTCGGGCGCTGCGGTGGTTGGCGCAACAGTCACGATCACCGATCTTGGGACAAACAATATTCTCAAGACCAGGACGGGGAGTAATGGGGGGTACGCGTTTTCTACACTGCGCGCAAGCCGTTACAAAATCGTCGTGGATGCGGCAGGATTCAAGCAAACTGTGCTTGAGCAGATCGAGGTGCACACGCAGGATGCGCTCTCCCAGAACATTTCTCTTGCCGTTGGTTCTTCGGGCGAATCGGTCACGGTAAGCGCTGATGTGGGCCAGATCGAGACCTCCGGCGCGGTGGCAACGACGGTAGATCGTCAATTCGTCGAGAATATGCCGCTCAGCGGGAGAAGCTTTCAGGCGCTCATCGCGTTGACTCCCGGAAACGTGACTGCCAAGACCTACTACACCAGCGCTGGCCAGTTCAGCATCGACGGCCAGCGCACCGATGCCAACTACTTCTCTATTGATGGCGTCAGCGCGAACGTCGGCATCACCCAGGGCAGCAACGTGTATCTTGGCTCGGCCGGGGCCGGCGCGGCGCAGGCCACCAGCAACAACGGCGGCTACAACAACCTGGTCTCGGTCGACGACATGCAGGAGTACAAGATTCAGACCAACTCCTTTGATGCCGAGTATGGCCGCACGCCAGGCGCACAACTGTCGATCGTTACCCGCAGTGGGACCAACAAGTTTCATGGGACTGCTTTTGAGTATGTCCGCAATGACGTCTTCGACGCCAACTCCTGGTTCAATAACAACGAGGGCCTGCCGCGTCTGGCCGAAAAGCAGAACGATTTCGGCGGTGTCGTCGGAGGCCCCATTCTGCGCGACAAACTCTTTTTCTTCTTTTCCTACGAGGGACTTCGCCTGCGCGTTCCCGAGTCGAAGATCAATGTTGTGCCCACCACCTTCGCGCGCAATAAGGCCACCGCCGAAGTCGCTCCTCTGCTGGCCGCCTACCCTCTTCCGTCATCGGGCCAGGATCTTCCCGATCAGTACACGGGGCAGTTCTTCGCGGGCTTCTCCAATCCATCCACGCTTGATGCCACCAGCCTTCGCCTCGATTACAATCCCACGTCCAAGCTCAACCTCTTCATCCGAGGCGACGACGCGCCCTCGAACGGCGAGCAGCACGGAGCGTTCGACTATTACGCTACGTCGAGCCTGAGCAGCACCACTGCGAACGTCAACACACTCACGGCCGGAGCGACCTATATCTTCGGACCATCGGTGGTGAACGACTTTCGCTTCAATATCAGCCACGCCAAGGGAGCTACGACAGTGACGCCCATTGCCTTTGGCGGAGCAACGATTCCCAGCAACAGCTATCTCTTCCAGTCGGACCCCAATTACACCATCGGCACCTCGGTGTTCGCGTTCTTCTTCAACGACAGCACAACCTCCTACTACGTGGGCAACGACGCCACCAACCGCCAGCGGCAGCTCAACTACGTTGACACCGCCAGTTGGATCAAGGGCAAGCACAACCTCAAATTTGGCGGCGACTTCCGTCATATGACTCCCACCAACGGCTATCGTCCCTGGGACATTTCCTACGACTTCGACAGCGTAGAGGAACTGGTCACCACACAGATACCGACTAACGGCTACGCCGGCGTGGATACCACCGAGACCTCGGAACTCCGGCCTATCTTCAACAACGTTTCCTTCTTTGCGCAGGACTCCTGGCAGGTTGGCACACGCTTGACGCTCAACTACGGATTGCGCTGGGATTTCGATCCGCCGCCGGGGGAAGCGAGCGGTCATCCGTTCTACACGGCGACCAACCTCGACGATCCCGCCAATGCGGCGCTCGCTCCCAAGGGAACGCGCCTATGGGCCGCCAGCAAGCATAATTTCGCTCCGCGCCTCGGCGTGGCCTATGTGCTTCACCCGTCAGCCGGGCATGAGACCGTCATTCGCGGCGGCGGCGGCATCTTTTATGGACTGGGCAATCAGCAGGGCGGACAAGGCACGCTCGGCTTCCCTTACTCGCGGTCGGAATACTTGTACGGAGCGGCCGGAGCATATCCGCTCAGCGTTGCCGCGGCCGCGCCCATTCCCTTCACTCTCGATCCGCCTTTCAGCTTCGTTTTTGCCTTCGAGCCCAACCTGCGCGATCCCAGGGTGTACAACTGGAATCTATCGCTGCAACAGAATCTGGGCGGCTCACGCACGCTCCAGATGACCTATGCGGGCAACAAGGGGAGAGACCTGCTGCGCAACGAAATGGTTACTCCGGCAATGGGCGGAAGCGCCAACTTCACTTATCTCGATGTGATCACGAACAACGACTACTCCAATTACAACGCGCTTCAGGTTCAGTTCAAGCAGAACCCGTGGCACCGCCTGCAGTTTCTGGCGAACTATACCTGGTCGCATGGGCTTGACAACGGCTCGGGCGTAGCCCTGCCCATCCCGTTTCACACCTTCTACGCCCCAAGCCTCGACTACGGCGACTCGGACTACGATATTCGCAACACATTCACGGCCGCCGTTACCTTCGAAAGTCCCAACCTTCACGCGAACAACTCCGTCCTCAGCTATGCCGCCACCGGCTGGGCTTTGGACAGCCTCTTCCGGTCAAACAGCGCCGCCCCCCTCACCATCACCACCGGCGTCTTTTCGTACGGCCTGGTCTGGAACGAGACCGCGTCGAATCAGCGTCCAAACATTGTCTCAGGCCAGCCCTTTTATCTCAGCGATCCGTCAGCCCCGGGCGGCAAGATCATCAACGCGGCCGCCTTCAGCGTTCCCGCCAGCAGCTTCAGTCAGGGCAATCTCGCCCGCAACGCTCTGCGCGGATTCGGCGTCTGGCAAGAGGATATGGCGCTGCGCCGGGGGTTTCCCATTCACGAAAACATCGCCCTGCTCTTTCGAGCAGAGGCCTTTAACATCTTCAACCATCCTCTCTTTGGCGATGTCGGTGTCAACGATGGTCGCAATATCCTCACCAGCTACGGGGCGGTCAACCCCTACTTTGGCATCTCCTCCGAGACACTTGCCTCCAGCCTCGGCGGTGGTGGCGCCGATGGAGGATTCAGCAGTTTGTACCAGATCGGCGCGCCAAGGTCGTTGCAGTTCGCGCTCAAACTGCGCTTCTAAATTGGAGCGGAATGCAGGACGCGGATTGGGCCGCGCCCTGCGCTCATACAACTCGCACTGTTTCTTCGGAGAGTCTGGATGAAGTCAGCGGGTAGCTCGCATCGCCAATCCTTTGTTGCGGCTTGTCTTTTAAAGCGCCGAAATCAAACATCGCATCCGCCGATTGGTCTGTTCCTTATCGGAGTCATAGCACTCGCCACCGCGGGTCCACAACGGCACGCGCTTGCACAGAAGACGACGATCCAGCCCGCGGATATTGCAAATCTGAAGCGCGTGGAAGAGCCTGCCGTTTCTCCCGACGGCAAGCTCGTGGCTTACACGGTTGATACTCCGGTAGCTGCAGGCAAACCACGCGAAGCCCACATCTGGCTTGCGTCGGCCGTGGGAGATCCGGCAGCGCATCCCTTCGCTTACAGCGGAGGTGCTGAACTCTCTCCCGCCTGGTCTCCTGACGGCAAGCACCTTGCCTTCCTCTCCAACCGCCCCAATCCGCTTGCCGGCGATGCGCCCAGCCCCTTTCATTTCTCTCTGGCGCCCGGCGTCAAGCGAAGTGATATTCCACCCGCCGAGCATAAGGCGGACGCAAAGCCGGAGGTCGATGCGGATGCCATGCAACTCTGGTGGATTGCGCTTGACGGCGGAGAAGCCGAGCCGCTCACGCTTCTGCCCGGTGGCATCAAGGCCTTCAAGTGGTCCCCTGACGGCAAGTCCATCGCCTTCATCCGAACCGACACCGATTCTCCCGAAGAGGCCGAGCGCAAGAAAGGCAAGAACGATCAGAAAATTGTGGACAGCGAGTATCACTTCGATCGGCTTTGGATTTACGATCTTGCCATGCGCCAGGCGCGCCTGCTCACCTCCTCTGACCTGAACATCGATACTTTGGACTGGTCGCCGGACGGCGCTGCCATTGTCTCCCGTGTCTCGCCGACCCCGCGGCTTGATGACTACTGGCGCGTGTCGAAGGTGATTCTCTTCGATACCCATACCGGCGCAGTTCTTCGCACTCTTGAGGAGCACTCTGGCTATGCCGATCCCACCTTCTCGCACGACGGATTGCGCATCGCCTTCTCTCGCTTTACGCCGCGTACAATCACCGACGAGCATTTCGTCAAGAGTCTGAAAGATGGCTCGGAGATCAAACTCGAGTCGAAGCTGGAGGGCACCGTCCGCGAGATGCACTGGCTTGGCTCCGGCTCCCATTTGCTGGTGACGCAGATTGTTGCCACTCACTACGAGACGGTCGATTTGGATACTTCCAGCTTCACGTTTACTCCGGTCACCGGCCTTCCCGTCGTAACGGAGTCGTTCCGCGTGACGCCAGACGGCCTCACCTTCAGCTTTCTTGGCGAGTCCCCAACCGACCCCGCGGATCCCTATCTGTGGCATAGCGGCCAGGCCAGGTCTCTCGCTGTCGTAAACCCGCAGGTGGCGAACTGGAATATTGGCGTGCAGCGGGAGATCTCGTGGACCAACCCCAACGACCATCACACGATCCATGGAGTTGTCGTGCTGCCGCCCGGCTATCAACCGGGCACCCGGTACAAGACCGTTGTCCACATTCACGGCGGCCCTGAAGAGGCCTGGACAGTGGGTTTCAACGGCAACTGGTATAACTACGCAACCCTCCTTGCTTCCCACGGCTACGTCGTCCTGCTGGCTGATCCGAGAGGTTCGGAAGGGCAGGGAGTTGCCTTCACCGAGGCTAACTTTCAGGATTGGGGAGGCGGCGACTTCGCGGATATCATGGCGGGCGTCGACTTTCTCATCGCACAGGGCATCAGCGACCCGAATCGACTGGTGGTGGGCGGCTGGAGTTTCGGGGGCTTCATGACCTCGTGGATTGTGACTCACACGGGGCGATTCAAGGCGGGGATGGCGGGCGCAGCCGTAACCGACCTGTACAGCATGGCCACCACAACCGACATATCTCCTCGCTTTGAACAGAGTTACATGGGCGAACTCCAGGCCAACACTCCCGTCTACGATCGGGAGTCGCCCGTTCGCTACGCCGCTCATTGCCACACACCGCTGCTGATTCTCCACGGCGAAGCTGACCCGCGCGTCCCTATCTCGCAGGGCGAAGAACTCTACCATGCATTGCATTTCCTGGGCAGGGAAGCTGTGATGGTGCGCTACCCGCGCGAGCCGCATATCTTCAAAGAGCGGGAGCACCAGATCGATTCGCTCACCCGCATCCTTGCGTGGTACGACGCGCACACGGGAAACTGATCAGGGAGGACCGACTCTGGCCATCCTCTAGAAGCGAGCAGCATTTGACCTTTCTGCACAATTTGGTGCACAGCCCGCGCAAGCTGTTTCTGCGCAGGGCCGTCTTCCAGATCCACCTCTGGACGGGCATCCTCATGTCGCTCTACATCGTGATCATCGCTCTCACAGGGGCCATTCTTGTGTTCGAGGATGAGTTCACATCGATCACTCTGCCGGCCAGCCTGAAGCCGCTTAATTCGTCACACCTGGCGTCGATTCCCGAGGTAATGCAGAAATTCCAGGACGGCTATCCGGGAGCGCGCGTCACGGAGATCGATACCCCATGGCCGACAATTCCCGCTTATCGTCTGCACGCCGTCAGCGCAACGGGCCTCGAGTTCAATCTGGTGGCAGACCCAGTCACCGCATCTCTTTACGGCCAGCCTTATTCCTGGGTCAACTGGGTTCACGACCTTCACGTTTATTTGCTTCTGGGCAGTGCCCACGGCGAACAGGTGAATGGCTTCGGAGCTGCAATCCTCCTTCTGCTCTCCATCACCGGCCTATTGCTCTGGTGGCAGGGGCTCAGGAACTGGTCTCGCGCATTGTTCATCAACCTGCGCTGTAGCTGGCGCCGTGTCAACTTCGATGCTCACCATGCTATCGGCATCTGTACCCTCGCCATTGTGGTCTGGTGGTCGATCTCTGGTATTTATTTCGGCTGGTACCGGCAGTTTGTCTCAGTGGTAAACGCGATCTCGCCGTTGCAGGGAATGCTCTCGCCGTCTCTGCCGCAGAGGCTCCCAGCGGGCTCGCGGCGCGCAACTCTTCCGGCCATCCTGGCCGCCGCTCAGCGGGGATCGCCTCGCGGCCGTCTCTTCAGCCTCAGTGATCCTTCTCTTCAAGGCACGCTGGTCTATGCGTTGATGGATCTGCGTACCCCTGGAGACTTCTCCCATCGCGACATTGTGACGATCGACGCTACCAATGCACAGGTGCTCACCATCTGGCGCTATGGCGAGAATCACTCTGCCGGCGACTGGCTCATCTGGTCGATGCATCCGCTGCACTTTGGGACGCTGTGGGGTATGGGAATCAAAGTAATCTGGTTCATTTGTGGACTCAGCCTTGCGATCCTCAGCATATCCGGGGTCATCATGTACTGGAATCGGTTTCTCCGCCATCGCCTTTAAATTGAGTCGAGGCGAATCATTCCGGCAATGAACCGTCCGAACAGTGTGGCGGCCTGTTGCCCGAGGGCGGCGAGAACGAGGAGCTGTGATCCGCCCCCCAACCGTGATGGCAGCCATAGCGGATCGCACGCAGCGATAAATAGAGAGCTTCAGGAACGTCAGTATCCGGACCGTCTCATGGCTTGGTCTTCTGGGCATATTGTTTTCGGTGATGAGGGGCAGGTCTTGGCGCCATCCGCCGGCCAGGGAGGCGGGTTGCGAAGTTGCCGCTCCCTGCTGGTCGCGTCAACTCGGATCGGTGCTGTCGAGGTACAGCAATCCTGGAACCGCTATAAACACCTGGATTTGGTTGCGTCTTGAAGCACTCGTCACATGTATTGCGTGATCAATTGCATACATTCGTAGACTCGCGTCCATCGGGATGAAAAAGGGCGAGAATCTTGAACAGAGTGACATAAATCACATAACGCCGGCAGGAAATGACCGATAAACGACGCTAGCACACCCGCTTCATTGCTAGCTCACCGGATTGTGTTCCAGTCGCGTAAGGGGCCTCCCTGGCGATTCGCAAGTTGGAACGGTCCTTGAGCAGACATAGAACGACACGAAGCCTATTCCAGGTGTCTGCTGGGGAGACCGCTCGCTATGTTCTCGAAGTCCCGTTCTGTCCGCTCTTTGCCTTACCGCGTATCTTGTCACTTTCGCACGCTTTCATTTTTGGCCGCCGGGTTGGGGGCGGCAGGGCTGAGTTTGCTCGCCTCCGCAGCCTCTGCACAGACGGCCACCTATGTTGGCATGCAGATCGCCGCAAACACCACTTTCAACACCCCTGCAGGGGTTGCCGTGGACACAAGCGGAGACCTCTTTGTCATTGATCAGGGCAACGAGACGGTGTACGAAGTTCTAGCGGTCAATGGCAAAATACCAGACTCGCCAACCGTTGTGGCGTTGGGCGGAGGCACGACCTTCAACGCGGTCTACGGCGTGGCCGTAGATGGCAGCGGAAATGTTTTCGTGGCCGATCAGGGCGCGAACAATGTCTACAAGATACCGGCATCAGGCGGGTATAGCACCGTAACACAGATTGGAACCAGTCACGTCTTCTCTGGTCCATCGGCCGTAGCCGTAGATAGTAGCGGCAACGTTTTTGTTACAGATACCGGAAACAACGCGGTCGAAGAGATTGTGGCGCCCAACTTCACCACGGTTACTGCGCGGGGCAGCGGCATTAACGCCCCGACCGGTATCGCGTTGGACTCGAGCGGCAACGTCTTCGTGGCGGACAGCCACACTACGATCAAAGAGATTGTGAAATCTGGCGGCTATGCCACGGTTCACACCTACGCCGGCGGTTTCGGCTACATCCAGAACCTGGCGACCGATAGCCAAGGCAACGTATACGCCGCCGATGTCAATTTCCAGCACAACGCGATCTACGAGATTCTGGCTGCCGGAAGTTACAGCACGGTCGTCACACTGGCCAAGTATTCCGAAAGCGCCATGGGCGTTGCTGTGGATGCGAGTGGAGACATCTTCTCCACCTATTTCGAACAGGGAAAGATCGAGGAGATCATATCCGGAAGCGCGAGCATAGGGTCGGAGAACGTGAATACCCTCGGCTCAGCCATTACGCTGGTGTTCAGCTTCACCGCCGGCGGAACGGGCATCACTCCGGTGGTAACGACGCAGGGGGCGACGGCGCTGGATTATGCGGATGCCGGGTCGGGCACCTGCACAACGAACGGAACGAGCCATGCCTACAGCACCGGCGATATCTGCACAGTGAACGTGACGTTTACGCCGCGCTATCCGGGGCTGAGAGCGGGTGCTGCGGTCCTCAAAAATGGCTCGGGAACCGTGCTGAGCACCGCATACATCGGCGGCATCGGCGTGGGACCGAAGATCTCCTTCAATCCGGCGACACAAAGCGTGCTGATTCCCGGAGGAGGCCTCAACGTACCGGAAGCCATTGTTGTGGATGCAAACAACAACGTCTATCTTGCCGACACCGGAAATGCGCGCGTTCTGAAAGTGTCGTGGTCGGGCAGCAGCTACGGAGCGGCGGTTTCCATCGGCTCCGGCTGGAGTGCGCCCACGGGTGTGGGGGTGGACGGAGCAGGAAACCTTTTTGTTTCCGATTCTGGCCTGAACGAAATCGTGAAGGTACCTTGGACGGGCAGTGCATACGGCACGCCGATATCCATCGGCGGCAGCTACAACTACGCTCAGGACGTGTGGGTGGATGCAACCGGAAACATTTATGTTCTGGATACCGGAGAATCCGATTCCTCAGTTTCGAAGCTGGCCTGGACTGGCAGTGGCTACGCGGCGGCGGTCGGTATCGGAAGCGGGCTATCTGGCGGGGAATTCAGCACCGTCACGGTCGATAGCGGCGGCAATATCTACGTCGCCGATTGCACTAACCACAATATCGTGAAGGAGACTCTGTCCAACGGGGCCTACTCGCAGAGTGTACTGTACACGGCCCCCGCCGGCGACTGTCTCGATGGCGTTGCCATCGATGCTGCGGGGAACGCATACATTGCCAATTACGGTACAGGAGCTCACGATGGCACGCTCATGATGCTGCCCTGGACGGGCAGCGCATACGGCGATCTTCTCACGCTGTCAAGCAATGTTGCACTATCGGGCCCGGAAAGCGTCGCCCTGAGCGGAAGCGGCAACATTTTTCTCGAGGATTTCGATATAGGTGACCTGTTGGAGTGGGACAAATCGGCCCACCCTACGTTGACGTTTCCTACCGCGACAAATGTTGGCGCGGCGGACTCGACGGACAACCCTGAAAGCCTGACGGTCAACAACATAGGTAATGCGCCTTTGCTTATCGAGGTTCCAACTACGGGTTCCAATCCAAACATGCCGAGCGGGTTTACGATTGGCGGATCGAGCACCTGCCCACAGTTAATCCCATCCAGTTCCGCCGCTACGCTGGCGGCGAACGAGAGCTGTACTTATGCTGTGGACTTCACCCCGGTCAGTGGCGGAAGCAACACAGGCTCACTGGTGTTGACCGACAATGACCTGTCCGTCTCAAACGCAACTCAGGCGATTTCGCTTGTAGGAACGGGAGTCGCTCTGCCAGTCGATTCGACCTCTGTGGCTGTGAGCGTCAGCCCAGGTTCGCCGATGGTGGGGCAGAGTGTAACGATCACCGCACATGTGACGGACTCGACGCATAACAGCACAACGGTGACCGGTTCGGTGACCTTCTCCGATTCAATTGCCGGCAGTCTGAACAGTGGCACGCCGGTATCGTTGATTAGTGGTGTGGCGACGCTGTCAGGTGTGGTCTTGAGCGGGACGAGCGGGAGCGCGCACACCATCACTGCGAGCTATGCGGGGGTGAGCAATACGTTTGCCGCCAGCAGCAACACCGCTTCAGCGACATTGATTGCGGATTCAGCCGCCACCGCTACAGCGCCGGCGGCGGCGACTTTTGGTTCGGTCAATGTTGGGATAACCAGCAGCGCCATCACTCTCACGTTCACCTTCACGGGTGCGGGAATGATCGGTACGCCGGTTGTAGTGACCCAGGGAACCACGGGACTGGACTTTGCCGACACCGGGGCGGGCAGTTGCACATCGAACGGCGCCAGCCACGTTTACATCGTGAGCGACGCCTGCACAGTCAGTGTCACCTTTACGCCTGAGTATCCGGGAACTCGTTATGGCGCGGTTCTGCTTGAGGATGGCTCGGGCAACGTGTTGGCGACCGCCTATATTTCCGGAATCGGCTTGGGACCGCAAGCTGTCTTCCTGCCGGGCACGGAGAACGTCTTCGCCAATTCATCCAGCTACCCTTCTATCCTGCAGCCCCTGACATCTGCGGTGGATGCGCATAACAATGTATTCATCGCCGACTGGGGAGCGGCGAAAGTATGGGAAATCACGACGGATGGCACACTCCATACTGTAATGTCGGATACCGACAGCGAGGCGACACTCAGGGGCATCGCTGTTGACGGCGCGGGAAACGTCTTTGTGTTGGACGAGCAAAACCAGAAGCTATGGGAGATAAAACCGCCGTATTCAACGAGCATACCCGTTCTTTTGGCGACCAACAGCGCTTTCAACGCGGGCACAGGAATCGCTGTGGATGGAAGCGGCAATCTGTATATCTCCGCCTATACATACAGCTACACTCCCGTTACGAAGATGACGCGGCAGGTTAATGGCACCTATTCCGCACCCGTTGCGGTTCCGACGTACACACCTCTCAACGCCGCCAACAAAGGCTTAGGCGGGATTGCAGTCGATGCCGCGGGTTATCTTTACCTGGCCGACACAGTCGACAATAGAGTGCTGGTTGAGCCGCCGGGAGGCAGTACGCTCGCCAGTCAGGAGACCGTTATTAGCGGGGGCGGAATGTCCAGTCCCTCCGGCATTGCAGTGGATGCGAATGGCAATGTCTACTTCGTCAATTGGGGCGGCAATCAAGTTTACGTGGCGGCAAAGACCGGTCCCGGAACCTATGCGGCCCCGGTTCCCTTCGCGCTGCCTGTGTCTACCCAGTTGTCCGGAGTCTTTGGACTTGCGATGGATAGCGGGAGCAATCTGTTCCTCTCTTCAGGCTCCAAGGTGTTGAAAGAGATTCACACGCCGCCGCCGTCGCTCAGCTTCACATCAACAAACATAGGCTCGACCAGCAGCGCGCAGTCGGTGACAATTAGCAATGCCGGCAATGCGACACTCACTGCGGCCGGTCCCGGACTAACAGCTCCAGCCGATTTCCAACAGGTATCGGGAAGCGGGTCTCCGGCCGATTGCACAACGACGTTGTCTCTGGCTGCTGGCGGCAGTTGCAATCTGAGCATCGGATTTGCGCCGACTGTTTCGGGCTCGCTGGCCGAATCGTTTGTGATCACGGACAATTCTCTGAACATTTCCTCGGCCACACAGTCAATTTCTCTGATGGGCACAGGGAACAAGAGAATGCCGACCATCACAATCAGCAACCTGCCGTCCAGCGCGGTGTATGGCGGCAGCTTCATCCCTTCGATTACTTACAACGGCGACGGCACAACGTCGGTGGCTTCGAACTCGACGAGCATCTGTACGGTCGCGAGCGGCGTTGTGCACTTTGTTGGCCTGGGCGCATGTTCTTTGACAGCCAGCGCAACAGCGGGCACAACCTATGCAGCGATCACCGGCAGCGCACAGACATTCGTGATTGGCCAGACGACGCCGACCATCTCGATCAGCAACCTGCCGTCCAGCGCGGTGTATGGCGGCAGCTTCATCCCTTCGATTACCTACAGCGGCGACGGCACGACGTCGGTGGCTTCGAACTCGACGAGCATCTGCTCGGTCACGAGCGGCGTTGTGCACTATGTCGGCGTGGGCACATGCTCTTTGACAGCCAGCGCAACAGCGGGCACAACCTATGCGGCGATTACCGGCAGTGCACAGACATTCGTGATTGGCCAGGCTAGTCCGACAATCTCGATCAGCAACCTGCCGTCCAGCGCGGTGTATGGCGGCAGCTTCATCCCTTCGATTACCTACAGCGGCGACGGCACAACGTCGGTGGCTTCGAACTCGACGAGCATCTGCTCGGTCGCGAGCGGCGTTGTGCACTATGTCGGCGTGGGCACATGCTCTTTGACAGCCAGCGCAACAGCGGGCACAACCTATGCGGCGATTACCGGCAGTGCACAGACATTCGTGATTGGTCAGGCTAGTCCGACAATCTCGATCAGCAACCTGCCGTCCAGCGCGGTGTATGGCGGCAGCTTCATCCCTTCGATTACCTACAGCGGCGACGGCACAACGTCGGTGGCTTCGAACTCGACGAGCATCTGCTCGGTCGCGAGCGGCGTTGTGCACTATGTCGGCGTGGGCACATGCTCTTTGACAGCCAGCGCAACAGCGGGCACAACCTATGCGGCGATTACCGGCAGTGCACAGACATTCGTGATTGGTCAGGCTAGTCCGACAATCTCGATCAGCAACCTGCCGTCCAGCGCGGTGTATGGCGGCAGCTTCATCCCTTCGATTACCTACAGCGGCGACGGCACAACGTCGGTGGCCTCGAACTCGACGAGCATCTGCACGGTCGCGAGCGGCGTTGTGCACTATGTCGGCGTGGGCACATGCTCTTTGACAGCCAGCGCCACTGCGGGCACCCATTACACGACGATTACCGGCAGCGCACAGACATTCGTGATTGGCCAGACGACGCCGACCATCACGATCAGCAACCTGCCGTCGAACGCCACGTACAACGGCAGCTTTACGCCTGCGCTCACTTACAGCGGCGACGGCACAACGTCGGTGGCCTCGAACTCGACGAGCATCTGCACGGTCGCGAGCGGCGTTGTGCACTTCGTTGGGGAGGGCATTTGCTCTCTGACGGCGAGTGCGGCGGCGGGCGTGAACTATGCGGCTATCGCTGGCAGCCCACAGGTGTTCACGGTAAGCCAGACGACGCCGTCGATCAGTATCGGCAACCTGCCTTCCAATGCAGCTTATGGCGGCAGTTTCACGCTATCCATTGTGTACAGTGGTGACGGCATCGCCTCGGTAATATCGAATTCTGTGGGCATCTGCACGGTCACAAGTGGTGTGGTGCACTTTGTTGGGGCCGGCGTTTGCTCTCTGACGGCAAGTGCGGCAGCGGGCGTGAACTATGCGGCTGCCCCTGGGAGCCCACAGGTGTTCACGGTCGGTCCAGCGGCGTCAACGATCACCTTCGCACCGATCGTCACAACGTACGCATATTCGCCTTCTGAGGCGTTTGCCCTCAGTGCGACGTCGACATCCGGCCTTTCCGTCGGTTATGCCTCGCTCACGCCTGCGGTCTGCCAGGTTTCGGGAAGCACCGTCGCGGTAGTTTCCACCGGAACCTGCACGATTCAAGCCTCACAAGCAGCGACCTCAAACTACAGCGCTGCGCAGAGCGTTTCGGTCAACTTCACGATTGCGCAGGCCGTCCAGGCTCTCACCTTTGCACCGATTGTGTCGCCGGTGGCGTATGGCATCTCGCCGATTACGCTTATCGCAACAGGCGGCGCTTCCGGCAATCCTGTAATCTTCAGCGTGGTCAGCGGTCCGGGACTTATCAACGGCAATACGCTGACGATTACCGGCGCGGGCACAGTCGTCGTGGCGGCGAACCAAAACAGCAGCACCGACTACTCGGCAGCCGCACAAGTCACTCAAACCATCTTTGTCCTCTCTCCGCTGGCCCTGAACGCGGCTGGCCTGTCGTTTGAAAACGTGCCGGTTGGAACTTCCAGCCCGACTCAAACGCTGATCATCACCAATCCCAATGGTTCTACGGCGACGATGGCGAGCATCGCAGCCAGCGGCGAATTCGCGGCGGCGAGCAACTGCCCCACCATCGCCCCATATAGTAACTGCAGCGTCAACATAACCTTTGCGCCTCGCGCAGCGGGCGTGCGCACCGGGTCACTCACGATCGCGAGTTCGACGCCGTGGAGCTTGCAATCGGTTCCACTGACCGGAACAGGTACCGTCCCAGGCATTCAGGTTTCGACGGCTTCGCTTAGCTTTGGCAGCCAGGCGGTCTCGACCACCAGCGCCGGTCAGAGCATTACTATTCTGAATACTGGAACCGCCAGCCTGGTGATTTCCAACGTCGCCACGACCGGTGATTTCGCTGTCAACAATAACTGCTCGATTGTTCCAGCTGGCAGCAATTGCAGCATCGCGGTGACATTTACTCCCAGCGCCACCGGGGTTCGTGCCGGCACAATTACATTGACCGACAACGGCGGCAGCAACAGCCAGGTCATCGGCCTCTCGGGCATGGGCGCCATGGCCGGTGCCTCATTGTCGTCAAGCGCGCTCACGTTCCCCGGCACGCTGATCGGCGCCACCAGCTTCGAGGTCAACACCACACTCACCAATAGCGGAGCGGCGCAGTTGACCGGCATCGGCGTTGCGGCAGTGGGCGACTTCACAGAAACCAACACCTGCGGCGCACCCTTGGATCCCGGCGCAAGCTGCACCATCAGCGTCAAGTACACTCCGACAGTTGCCGGCTTTGAATCGGGCACCCTTGTTGTCACCGACAATCTCGGCACACAAACCGCCGCGTTGCTCGGCGCAGGTCTTTCTCCCGGAGCGTCGCTCAGCACATCGCAGCTGGTGTTCGGGGGGCAACTCCCGAGCACAACATCGTTGGCGCAGACAGTGGTCTTCACCAACTCTGGATCGGGTGCGGTCACAATCAACTCGGTCACGCCGTCAGCCAACTTCGCCGATACAACCAACTGCGCCGGTTCGATTGCTCCGGGCGCGAGTTGCAGCGTCAACGTGTTCTTCGCGCCCACGGCTACCGGATCGTTGGGCGGCACCGTCGCCATCGCCGATACGGCGGGAACGCAGATCATCACGACGCAAGGACAGGGCGTGAGCGCGGGCCTGTCGGTTGCGCCTTCGTTCGGCATTTTCGGCGCACAGGTAGTTGGATCAACGAGCCTCGCGCAAACCCTGACAGTAACGAATACTGGTCCGTCTGCGTTGACCCTCAACCCGATTACGGTTTCAAGCAACTTCACCGAATCGGACCAGTGCCCAACGACACTGCCGGCGGGAGCTTTCTGCAAAATCAGCGTGAGCTTTGCGCCCACGGCAACCGGGAGTCTCTCCGGTTCGGTGGCAATCGGCGACACCACTGGGACGGTTTCAACACTGGCCACGGTTAGAGGACAAGGTACGATGCCGGGCATCGCGGCGTCGCCCTCTACGCTCTTCTTCGGAAGCCTGGCGGTGGGAGCGACGAGCCAGGCGCAGACCGTAACGGTCTCGAATACGGGATCCGCGCCATTGCAAGTTGGCACGATCGCAGGGAGTGGCGACTTTGCTGAAGCGGATAACTGCGCTTCCAGTTCCGTTGCCGCGGGAAGCTATTGCGTCATAAGCGTAACGATGAACCCGACAACAGTCGGCATGCGTACCGGGACGATCCAAATCAACAACAGCGTCGACGGTGTGCACGAGATCGCGCTCAGCGGCATGGGCCAGCAGGCGGGCGTCAACATCTATCCAACCAGCATGGCCTTTGGCAGCTTCCCGTATGATCCCTCAGGCGTAGTCTCGCTAGCCGGAGGAACGCCCTTGACTGTCACCATCGCCAACACAGGAAACATACCGTTGCAGTTGAGCGGCATTGGCATCCTGGGAGACTTCGCTGAGATCAATAACTGCGGCTCGACAGTTGCAGTGGGCAAGAGCTGCACTCTGATTGTCAACTTTGTGCCCACCGCGCTCGGTCATCGCACCGGCACACTCACCATCACAGACAACGCCGGCGGCGGAACGCAGTTGGTTGCACTCGAAGGCGACGGGAGCCCGGTCGGACTGACTCTAACTCCTCCGGTTCTTAACTTCGGCGCACAGGCTCTGAATGTTACTTCCAGAGCGCAAACCGCAACGTTGACCAACAATACCGGTCAGACCATATCCAACATCTCGATAACCGCGAGCGGCGAGTACAGCGAGAGCGACAACTGTGGCAACACGATCGCCAATCAAACGAGTTGCACACTGAGCATCTCTGTCACGCCTGTGACAACCGGCGCCATTACCGGCAGGGTTGGTATCTCCGGCGCAGTGGGCGCTAACGCGTCGCCGGATGTCAGGTCTGCCAACACACGGAATGAGACTGCAAGCACTTCATCAGACTCCAATGTCGGCGTCATAGCCGTGTCTGCCTCTGCGATTCCTGGGGGGCTTGGCCTTTCAAGTTCGCAGTTGAGCTTCACAGCCACATCGGTCGGAACCCTCAGCACCGGCGAAACGATCACCATCCAGAACACGAGTGCCTCGGCGTCACTGACGAGCCTGACTATCAGCGAAACAAACGCAGCGGAGTTCCCGATGGCCACGAATTGCCCGGCAACACTTTCGGCGCAGGCCACCTGCACGGTCACCATTCAGTTCGGGCCGCTCGCGGCTGGGCTGCGTGCCAGCACACTGGACATCACTGCTTCCGGAGGAATCACAGCCGCAATTCCGTTGAGCGGCACGGCCACAAAGGCAACTCCGGCGATCGCCTGGACGCAGCCGGCGCCAATCCTTTACGGAACGCCTCTCAGCAACGCGCAACTCAGCGCAAGTGTCAGCGGTATCGCCGGAACGTACGCCTACTCGCCCGCGGCCGGAATTGTGCCGAGCGCCGGAGCGCAGACGCTGTCGGTGACCTTCACGCCCAACGACATCACCGACTACAACATCGCCACGCAAACCGTGCCGTTGACGGTCATCGACTATGCACTCAACACGACGGGAAGCGCGACGCAAACTGTCCTTCCTGGAGCGGCGGCTAGCTATACGCTAGCTATCGTTCCAACCAGCGGCCCGTCTCTGCCTGCATCGACAATGCTGACCGTAACCGGACTGCCCGCGGGCGCGACTGTGACCATCGCTCCGTCCACCTGGACGCAGCTGACCGGCACGTCGTGGTCGTTGCCTGCTAACACTTCGTTCGCCAGCATCGCGATGTCCATCACGACGGCTGCGACGGCGACGAGCCGGAACGAAAGTCCGAGCAGTAAGATGCCGCCTGTGTTGTGGGGCATTCTGCTGTTGCCCTTTGCGGGAAACATGCGGCGCGTTGGCAAACGGCTTGGCAAGACAGCGTCTCTTTTGCTGTTGCTTGCTGCCAGCGCAGCGGCAGTGGCAGGGATCAGCGGCTGCGGAGGAGGCAGCGGATTTTTCGGCCATTCGCAACAGGCCACAACGGTGACCGTGACCGCGACCGCGGGCACGCTGTCGCGCTCGACCGAAGTAACCCTCAACGTGCAGTAAACAAGGAGAGCTTGAGATGCGCATCTCGTTCCATGGAAAGGCGCTCCTTGTGGGCGCATGCATAATGGCCGGACTCACAGCCTGGGGACAGGCTCCAAGTCCGGCAAACACAATATCGACCACCGAGGTGGCCGTCACCTACAACGGCACTCTCGCCAACATCGTAGCCGGCAGCGAATTCTGGATGCAAGGCGGCAGTGTCCAAGTGCAAACCAGGTTCCATCGCCAGTGGAGCGTGGTCGCCGATGTCGCCGGAATGCACGCGGCGCAGATGAACAGCTCTGGTGTCGGACTGGACATGGTAACTGTCACCTTCGGACCGCGCTATACGTGGCGTCCGGCGAGCCGGCGATTCGATGTTTTTTGCCACGCTTTGCTGGGAGAAGCGTGGGGCATGAACAGTGTCTTTCCGGGACCTGCGGGATCTCAATCGGCTGCTAACAGCTTGGCGGTTCGCGCCGGTGGCGGACTTAATCTGCCTATCAATCGCCGTCTCGCAATACGCGCCTTTGAAGCCGACTGGTTGCGAACGCAAATGCCGAATGCTCATCGGAACATTCAAAACAATGCCACGCTCGGCACAGGGATTGTTGCTCGCTTCTAGCGATTCAGCGCTTGAGACGTCTGATCGAGGATTCCGAAACGTTCCCGAGCGAGTCGAGAGGGAATGAGACTTTGCGACAGCGTATCTGTGAGCTTCTCATCGTGAATCAGCACCTACCGATGAGGAGGACGGAGGCAAGGATTCCTAAAGTATGCTACTGAGTTGGGCTGCGAGTGTTTTCATTGCTGCATTTTCGCGGATGACTTCACCAGCCTCTCCACTGTGCAAGGCTATCTCTGCGGCGATGGAGCGACCGAGAATGCGCTGATCGATATTGCCAAACGATCCAGGCACGAGGCTTCCCAACCAACCGACCCAGGCCGGGGTATGAGCGTTGCCGACAATGATGCCGGGGCGAGATATGGCGAGGCGGGCAAAACCGACATCACGCACGGTATCTTCCTTCATGCCCATGACTCGCACGTAGCGAAACCGGCTGCGAGCTGTGCTTCCCGCCGCAGAGAGCAGGCAAAACTGGGCGACTCCGGCGTCATGGCAGCCGCGGGCGAAGGCCCCGACGACGCCGACCTCAAGCCGCCTCAATTCTTCTTCGCTCCAGCGCATCGATCCAGAACCGACACCCACACAACTGACGGCGCTGACCGGGCCTTGGCTCAAAACCTCGCGAGCAAGGGCGGCGGTGCGCTCGGTAAAGTCAGCGGCGCCGGTATCAAGAACGACGTTGCATACCCGCGATCGCGGCGCAATGGGCTTTCTGGTCACCATCACCACTTCGCGGCATTCCGGAATTGCGAGCAGTTCCGCGACCGCCGCGCTGCCGACTTGGCCAGTACCACCGAGGATCACTGCGGCGAAATTCTGATTCACAAAAGGGACCTCCGCTTACGTAGTGGATCTTAATTGACGCTAACGGCGCAATGTGCGCATTCAGAATTCGCTTGTTGGGATTCATTCGGTTGGGATCAGCAGTTCCGGATGATTGTTCCTTACGTTGCCGACCGCCGAGCCCACCTTCCACGCCTTCATTTCCTTTGCCGGAAATGGCCTCAACAAGTCAATCGGCAACTGCGACGGCTGGGCGGGGGCCAACCATCTCTCATAGTCCTGCCGATTCAGTATGACGGGCATGCGATCATGGATCGACAGGCCGCTGATCAATTCGTTTGGGGAAGTGGTGATGACAGAATAGGTATCCAAGGCTTGACCGGTCGCGTTATCGATCCAGGTATCCCAAAGTCCCGCGAAAGCGAACAGCGAATCATCAAGCATGGCGATCGCGTATGGCTGCTTTGTCTTCGCATCGATCTTCTTCCATTCCCAGAACAAGTCGGCAGGAACCAGACAGCGCTGGCGCTTCATGGGCTCGCGGAAGACCGGACTCGTAAGGACCGTCTCGGCGCGGGCGTCGATCGTCGAGTAAGATAATTTGGCGTCCTTCGCGAAGAACGGAATCAAACCCCAACGCATGATCGTCAGCTCGCGCTCGCCCGTCTCTTTGCTCAACCTGACCACAGGTTGCAAGCTTTGCGGAGAGACGTTGTAGGAAGGCGCCAAATACGAGTCATCAAAGACGCCGGTATTGTGGGTCTGCATCCACTCCGCGATGCGCTGCTTGTCCGCTCGTCTGCCGTATCTGCCGCACATAAGTCTACAGCTTAAGGCGGTCGCCGCATTTGCGCCAGCCTGGCGCGCGACCTTTTCGAGAATCATTCTCGGCAAGCGCGATGCTGTCTGCCGCGATCGATGTCATTCAAGGCGATGGACTGCCGATGTCCCGCGCCCTTGCCAGATGTTACGAAGGCGACGATTGACGCGTCAACCACCAGTGTATAACCTCAGCGCCGGCAGAGAGTTCTTGACGGCTCTTCCACGCTGGTTACTGTGCGAGCATTGGCTCTCTTCGGCGGCCCAGAACGTAGACTGCCACCAGGTCGGCGGCGAAGGCCGGTCCAGCACCTAGTTGGGCATGCGCCAGGGAGAGGTCGGGGCCAAACTAAATTTGGACAAGTTACATCTAAAAAATGCGATGCTATGCGAGCTAAAACGATTCTAAACAAATCCATTTTGGATGAGTTATATCTAAATCATGCTATGCCGGACGGAGTAACACTGAGGGTGAAAAATAACTTCAACTTATGAGTAGACCTGCCGATAGTAGGACTTCTGTTGTGAGCCTGATTCTCTGAGGTTCGAGAGAGTCGTTTCCGCGCAGCTCTTGCTTCTGCTCTTCATGACTGAGAGGGGACCATGCACTCCGGCCAGCATGTGTCTGGCAGTGATCCCGAGTAAGGTGCAAACGGATTTGAGTCACAGTACCACATCCCGGATCTGGGTCCGGGGAAGGAACCGATCGTGTCGCTGGTCTTGGAAGAGAACGAAACACAGAGTGTGATTTGCCTGGAGGGCGCAACCTCTACCGGTGATGCGGCGAGGTTGAAGGAACTTCTGCTCCTGGCTCTTCGGTCGCAAAAAGAAGTGAGTATTTCACTGCGACGCGTGACCTATCTTGATGTGGCCGCCGTGCAACTGCTCTGGGCCGCCGGCCGCGAAGCAGAGATATCAAACTTGAATTTCTCGTTCGCGGAGACCTTTCCGGCGGAGATTACCTCCGACCTCGCCGATTTTGGTTTCGAGGAGTTTCTTTTTTCCGGGCAGGGGAGCAGGGTCAAATGACGTCCATAGAGAACTCCGTCGATCGCTTCAAGCAAGGCTTTCGTGAAGAAGCTCGTGAGATTGTTGTCGAGCTGGAATCGACGCTTCTTGAATTAAACGAGAAACACGACGACCTGGAGCTTGTGGGGCGGGTTTTTCGCTCGATGCACACCCTGAAGGGGTCGGGGGCCATGTTCGGGTTTGATGACCTGGCAGCGTTCACGCACCACCTGGAGACAGCGTTTGATGCAGTGCGCAACGGGCAGCTTGCCATTACCGCCGATCTGATCGACCTGGCCCTGGCTGCGCTCGACCAGATCAAGGAGATGCTGGAGGAGGAGTCCGGCAATGCGACGGGAAGCAGCGCTCGCGCGGAGATCCTGGCCAGCGTCCAGCAATTGACGGCAGGGTCTGCAAGTAGCGCGACCCATTCACAAGTAGAGGCGGCTTCTCCCGCGGACGCCGGCGGCACGGCACGCGCGTGGCGAATTCGGTTTGCTCCGGGGGCCGAGCTGATGTTGAACGGCGCTGACCCCCTATTGTTATTGCGCGAGTTGAAGCAAATGGGCGATTTGCGCGTCACGGCCAGCATGGCGGCGGTTCCGCCCATCGGCGAATTGGAGCCGGAGCGCTGCTACATCAGTTGGGAGATGGTCCTCACAACTTCTGCCGGACAGGATGCGATTCGGGATGTGTTTATCTTCGTTGAGGGTTGTTGCGAACTGACCATCGAGCCGGCTTCAGTTCCAGCGGCCTCCTGTGCGGCGGACGCGACGGTGAAGGCGCTCGAGGACAAGCGCAGTGCATTCGGTGGCCGCCGCACCTACGACACGCCCGACAACGCGTCGAGTCTGCGCGTTCCGGCGGCCAAACTGGACCAGTTTGTCGACCTGGTGGGCGAACTGGTGACAGTGCAGGCGCGGTTGAGCGAGATCGCGGCTCAGCGCGACGATCCCGAAGTCGCCTCGGTATCGGAAGAGATCGAACGGCTGACTTCGTCCTTGCGCGCAAGCTCGATGGATATCCGCATGACACCCATCCGGGCCACCTTTGAACAGTTTCGCAGGCTGGTGCATGACCTGGCGCGGGATCTGGACAAGGACGTCGAGCTGACCATCGAGGGCGCGGATACGGAGTTGGACAAGACGGTTATCGATCGGTTGAGCGATCCGCTGATGCACTTGATCCGCAACAGCATGGACCACGGCATTGAGCTGGCGGATGTCCGCGCCGCCGCAGGCAAGCGTTCCACTGCAAACATCCGGTTGTCTGCGCGGTACTCGGGCGCCAGCGTGCTGGTCGAGGTCGCGGATGACGGAGGCGGCATCGATGCGGAGGCGGTGCTCAATCGGGCGATCGAGAAGGGTCTGGTTTCCGCCAACAAGCAACTGGCCCAAAGCGAAATCTATGAGCTGCTTTTTGAGCCAGGCTTTTCCACGGCCAGGCAGGTGACCGATATCTCCGGCCGCGGCGTGGGGATGGATGTGGTCCGGCAGAGCGTAGAGAGCCTGCGCGGAACTCTCGACGTAACCAGCGAGCGCGGTCATGGAACCAGCGTGACGCTGCGCCTGCCTCTCACCCTGGCCATCATCGACGGACTGCTCGTGAAGATCGGAAATGCCAGTTTTGTCATGCCGCTGGCCAACACGCTGGAGTGCATCGAGCTGACACGCGCAGACATCGCAAAGGCCAATGGCAAGCATGTTTCCGTAGTGCGCGGAGAGGTGATGCCCTACATCCGTCTGCGCGAATACTTCAATGTCTCCTCGGGACGTCCGGAGATCGAACAGATCATGGTGGTGGAGACGGAGGAAGGGCGATATGGCTTTGTCGTGGACGAGGTGCTCGGAGATCACCAGACGGTCATCAAGAACCTGGGCCGCGTCTACCGGCATGTGCAGTTCATCTCCGGCGCCACCATTCTTGGCAACGGAACCGTGGCACTGATCCTCGATCCGCACCGGCTGGTGAAGGATGCGCTGCGTGCGAAATCGCCGTGGGCGCACGGCCCTCCAGCGGCCATGGGGAGCAGTCACTCGAAAAGTAAATAGCCAAAGAGTTTTCCGGAATTCCGTGGGTGCGGGAAAGGACTCCAGTGCCTGTCAACATCGATTCAACCAACTGATTCTTGTGCGTCTCACGTTCCGGACCTTTGGGCGAGCGGATGGATGAGAACCAATACAAGTGAAAGGCAAGGGCAGGTTTCATGCCGAAGAATAAGTTGGCAGGGGAAGGCCGGGGGCCGAAGGGCGCCGGCGAGGGACATGGTGCAAACAGACCCGGGGATAGGGATCGCTTGAGCGGCGCCCGCACGATTGCAAGAGGCGATACGCTTCCGGTGTTGCAAGAGATCATGCGACTGGTGGAAGCGTCGAAGGCGGGCCACCTCTCCGAGCGCGGCAGGGCAGCCGAATTCGACGGCGCCTACCGGGAGATGATCGAGGGCGTCAACGAGATGCTGGATGCCGTTCTGCTGCCCATAGGCGAAGGCAACCGCGTCCTTGCCCAGATTTCAAACGGCAGGATCGACGAACTGATTACACAGAACTACCAGGGCGATCACGAAAAGATGAAGGTCGCGGTGAACAATGTTGCAACGGTTCTCCAGGGACTGGAGACGGAACTGGGGCGCTTGACCGACGCTTCCCTGGGTGGCCATCTCTCCGAACGCGGCAGGCCGGAGCAGTTCAAAGGCGCCTATGCCGAGATTGTGCGCGGCGTAAATGCCATCTTGGACGCAGTGATCGGGCCGCTGAATATCGCGGCCGGCAGCATTGAAAGAATCAGCAAGGGCGATATTCCGGATGTAGATACACGTACTTTCAATGGTGACTTTGAACTTTTCAAGAACAGCGTGAATGCGCTGATCGTCGGCATGAACGATATCACCGAGGCCGCTGAGGAGATTGCGCATGGCAATCTGACAGTGGAGATTCGGGAGCGTTCTCCGCAGGACAAGCTGATGCATGCGCTGGGCGGAATGGTTGAGGAACTCACACGAACGGTCACCGACATCCGCTCGATTGCCGGTGAGGTGGAGTCGGCCAGCCAGTTGATCAGCACGGCGTCCATGCAGGTGTCGAAGGGCGCGAACAGCCAGGCCGCGGCGGCCGAGGAAGCTTCGTCATCGATGGAGGAGATGGTCTCAAACATAAAGCAAAACGCCGACAATGCGCAGCAGACCGACAAGATCGCAATAAAGTCGGCCAAGGATGCGCAGGAGAGCGGCAAGAGCGTGCTGGAGGCAGTGGCCGCAATGAAGGAGATCGCCGACAAGATCTCCATCATTGAAGAGATCGCTCGCCAGACGAATCTGCTTGCCCTGAACGCAGCCATTGAAGCGGCGCGCGCCGGGGAGCACGGCAAAGGCTTTGCGGTGGTAGCAGCCGAGGTGCGCAAGCTGGCCGAACGCAGCCAGAAGGCCGCCGGCGAGATCAACCAGCTCTCCACAGCTACGTTGAAGGTCTCGGAGAAATCGGGTGAGATGCTGGATAAGCTCGTACCCGAGATTCAGCGGACCGCGGAGCTGGTGCAGGAAATTTCGGCTGCCAGCAAGGAGCAGGATACCGGGGCCGAGCAGATCAACAAGGCGCTGCAGCAACTGGAGCATGTCATTCAGCAGAATGCATCCGCGTCTGAAGAGATGGCCTCCACCACGGAAGAGTTGACCGGCCAGTCCGAACAACTGGTGAGTGCGCTGGCGTTTTTCCAAACCGGAGAAGAAAACGTATCCCATGTGCGCAGAGGAGCGAGCGCGAGATTCGGCAGGCAGGTTCAAGCAGCGCCGACAAGGGTGTCGAAGCCAAGCGGTCGTGGGACCCTATCGGCTCCGAAGACGGCAGCAAAGAGCGGAGTGAACCTTCGCCTCAAAGACAAGCAAGATGATCTTGATGGAGAGTTTGAGCGTTACTAACCGGTGTGGCGCGGATCGATCGGCAATCCGCGCCCTGTCTTCAGGATGAGAGGAGTTGAACGATGAGCGTTACCGAAATCACGGAGACCCGGCAGTATCTCACTTTCAAACTCGGCAACGAGGTCTTTGCCACCGATGTGGCGAAGGTGAGAGAAGTGCTTGACCTCACGACCATCACCGAAATTCCCCGGACGCCGGATTTCATGGCTGGCGTGATCAATCTGCGCGGCAGCGTCGTCCCGGTGGTCGACCTGCGGCTCTGCTTCGGAATGCCGAAAACCGAGAGCACGCGCAACACTTGCATTGTGGTCGTGGAAGTCTTGCTGGACGGCGAATCGATCGTCATCGGCGCGCTTGCCGACTCGGTCGAAGAGGTGATCGACCTGGAGCCGGAGCAGATTCAGCCGGCGCCGCGCATAGGGACCCAGATCCGGACCGACTTTATCAAGGGGATGGGAAAGCGCGATACGGGATTCATCATGATTCTGGACATCGACCGTGTCTTTTCGGTCGAGGATCTGGCTGGAGTCCGCACGCAGGAAACCAACAAGCCGCTCGTCGAGGCGGTTGCTTAACGGAGGGAACGAGGCGCGTCAAGCGCCCCGTTCATGCTATGGGCAGCAATGAGGAAGGTATTTCCAGCCGGGACTATGCGCGACTGCGCGATCTGGTTTATCGGGAGGCAGGTATTCATCTTGGCTCCGACAAAAAGACCATGCTTGAAGTCCGGATCAAGCGTCGCCTGCTGGCTCTCGATCTTGGTTCCTACGCCCAATACTGCGACTACCTGTTCGGGCCGCAAGGGCGCACGGATGAGATTGTTCCATTCATTAACGTAGTGACGACCAACAAGACCGACTTCTTTCGCGAGCCACGTCATTTCGAGTTTCTGGCGGAAGAAGCGCTTCCCGAACTGACGGCGCGCAACGGAAACCAGTTATTGATTTGGAGCGCCGGCTGCTCGACGGGCGAGGAGCCTTATACGCTGGCGATGGTGCTGAGCGAACACGCGCAGGCTCACCCCGGTTTTCGCTTCAGGGTACTGGCCACCGACATCTCCACCACCGTTTTGGAAAGGGCCGAGAGGGGAGTCTATACGGACGAGGGAATAGGCCCGGTGCCGGAGGCGATGAAGCACAAATACTTCATGCGCAGCCGCAACCGCGACTCCAATCGTGTGCGGGTGGTGCCGGAGTTGCGGCAGTTGGTCGAGTTTCGCCGTCTGAACTTTATGGAGGACGACTACGGCCTCGCGGAGAAGGCCGATGCCATCTTCTGCCGCAATGTGATCATCTACTTCGACCGGCCCACGCAGGAGCGAATACTGGTCAAGCTGACTCATTACCTTGCTCCACATGGGTACATGTTTGTCGGTCACGCAGAGACGCTGCGGGATATGAATCTTCCGCTGGTGCCGGTAGCCCCGGCTCTCTACAGAAGGGTCGATGCCAGAGACTGAAGAGGTGTTGCCAGAAGTGCACGCGCAGGCAAAGGAAGCGTGCCTGGTGACAGAATCTGCAATCGAGCGGAAATGTTGCTGCAGCAACCTGGTTAAGTCAACGCGCTGCGAGAATGCTACGAGGCCATTGCCGCGTAAGTGAGCAGAGAGGCTGTGGTCGTGGATAGAAAAAAGACGCGCGTGCTGATCGTCGATGACTCCGCCATGGTGCGCCAGACGTTACGCGAAGTGCTCTCTTCCGATCCGGGGATCGAGGTGATAGCGACTGCCGGCGACCCTTTTGTGGCCGCCGAGCGGATCGCTGAGCAGGTCCCCGACGTAATTACCCTCGATATCGAGATGCCGCGCATGGATGGGCTCACCTTCCTCAAAAAGATCATGAGCCAGCACCCCATCGCGGTCGTCATCTGTTCGAGCCTCGCTGGAGAAGGTGCGCAGAGCACCTTCAAGGCGCTCGAATACGGTGCGGTAGATATAGTTACCAAGCCTCGCCTGGGCGCCAGGCAGTTTCTCGAAGACTCCCGTATTACGATTTGTGAAGCGGTGAAGGCTGCTGCCGGTGCGAGGCTGCGCCCTTTCGGGACCAGACACAAGGTCGAGCCCAAGCTTACCGCCGATGTCATCCTCTCGCCTGCCACTCGCGCCATGGTTGAAACGACGGAGAAGGTGGTGGTGATCGGCGCCTCGACGGGCGGCACCGAGGCTCTGAAGACCCTGCTGGAGACGCTTCCCGCCGATACCCCCGGCATCGTGATCGTGCAACACATGCCCGAGCTGTTCACGCGCGCGTTTGCCAACCGGCTCGACGGGCTGTGCGCCATTACCGTGAAGGAGGCGGAATCCAACGATACGGTGATTCGAGGCCGGGCACTGATTGCGCCGGGCAATCATCACCTATTGCTCAAGCGCAGCGGCGCGCGCTACTACGTGGAGGTCAAGGACGGTCCGCTGGTGTGCCGTCACCGTCCTTCGGTCGATGTGTTGTTCCGCTCCGCCGCCCGTTATGCGGGCCAGAATGCTGTGGGCGTCATTCTTACGGGCATGGGCGATGACGGTGCCAGAGGGATGCTGGAGATGAAGCAGGCAGGAGCGATGACGATTGCCCAGGATGAGGCCAGCTGCGTGGTATTCGGCATGCCCAAGGAGGCGATCAAGCACGGAGCGGTTCACAAGGTGCTGCCGCTGCTGGCAATAAGCGAAGCGCTCCTGGCTTGCGCCCGATGAGGGAATGCGCCCAGACCGGGTTTTCAGTTTGTGCGTGCAGACGCGAGCGCGTTTCATCTGGCGCGCATGTGCGTAGCGGCTGGACTGCATCGGCAGTTCGAGCTTAAAGATCCGGCCCGCAAGGATGATTCCTTGCTTCCCCACCCAAACCGCAAAATGCGCGGTTTGGATGGGGCACCCCTGATCTTACCCAACTGGGCCCGGTCAATATCAAAGATGGAGTCCTGTCTCGGGATATCTCAAAGGCAGCGCCAACCTGTACCGAAAGCGCAGAAGATCAGGGATGTGCATCTCTGCACATCCCTGAAATGCTAATTTCCGCTGGAGCTGGAAACGCTGCTGTAGGGCGAGTAGAGAGCCTGGAGGCGCTGCATCCAGGCCTGGTCCACGGCTTCGATGTCGCTGTTCACGCCGGTTCCATCCACATTGCAATACTGGTAGTAGGCTCCGGTGTTGGGGTTGAGCATGTAGGTGTTGATGAAGTCGATGTTGCCCTTGGCATACTTGAGCCAACTGGCGTTCTTGTCCGCCTCGTAGAGGCGAATCATGGCTTGCGAGCCCCATCCGCTCCAGGTGGGATTAACGCGAGCGTCGTTGGTGTTGAACTGATAGACGCCAGTCTGAGGAATATAGAGCGCCTTGTTCAGGGCGGTCCCCAACGCCTGCGCCTTGGCCAGTGAGGCCGCATTCCCATTGATCTGGTAGTCCAAGAGGAAGGCCTCGATCATGATGGCATTGTCATAGGTGAAGTGCGTGGTCTGGAGAGTTCCTGGGCTTGGCGCGGCCGCTGTACCGGTATTTTGGATCTCCCAGTCGTAGAGTCCCGTGGCGGAGTCGTACATATTCGCTTCCAGCCAGGCGTCGATCGACGCGGCCCAACTCTGGTAGTAAGTCTGGCCCGTGATCTTGTACAAGCGGAGAAATAGCTGCATGGCCAGCCCATTGGACTGGGTTGGCTTGAGGGTATGGTCGGTATTCCACCAGAAGCCGCCTCCATAGGTGCTGTCCCAAGAACCGCTGTTCATGAGAAAGCCTGCAATGGACTCGGCGGACCACAGGTAGTTGTTTTGCGTGTTGGTATCTGTCGAGACTGCATAGGCGTCCAGGTAAGCGTTGCCGAGCAGCGCGTTGTCGTCCACATACTGACCGCCGCCGGGATTGGATGCATCTACATTGGCCGCGGCGTAATATCCGCCACTCGCGCTGCTGGTGTCCCAGAGATTGCCCATCCAGGTGTAGGTCGCAGTCATGTAGGTTGCGTAGCTTGGGTCGGTGGCCGCCGTGACCATCGCGGCATCAGCACCGATCTGACTTCCGTTGTACCAAGCGTAGGAGGTGTTGCTGCCGGGCTGGATTCTATACGATCCGTAGGTCGTAAGCAGCGTGGTGGTGATGTACTTATGCGTATTCTCTGCGTTGGTCAAGTAGTTGGTTCCAGTAGAGGTGGATGTGGTGGATTTGCCTAGATAGGAAGGCTCACCGCAGCCGGCGAACACAAGGCAGACTAAGGCCATACACGCAATGCGAACTTGAGCATATCTGTTCATCGAGATCCCTCTTTGGTGAACCGCCGACCTGTTGCCAGTTCGGCGGCATGGTTCAGAGCTAACGTCATGCGATCAATGAATGAACCGCATAAATCCCGGGACCGCGTTGTCACTAGAAGTGAACGTAGGCTCCAAGATGCACACTGCGGGAGGGCAAAGCGCTGGTCACTTGGCCATAGGTTGTGTTCAGGTCGGTCAATTCGGCATCAGGAGAGTTCAGGGTCGTGTGATTGAACACGTTATAGCCCTCGATGCGCAAATCGGCCGAGATGCCCTCACGAATGGGGAACTGCTTGAACAACGACATGTTGTATTGGTCGACAAACATCGAGCGCAGGATGTTACGCCCGGCGTTGCCGAACGTGTAATTCGCCGGCGATGCAAATGCCGCGGTATTGAACCACTCACTCTTGTTGGGGTGTTTGACGTGAAAATCGCCTACCAGATCGGGCCGCTCATAGCCGAAGTCGCCGGTATTGGCGATGTCCGCATTGACGGTGGCGTTGACCGGAACGCCAGACCTCAAGTCGGCGACGCCATTCCACTTCCAATTACCGAGCGCGTAGTCCGCGAGGTGATTTCCCGTGGAGAATCTCTTGCCGGTTCCGAAGGGCAATTCATAAACCCAACTGACGACCATATTGTGGCGGATGTCAAAGGAGGACGGACCCCAGTCGCGCTTCAAGTCGTAAGGATTTTCAACCGAGAAGCCCTCAATGCTGAACATGCCGGAAGAGCCGAGATCGAGCGATTTGGAATAGGTGTAGGAGGCGGTGATGGCCAAGCCATTGGCGTAACGGCGCTCCAGCGAAGCCTCCAGGGCATTGTAGTTTGACTTTCCAACACTGCGATCGAAGTTGAAGGGGATCGGCATGTACGGGAAGGGGTAGCGGAGAACCGGATCGCCCGGTCCCGGCGTGGGAGCTACGTTATAACGGCCGCCAACATCGGTGCGGCGACTCATGGAGCCGGCATAGTTCAGCGTAGCCAGGTAGCCCTGGGTAAGCTGTCGTTGCACACCCAGGTTGTACTGGTACGAATAGGGATTCTTCCACCGCGGATCGAAGAACCAGCCATCGCCTTGGGAGAAGGGTGAAAGCCCGGGTAAGATCGCCGATGGAAGAGGATTCAAACCTGAAATCGCCGGTGTCAGTGCAGTGGAGGTTGGATAGTTCAGATTTGCCGCAGCCTGGTAGCCGAGGCTGGGCCAAGTGCCGATGGGGTTACGCGCCATCTGTGTGGTGCCCGCGAAGTCATCGAAGAACATGCCGGCGCCGCCACGAATCGCAGTGCTGTCATTCAGGCGATAGGCAAAGCCGAGGCGCGGCTGGTAGTTATAGGGCGTGTTCTGCAGGATCTTGCCAGTCGGCGAGACGATGACGTGTGCCGGCAGAACGCCATTCGGCGTGGGAATGCAAGGCGGCTTGAGGGCCGTCGAACACGGCGGAGCCATGGCTTGCAGGATATAGTTGCCTCCCACATAATCCATATCGCCGATCTTGTTATTGTTGTCCGCATTGGTGCCGGCGGCCGGTAGATTGGCATAATCCCAACGGATTCCGAGATTGATCACCAGGTTGTTCATGGCCTTCCATGAGTCCTGAATGTAGAAGCCGGTCTCGCCGGCTGAGCCGGGGATGCTTTCCACAACATCCCGGCGGCTGGCGCTGTCAGGAACGTTCAGGAAAAATGAAGCCAGGGCATTGCCCGTACCGCCGTAGTTCTGTGGATCGCCCGTCTGGGCCGTAGAGAAGTTGGAGTAGGTCTGGCCCAGCCTGTAGCTGTAGCCGAGTTTGTTATACTCGCCGCCTGCTTGCAGAAGATGGTTCCCCATCAGGCGCGAATAGTTGCCTCTCCAGTGATAGTCGTTCGCTGGCTGATTGTGTTCGTAGTATTCCCCCGCGCTGAAGAACCCAGCCGCACTAGAGCATTTTCCTAAATAGTGTAGACTTTGTATGGCGAGACTCCGCGGCGCACAAAGACATGGGAAAGACCCTTGGGGATGATCTACGCCGTAAACTTCTTTTCGCCTATGATCAAGGTGAG
>Ga0224528_1000380_pt1 | contig 35257 bp, 32 predicted proteins | sample CBST25metaG_2_FD_179888 | JGI IMG/M metagenome (GOLD analysis project Ga0224528, IMG submission 179888) | Peat soil microbial communities from Stordalen Mire, Sweden - C.B.S.T25 | ecosystem: Environmental > Terrestrial > Soil > Wetlands > Peat | place: Sweden: Norrbotten County, Stordalen Mire...
CATCGAAGGCAAGCGGTTTGAGAATGTGCCGGCGGTGGAGGGTTCGGGGCTGGCGGTGGTGATTGCCGGTCGCGGCATGGCCGTGGGCGACCTGTTCAACAACGGCAAGCTGGACGCGGTGATCAACGTGATGGACGGCGCGCCGGTGTTGCTGCGCAACGTGAACCCCGACAAAAATCATTGGCTGGAACTGAAGCTGGTGGGCGGCGCAAAAAGCCCGCGCGATGCGGTGGGCGCAACCGTGTATGTGACGGCGAATGGAATGCGGCAGCGCAGCGACGTGCTGAGCGGGGGAAGTTATTTATCGTCGAACGACCCGCGACCGCATTTTGGCTTGGGCGCGGCAACGAAGGTCGAAGCGGTCGAGGTTCACTGGCCGAGCGGCAGCGTGGAGCAATTCACCGTGCCAGGCGTGGATAGAATCGTCACGCTCACCGAGGGAATGAGTCATCACTCGGTGAAGTAGGTTGGGCGGTAAAAAAGCCTGCGCCGCGGCTCATTTGCAAAAATGCCGAGGGAGTGTTTCAATCAGAAGAATGAAACAGGGGTGCTCCACGATGTGGGGCTGAGAGATACCCTAGAACCCGATCCGGGTAATACCGGCGTGGGAAGCTTTCAGGGCCGTTCGGCCTTCTTCCTCGATGTGCAGCGTGAGTTCTCTTGTTTCATGAAACAGGAAACAAGGGGGAGTCATGCTCAAAGTTGCCGTCCTTCCGGTTCAGATTGCATCGCACCAATTAGCGCTGGCTTTGGCGCTGCTCTCGGTTGCGTGGTGCGCCCGCGCGCAAACGCCCGCATCTGCCGCACAAGACCAAGCCTCCAAGCCTGCCGCAGCCGCGCAGACTCTGCCGCGAGTTACCACCACAGTAGTAGTTCATGCCGAGAGTGCAGATGCTTATCTGCCACAATCCGCGACCGCGGGCAACCTGGATGGAGAGCCCCTGAGGCTGACGCCGCTTTCCGCGACCGTAGTTACACGTGAGTTACTGACCGATCAGCAAGCGCGCGTACTCTCGGACGTGGTGAAGAACGACGCTTCCATCGGTGAGGATTACGCACCGGTCGGCTACTATGGCGACTTCGAGATTCGCGGCTTTCCTATCGACCTGGCGACTGGATTGCAAATCAACGGCATGACTATAGCCGGCGAACAGGATGTGCCGCTGGAAAACAAGGAGCGCGTCGAATTTCTGAAAGGCATAGCCGGCGTAGAGAGCGGCGTGGCTTCAGCAGGCGGGCTCATCGACTTTGTCACCAAGCGGCCAGTGGCCATTGAAGCGATGGACTGGGCCACGGACCATCGCGGCACCGCCTACGGTGGGGTCGATCTGGGGCATCTATTCGGAAGCGCAAAGCAGGTGGGCGCGCGGCTCAATCTGGCTGGAGAAAGAATTGCGAGTTATGTGAACGAAGCCAATGGATGGCGCGCGGTGGGCTCCGGCGCGGCTGATTGGAAGATAACTCCGCGGGCGATTTGGAAGAACGACTTCGAATATCAGCACAAGGTCGAGCGCTCGGTCTGCGGCTATCAATTGTTGGGTGGAACCGATCTTCCCGACATCAAAGCAATTCATCCTTCGACGATGCTTGGCGAGCAATCGTGGACCAAGCCCAATACCTTTGACACATACAACACCGGCTCACACCTGGACTACGATTTGACGCACGGCTGGCGAGCCTTTGCGGCGATCAGCTACAGTCATTCCTTGATCGACGATAATGTTATCTATCCATACGGAACGCCTATGGTTTTCGATTCCAGCGACAACTCTTATGACATTCCTGCTTGTCCAAGTGCCTCCAACCCGCTAACTTACTTTTTTTGTCCCACGATCCCCGGCGTAAAAAAGAGCGGCGGAGACTATGGGATCTATGACTACCGCAACCCTGGCGAATTGCGCATCGATGCGCAGGCCGAGGCGCTGGCTGTGGGTCATGTCAAGATGGGGCTAGTAACGCATGATTTAGCGTTTGGTGGGGAACTCTTTCTGCGCAGTGTGCAGCAGCCGAGCAAATCAGTGAACTACTACCTCGGTGCGGAAAATATTTATGCGCCGATTCAGGCCTATCCCATTGAGTCAGTCGATGGTGCACCGCTGCAAGCAGGGCCGCGCGTATTGGATGAAGACAATCATCAGTCCGCGGCCATTGTGCAAGACAGGATTCATCTTCCCGGCCGTATCCAACTGCAGGTAGGTGGCCGCGAGGATTCAGAGCGCGATCATAACAATTCCGGCCAACCACCTACGCACAAGCTAATCTGGATGCCGCAGTATGCGGTAACTTACAATCCCGTCGGCAATCTAACTCTCTATGGAAACTATGGAGTCATGCTTTCGCTTGGAATCCAGGCCCCGTGGTGGACTGATAATGCAAGCGTATATCTCAGCCCATTCAATACGCGGCAAGCTGAAGTTGGCGCAAAGTATGCTCCAGATGAGAAAATTTTACTTACGGCGGCCTTCTTTCACATGCGCTCGCCATTCTTTTATCCCAAGGCTCTACAGGAAGTTGATAGCGTTTGTGATTATAACTATGCCTGGGGACAGCCATTCGCTGCCGGCGACCTGTGCTTTGAGTCAAGCGGCCGCGAGACTCACAATGGCATTGAACTGAATGCCGAAGGCAAAGCCGCAAGTTGGCTGCGGCTGACGGCTTCGGCCGCGGCCATCAAAGCAATTTCCGATGATACCGGAACGCCGAGTTTCGATAACAAGCAAGTGCTCAATGTGCCGCATTTGCGCACGAATGTATTCGCGGATTTGCTGATTCCATACGCGCATGGGCTGCACCTGATGCCTGGCTGGAGTTATACCGGGCGCAAGGAAGCGACGCGCGACGATACCGTTAGTGTTTCGGGGTATAACTTATTCAACCTGGGGGCGCGCTATTCACCCGGCGGCGAGCAGGGACATGTTACGCTGCGCCTCTATGCCGATAACATTGCCGACAAACGCTACTGGAAAGATACCGGCGCAAACTATGGCGACACCTTCATTCATTTGGGAGCGCCTACGACGGTGCGTCTTTCGGCGCATTACACTTTCTGAAGTGAGAGTAGAAAAATGCAAGCAATGAGCACTGCGGTCAAAGCGCATGGCATGAACGGTACGCTGGTAGATGCGGATTGGCCGCCACTCGCACTTGACGAAGTGCGTAATTTGCTTTGCACGTTTCCTGATTGCGGTGAGCCGATTGAGATTCTGTCTGTAAGTCCGCGTCCTTTTTCCGCAGCCAGCGTGGTGGCCACGCGTGGGGGGCGCGTCTTCATCAAGCGCCATCCTCGTTCGGTGCGTGACGCTGAGGGATTGCGCGAAGAGCATCGCTTTATGGCGCATTTGCGCGCTCATGGAGCGCCGGTGCCGCTGGTTTATGCGAATACGTCGGGCGAAACGGCTATCGTTTGCGGTGAGTGGAGTTATGAGGTGCACGAGGCGCCTGCAGGCGTGGATATTTATGAAGACGCGCTCTCGTGGACGCCCTTTCGCAGCGTGGACCATGCGCGCTCGGCGGGTGCTGCGCTGGCGCGATTGCATTTGGCTTCAGAAGGATTTGATGAGCCGATGCGCAAGCCACGCCCGCTTGTGGCGAGCTTTTCGATTTTTGTCGAAGATGATCCTGGCGCGGCAATGGCCCGCTATCTTGCCGCGCGGTCGGCTTTGCGCGATGATGCGGAGACGCAGCGGGCGTGTGATGAAGTGATCGAACTGCTGACGCCGTTTCATCACGAGTTGAAACCGCAGTTGAAAGCGCTGATGCCGCTGTGGACGCACAATGACTTTCACGCTTCGAATTTGCTCTGGAGCGACGCCAGCGATGCGGCGCGGGCTTGCGCGATTATTGATTTTGGCTTGGCCGACCGCACCAATGCCGTTTACGATTTAGCGCAGGCCATTGAGCGTAACATCATTGGGTGGCTGGCGCTCTCTCGCGGCTCAGAAGATACGCAAGATGTGCCGGTGCACTTCGATCATTTGAGCGCGCTGCTCGATGGCTATGAATCGCTGCGCCCGCTCAGTGAGCAGGAAGCCGCTGCGTTGGCGCCGATGACCGCGCTTTGTCATGCGGAGTTTGCGCTCAGCGAGGCGGATTATTTTATGGGTGTTCTGGGCTCGCGTGAAAAGGCGCGTATGGCGACAATGGATTATTTAGTAGGACATGCGCGCTGGTTTCACGGCGCGAGTGGAAAAAGATTGCTGAACACTGTGCGTACATGGAGCGAAGGAAGACGGAAGCAAGGAATGGCACAATGATGAATTGGATGATGATCGCGAATTATCTGGCCGAGAACTGGATGGAAGATGCGGGCGTTGTGACCACGGTGGCTGGCATCTGGTTGACCACGCGCCGCAAGCTGATTTGCTGGCCGGTGATATTGATCTCCGATGTGCTTTATCTGATTGTCTTTTATCGTGTGCGTTTGTATTCCGATGCGCTGCTGCAAATCATCTTTCTTGCTTTCACTTTTTATGGATGGTGGTATTGGGCGCGTGGGTTGCGTGAAGAGGGCGAGGTGCGCATCGCTCCTTTGCCGTTGTCGGGCCTGTTATGGGGATTGACGGCGGGCGCGGTGGGAAGCGCTCTTTTGGGGCTGCTGATGGTGCGTGTCGGCGCCGCTCTTCCCTTGCTGGATGCGACGCTGATGAGTTATAGCCTGGTGGCGAGTTGGTGGCAGGCACACAAGCACATCGCTAGTTGGTGGCTATGGATCGCGGTGGATCTGGTGTATGTGGGCGAATATTTTTATAAAGGTCTAAGGCCAACAGCCACGCTCTATGCGGGATTGGTGGCTCTGGCCGCGCTGGGGCTGCGGGATTGGCGGCGCGCAGCCCAGTCTGCTGAATTGGTCGAGGAAAATGACGCCGTGGTGAGTTAGATGCTGTGCTGCACAATGTTTTGCATGGGCTCACCAGTGAGATAGAGGCGCAGTTCCGCGGCGGCAGTGGCTAGCGAACGCGCGGCAAACTGCGGGCTTGATCCGGCGACGTGCGGGGTGAGAAGAAGATTGGGACAACTCCACAATGGGTGACCTTCGGGCAATGGCTCGGGATCAGTCACATCGAGAGCGGCGCGAATGTGGCCGGAGTCAAGGGCTTGAACCAAAGCGTCGGTGTCTACAATGGCGCCACGCGCGGCATTGACGAGCAAAGTCCCTTGACGCATCAAGGCGAATTGATGGCTGCCGATGAGGTGATGGGACTCGGCGGTATGGGGCAAAATCAGAACCACAATTTCAGCTTGCGGCAATAGACTGTCAAGCTCGCTAACGGCGTACACAAGCGGCTCAGCGCGGGCCGTGCGGGCTACGCGCAGCAAGTTCACATGAAAGGGCGCGAGCATCTGTTCAATCTGCTGGCCAATTGCGCCGTGACCAACTAACAACACTGTTTTTCCGTATAGCTCTTCGAGCATGACGGGCGGAAAAATCACTTTCGTGTCGCCGGTGATGTGTGCATAGTTGGCGCTGGCCTCGAAGCGGCGCTTCCACTGGCCGGAACGCTGCACATCGAGAAAAAGAGGAAAATATTTAAGCATGGACAAGATGGCGCTGATGGTCCACTCGGCGGTGGGAATGTTATGTGCGCCACGCGCGTTGCAGATGGTGACATGCGGTCCGACGGCGGCGGGAATCCACTCGGTGCCAGCCATCAGGTTGAGCACCAGCCGCACACCGCGCAGGTGCGGCCATATCTTCAGGGCGCGCGTTGGATAGGGGATGGGTATCCAGACATCGATGTCGACGTCGTGATCAAGGTCGTCGGGCAGTCGAACAAGTTCGACTTCGCGCGGAAAATCGCTGAGTAACTCGGTTGCAAAAACCGCGGGGTATCCGACTCTTAACATTGCCTTCACCAGAGCGCTTGGTGTGCGCTTGTCTTTATGCTACACGCCCCATCCGCAGAGTGTAAATCAGACGGAGAGTAGATCGGTGTAGACGGCCATGCCGACGACCGCATCGACGCTCAGAGCGTGAAGCACTTCGACTTCCTGCTGGCTGCGGATGCCGCCGGCAACGATCAGTTGCCGATGGGTAAGTTGACGCAGCCGCTCGGCAGTGGCGATGGGAAATCCGCGCATGAGACCCTCGCCATCCACGTGCGTGTACAGAAATGCACCGGCATGAGAAGCGAGTTGTGGAATTGCGTCGTCGGGAGTGAGCGCGACTTGCGCCTTCCATCCTTTGACCGCAATCTTTCCGTTTTTGGTGTCGATGCCGGCGACGACGCGTTCAGCGCCGACGGCGGCAGCAAGTTGCTCTGCAAACTGAGTGTTCACAGAGCCGAATTCCGAAAACAAAGCGGAGCCGATGATGACTCGCTTGGCGCCGGCATCGAGAACCTGACGGGCGCGCTCGATGGAGTGAATGCCGCCGCCAGCTTGCACTGGCAGGCGCTTGGCAATCTTCTCGACGAGCGCGGAGTTATCGCCTTGACGCATCGCCGCGTCGAGATCAATCAATTGCACCAGAGGGAAGCGCGCGAATTTCTCGATCCAGTATTCAAAGTCGTCGAATGCGAGGTGGAGTTTCTCGCCTTGCACGAGCTGAACGATTTGGCCACCCAGCAGGTCGATAGATGGAATCAGCATGGAAGCCTCACGGAGACGCCAGATTTAGCCAGCTCTTGTTTGAGTGAACGGGCGCTGGAAACGCAGAAGTGAAAGATGCTGGCGGCGAGCGCGGCATCGGCCTTGCCGCGCGCGAAGACATCGACAAAATGCGCTACGGTTCCCGCGCCGCCCGAGGCGATCACGGGAATGCCTACAGACTCGCTGACAGCCGCGGTCAATTCGCAATCAAAACCAGTTCTCATGCCGTCGGAATTCATCGAGGTTAGCAGGATTTCACCCGCGCCGCGCGACTCAGCCTCGCGCGCCCACTCGACAACGCGGCGACCGGCAAGTTTGCGTCCGCCGCGCACATACACCTGCGCATCGCGGACAGGATCGGTGGCTTGGGGGTCGCGGCGCGCATCAATGGCGACGACAACGGCTTGCGCGCCGAAGCTGCGGCCGATGGCGTCGATCAGGGTTGGATCGGCGAGCGCGGCGGAGTTGACGCTGACCTTGTCCGCGCCGGCATCGAAGACTTGCGCGGCGTCAGTGGCAGTGCGAATGCCGCCACCGACGCAAAAGGGAACGAATAACTCGCGCGCGGTTCTACGAACGGTATCGAGCAGCGTGGCGCGGCCTTCGTGGGTGGCGGTAATGTCGAGCAGCACAATTTCATCGGCGCCCTCGCGGGCGTGGCGCGCGGCCTGCGTGGCGGGGTCGCCGGCGTCGATGAGATCGACAAACTGAACGCCCTTGACAACGCGGCCATCGCGCACGTCAAGGCAGGCAATGATGCGCTTGGTCAGCATGCGGTTCCTTCCCAGTGAAGAAAGTTGTTGAGAATCTTAAGCCCCGCCGCGCCGGATTTTTCGGGATGGAACTGCACACCCATCACGTTGTTGCATTCGACGGCTGCCGCAAAGGGCTCTATGTAATGCGTGATGGCAGCGGTGTCGGAGGTAACAGGAGCTTTGTAGGAGTGTGTAAAGTAGACATATTCACCCGGCTCGACGCCGGCAAGAAGGCGCGAGCTAGAACGCACATCGAGGGAGTTCCAGCCAACGTGTGGAACTTTTTCGCCACTTGGAGAGAAGTGTTCGCAGCGCTCGGAAAAATGCGCAAGGCCGGGCTGATCGGGGGCTTCACTGGAACCCGCGTAGAGCCACTGCATGCCAACGCAGATGCCGAGAAAGGAAACGCCGCGCGCGATGGCTGCGCGAATGGCGGGCGTGAGGCCGGTCGTGTCAAGCCGCGCGGTGGCCGCAAAGTGACCCACGCCGGGCAGCACGATGCGCTCGGCTGATGCCACGAGATCGGGCGTGCCGGTAACCTCAGCATCCGCGCCAAGATGACGTAACGCCTTGAGAACCGAAGTTAGATTGCCGGCTTTGTAGTCGATGACAGTTACGCGCATCACAAAAGTCCTTTGGTGGAGGGCAACATCTCGCCGAGTTGCTTGTCGCGCGAGCAGGCTACGCGCAAGGCGCGCGCAAAGGCCTTGAAGATGGCTTCGATTTTGTGATGACTGGAGCGGCCATACATGGTTTTGACGTGAACGTTGGCGCGCGCGCCGCGAGCAAAGCCCTCAAAGAAATCAGTAACTAACTCGGTTTGCAAGTCGCCGACCATGCGGATGCGCACTTTGGTATCGACCGCGAAGGCCGAGCGGCCGCTGAGATCGATGGCGGCAATGGCGAGAGTCTCGTCCATGGGCATGATAAAGTAACCGGCGCGCAAGATTCCGCGCTTGTCGCCGAGGGCGCGGTCAAAGACCTCGCCGAGGGCGATGCCCACGTCCTCGACGGTGTGGTGCTGATCGACATCGAGGTCGCCTTCGCATTTGAGATCGAGATCAAATGCGCCGTGGCGCGCGAATAGCTCAAGCATGTGATCGAAGAAGCGAATTCCGGTGGAGACTTTGTATTGGCCGCTGCCTTCGATGGTGAGCTTGATTGCGATGCGGGTTTCGGTGGTGTTGCGTTCGAAGCTCGCGGTGCGCGGGACGGCTGTTGACTGAGTTTCTTCGCTGCTCATTGAACTTCTCCTATTATATTCAGCGCGGCGAGTACATCTTCGAGCGCTGAAGCGGCCAGCTTCATCTGCTCGCGGGTGCCGATGGTGATGCGAACGCGGCCATCGCAGCCGGGGTCGCTGGAGCGGTCGCGGACCAGTACCCCCTTGGCGCTCATGAGGCGCGTAAACTCTTTGTGCCGCGCGCCAATTTCGATAAGAACGAAGTTGGCGCGGCTGGGCCAGCGGCGGATCTTGGCGGTGTCGAGCGCTGCCTCGAATTCAGTGCGCGCCAATAGAACTTCATTGATGTACCAGTCTAGATAGGCTGTATCATTGAGCGCGGGAGGAATGCAGGCCAGGGCCAGCGAGTTGACGCTGTAAGGCGAAAGCACACGCTTGATCCAGCGCATCAATTCGATGGAGCCTGCAAGCAGGCCGAGTCGCAGCCCGGCGAGTCCGTAGGCTTTGGAGAAAGTGCGCGCGACGATGAGATTGGGAAGGACGCCGATAAGATCGAGAACAGATTCGCCGTAGAAATGAAAGTAAGCTTCATCGACAAGCAGCACGGCGTGAGGTGCGCGGTTGGCGATTTCAAGAATTTGGGCGCGAGTGGCGACAGAGCCGGAAGGGCTGTTGGGATTGGCGATAGCAATAACTTTAGTATTGAGAGTTATGGCCGCGAGGAGGCGCGCAAAAGGGAATTGCAGATCATCGGCGGCGAGAACGGGAACAACACGCGCGTCGGTTGCCGAGGCGTAGACCTCGTACATCGTGTAAGTGGGCACGGGGAGGAGTAACTCGTCTCCGGTGTCAAGAAAAGTTTCAAAAAGCACGTGGATGGCTTCATCCACGCCGTTGGTAAGGGAAAGTTGCTCAGGCGCGAGGCCAAGATGGCCGGCAACGATGGCCTCGACGGGGGCGCGCTCGGGGTAGCGGGTGAGATCGTCAGTAGTGACGCGGGCCAGTGCTTCACGCACCTTGGGCGAGCAGGCCAGGGTGTTCTCGTTGAAGTCGAGGCGCAGCGCGTCGCGACAGCCGAGGGGAGGAAAATATTCCTTCATGCCTTGAACGCGGGCGCGTGGATTGGGTGTAACTCGGGTGGCTGCTTCAGGCACGTGAACTCCTTTTTGTAAAGCGAACGCGAACCACCTGCGGTGGGGCCAACTCTGCCTCGTTATGCTCAGTCATTGTTGTTCCTCTTCCTTGACAAGCGTATGCGAATAGCTTGTGCGTGAGCGCTGAGGCCTTCGGCCTCGGCTAGCAATGCGGCTTGCGGACCAAGAGCGCGCAAGCCGGGCGCTGAATATTGCTGCACGGTGATAAGTTTGACAAAGTCGTTGACGCTGAGGCCTCCGCGAACGCGCGCCATGGAGCCGGTGGGAAGAGTGTGATTGGGGCCGGAGATATAGTCGCCCATGGGCTGCGCGGACCAGCGACCGATAAAAACCGAGCCAGCGTTTTGCACCCAATCGAGATCGATGGCCGCATCGACGGTGAGATGCTCGGGGGCGATGCGATTGGTGATGTTATGTGCTTCATCGGCGTTGGCGGCAAGAATGACAAGGCCGTTGCGATCAAGAGATTCGCGCGCCACGGAGTTGTTGGCGCTTTGCGCTTTTATTTCTTTGACGACATTTTTTGCTAACTCTGCGCGGGTGGTAATGAAGATGGAAAGAGCGGCGGGATCGTGCTCGGCTTGGGCGACGAGATCGGAAGCGATGTTTTCAGCAAGGCCAAGATCGCTGCTAACGACAGCTTCGGTTGGGCCCGCGAGCATGTCGATGGCGCAGTCGAAGGCCACCAGTCGTTTGGCGGCGGTAACGTAAAGATTGCCCGGGCCAACGACTTTGTCAACGCGCGCGAGGCTCGCGGTTCCATAGGCGAGAGCCGCAATGGCGTGTGCGCCGCCGAGACGATAAAACTCGGTAATGCCGAGCAGGTGCGCGGCGGCAAGAGTTTCAGGCGCGGGCTTGGGCGAGACCACAACGATGCGTTCGACGCCCGCAACCTGCGCGGGAATCGCGGTCATCAGCAGCGTGGAAGGCAAAGGATGACGGCCGCTTGGAACATAACATCCGACCGAACCGAGAGCGCGAACCAATTGGCCGGTGATAAGTCCGGGGATAGGTTCATCGCTGAAAGAGGCGGGCAGTTGAGCCGCCGCAAAAGCGCGAATCTGATTGGCCGCGGTGGTAAGAGTGGCGCGCAGAGCGGGGCTGACGGCATCCCACGCGGTGGCCATTTCTTCGGTCGTGACATGCAGGGAATCAGGGCTGGCGAGGCCATCGAATTGCGCGGCGTAGCGGAGCAGGGCGCGATCGCCGCGTCTGCGCACATCGGCCACGATGCGTTTGACGGCGGGCAGAACCGCGTCAAGCGCCGCGCCGCCGCGCTGTTCCAGGGCGGTGAGCAACTCGGCTGTTTGCGTTGCGCCGCGGCCTTTGGTGCGGATGATTTTCATTTGCCGTTCTCCGGGAGTTATGGCAACTCCGCTTAAGTTCAGTTGCTCAGCTTGCATTCCCTTGGGGGCTAAAGCCCACCGCCTTGTTGCAGGTTTATGTGCGAGCTAAAAGTCCGTACTCTTCATTCAAGCTCGTACCATTTTTACAGACGCGATGTTGTGACTTTTTCATTTCACTTTCGTACTCTGTCTGCGAAGTAGTTTGAAAAACAACCGCAGATCCTTCGACTCACCACCCCAAGCTGAAAAACGCTGGGGCCCCGTTCGCTCAGGATGACAAACCCCTGTGGGTGGGGCTGACGTTTGAAGAGATGTGCGATCCCACTCATTCCGCAAAGAGCGCGGAATGAATGGGGGCACCCATTTTCGTACAAATGCAAACAGCGAAAGCTAAAGCACGACCTTGTTAAGAGGATATTCGACAATGCCGGTGGCTTTGGCGGCTTTGAGACGGGGAATGATGTCGCGGGCGGCGCGCTCCACGACGATGGTGTTGACGGCCACCCAGTTGGAGTGACTCAGTTCCGAGATCGTCGGCGAGTTGAGCGCGGGCAGGACGGCAAGCACGGCGGCGAGATCTGTGCGCTCAACGTTGAGCATGAGTCCGACCTGCGATTGGGCATCAATTGCACCGCGCAGCATGAGGGCAAGTTGATTGATCTTTTCGGCCTTCCACTCGTCGGCCAAGGTAGCTTTGCCTGCGATGAGGTGCGTCTCACTCTCCATCACGGTGTCAATGATCTTGAGGTGGTTCGCCTTGAGGGAACTGCCCGTCTCGGTTACTTCGACGATGGCGTCGGCGAGGGTGGGGGGCTTGACCTCGGTGGCGCCCCAACTGAATTCAACCTTGACGTTGACGCCCTTGGCGGCAAAGTAGCGCTTGCTCACTTCGACCAACTCGGTGGCGATGATTTTGCCTTCGAGATCCTCGGCTTTTTCAAAGCCGCTGCCCTCGGGCACGGCCAGCACCCAGCGCACCTTGCGGCGGCTCTGCTTAGCATAAGTGAGGGAGGTGATGCTGGTAACATCGAGGCCGCTTTCGACGACCCAATCAATGCCGGTGAGGCCGGCATCGAGCACACCGTGATTGACGTAGCGCGCCATCTCTTGCGCGCGAATCAACATGCACTCAATCTCGGGGTCATCGATGGAGGGAAAGTAAGAACGGCCGTCGGCGTAGATGTTCCAGCCGGCGCGTTTGAACAGAGCGATGGTTGCGTCTTGCAGGCTTCCCTTGGGGATGCCGAGTCTGAGCTTGTTAGCCACGAATTTCCTCTTTCCAGGTTAGCCGTTGATGGTGATAGGTTTGGTGAAGCAACTGACGGTGCCTTCGTGGCAGACCAGTCCGTCGCCCTCGACGACGACGCGGAAGAGCAGGGTGTCGTTGTCGCAGTCAGTGGCGGCAGAGACGATGCGCAGACGGTTGCCGCTGGTTTCGCCCTTCATCCAGAGCTTTTGGCGGGTGCGGCTCCAGAAGGTGACAAAGCCGCTCTCAAAGGTTTTGGCATAGCTGACGGAGTTGAGAAAGCCCAGCATCAGCACTTGGCCTGAGGCGTCGTCTTGCACGATTCCGGGGACGAGGCCATCCATTTTTTCAAAGTCTATTGCGGGATTTACGTTGCTCATTGTTCTTTCCTGGGGTTGGTTGAAAAGTTGGGAGACACGAAAAGCCCGCTGGCGGAGTCGCCGGCGGGCTGGGAAGTTTCTTTGATCTCTCTCTGGCTGATTTAGCTTAAGCCATGACAGTCCGCCGACATGCAGGTCGTGTGATGGTGGTGACCGTGATTACGGTGGATTCGCATCTGTGACTTAGGTTAATCGCAAATAGCTTTCTTTGTCAAGCGGAAAAGCGTTCCTGAATCACATGGTGAGATTGGAATCGAATTTCAGATGGGGATTCGGGGGTGGAATCGCAGGAGCATGTCTCGTCAAATTGCGTTCACGATAAGGTCAAAGACGTGTTCCCAAAGAATCTGAAAATGAATTGTCTGCAAAGTTGAGTGAAAAACAGCCGCAGATCCTTCGACTTATCACCCCCAAGCTGAAGAACGCTTGGGGGCCCGTTCGCTCAGGATGACAGCGCAGCTTTTTGTGCAGATACACGGATGACAACCAACTGCGGTGGGGCTCGCGTCCTGAGAATGTTGCGCTTTCCCACCCGAGCCGCAAAAACAGGAACATGGCGAGGGTGGGGCACCCAGTTTTATGCGTCGCGGGCGGCAGCGACGGGAGCTTCGGGGGTGTCGTCGTGGAGCAGGTCGAGGGCGATTTTGTAAAGGCGGTTGCGTACGCCGAAACGCTCCGAGGCGCGGGTAACGTAGCGCACCTGAACCTCGACTCCGAGGCCGGAGGGGCGCAGGTTGACGGTTGGCTTGGCGCTGAAGCGGCTCAAGCCATCGCCGCGGGAGCCGCGCTTCCACTCCTGTTCGGCAACGCTGGCGTTGGCTTTGGTTTCGGCCTCGACGGCTTTGTGGATGCGCTCGACGAGCTCCTGTGTGTTGGCGGAGGGAGGAATGTCGAGGTCGATTTCGTCCCACATCCATTGGCCGGCGGTGGAGAAGTTGAAGTATTGGCCGCGAATGGCAAAGCTGTTGAGAAGGGTAATGCGGCGGCCGGTGGGATGGCCCCGTTCGGTGCTATCTCCGGTCTCGAGCAGGGTGGTGCTCATCAGGCCGATCTCGGTCACTTCGCCGCCGACGCCGTTGATTTCGACCCAATCGCCGAGGCGAATGCCGTTTTTGCCCATGAGGACGAACCAGCCGAAAAAGGCCAGGATAAAGTCTTGCATGACGATGGTGAGTCCGGCGGTGGTGAGACCCAAAATCGTTGACATTTGATCGGGCCAGCCAAAGATGACCAGCAAGACCAGCAGCGCACCCACCGCTTGAATGGCTAACTGCGAGACGGAGCGCAGGGTTTGCATCTGGCGGCGATCAAGCGCGGGATTGGCCAGCAGCTTGCGCACCAGGGCATCGGAAAGGATGATGCAGATGAAAATGAAGGCAATCAGGGCGAGGGATTGCAGAATGAGATGGGCGAGGATGCGGTGTTGCAGCATTACCTGGGTGGCCCACTTGGCGTAGACGTCGGCCAGTTGCTGCTGGGTTGCGATGCGATCATTTTCGATGCCGAGGAGCTGATGGCGTTGACCTTGTTCGACGATGCTGGCCAGTCTGGCGGTGCGGTCCACCGGAGCGCTGGAGGGTGCGATGCCAGTGAGAGCGGGCTGGGCAAGCAAGGCATCGCGCGCAGCGGTCAAGGCGGCCCGATCGTCCTGAGCCTGCTGTTTGGCCTGCAGGATCAAGGCGTGACGATCAAGCTGACTCTTCCACGCCTCCAAACGGCTGGCCAGCGTGCCGTGGCGCTTGACGGAGAGAACCGCAACCTCGCCATTGCCCTGAGCGTTGCTCTCGCGTTTGTGCATCACGGCCTGGTGCGCGGCGAGTTCGCTTTGGATCTGGACGCGGTTGTCGCCCGAGGCGCGGTCCAGCTCTAACTGGGCATCGGCCAGTTGATCGGAATCAAGCTGAAGCTGCGCCTTGGCGACCTCGAGATCGTCGCTGGCCTCGGCGGGAGGCGCGGCATTTTTGGCCGGCGCCGCGGTCTGAGATACGGTCAAGCTGGCGACCTGGGCCTGGTCTTGCAGAACAAGCTGCTGAAGCTGTTTGACTCTCTGGACGAGGTCGAGCGCGGCGCCGGAGAGGACGCGATGCTGCTCCTGCATGGTGGCCAGACGCAAGGCCGCGGCAAAGGCCTGATCGGCCTCGTGGTCGGCCAGACGCTCGGCTTCGTGGGCGTGCTCGGTCTCTTCGGCGGTGACGGCCAAAGGCGCCAGAGCCTCGGCGGTTTGCCAGGGGCGCAGGTCAACAAGAGTCTTTTTGCCGTTTGCTGGAGTGCTGGCCCTGGCCTGATGCGAGAGGAAGGGCAGATGCTCCATGGCGTCGCGCGTGGTCCAACTGAGAATCAGGCAGAGAATCAGCAGGGCGGTCATGGCCGAGAGAAAGATGAGATTGACCCGGCCAAAGACGCGCTTGCGAACGACGCCGGCGGGCTGGGAAGCAACGGGGAGTATTGCCATATATCTATTGTTGCAGGTTGAAAAAGGTTTGGTTCTGAAAAATTCAGCTTTGCGCGGGGCAGGGCAGGGGTAGAAAATGGGGCGGTGAGAGCGTGGGCGCAAATTGCGGTTTTGGCGGTTGCGATGCTCGGCGTTGGCCAGTTGGGAGTGAGCCAGGAGTGGGCGCTTGGTCCGCTGAGTGGGCCCAAGCCCAGCGCCAAGTCGCAGCAGGCAGAGGAGCGCATCGACATCAATCGCGCCAGCGTGAAGGAGCTGATGAAAGCGCCGGGGATGACGCGGGTTTGGGCCGAGCGCATCGTGCGCTTTCGCCCTTATCGCACCCGCCTGGACTTGCTGGAGCGCGGTGTGGTGAGCAGCAGGGTCTATGACCGGATCAAGGATTTTGTGATTGCGCACCGGGAGAAGCCGGAGGCGTGAGGCGCTGAGTGGCCGACGTATTGATTCGGCACGAAACGAATGCTTTGTACAATCCCACCCATTCCGCCAGGAACGCGGAATGAGTGGGGGTACGGCGCCTTGCAGGTGAAGGCGCGGAGTGCTGCGTCCGGGTTATGCTCCGGCCTGCTCGGGCGGGTTGTCGCTGTCGCTGCTCAAGATGCGGCCGAGCAGCACATAGAGCACGGGGATAAAGAAGAGGTTGAGGACGGTGGAGAGCAACATGCCGCCGACGATGGTGGTTCCCACGGAACGGCGGCCCAGAGCGCCGGCGCCGGTGGCAAAGACCAGGGGCAGAATGCCGAGGATGAAGGCGAACGAGGTCATCAGAATGGGCCGCAAACGCAGCTCGGCGGCTTCGATGGCGGCCTCGGCGACGGAGCGTCCTTTTTTGCGCAACTGCTCGGCGAATTCGACGATCAGGATGGAGTTTTTAGCCGACAGCCCGATGAGCATCACCAGTCCGATTTGGCAATAGACATCGTTGGAGAGGCCGCGCAGCCAGACCAGGCCCAGCGCCCCCAGCACCGCCATGGGCACGGCCAGCAAGATGATGAAGGGCAGTGCGAAGCTCTCATAGAGCGCCGAGAGCGTCAAGTAAATGACCAGCAGGCCGAGGCCAAAGATGATCACGGCCTTGCCGCTGGATTCGATTTCGTCCAGGGTCAGGCCGGTCCACTCGAACTTCATGCCGGGCATCATGACTTGGTTGGCCAGCTCTTCCATGGATTTGAGGCCCTGGCCGGAGCTGTAGCCGTGGGCCGGGGAGCCGTCGATTTCGACCGCGCGGAAGAGGTTGTAGTGGGTGATGACGGGCGCTCCAGAGCTTTCGGCGATAGAGGTAATGTTGTCCAGCGGAACCATCTGGCCTGAGTCGGAGCGCACGTAGTAGCTGTGCAGATCGCGCGCGGACATGCGAAAGGGCTGATCGGCCTGCACGTAGACGCGATAGGTGCGGTTGTTGTAGTCGAAGTCGTTGATGTACTCCGAACCCATGAAGACGCCCAGAGTGGTGGTGATCTGCGAAAGGGGAATGTTCATGGCCTTGGCCTTCTCGCGGTCAATGGTGACCAGCATCTGCGGGTCGTTGGCAGAGAAGGTGGTCATCAGGCCGGTCAGATCCTTGCGCTGGCTGCTGGATCCCACGATTTGGTGAGCGACGCGGTCCAGATCGCTGAGGGTGTCGTTGCCCTTGTCCTGAAGCATGAACTGGAATCCGCCATAGCTGCCCACGCCCTGCACCGCGGGCGGCTCGAGCATCATGACTAGCCCACCATTGGGGGCAAACATGAGCATTTGCAGCTTGGGCGCGAGGTCGGCAACGATGTCGGCGGCGGAGTGGCCTTTGCCGCGGCGCTGATCGCTGGGGGTGGTGGAGACAAACATCAGGCCGGCGTTGGAGGCGCTGCCAGCCATGCTGAAGCCGGTGATGGAAAAGGCTCCGGCAATATCGTGATTTTGCCCGATGATGGCCTCGGCCCGGTCGGCCAGATTGTTGGTGTAGGCCAGCGACGAGCCCGGAGGCGCCTGCACGATGACCATTAGATAGCCCTGATCCTCCTGGGGAATGAAGCCTGTGGGAACGTGGTTGTAAACCCACACGGTGAGGCCCAGCCCGGCAAAGAAGATGGCCAGCAGAATATAGCGCAGCCGGAGCGCAACGTGGATGGACCTGGCGTAAGTGGATGCCGTCCAGGTGACAGCGGCGTCGGCGCCATGAACGAAAGAGGCGAAGACGCGTGAAACGGGCACACTGTGGAGGAAGTCAAGCTGGTGGGGGCGGTCTTCCTCGCCGCGCAAAAACAGTGCCGACAGCGCCGGCGAAAGCGTAAGCGCGTTGAAGGCCGAGATGGCGATGGCAAAGGCGATGGTCAGCGAAAACTGGCGATAGAGAATGCCGGTGGTGCCGGGGAAGAATGAAACCGGCACAAAGACGGCAATCAAAACCAGCGAAGTGGCGATGACCGCGCTGGTGACCTCGCCCATGGCGCGCGAGGTGGCCGCGTGCGGGTCGGAGTGCTCCATGGCGATGTGGCGCTGCACGTTTTCGATAACCACGATGGCGTCATCGACCACCAGCCCCGTGGCCAGGGTGATGCCAAACAGGGTGAGCGAGTTGATGGAGAAGCCAAAAATTTTGACGAACGCGAAAGTCCCGATCAGCGAAACCGGAATGGTGACGGCGGGAATGATGGTGGCGCGCCAATCGAGCAGGAAGAGGAAGATGACCACGATGACGATGACGATGGCTTCGGCCAGGGTGACCAGCACTTCGCGAATCGAGTCGCCGACCACGGTGGTCGAGTCGAAAGCGATGGCGTATTTCAGTCCCGGTGGAAAGCTCTTGGCCAGATCGGCCAGCGCGGTCTTGGCCTTGGCGTCCACATCGAGGGCGTTGGCGTTGGAGAGTTGCTGAACGCCGATACCCATGGCCTCGCGACCGCTGTACTTCAGCGAAGAGCTGTAATCCTCGGCGCCCACTTCGGCATGGCCCACGTCCTTGAGCAGCACCAGACCGCTCGATGAGTTTTTGACGATGATCTTGTCAAATTCCTCGGGGCTGGTCAGCCGGCCCACCACGCGCACTGGAACCTGAAAGGCCTGCCTGGAATCGGCGGGGGGCTGGCCGAGCTGGCCAGCGGGAATCTCGACGTTCTGCTCGCTCAGCGCGCTGACCACATCAGCGGCGGTCAGGCTGCGCGCGGCCAGGCGCACCGGGTCAAGCCAAACCCGCATGGCATATTTGCGCTCGCCGAAGATCATCACGTCGCCCACGCCAGGTACGCGCTTGAGCGCATCCTTCACATAGACATCGAGATAGTTGGAGATGAATTCGCTCGAGTAGCGGCCATCCTCGGTGTAAAAGCCCGCGCCAAAGACAAAGTTATAGTTGGATTTGGTGATGCTGATGCCGGTCGAGTTGACGGCCGAGGGCAGCCGGCCCTCGACGCTGGCCACGCGATTCTGCACGTCGACAGCGGCAATGTCCAGGTCGTAGCCGGTCTTGAAGGTGGTGGTGATCGAGCTTTCGCCGTCGTTGGTGCTTGACGAGCTGATGTAGCGCATGCCCTCAACGCCGTTGATCGACTCTTCCAGGGGAATGGTGACGGCTTTTTCTACCGTGTCGGCGTTGGCGCCCACATAGTTGCAGCTCACCATCACCTCGGGAGGCGCCAGTGTGGGATACATGGCCACCGGCAGGGTGGGGATGCACACCGCCCCGGCCAGAATGATCAGCAGCGCGCAAACGGTCGCGAATACCGGTCGGTGAATAAAAAAATCGACGAACAAAGGTTGCCTTCCTTTTAGCCTCGCTGCTTCAAAAAACCAGGCGGGGCGAGCAAATAAATCTCCAAATCAAAGAGAATCAAACGCCGCAAATTTCAAAAACGCCGCTCAGTTGCCCAGCGGCATCACAGGCATATCGTTGATCAGATATTGAGTGCTCGAGACGATGACCCGGTCGCCAGCCTGCAATCCCGAAGAGATGGAGTAGTTGTTGCCCACCGTGTCGCCCAGCGTCACCGGCGTTTGCCGCGCCACCACGTGCCCATTCACCTGCTTGGCCACAAAGACAAAGCTCTGCCCGCCCTGGCGGGTCACGGCCAGCACTGGAATCACCGCCATCGGCGTGGTGCTCCACACGACCCGCGCCTTGATCAACTGCGCATTGCGCAGCAGCTCGGGTGACGAGTGTACGGGAGCCTTCACCAGAATCCCCTGCAGGGTGCTGTCCACCTGCGGCGAGAGAAAATCGATGCTGGTTTTTTCCAGCAGCTTGCCAGTGTTGTCGGTCAGCTCCACCGGCAGCCCCTGCCGCACTTGCGTGGAGCGCTCGGTCGGAACGTAGATGTAGGCTTCCAGATCGCGGTTTTCGTCCACCGTGGTCAGCAGCGTGGCGGAAGAAACGTAGTCGCCCACATGCACCGGAATGTCACCTACCACGCCGTCAAACGGCGCGCGGATGGTGTAATAAGCCAGCTCTTCTTCCTGCGTCTTGCGCAGTTCGACGGCCGATTCGTAATCCGCCTTGCTGTTCTCAAAGGATTGCTTGGCCTGGTCGTAAGCGTCGCGGCTGGTTACGCCGGCCTCGAAGAGCTTGCGCTGGCGCTCAATCTCCAGCACGTTGTAATCGTAAAGAGCCTTCTTTTGCCGCTCAGTGGCGCGCTGCGAGGCCACCGCCGCCACCTGGTGCTGCGGGTCGATGTTCATCAGCGGCTGGCCGGTCCGCACGTGATCGCCCGAGCGAACGCGGATTTGGGTCAGACGGCCGTCAACCTGCGGCTGCAAGGTGGCCGAGCGGCGTGACTTGATGGTGGCCACATATTCGCTGGTTTGTGGCACCGGAGCCAGCGTAACCGCTACGGTTTGCACCGGCATGGCCTGCACTCCGCCGGCCGCCTCCGCCGACTTTTTGTGGCAGCCCGCAGCCGCCAGTCCGATAAGAACAACACAACCAAGAATGCGTTTCAACGCGATCTTCCTCACTCGATCTTTTTCCGGCTCCAGGCGCTTCCGCCTCGAACTCCGTTCTATCTTCTACCGTGGCCAGACTTGCCCCGCAGGATTATTTCATCCCGTCGGCTAAAAAACTCTTGGTGGAAATTTGGCGAGAAAATCACCCGGTTTCCTGCTTCCAGTAACCAGCAGAAACAAAAACTCCCTCGCCCCGGATGGAGAGCGCACCGCATATGCTGTTAATCCGGCCCAGAAGCGCAATAACCCTGTGCCCTACCCTTTCCGCGTTATTGGCGGATGGATGGGGAACCATGATCCAATCCTTAGAGGGCCGGATACATAAAAAATGACCGCTCTAAAGAGACGTCTTCATTATCTGACGGCTGGGGGAGCTTCATTGACGCAAAAAATCATCACCCCCCGTCTACTGCCGCCTTATCCTCATTTCCACAGCAGCCGGAGTGCCAGGCGCGGAAACCGCCCAACGTGTAAACCGCGCTAAAAAGCGGGCTTCTTTGACATCGCCCTTCCAAATTGATAGCCTTCATATGGGCGCATCTGACCAATACAGGTGAGATATGTCCTAAACATTGCGTCCCCGTCGTCTAGCCCGGCCTAGGACACCGCCCTTTCACGGCGATAACACGGGTTCAAATCCCGTCGGGGCCGCCAATTAAATCAACAACTTGCAATTCCCGTCCAGAATTTTGTAGGTCCGTTATAGTCCGATAAGCGAAGTGCTCGGTTTCGCTGCGAATTACGCAGGCTGTTTCTTGTCAAACAACATGCTCACAATCTTGCTTTGTGCGTCGCGCTTATTCTGCGTGATGGCCTGTGCGTACAGGTTCATCGTCACAAGACTGTTGGCATGCCGCAGGAGTTCCTGCACCGTCTTGACATCCTCACCGTTGGCCTTGAGGAGTGTCGCGTAGGTGCGCCGGAAAGTATGCCAGCCAATGCCCTCAATGCCGAGGATTTTGGCTGCTGGCAGGATATGCGCCCGGTAAAACGCGCCCGGCCAGTAAGGCAAGCGGCCATTCGAATGTGGGCTTGCGAACACCCAGTCACCCGCTCGCGGATACGGACTGATTTTCCGCCAATGGTCCATCGCTTCCGCCAGCCTTGAATCGAGCGGCACCGGCTTACGGCTGGCTTCCGTCTTGCAGTCGCCAATGTGTTGCATGACGATGGAGCGGGTGACCGAGATTTGCGACTTCTCAAAATCAATGTCCTCCCACTTCAGCGCCAGCAATTCACCCACGCGCAGTCCGGTCATCACATCGAGAAAGACTGCCGTCCGCGCTGGCTCCTTCAAAAGCTGAAGCAGCGCGGCAATTTCCTCGACGTCGAGCACAATCGGAATCTTTGCCCGCTTCGCGCTTTGACGTACATGCGTGATCGGATTCCGCTCATGCCACTCCCACCGGATTGCGTGATTGAAGACTGCATGCATGATGTTCCGCATCTTCGCCTTGCTCCCATTCGAGAGCTTCAACGAACGTAGCCACTCCTCTACAGCGACCGAACGCACATCCTTCAACTTGTACTGGCCCCAACGAGGCAAGATCCATTTACGGAAATAGCCTTGATAGGTCCTGCATGTCGCGTAGGTTTTGCTTGAGTCTTCGCCGAGTTCCTTTTGTCCGTAGTGTTCGACGAGCAGTTGAACACTGAGCGGGGTGAGGTTCATGCGCGGACTTTCTGCGTTGATGTCAGCCCGAAGCGCAGCGACGGCTTTTTGTGCCGCCGTTTCGTTCGGATATTGTTCCAACGTTCCCAGCACCAGGTTGCGGCGTCTCCGGCTGCCGTCAGGCTGGACTTCATACCAGCGGTACTCCCAGGCTTTCCGGCTTCCGGCTCGCTCCACAAGCTGAAGGCTGCCTTGCTGAAATCGTGAACGTCTCATTTTCCTCTCCATTTCAAAGGTGGTGAGACGGCACGGATAGCTGTTCTCAGCCTACCGTGCCCGCGCGCCGTCGTCGAGATCGTTTTCCGTGGTGTCTTCCTCTTTGAGAGGAAGGACAAGATCGGAAGCGCGAAAACGCCAGAGTTTGCCGACGCGGTAACCCGTCACGCGGCCTGCTCTTGCGTATCGCTGCAAGGTTTTCGGATGGACTTGGACGAGGGTCGCCGCCTGTGTACTGTCGAGAAATGGTTCGAACTCATGGGGGAAGTCGGACATAGCTCGTATACTCCTTGAATCCACAATGAATGGATCAGAACTCCATGTCTAGCCCATATGTTGTGGTGGTTTTCATCTCACGGACCGGAGCGGATGGAGCGGGAAAGCACTATAAGGTGCACGAAAGTGCACCAAAGCGCAGGATGTATTTTTAAGGAACTAATGGGAACAGTGCCTTTTTGATATTGTGAAACTGACTTAGGCTCCGGGATGGATTTTTGCTGGACAAATCCCACTGACATTCCCCGATAGATGGAGCATAGCCGAGGCGCGGGCGGTGTCAAGGGCGGCTACGCCGCCGCTACGCGGTCATGACCCTTGACACCGCCCTCTCCGCCTCGGCCCACAATCCCAATATCCGGGGAATGTCAGTTTTCCTTCCCGAAGCAGCCTCATTCGAGGCAGGCACCTGTTCAAACCGGCGCATCCTCTTCTCTCAGCCGGCTTTCGCCGACCTTCGCAGTGAAGTATCATTCTTGCCCGTTCGCTCATCGGAACGGTGGAGTGTTGCTCTGGATTTTGAGGCCGAATTCTGCTTTGCACCGGACAGCCGCGCTTTGCCAGAAGTACGCGAAACGCGCCGGGGAAGCGTCTGCAACCGCTCAACTGTGTCTGGATAGTGAGCGACCAGTTCTACAAATGTCGCCGCCAACGAGCTCACTTGTCCGCCCTGCTCCCATTTCTCCACGGTGCGCGGGCTCACCCGCAGCATATTTGCCCACACCGCACGAGAGACATTGAACTTCTCACGAGCAGCAACGAAGAACTCCGCCCCTGGAGATACTTTGATCTCGGGAACCGCGACGGTGTGTGAGCGAAGCGTCACCTTGCCCTCGCGCTGGGCTTTCATGGCATCCACGCCTTCCACCAGTTCGGCGAACAGATTCCGCTTGGTTGTCTTTTGCGTCTTCATTTCCTGCTCCTGGTTTTTCGCGCGGCGCGTTCGGTCTCCAGCGCTCGCCTCAAATGATCTCTCTCGTCTTTGGTCAAGTCTGCGGCCTCGTCTTTGTCGTAAAGCGTCAGCAGCCAGATTTCTTGCTCTGAAAGAAAGCAATAGTAAATGACTCGCAGTCCGCCACGCCTGCCTTTGCCACGGCGTGAGTCTTTCCAGCGCAATTTCCGAATGCCTCCCGCGCCCGGCACCGTATCTCCGGCTTCCGGATTGCTCGCCATATACCTCTGCAATTCGGCGAACCCCTCATCGTCGAGGTAATCATCCCGAAACCGCATAAAGGCGGGTGCTTCAACGAATTGAAACCACGTAGCAGACGTTGATTCTTCACTCATTCCACTTCCTCAGTGTACCCATGATGGGTATAGTTTTGCAATAATAATCCTGTGGCCATTCGTCAAACTACAGGCCAAGTCCGATTTCGAATGCAATGCCGATTTCCTCGCGCAGGGCAGGAAGTTCGATGTTTTTGATCGGAGCTTGCGGAATACCGTGCTCCAGTCCGAGAGAGAGTGCCTGCTCTTTCGCCAGTTCCATCGCCGAAGGGCGGGCGGAGGAAATGCCGAGGGATTCGCGCAACTGTTCGCGGTCACTTGTCACGATGGCAATTTCGCTCCTACCGCGTGAAGCGCCCACGTAGAACAATTCCTGTTTCATCGAGTCAGCGGAAAGAATCACACCGTCCACTGTCTTGCCCTGACTGCGATGGGCAGTGACGGCGTAGCCGTGATCGAACTGGCGATAATTCTCCGGCAATGTGCGACCATCCTCAAGCTGAATGCGTCCGTTTTCTACATTGCGTACCTGAACTAGTTCGCCATTGGTGGCCCGGAAATGTGCGTCCCGGCGATTGCCCATCAAAAGCAGCCGGTCCCCCGCAGCAATATCAATAGGCCGCTGTTCATGGACAGAAAAGGAGCGGGTCTGCGCTGGAGTGAAGGTGTGTTCTTCGCCGCGAGCATTGCGGGCTACAATCGTATCGGGTCTGACCTCACTCACTGTCAAAGCCTCGTGCTTTTCCATTCCCCTTGCCGTCCGATGAATCTGAAGAATGTGCCCTTCGCGGTAGTTCGACAAGTCACGCTTCTGTGCCTCTGTCCATTGCAGTGGAACATGCCGATCCATCGCTACGCTTTTGCCGAGATGGCCATGCTCCGAAAGGTCATCTCGAATAGCGCGTGTGATACGACCGATTTCCTCATGCGTAGGCGCAACAATCAGCACTCTCCGCGAGGGATCGGCAGTCATGTCTCGATAGAGATCGGCGACAGCGCGGCCACGCTCGGTAAAGGAAACCTCATGCACAGCGCCGAGCCGTTCCAGCTTCTCAAATCCTTGTTCAGGAGACTCGCGTAATGTTTGAATGGCGTCTCTGTACTGTACGTTTGACTGGCGCTGAACGCCGGTCAGAGAAATGCTTTTCATCTGTGATTCGCGCTCCAGAATGCGCAATGCGTCAGAAGCCTCGACACTCTGAATCTGCCGCGTGTCACCGGAGAAGAGAATACGTGTCTGCTGTTGCTCTGCGAGCTGTAGTATTCCATCCATCTGACGCCCGGAGATCATGCCCGCCTCATCCACGATCAAAACCCGTCCACGAAGCGCCGCCTGTGCCGACTCGTCTTCCAGCAGCCGGGAAACGGTCATCGCATCGCGGAAGCCAACCTTTTGCAACTCCTCCACCGCGCTACGAGTCGGCGCAATCGCCGTTACTTTTCGTCCCCCTTCCTGTAGCCCGCTATCAATTTGCTGAAGCGTGGCCGTTTTGCCGGTTCCTGCGGCACCGCGCAGGTTGACAGCAAAATCGCGTGAATCAAGAATCTGTTGAACTGCGTGTTTTTGTTCTTCCCGGAGATATTCATCTGGACGGAACTCATGTGTTCCACCCAGTCGCGGGTACTGGCCGATGTTCTTGTTTACTAAAGCCACCATACGCTGTTCGCGGTCCAGGCTTTCGCGAGTTGCCAGTCGATTACCGGCATGGATGAGTTCGCCCTGAGATTGCTCAACCTGCAATAAGCCGCGTAATTGTCCTAGATCAACTTGACCCCGGCCATGTTGCAGAGCTTCAGCCAGCAATTCGTAATCATGAACAACAGAACGCCGCTCGAAAAGATGCTCCTTTGCGTATTGCAAGGAATCCTGTGTTCGCGAAATTTCATCTGGCAAGTCCCGAGTATGCTCCAGAGAGTCATGCCGAATTTGTCCGATGCTCAGCTTTTCGTCCGGGGACAAGCGTGCCTGTTGCTGTTCACGAACCTGCTCTGCTGAGATTTCAGCGAGCTTGTCTGCACGAGTTTCCCGGACGAGAACGGCAACTTCGTTATCGGTTGGCTTGCGGCCATGCTCCACAGCGAATTCCTCGATGGCGGCGTCTCGCTGTGCGCTCCGCACGCTGTACTTTTCGAGTAATTCGTTAGAAACACCGCGAATCTCGAATCCAAGGTCTCTTCCTTTGGAATCGCGGTGCGGTTCGATTTCGTACCCCAGGCCGCGCACCTCACGCGCCAGCGCGTTTCGGTAGACCTCTGTCAGGTACGCCCGCCGTTCGTACAGCCCCGATGCCTGGAGCGCCTTCCAGCGACCCTCAGCACCGTCATAGGTCAAATTGGCCGCTACAGCGTGCGTGTGCAGTTGCGGATCGAGTTCACGGCTGGTGTCGTGGCGGTACGACGCAACTACCAAGTTTGCCGTTGTTCGATTCTCGTTTGCGCCGTTCAGGCGAACCCGCGTGGCGGCATGACTCTCAGACTCTTCAAGGGCTTCGCGGACAGCTTTGTCATGGGCGGCAATCAGACGCTCATCCCTGCCGACCAGGGCCTGAATGGAAACCGACTTCGGTGCGGAAAAAGTCAGATCGTACAGGGACCGCCCCTTGCTTTGTTCGTTTCCATCTACACCCATGCGGTCCGCACTGTGGCGAGGTCGTAGGAACTCACCAGTTTCCGGGTGCAACCCCTCGCGCACAGCTTCAAACTGTTCCTGTTTCACTTCGCCGCGAAGCCCGAGCAACTCCGCTCCGCGCCCATGCCATTCGCCTTGAACACGACGATGCTCGTCATAGTAATCGCTGTGTTCGAGATGCCGCTGGGCATACCCGATACCGCCCGTCATAGCCCGTAGTGTCAGCATAGACCGACGCTAACGCTGTTCGAATTTGCATTGCAACCGTGTTCGCGCCTTGCCGTCCGATTGCCGCAACTTTGCAGGAGCAAAGCCCAGCACCCAGTCTGCCTATATCGCGGCCCGCACGGCCAGAATCCGCAAGCGTCATTTCGGCTGAGTCCGGCCCAGAGCGTTCTCGCTGCGCTCGTTCTGAAGATAGACACCATCCCTAAGCCTGACGGCTTAGGAATGGCTTGATTGACCGCCAGCTTCGAACAAGATTCGATTGACTTCGGATCATGTTCGATGGTGATCGACAGACGTTCTATTTGCATTCGGGTATCGATTTGATATCCAACGCGCTACAATTTGGCGCATGGACAAATCCACGCCACAAAATAGCACTGAAGTTTCGATCGATTCGGAAATGTCGAAAACGCAGCTAATTCTCTTGACCAGAGGCTCTGATAAGTTGAAGGCGAAGATTGCCAAGGACGGGCCAATTGTATTGACCGGTAGTCCTCCGGTGGTTTTGTCTCTTCCGCCCAGAATCACCGCAGAAGCCGGACGAGTCCATCTGCGCAAAACTGTTGTCGAAAGCATCGAGAAGAAAACGACTGCAATAGCCTGCAAGTATGACCCTGGTGTCATCGCTGACAAGGCTGTCCGCCACCATCTTGAAATCATTGCAATCGCGCTGCAATTGGTGAAGCCAACCGAGTGTTTCCTAGATTTATGGCTCCAGCTTGACAGCGACAACCTGACCGAAATGGCCGCACACCGTGTCTCTGATCTTGATCGATTCATTACTGAGCCATATTTGCAGTATCAGCAGCACAACGTGATAATTGAGTCCGATGTACAGCGCGCAATCGGTCTCGTTCCCAGATTGTCAAAGGCTCTTGATCCGGCATACGGTTCGTGGGATCACCCTTTCCTTCCCATCCACCGCGCCGTGATGTTCTTCTGTCAAGGTTATTCCGTTACTCCGACAGCACCGAACCAGTTTCTCTGGGCGGCAGGACTTGACTGTCTATATGCTTCCAAGCTCGACCGGAAGAAACAAGGATCAGCCGAGATCACGCGGCGAATGTGTGCCCTCCTTGGATCGAAATTGAAATTGTATGAAGCTGATACGGTGTCCATTCCGGCGCACCAAACGACTCGAACACCCGTGGAACTTGGCAATGTCAGCCGCGACATTTTCAGGCTCCGGAACGCGTTTGCGCACGGGTTGCCTATCCCCGATGCCGCCTGGCTTTCCGCTAAGGGACAGCCGTTTGAGTCCGGGTATGCTTATCAGTTGTTGGAACAGACAGAGATAGCCCTACGCCTCACGCTGTTACGCACCTTGGAAGACCAAACGCTTTTTGACACGTTCTCGAATTCCGCCCTCCTGGATTCCTTTTTCTGATCCCTCTCACTCTGTGGCTCGTGCTGCCATGAATAGAGCGCATAGCGTTTCTAGCGTCGCATATCCCTCACCCTTCAATTTTGCGCGTACAGACCCTGGCAGAAATTATGCCGCAGACGCTGCAACAGACCGCCAACGCGGCGGTAAAATTGCTGCAAGCCTATGTCTTCAGAAATCGTTCACCGCCTATCGCCGGAAGAGGAAGAGCTTGCCGCCAAACGAGATGAACTGGCGCATCTTGAAGCACAGCTTGCAGATGAAGAACTGGCGCTCGCCAGCCTGAAAGCGGAATTGGCCGCTTTCGAGGGGGTGTACCTTCGCCGGATCGGAGTTCTCTACTCCGAATTGGACGATTGGAATGCTAGGTTGGCCGAACTGAGGGCAGAGAGAGCCGCAACGCCAGAGGCGCGTTCCGAGGCGGCACAGGCACGGGCGCAGGCCAATGAGTCCTACTCTGCTGCACATGGCAAGGCGGCTGAGGTTCAGCCTTTTACTCCATCGCCGGATTTGAAAAAGCTCTTTCGCGAGGCCGCCAAGCGGGTTCATCCGGATACCGCATCCGACGACGCAGACCGCACACGGCGCGAACGACTGATGAAGGAAGTCAACGCCGCCTACGCTGCTGGAGATGAAGACGCGCTCCGGCGCATCCTTGCCGATCTCGACAGCAGTCCTGATGCCGTTCAAGGTTCCGGCGTCGGCGCGGACTTGGTTCGCGTTCTGCGACAGTTGCGACAGGTTAGGAACCGCATTTCTGCAATTGAGCGCGAGATGGACGCTCTGAAACAGAGCGAAATTGCACTTTTACGGAAGGACGTCGAGCGCGCTGAGGAGGAGAGCCGAGATCTGTTAGCAGAAATTGAAGCAACTGTGCGCGAAAGGATTAAAAAAGCGAGAGGGGAGCACGAGGCTCTAGCGGTGGAGACGAAGAAACATGGCCGATGAACTTGGACTTTTGCACTTGCCGCAACTCAGTAGTTCCTTACTTGTCCGCTCGCAGTCGCATTCGAGTCTCATTGCACGGGGGCGCAAAGACGCTGCCAGCATCATGGTGCGCAAGTCTGCGCTGACGAGTCCAGAAGCGGTTACTGTCCTGGCAGATCAAAGCGATGCGATTGAGCAGTTCAATCTCGGCAAGATGCACTACTACGGTGAAGGAGTCCAGCAAGACTATACCCAGGCGGCTGTGTGCTTCCTTAAGGCGGCAGAACAGGGGCTTCCGATTGCGCAATACTGCCTTGGTTTTTTGCACGCCAAAGGTCAAGGGGTGCCGCAGGACTTCGCTCAGGCGGCTGTATGGTATCGCAAGGCGGCAGAGCAGGGTGATGCCAGAGCGCAGCTCAATCTTGGCAAGATGTACTCTCACGGGGATGGCGTTGCCGAAGACAATGCACTAGCAGCGGTTTGGATTCGCAAGGCAGCCGAGCAGGGGCTTGCCACTGCGCAATGCAACCTTGGCTATCGGTACCAATATGGCGAAGGTGTTCCGTATGACCATCAGCAAGCCACATACTGGTATCGCAAGGCGGCAGAGCAAGGACATGTAGAGGCGCAAGCCTCTTTGGGCTGGCGTTGGCTGTACAACAAGGATCGAGGTGTACCCTGGCTTTGCGGCAAGGGCCAGGACGCGCCACTTGACTACATCGAAGCCTATTTCTGGTTAAAGGTCAGCCCTCCGGCCGAATGGCTTAAGCGGTACTACGATGCTGCCGCCACGGCCGCCGCTGCAGTGTTGACACCGACCCAGCTTTCTGAAGTGGAGGAACGTGCCGCAAAATGGTTAGCCCAGCATCCCGCCAGTACGGATGCAACGCTCGCAGTGGCAGCCAATTGAATTTTGGCTTGGGATCTCGCTGCGGGACTGAGCCGTTTACTGATTCATTCGCAGGACCAAATAGCTCCAGCGGCACGGTAACCTTTCGGAAATGAGTCTCAGATTCAGGAGATCACGTTTTATGTCATACGCACCCGATTCGACCAAAGTAGTCTTGAAGAATAGGGAGTTTTGGCTGTCTGGGACTGCATTCGGCCTGATCGTGTTTCTTTGGCTGCGCTTTCCCGGCCATAGCATCGATGTCGTTACTGGTTACGCTTTCCTCGCCTATATAGCTGTAACATTTTTGATCCTGCTGAAGTGGGCAATACGCGTATATAAAGGCAAACCTACTGAACTCCAATTAGCATATGAACTCGGTCATTCAAGAACTTGCAAAAGGCACGCGCATTATAACTGCAAAACATGCCGACGGTGGCAGCAGAATGGTTCGCGTTGTGCGGTGTTGTCTGTGGCAGCGGCCACACTTTTCGTGCTATTGGGACTTGGAATTTCTGCATTTGAATTCAACAACAAATTGCACGAACCAGACGAAGATGACGACGTACAGACTGCAGGATACGGTTTAATCAACAGTAGCGCGATTGGGCTGTACACAGTGTGTGGGATCATACTCATCCTCATTGTCAGCAGTAAAAATAGCCGTCAGCCCGAGGAGTGGAATTGGGATCGTAACAACCCACCAGATATGCGCTTTACCGATGAACCATTGGAGTTGACTTGGCGCAGGGTAAGCGGTGGAGGTCCGCTGCCCTTTCTTGATTCCGCACATATTCCGCTTCTACAAATTGGATTCTATTCCGGGTGGTCTGTTGTTGTTGCACGATCTCTGTCGCCTATGAATTTTGGCCTTCTCAGGATTACGTTAACCTCGATGACGCTTTTTTGGATCGCTACTCACTGGACTTTCAAGTATCGGGGACTCACGCAGGGCTTGAGAACAATCGATCCCGCGCTACGCAGACGAATGGAGCGACTTCGGATTGCAGCGGGAAGTGGCGATGTTGACGCGGAGTACGCGCTGGCTGTCTGCCTTGAAACAGGACGCGGCGTACTGATCGATAAGGACGAGGCTTTGCAATGGTACAACATGGCCGCACAAGAAGGTCACGTGGAAGCACAGAACTGGATCGGTCTGTTCTACCTATATCGCCGCGACGCAAAACAAGCTGAAGAGTGGCTTCATAAATCCGCCATGCAAGGACATGTTCCTGCATTTATCAATCTTGCTCATTTGTATGCCTACGGTCCAGATGAATTATTGGCGGTCAATCTTTACAACGATTCCACGAGTACAGGCAATCTTGTTCAACAACAAGCTGCTTCCGGTATGCTCGCAAACGCAAGGAGACAAGCAAAGGAATACGAAAGGGCATATTTCTGGCTCAGTTTAACAATGCGTTATGCGGCGGATTACAAAGAAGCTGACGAAATCGAGAGAGAACGCGCCGAGATTGCAATGAAAGTTTCTCCAGAGCGGCAAGCAGAGATTCACACATCTGTTGACAACTGGCCTGGACCGACGCGCTCCGAGCGGGAACTCATGGACTTGCTCGACTAGTAAATGGGAACAGGACCTTTGAGCGTCAAACACTCCCGAATCATCTCATCAGACAGTTTCTTCCCGCCAGACTGCCACTCGCCATTGACAAAGCTAAACCCTATGTCGCTCAAGACTCCGCTTGGCATAGTTCGCCTTGCAAGCACAGAGAGAGCATTCCCCAGGCCTAACGGATTGGGCGACTTTAGATCGACCACAAGGCCGATTGGCAACTCAATATGCAGAGCCGTGATTGTCACATTGCTCGGCCCATCGCACATCTGCTCTGGGAGTGAACTGGAAACCTCCATTTCCTCTGAAGAGCCGCTCATGCTTTTGGCGATTTGTTTGATGCGATCATAGAGGTTCCGGAGAGCCGCCTTCTGAATTTCAGCGATCTGTTGAAACACGTGGAAACTCCTTTCCTGGCGCAGGTCAAAGATGAAAGCCACCGAGAGATTCCTCACGGTGGCTGTAGAGTTCCGGTCCAGTTATGCTGGTGTACTCTTCTCGGCCTGTATTTTCAGTTAACTCTGAATTCTCCGAGGCGCGCAACAAGAAAATGCAAAAGTTTCAAATTCTCTTGCGGAAGAGCCAGTATCCACACCATCCAAGCAACAGAAAGCTCAAGCAGAGATCAACTGGTTGCCACTGCGCGCGCTGCATTCGAATAGGCAAAAGGGGATTCATCAGAAGAGCAACAGCGGCAAAGGCCCAGGTCCAGCCTCGCAACCCTACTTGATATACCCTCCATGCCCAGAAGACAGCACCCACGGTAATGACAAGCCTGAGCACCATGTAAAAGCCATAGGGATACTTGCCGAACGCCGCTACGAGCAACAGGACCGCGCCGAGTGCGGTGAGAGCAATTTCCTGAAATCTTCGCCTATTCATAGCAGCACTCTCCGACTAAACCTGCCACTTTGGTGTTAAACACAGAAGCCGCCAAGGTTGCTTTCAACTCCAGGGCGGGAGGTTCTGCCAGTTGGCAGGGAATTGCATCGCACGAAGATTGACCGTCGGATGAGCGTTGAAATGAGCCTTGAGCCGCTCGCCCCAGCCGGAATCAGGAGCAATGTCAGCAAGCAGTGTCTGAATGATCAGCGCGATCACATACAAGCGGTCATTGCCAATACCGATTGCCTTCCACGCCACGGGCAATTCCGGCTTGACGGCGAGTTCCCGATTCCACAATCGGCTGTGATGCGCGCAAACATTGCGGACAGCCGTCAGGGAGTGAAGCCAGCTTACAAAGACTGGCTGTGGCTGATTGAATTCTCGGGCGATCTTCTTCCGGAGGCTGGTCCTCAAGTGTTCGTACATCTTCGACAGCGCGCCGAAGCTGATCAGTTCCGTTGCCATCCACACGGGCAATTCCGTTTCAGAGGTGTACTTGGTCCGATAGTGGCCGATGAAAACCTCGGTCGATCTCCCCTCTTCGCGCCGGAGAATCTTCATGAAGTCGGCATGATTGAATGCCGCCGCGAAATTGACGCGGTCTGCATAGCCGAAAACTCCCAGGTCTTTTCCTATTTCGTAAGTAATGACGGCCCGAACGCTGATCTCAATCCTGTCCAGGGCTTCGCGCACAAGCCGCCGCAGGTCGGCATCGAATCGATAGAGATCAATGACTTGCTCGAAGGCCGTTCCCAGACGAAAATTGCCTGTGGCCGCATCTTTGAATGGGATGAAGTACGCACTCAGGCGGTAATAGCCGATTCGTTTCAGCCAAAACAGCGTACTCGCCCTGTCTGCGCAAGCGAGGCCGCGACGGATCAATAGATCGAGTTGATCCTCGTAAGGAAGATGGGGCTTGCTGTATTTCATAGGAAAAAGAAAAACCCGCCGATTTGAGCTTCACCTGTTTCCAGGGAGAGGCTTGGCGGGTATGTCATCACTATAGTGACGGCATTCCCGCCAGTTGTCAAGTGTTTTGTCCTCGCGGTCAGCCGGATCGGAAAGCATTTGAATGCCTGCAAAGCCATTCATTTCCTTCCAGATAGCCGCCCGTCATCGCCACTACCAGATTCTACCGCCCCTGCCCGGCGTCGGGCTTCGCGTCGTGCTGGAAATGATGCTGTTTCTGTGAGTTGCCACCTGAACTGCCGCTTTTGTCCGGTTGCAGCGTTGGAACAGGTTGCACCGTGGTCGGCGTCGGCGCTGTGGCTGCCTCGGAAGGCGAATCCCGGCAACCCTGAATCTCCATTCCGCAGAACATACCGACAAGAAGAGTTGCGCCGCACGCAAGAGGAATCCAGATGCGCAGCAAATCGCCCTTCAGTTCGTGCAGGAGAGCATCAACCGTCTTGGCTCTGCTTTCCAGGGAATAGGTCAATCGGCTGTTGGCAGACTCAACTTGAGCGACGACCCCGCCGTGCGAATCCGATAAAGTGCGCAAAGCCGTGGAGAGTTCCTTTTGGGCGGTCGTCAGGGCCGCGCTGGTTGTTTGCAGACCTTTGACCGTAGCCGTTATGCCCGATTGAAGAAAGTGCTGTCGCAGACTCTCGCCCAGGAGCTTTGCAATTTGCTGCGGATCAAGACCGGCTTCAATCTCGCCGGGCAATCGAGCAATCCGCGACTCCAACTCGTGGACATAGTCAAGCATCTTCTGCTGCGCTTCGTCTGAGAACTGCCTATGAAGCTCCAGCAACTCTTGAAAGCGTTCCCGTTCGTCGGCAATATCCTTCGGCGTGTGGCGTGTGAGTAGAGCCAGGATGCCCATCGCTTCGAGAATGCGCAGCATTTCATCGTCGGGGCTGAGGGTGCGGGTATGTGCGAGTACCCGATAATATGCGGCCTGCAATTCTTCAGGAACAAGGCGGGCGAGAGAGTCGAACAGCGTCGGCTCTCCCACCGTGATAACTGAGACATTGGAAGGGACCGGGGCCGTATTCATGGCAGGAACACCTGCCTTGCCCGATCGAATTCTGAGAAGAGCCGCCGCCGATAGCTCTGGGCGCGCATGACGAGAGATGCCCTCCTCAGCTCATCAACGTCGGTCTTGCGGTCTGCAACTTGTCCCAGTTGGATTCCATGTTGCCGGACAGGGTTTTCAAGTTCCGCAAGCCTAAATTCCATCTGCAAGATTTCCGGCGTGAAGGCTTCACGAAAACGATTTGCCTGTTCGGTGGACCGCCAGTAGGTGAAGTCCGCCAAGGCGCTTGTAGCGTTTTCGACGATGACATATTCCACCCGATCCTGAAGACGGCTTGCCCAGGCAAGGACGCTTTCAACGCTGGCCGGGTCTGGCGTGACCACACCAACTGCCGTAAAGCGAACGCCAGTTGCGGCGACATCTTCATACATTGACTCGAACCAATCGGCGGCCACCTGTCCGGCACCAGCACCCATATCGGCAAGAATGATAGGTGTACCCCCGTCGAGATGATCGACGAAGGCATCAAGACCAGCAGGCGTGTGAATGTTGACCTTGGTCACAGTGCCATTGAAAAAGTGCTTGAGAGAGCCACGCGCCTTATTCTCAGTATCGAGATCGAGCAGCGTAACGGGAATCTCGTTCAATGCGAACCACTCGGCCAAGGAGACCATGACGCCTGTTTTGCCAACGCCGCCTTTGCCTCCCATGGTGAAGACAACACGCTTTGAATATGCCGTCATTGCTCACCCCCGTTGCTGGTCAGGGTCAGAGGTTCGTTTTCACGGAAGACGAAGCGGGTAGGCTTTGAACTCCGTACCGTCGGCTTTGCCTTGAGGGCGGCAACGCGGTCGAGCGCCGGTGACTCTGCTACTGCGAGTTCCAGTGGCGGCAATTCAAATTGTGTTCGCTTGCGATGCTTGGCCCGAACCTTGACAAAGGAATGGAGAGTGCTCGGCGCAACGTACAGGCCGAGCCGTTCTTGAAACAGTTGGGCTACTTCGCGATAGGTTCGCCCGCCCCGCCGCAGTTCGCGGATCAGATCGCGATGCGGTTCCAACTTGGAGCGTGGTGGCTTGGGAGGCAAATTGGCAAAATCGGCGAGGAGCTGATTGCCTTCCAGATGGGTGGAGGGTTGTTGAAGAATCATGACTGATCCTCTGAGGCGACAGCAGCGGTCGCGCTCGGCTGACGGCAGAGCGGCACGTCGTTGGGTGCTCGTTGGGAACGCCGTCAGACGTGTCCCCAATCGGTTCCCAATGGCAATGGGGTCCGATTGGCAGATCGTTGGGCACTCGTCGGCAATCCGCCAAACAAGTCCCCATACGGTCCCCAATAAGCTGTTCCAGCCGTTCCCA
>Ga0224528_1000382_pt1 | contig 35200 bp, 24 predicted proteins | sample CBST25metaG_2_FD_179888 | JGI IMG/M metagenome (GOLD analysis project Ga0224528, IMG submission 179888) | Peat soil microbial communities from Stordalen Mire, Sweden - C.B.S.T25 | ecosystem: Environmental > Terrestrial > Soil > Wetlands > Peat | place: Sweden: Norrbotten County, Stordalen Mire...
AAAACTCCCGTTCCGCACGATACCCCGGTGTCTGGGCGTTGGCCAGGTTAGCCGCCGCCGTGTCCAGCGCCTGAGTGCGCGCCATCAGACCAGTCATCGCCGCATAGTATCCGCTGTCCATCGTTGCGGGCTCCTCGTTCGATCAGGGACCTTGCAGATAAAGGACCGGAAGCGGGACAAGAAGATTAGAAGAACTTCAGACTGGGTGGGGGTGCCTGAAGATCGCAGGTCAAACTCGCCCTTTGGCAGGCGGCAGTGGGGCGCGGGCAGCGAGGAGATGGTTCCCTTCTCGCCGTTCGAGCGCGCCGTGCGAAAATCTCTATGCCCTCAAGGACGCACTTGGTCTCTTCCCGTAGCGGGCCGAGCCGGGCAGGTGATCTGGCTTATTGAATCCCATCGCAGAGGATCGTGACCTCAAAGGACGCGTCGTCAAACCGGTACCAGTGGACCAGCTGGAATTCGGGAGCCTGCACATGCAGGTTGTAATCCTTGCCGGTGATGACCGCAGGCACCGACAGCCCACAGTTGGCGGCCAACTCCGGCACCTTGCCCTTCCACGCCCCGGCCAGCATGTTGCAGATTTCGCCAATCCCATCCTTTACGATCTCGTCCACTTCAGTGAATTCCATCCCCGTCATAGCCGCTGCGATCTTCATGGCGGCAGCGCCACCGCTCTTGAAGACGCAGGCCCCGCTCAGCAGTCCGCCAAATCCGACCACCGCCGTCACGGACTCCGGCTCCATCGCCGCCGGCTCCGGTTGTCGACGGCAGTCCACCCCCAGCATCAGTTGAAAGACCTCTTCCACGCTGGCATCCAGGTTCCGGGGATCCGCGACCAGATGGATGGACTGCCGCAGCGACAGCGACCCCGCCCGCTCCATCTCCGTTGCGCCGCCGCCGCGCGCCCGCACAATCATGGCCGCTCGCACTTCCTTCAAGAGCACGTTGATCCCTCCCCGGCTCGACCAGTTCTATCAGGAGAACAAATCCTCCCAGCTCCTTTTGGAGCACCTATCTACACCTGGGGTACTACGCCGCATGGAGCAGCGGCAAGACCCGCTCCTTCACCTGTTCTGCCGTGAACGGCTTGCGAATGTATCCCTGCGCCCCGGCCTGGATGGCCTGCCTCACATGTTCTTCGCTCGACTCGGTGGTGATCATCACCACCGGAACCCCGGGAGCAAGATTCTGCGCCCGCACTTGCCGCAGGAACTCCAACCCGTCCATCGACGGCATATTGATGTCGGAGACAATCAGCTCCACCTGCCTGGCCCTCAGCACATCCAGTCCCTCGGTACCGCTGCCGGCCTCGTAGACCACCAGCGGGTCCAGGCCCGCCTGGCGCAGCGCCCGCTCCACAATCTTGCGCATGACCGCGGAATCGTCGACGATCAAGGTTCGAATTTCGCTCATCTTCCGGCTCCCCTGCTTTCCTTGTGTATCGGCCTCCGCCGTCAGAACTTGAGGGACTCTGCGGCCTCAACCGCTCGGCGCCTTACTGCGCCCCGATGGTGCAGATCAGGTCCTGGACCGCGCCCTGTTCCGGCATCGGTCCGGCTTGTGCGCGCCGCCACAACCGCAGCCACAGGCAGTCGTGGACCCTCACCAGCCTGGACTCGACCGGCCGAGCCCGCTCGATCGACTTCGCAAGGGCGTGCACCAGGGCTGGTTCCGAGGCGGCCTCGATCAACTCAACCGGGGGATATTTCGCGCTTAACATTCGGGTATGCGCCGGACGGAACAAGGACCCTTGCACCAGCCCGCTCACCACCTCGAGGCCACTCATCCGCTCGACAGCCAGGGCCACAACCGGATCCAGCCGGTCCTCAAATCCCAAGTAGAGCAGCTTGCCCGCAGCCACTCGTAACGGAAGCGCCCCAAACGCGTCTACGAACAAACGGGGCAAAGCAGGGGTGAGCGCCTCGGCATCATGGAACTCCAGCGGCAACACTGGACTACTCCACTGCAGGCCCAGCGCCCGGGTCACCAGTTGTTCGCTGACTCCCTGCTGGCACACCAGCCAATGTCCCAACCGCCCGGCGCCAGCCACCTTTTGCGCATCCAGCGCCTGGCGCAGCTGCCCGGAGGTAATCCATCCCTGTTCGAGCATTACCAGGCCCAGAGGAATGCGATGCCGGTGGTTCTCCTGTGCGGCGCCGCGTCCATCCAGTTCGCGCCCGACAGCCGCGGCAATCCGCGCCGCAGTGCATGCCGCCGAGCAGTTCCAGCCGCCTTCAAATACAGGCGCCGACCTTCCGCGCCACAGATGCAGCCAGCCGGAGCCGCAGCCCGGATTGGCGCACGTCTCAAACAGACCGCCCCGCGCTCTGGAAGCCGCGCCGATGTTTGCGCCCCGCAGCCCCTCCGCAAGAGCAGCCTCTTGGGCCTCCGCGGTTCCCGGCCAGCTTTGCTTGCGGCTCAGAATAGGCATCGTATGCTCTCCAACCGCTTTCTGGGCGCGGCCACCTCGGTCACGCGCAGGCCAAAATTCCCGTTGACCAGCACCACTTCCCCGCGCGCCACAATCTTGTCGCCGACGATCAGATCCACGGGATCGGCAACATGGCGGTCCAGTTGCACCACATCTCCCGGCCCGAGGTCGAGAATCTCTCCCAACGGCAATTCACGACAGCCGAACCGCAGCGACACCTCAAGCTCGACGTCGAGCAGCAGCTCAATGCCAGGACTGATCTTTGCCGCCGGCTCTTCAGTCGAGCCGGCGGCTTCACGGCCGGCAGACGGCTGCGGTTCCCGGGTTTCGTCGCAGACAGAAATCGCAAAGCTGCGGTCGCCCGACTGCAATCGGAAGGCCCTCGAAGCCTCGCCCCCTCCAGCGGTCTCCTCGAACCTCTCCACACGGCACGCCCGGCCCGTCGTAGCCAGCAACTCTCCGGCCGCGGCATCGACCGCTTCCCTCAGCAGTTCGCCCCACCCGGCCTTCTGGTCCACTCCCTCGCCCAGCAGCGGAGCCTCCAGAATGGCGGCATCCAGCAAAACCTCGAACCGCCCTGCGACGTCTCCGGCAAGATGGACAGAGAAGCCGAACGAGCTCTCCGGCAAGGGAGCAGGGTCGGATTCGTCCAGTTCCGGTTCGCCGGCCAGCGCCTGGGAGAAGAGAACCTTGGCCACCCCAATCCAGCACTCAAAATAGGTCTTCATCCCTCAGCCTCCGAAATCGGCCGCCCGATGCGAGCAGCCCGATGTGCGCCCTGGCGGATCGCCTGGGCGGTTGAGAGCGTCTGGCCTCCCACGCGCCACTCGGGCAGAGCGTTCGCCGCCAAATCCAACTGCAGAACCGTGCCCGGCTTCAGGTTTTCGATCGTGCTGGCCGCCAGCCGCACGGTCGGCAGTTGCAGGGAGCCCCCAAAGCGGATGCGGCGCGAGGCGGCCATCATCCGCTCCCGGGTCTCGCCCGCGTGACGCCGCCGCCGGCCCCAATCCGAGGTCAGCCGGCGCAGAATGGTGTTGGCCACCACGGCCGGAAACGCCAGGTTCAGCAGCCCCGAACTGTGCGGCATGCGAATCTCGAAGCTCAGGCAAAGAGTCTTCTCGGTGACCGCCATGATGCGGGCCACCTGGGTCTGCATCTGGCGGCGCTCGAAGTTGAAACTCAACCCAACCGGCTGCCAGGCTGCCGTCAACTCCCGGCAGACGATCTCCACCACGCTCGCAAGAATCGACTCCTCAATGTCAGTCAGTTCTCGCACCGGCCCGTCCCGGCCATCGCCGCCGAGCAGTAGATCGATGATTGGAGGAGCCAGCGCAAGATCCAGCTGCAACACTGAAAGCGCGCCCAGCGGTTCGAGGCGAACCGAGGCCACGTAGCTGATCTCCGGAATCCGCAGCAGAAACTCGTTAAACGGAATCTGTTCGGCCGAAACCAGGTTTACCTGGAAACGTGTGCGCAGCCAGGCGGCCAGGTTGTGCGCCAGATTGCGCGCAAACAAGTCGTTCAACAGGCTGATGGCCCGCAGTTGTTCGTTCGAGATCTGCCCCGCCGAGGAAAAGCTGTAGGGCACGACCCGCGTTCTCACCTCGTTGCGCGGAGCCTCCGCGGCCGGGGTCCGGGCGGCCTCGAACAGAGCGTCAATCTCGTCCTGCTTGAGCATCTTTTCCATCAATCGTTCCCCCCGCGGTCACCCTCGCCTCTGCTTGCCGCCGTTCGTTCAATGTTTCCCTGCGCGCTGCCCCCGGCTCTCTCTCTGCCCACTTACCGTCGCACCCGCTCACGTACTTTCGCGGACCGCGAATGCTCGAAGGCTCCAGGAGCCGCCAGATCCCTGAGCGTGGCTCTCAGGTGCACCACCGCCGAGGCGTGGATCTGCGAAACCCGCGACTCGACCACCCCCAGCGCCAGACCGATCTCACGCATGGTCATCTCCTCGTAGTAGTAGAGGCTCATCACCAGCCGTTCCCGATCCGGCAGACTCTGAATGGCTTCGCCCAGCCGCTCTTCGAGCTCGCCGCGCAGGCAGCGAAACAGAGGGTCTTCCTCCGGATTGCCGGGCACGTAGGCCAGTTCCTCCTCGCCCGAGTCCTCGTTCCGCTCCATGTGCAGCGTGCCGATCTCCAGGCCTTTCAGATCTCCCAGCAGTTGCTGGTAGTCGTCCAGGCTCACAGCCATCTCCGCGGCCACTTCGGCCTCCCCCGGTGCGTGTCCCAACCGGGCTGTCAGCGCGCGGATGGCTTCTTCCACCGCACGTCCCTTGCGGCGCAGTTCGCGCGGACTCCAGTCCAGCGTCCGCAAGCTGTCCAGAATCGCCCCACGGATGCGGAACTGCGCATAGGAGCGAAACTGCACCTTTTTGGCCGGATCAAATTTCGAAAACGCGTCCATCAGTCCCAGAACCCCCGCCGACACCAAGTCCTCGATGTCCACATGCTGGGGCAGGCGTTCGTGGATACGGCGTGCCAGAAACCGCACGATGGGCAGATGCTCAAGCAGGATCCTCTCCTGCTCGCCGGTGAGCGTCCCCGCCGCAGGGGGCGGAGCCATAGGCGGATAGGCCCCTCCGCGCGCGCCCCGGCGCATCGTCGCCTGCATTCCCGCCGTATTCGCCACTTCCATCGCCATCGTTGTCCCCTCTCATCCCTTCCCAAGCGCTTCCCAGCCCCTGGTCCCTGCTTCACCGCACCGTTCCCACCGGACGCAGCCGGACCTCGGGCGGAATCTCCCCTGCCGCCACCACCGCCAGCCGCGGGAGAACCGGCTCCAGCCAGCGCTTGACGTGATAACGAGCCGGACTTGGAACCAGGAGCACTGGAAGGGCCGCCGCGGAGGAGGCCGGGATTAGCTGTTTCAAAGAATCGGCCAGACGGCGCACCACCGGAGTTCCCGTGTTTCCCCCAGAGGCAAGCAAACGCTGGCCCGTCTCCGGCGACAGGGTAGCCAGAATTTCGTCTTCGAGCCCCCCATCGAGCAGCAGCACCGGTAGCAGTCCCTCAGGATCGAGCAGCGGCTGAACCAGCCGCCGGCCCAGCGCCTGGCGGGCTGCCTCGACCAGGCCAACGATTCCCTTGTTCACCGGGGCGATTTCCAGCAGAGCTTCCAGTACCGTGCCCAGGTCGCGAATCGACACCCGCTCACGCAATAGCTGTTCGAGCACCCTTCCCACTTCGCCCAGCGTCAGCAGCTTGGGTACCAGCTCTTCCATCAACTTCGGATGGCTCTCGTTCAGAGAATCCACCAGCCGCTTGGTCTCCGCCCGGCCCAGCAACTCGTATCCGTGCTGACGGATGAGTTCTCCCAGGTGGGTGGTTATCACCGTGACTGCGTCCACCACCGAGTAGCCGGCAGCAATGGCCTGGTCTTCCAAAGCCGGTGCAATCCAGATCGCAGGCACCCCGAAGGCCGGCTCACGCGTCTCCTTGCCGGCCAGCGGACGCCGTCCCGGGTCTCCCGAGACCGCCAGCAGCTGCGGCCCCTCGGTCTGCCAGCGGCCGATTTCGATTCCCCGCAGGGAGAACACGTACTCGCGCGGCTTCAACCGCAGGTTGTCGGAAATATGGACCGGTGGCACCAGAAAACCCATCTCCGCGGAGAGATGGCGGCGCAGCGTCCGCACCCGGCTCAGCAGCTGGCCGCCCTGCTTCTCGTCCACCAGCGGAATCAGCTGGAAACCGATCTCCAGGGTCAGATCTTCGAGGCGCAATAATTGGGCCAGATCAGCTCCCTGGGCTTGCTCGGCCTTCTTCTTTTGGCTGCCTGGCTCGGCTGGCGCGGCCTGCGGAGCTTGCGCAGCTACCCTGCGGCCGCCCCAAAAAAGCGCCCCGGCCACGGTCAGAAAGGCCAGCTTGGGCAGCCCGGGAATCAAACACATGGCCGCCGAAACCAGACTCGCCAGGTAGAGCGTCGCGGGCTTGGCCAAAAGCTGCTGGCGAATTTCGCCGCCCAGCAGCCCCGCCGAATTGGCGCGAGTTAACGTAATTCCCCCGGCAACCGAAACCAGCAACGACGGGATCAGCGTGACCAGCCCATCGCCCACCGTCAGCACCGTGTAGGTGCGCGCCGCTTCCCCCAGCTCAATTCCCTGCTGCAAGGTTCCGATCAGCAGGCCGGCAACAATGTTGATGGCGGTAATAAGAATCGTGGCCAGCGAATCGCGCTGGTTGAATCGCGCCGCCCCGTCCATCGCGCCATAGAACTCAGCCTCGCGCGCGATCCCCTGACGGCGCCGGCGCGCCTCGGCCTCGTCGATCAGCCCGGCGTTCATGTCGGCGTCGATGGCCATCTGTTTGCCCGGCAAGGCATCAAGTGTGAAGCGTGCCGTCACCTCGGCCGTGCGCACCGCGCCGTGCGAAACCACCAGGAATTGAATCGCGATCAGGGCCAGAAACAGCACGAAGCCGACGACGTAGTTGCCGCCCACCACAAACTGGCCAAAGGCCTCGATCACCTTGCCGGCTGCGGAGGTGCCTTCGGAGCCGTGCAGCAGAATGCGGCGGCTGGAGGCGATGTTCAGAGCCAAGCGGAAGAGGGTCAACAGCAGCAGCAGCGTGGGAAAAACACTCAACTCGACCGCCCGCCGAATCTGCACGGCAGACAGAAAGACGACGACCGAGGCCGCCATCGACAAGGCCAGCAGAAAGTCCAGCGCCGCGGCCGGCAGCGGCACCAGCATCACGAAGATCACGCTGATGGCCACCAGTGGCAGCACGTATTCGCGCAGCCGCTGTAGGATCGATTGCGCGGGCAGGGTACCGGCCGCCAGGGCTGTCGTACTCATTGCAAGCCTCCTCGAAGGGGTTGAATGCCGGCGGTCGGCGGACGGGAGGGCTGAGCGGACGTGCGCTTCTGTTCCCGCGCCTTCGCCGCCGCCTCGCGCGCGCGGCGCTCGCGCAACTCGGTCTCCACGCGCTGGCGGTAAAGGTAGGCCAGAATGGCGGCCACCGCGGCATAGAGATCGACGGGGATCGCCTGCCCTACCTCGACCGAGCGGTAAAGCGACCGCGCCAGCGGCGGGTTTTCGATAATCGGCACCCCTGCCCAGCGCGCTTCGGCCTTGATCTCTTCGGCCAGCAGGTTGCGTCCCTTGGCCAACACCTTGGGCGCCTCCATGGTCCCGAAATCGAAGCCCAGGGCCACCGCGTAGTGGGTCGGGTTCACCAGCACCACCGTCGCCCGCGAAACGTCTGCCTTCACCCGCCGACGGCGCATCTGGCGCTGCAGACTACGGATCCGCCCGCGAATCTGAGGGTTTCCTTCGGTCTGCTTCATCTCGTCGCGCATATCCTGGCGACTCATCTTGAGCCTGGACTCGCGGCTCTGCCACTCCACCACGTAGTCGATGGCCGACCAACCGAACAGCAGCCAGGCCGCGGCCACCAAGAGCCCATACACGTCCGCGCCCAGCATCTCCAACCGGGCGGTCGAGAATGGGGGAACGTGCAACTGCCGGGCAATGCGCTGCACGGCGAAGACCGCCAGAAGGCTGGCCGGCAGAAGCGATTTGGCCAGCCGGGCCGCGGCCCTCAGCGAGAACAGGTTCTTGACATTCGAGACCGGATTGATGCGGTCCGGCTTGAAGCCGATCGCCCCGGCATGAAACTTCAACCCGCCGGTTTGCAGCACACCCACCACCAGAGCCGTCGCGGCCACCGCCGCCATGACCACTCCCGGTGGTCCCAAAATGCCGAGCGACAGCCGCCGCAGGGCGGCAAGCGTCGGCTCAATCTCCGAGGGCTCCCAGTGCGCCGGCCTTCCCAAATCGAGAAAGGCGGCGAAGGTTCCGCGCCAGGCAATCAGGACCCGCCCCCCCAGCATCCCCAGCATCATCACCCCAGCCAGCGTTCCCGCGGCCGCCGAAAGCTCGCGGCTGTGCAGGATATCGCCATCCTTGCGCGCCTGCTCGCGGCGATGCTGAGTTGCCTGCTCTGTGCGTTCACCAGCCATCGGCTAGCCCCCCAACCCCGGAGCTGGTCCTGCTCCGGGCGAGGCAATCAGCCGTTCGGCCAGGTCGAGCAGCCCGGCAAACCGCGCCTCGATGAAGCGCGGCCAAAGGGCCAGCGAACCGGCGAGAAGGGCGAATCCTGTGAGCGTCTTCAAAGGAACCGTCAGCGACATGACCGGCAACTGCGGGCTGAGCTTGCCCAGCAGGGAGACGGCGACCTCCACCAGCATGGTCGCGGCCAGCACCGGCGCGGCCAACTCCACTGCGGCCAGAAAGATGCCTGACGCCGCGCGCACGATCTCCAGAGCGCTCGACGGCGGCAGCGCGTAGCTGCCCAGCGGCGCCACGCGAAAACTGCGCACCAACGAGGCGAGCATGATCCGGTCCAATCCAGCCGTGATCACCACCAGCGTCCCCATCAGTTGGAACAGATCGCCCAAGAGCGGTGTCTGGATCGAGGAAGTCGGGTCCAGCAGGTTGACCATCGAGAAGCTGAACTGCACGCCGGCAATCTGCCCGGCAAACAGCAACATTTCGTTCAGCAGCGTCAGCGTCAGACCATAAACCAGTCCCACCGCGAGTTCTCCCAACAGCGCCGAAAACCCGATGCTTGCATGAGCGTTCGGCAGCGTCGCCACCAGGGGAGCCAGCAGGAACGCCACCGCGCCCACAAAAACCGCCTTGGCGCGCATGGGCAATGCCGTCGAGGAGAAGAAAGGAGCGAACGCCACCATCCCGCTCACCCGCACCAGGGCCAGCGTCATAGCGCACAGAAAGCTCGTCCAATCCAACTCGTTGCCATGCGGCATCGGCGATTTCCTCTTTTAGCTTCTCGCTGCTAGCTTCTAGCCTCTAGCTCTTGGCTGATCGGTAGTGAAGTGAGTGTTCAAACCATCCTGGTTCGATCCCGGGCTCTCAGCCCCTGAGCTGGCACCAGCATTGATCGCATGCACCGGTCCAAGCTAGAAGCTAGGAGCTAGCGGCTAATAGCTGCCTCTTCACCCCACATAGCGGTGCAGGTCCGCCAGCAACAGCCGGGTGTATGTCGCCATCCGGCCCAGGAACCAGGGCATTCCGGCCAGCAGAATCAGGCACACGGCCGCAAGGCGCGGCACCGTCGTCAGCGACTGCTCTTGCAAGCTGGTCAGCGTCTGAAACAGGCTCAGCACGAAGCTCAGCAGCGCCGCGGCAATCAGTACCGGCGCAGCCAGAATCATCGATTCCTTCATCAGTTGGCGTAGCAGTTCGGCAACCAGGTCGGGCGTCATCGTGTCCTTTCAATACACCGCGACGGCAAGTGAGATAACTCGCAGCAACGGATCAAAAGCTCTTCAACAGCGAACCGGCCAGCAGGTTCCAGCCGTCCACCATCACAAACAGCAGAATCTTCAACGGCGTCGAAATCACCACGGGAGGCAACTGAAACATGCCGATCGAAGTCGTAATCGAAGCGGTAACCATGTCGATCAACAGAAACGGAAGAAACAGCACCGCGCCGATGGCAAATCCAGCCTTCAATTCGGAGAGAATGTAGGCTGGCACCACCACCCGCATGGGCAAGTCATCCGGCTGATTGGGGCGCCGAATCTGCCCAGCGGAGGTAAACAACGCCAGGTCCTTTTCGCGTGCGTACTTCAGCAGGAAATGCTTCACCGGCTGCGCGCCGCGGTCCAGCGCCTCCATGCCCGTCACCTGCCCGGCCCGGAAGGGCTCGACGGCCTGCTGATCCACCTGATTGAGGACTGGCGTCATCAGGAACCAGGTCATCATCAGCGCCAGCCCCATCAACGTAGGGTTCGAGGGCGCGGTTTGGGTGCCCAGCGCCTGGCGCAGAAAATGAAAGACCACCAGCAGCCGCACCAGCGGAGTCATGGCCATCAGAATCGCGGGCAACAGCGTGATCAGCGTCAGGACAACGAGAATTGTCCAGGGAGTTGAATCCGATGGATGCAGCCGTGCGTTCAAATCCGGCAGCAGCGGCACCGATACGGGCGCCAGGGTTATCGCAGCCCAGGACATTACCATGAAACCCTCGCCGCCGACCGTGCCTGCCGTACCCCAACCTGCCGGCCTCGCTCTTCGAGCGCATAAAACGCCGGCGCACCCTCGGGCGAAGTGGCTACCAGAAAACGCCGCCCTTCCGCCTCAACCAAAGCCAGCGACTGGCGCGGAGCCAATGCAATGCGCTCCAGCAGTTCCAGCCTCGGCCGATCCTGCCCGCTGCGCCGCAGTCGAGCGAGAACCCAGCCCGCCAGACCACCCCCCGCCGCTCTCTTGTCGTTCTGCTTCATCCCCCGGCCTTTCGCGCCTCGTCACTCACAAACCAATTCCTCTGGAAAACCCACCTCATCCGCCGCTCACACAAGCCGGGTCAAGCGCACCGCCAACTGCGTATCGACCACCTCAAACTCGCTCCAGGCCAGTTGTACGTCGCCTGCGGTCAGCGGCAGATCTTCGCCGTTCACCCACTGGGTTTCGATCAGCCGTCCCGGCTCCAGCGCCAGCAGATTGCGCACGCGGAACTGCCGCACCGGAACCGATACATCCAGTTCCACCGGCAAACGCGCCACTGCCGCGCTGAACCCTGCGCCAGCGCCTTCCTCCGGCGCATGGGACGACGGCACCAACGCCTTCTCGGTCGCAATCGCCGCGCCTGCTGTCGAATCTGGCAGAGTATTCGGCGTCACAGGCTGCGCCGGAAGTGGTTTCGAAGGTGCCATATGCTTAGAAATCAAGCAGAAATGTGACCAGAAATCGGACAGAAAGATTAAGAAATTCTGATGGAAGGTCGCGTGCGCTCTGCCGCCTCCACCCTCCCGTGAAACCGGAAGACAACATCGCTGCTACACTGATGGAAAGTCATTGTGCGGTTTTTCTCGCCCCAGCGGGCAAGGAATCTGCCCTGAAGCGAGGTCGAAGATTATGCCGGAATCGAATGGAAACAAGAACTTTACATCCACCAGCCTGCGCCTGAAGATTGGTTTGGCAGAGATGCTCAAGGGTGGCGTCATCATGGATGTGATGAACGTCGAACAGGCCCGCATCGCCGAAGAGGCCGGCGCCACTTCGGTCATGGCTCTGGAGCGTGTGCCCGCCATGATCCGCGCCGAGGGCGGCGTCGCCCGCATGGCCAAGCCCAGCCTCATCAAGCAGATCATCCAGGCTGTCTCGATCCCCGTCATGGCTAAGGCCCGCATCGGCCACTTCGCCGAGGCGCAGATTCTCCAGGAGTTGGGCGTCGACTTCATCGACGAGAGCGAAGTCCTCACACCCGCCGACGAAGCTCATCACATCGACAAGCACGCCTTCACCACCCCGTTTGTCTGCGGGGCGCGCAATCTGGGAGAAGCCCTGCGGCGCATCGCCGAAGGCGCGGCCATGATCCGCACCAAGGGAGAAGCGGGAACCGGCGACGTGGTCCACGCCGTCCAGCACATGCGCCAGATTGTCCGCGAAATGCGTGCTCTCACGGTCCTCAGTGAGCAGGAGCTCTACGCTGCCGCGAAAGACCATCAGGCGCCCTACGAACTCATCCGCATGGTCGCACAAACCGGCAAGTTGCCCGTGCCCAACTTTTCAGCCGGCGGCATTGCCACCCCGGCCGACGCCGCTCTGATGATGCAACTCGGCGCCGAAGCCATCTTCGTCGGCTCGGGAATCTTCATGAAGGAACGCGCCACGCCGCTCGATGTCGAGAACGATCCCAAGGAGCGCGCAGAAGCCGTTTCCCGCGCCAAGGCCATCGTGATCGCCACCACCCACTTCAACGATCCCAAGATTCTTGCCGAAGCCGCGGAACAGGTCACCGGAACCATGAAGGGTCTGGCCGCCGCCGGACTGGACGAGTCGCAACTGCTCCAAACCCGCGGCTGGTAATGCCGGCCATCCGGGCAGTCTTCGCTCGGATGCGCTTCGCCGTTCCTGCCTGACCCATCCCAAAATTCAAGCCCTCCCGGCAGCACAAGTTTCAGGTGCTGCCGGGAGGGCAATTTAGTTTTTGCTCGACGTTCAAAGCCTCTTATGACCGCGTTCGTCGTTCACTTTTGTTGACGCTTTTCCGAGCTTCCAGTTGCCGGAACCGTCGACGAAGTGCTCCCGGTGTGCGTCGCATCGCCAGAGTAGGCGGCATAGACCTGCTGAGTGCCCGTTCCCGGCGGGGTGGTGTTCGTAGCTGCCTGGGATGTCTGTGTGATGGACGGAGACCATTCGAACGCGAGAGGCGTTAACCGGGGTCCCAGGACGCCCGAATTGGTCGTCTCGAGAATGTCGGGAATTCCGTCGCCGTTGAAATCTCCCAGCAGGGTAGCTGCTGGAACCGGGGTTGGGTTGCCTGGAGGGGAGAAAATGGGCCCTGCCAGGAACGTTCCGTCGCCCCTACCCAGGAGAATAGCCATTGGGGCAGTCGGAGTAAAATCGTTGGTTACCACCAGGTCCGGGATCCCGTCGCCATTGAGATCGGCCGCCGCTGCGCCGAAATCATCCTCCGCCGGCCCAATCGGCGGCACAGGCAGCGACCAGAACGCGAACGTTCCATTGCCGTTTCCCAACAGCAGTTCCAGGTCTGTTTCGCACCCGCTCAACAGGACATCCGGAGTCCCGTCGCCATTGAAGTCCGCTTCGGTCATTCCGAATTCCCCACATGGAACGGAGAAGCCGTTCAATGCAAACGTCCCGTCTCCATTGCCTAAGAAAACCATGATGTTCGCTTGGAATCCGTTGTAGTTGGCGGTTATGACATCCGGATAGCCGTCCCCGTTGAAGTCACCCACGAGGGCTGGGCCTTGGCCAGGATAGCCCTGATCGAAGGATGGTGCGGCGCTGAACCCTCCTTTGCCATCGCCGAGCACGACTGTTACAGTGCCATCGTTGTAGCTGGTGATCAACAGATCCGGAGTGCCGTCGTCGTTGAAATCGCCCGCAGCGATCGCATAGGGTTCGAGTGCAACGGGGAAAGTCGACGGCGTGAGGAAGGTTCCATCGGCGCGGCCGAGGAAAATTGCGACAGATGGTTGTTGTCCTGCATCCTGCAAAACCGCAACGTCCGGAATTCCGTCGCCATTAAAGTCCGCTACGGTGTAGTCCCTGGGAAAGCCGGCGACGGCGCCGGTAAATCCCTGACGGAAGGTACCGTTTCGGTTTCCAAGCAGAATACTCAACTCATATGAACTTACTCCCGTCGCAATTGTGACGATGTCAAGGATGCCGTCGCCGTTGAAATCGGCGACAAAGCCTCCATCGGGCCCCCCTCCCAGGTTCATCCAAATCGGCGCGGGAAGCGACAATTGCGTGCTTGAGAGGCTCAGGGGCGCGGTTGCGAACACGAAGTTGGAGTCTGTCGCGTCCACGAAGGACACGTCCCCGCTTGCAGCCAGCGGTCCGTTAGCCGTTACCGTTGCAGAGTATCCCGGCGGGGCGACCGAGACCGCGGTGCTGGTGGAGATCGTTCCGGTTACGCTCAAGCTCACTGGAGCAGATGCGCTGCCCGCATGAGTGTTTGTCCCCTGGTACACCGCCTTGAACGCAAGCGATCCCATGGGAGGCCGGAACCTCATCGTGGCAAACCCGCTCGGCGTGATCTGCGCCTGACCAATGACGGTTTCACCGGGATGCGCCGAAGTGGAGCTATAAAAAATCACCAGTCCCGTAGAGGTAGGAGCTCCGGAATTGACCACCCTGGCCGAAAGCGTGACCACCGTTCCCAGCGGTACGGCCGGCGCCCCGGAAACGCGGAGGACCGTACTCGTAGCGGGCCGCAGAGTACCGGCGGCAGTTAAGCGCACGGGCTGGGACTGGCTCGACCTGAAATCAGTATCGCCGCTGTAGAACGCAGTGAGGCTGATATTGCTGCCAATGGGTAAAGTCGAGGTGGTAAATACCGCTCTTCCATTCACAACCGGAACCGCCGCACCCAGCGCGTTCGGACCGCTTGAAAATGTCATTGTGCCCGTCGCTTTATCCTGGTCCACAACGGACGGAGTCACGGTGGCCACCAACCGCATCGTCTGGCCCAGAACGACCGGAGTCGGCGACGCGTCAAGAGTTACCACGGTCGCAACCTTGGGCCCTTGCAGCGGAACAGAGGTGGAAACGCTGCCGGCGTGATGCGAGTCCCCTTCATAATTTGCAAAGACACCATGGATCCCGGGAGGTCCGGTAAGCGTCACCCCGTTCGCTGTCGCCGTGTACTGCTCTTCGGCAAGTCCAACTGCCGTCGGACTCCCCACCAGATCGGACAAGCCGTCGTTGTTGAAGTCTCCGATGGCCGATGCTGGCGAGGAGAACCCGGCCGATGCCGTGAAGGTGCCGTCACCGTTGCCGAGGAGGATGCTTGAACTCATAACGTCCCTGACGTTGACCTCGCTGGCAATGTCCATCTTGCCGTCTCCGTTGAAGTCGCCCAGACTAGCTTGGCCAAGGTAGCCATTGGCAATTTCGGTTTGGTGAGCAAATGTCCCATCCCCATTCCCGAGCGCGAGAACAATTTCGGCGGGTTCTATCCCAAAAACAAATTCCTCATTTTCACCCACGGCCAGGTCTGGCTTGCCGTCGCCGTTAAAGTCCGCCACCGCAGTAGATATGCACGGCGTGCCGCAATAGATCGCGGTAGGGGTCGCAACGAAGGAACCACTGGGAGTTCCCATGTAGACGATCACGGCGGTCCCGCCTGTTGTGCCGGAGACGTTATCGATGTACACGAAGTCGGCCAGGCCGTCTCCATTGAGATCCGCAATCTGAATCGGGGAAACGGCCGCCGGAAACGCTGGTGAGGGGGAAAGCGAAAACCCGCCCACGCCGTTCCCCAGCCATATCTGCGTTCCGGCCCCGGAGCTCACAATCAGGTCTTCGTTGCCATCGCCATTGAGGTCCCCGACAGAGATGAAGCCCACAGCCTGCCCTATGGCTATTGACGCAGGTACCGAGAATTTTCCATTCCCAAGCCCAAGACGGATATCTATGTTGTTGCCATCGGCAAATGCGAAATCGGGTATGTCGTCGCCGTTAAAATCTCCGGTCACAATCGTACTGGGAAAAAATCCAACAGCCGTTTTGGAGCTGGGGCCGATCACAAACGTTCCATCGCCATTTCCGAACAGAACGACCCAACTGCTCGTGCTCGTGTCATACGCAAGCTCGTCAAGCTTTCCGTCGCGGTTGAAGTCGGCGACAGGGCCAGCAATGAAATTACCCGCTCCGGATAACCCAGCTAGGGGATTGAGCGTCAAGGTAGGCGCGCCCACCGGTAAATCCGCGATGGGAAGCTGATGATTGGCGTTGTCCTTAAAGGCCAACGTGCCATTCGGGAGAACTTGGCCAACTGTGGTCACGGCGCCAATCATCATGTAGGTGTCCACGGTCTGTGCGTAGCTTACCCAGGAAGTCGTGGTTGGATACTTCCCGCTGACAAGCACGCTCTCTGTCTGCGAGGAACTGGATGCGTAAGTCGTGGTGCCCCGGAATTCGGCGCGGATCTGATGCGGCCCAATCGGGAGAATCAAATTGAGCGAACCTTTCCCATTGGCCGCCAATTGCGCCTGACCGAGAATGTTTGCGTCCTCGCAGTATGCCGCCGCGGCGTTGCAAAACAAGACCAGGCCGGGCGAAACATCCTGGCCCGAAGATTGAACCGAGACCTTTAAAGTCAACAAAGTGCCCGCCGCGACCGACGTCGTCGGCGAGATTGTCAATTGAGTGGTAGTGGGCAAAGGCGTTGCAGCGACAGCCAGCGCGGCACTTGATAGTCCGACCGCGAGTGCGAGGCCAGGAAAGACGCATGGGAAAGAACGCTGTCTTTTCAAGGAGACCTCCGAAGAGTCCTTCACTATATCCCAGAATCCAAAACAATGTCCCACAAATAATGCTCGGTGCTGGCATTGAACCATCGCGCCAGCTTGGTCCTCATCTCCCGCCGGAATCGGCTTCCTCAGCTGCCGCCTCTCGCGCAGCTGGTTCTCTGACCGCCTGTTCTTGTTCCAACTGCGAGTGCAACTGCGGGCGCAACTGCGAGTGCCCCAGGTCTCGCCTTTGAGACCTGGGAGACAATAGACTTTCATGAATATTCACCCGATCATGGACCGGGCGAATATTCATGAAAGTCGTCTCGTCTTTATCGGAAGTTAACATTGCAGGCGAAAACTGAAGAAGCATTTCCGGGTCGACTGGAAAGCAGATAGAATCCCCCAAAGAGTGCCCCTGCGTACCCATCTTCATGCAGAAATTCAACGTGCAAAACCTCTCCCGTTCGGCTTCCCTCGCAGCCGCCGCGTTCATCTTCATCTCTGCGTGCCTTTCCCTGAACGCTCAATCAAAAAAAGACGTCTGTCCGCGTCCTCCCGCCGGCAGCATCGTGGAGGAGCCGGAAGATCTGCGCAGCCACAACGGCGTCCTGGAGGCTGATCTCACGGTCGTCAACGAATCCGAACCAGGCGGCTCCATCCGCTACTGCTATCTCGATACGGCGGGCCGCGAATCGCCGACTCTGCGCGTCGCTCCCGGCGATCTGGTCATTCTTCATCTCAAGAATGCGTTGCTCGATCTGAACCCCGGCACGGTGCCGCCCGCGCACGTCCATGCAGCCGTCCATCCAGAAAAATCCGGCGCCCCAAGCGACGCTCCCTGTGCCAGCGGCATCATGAGTTCCGTTTCCACCAACCTTCATTTTCATGGCTTGACGATTCCTCCCGTCTGTCATCAGGACGAGGTCCTCAAAACGTCCATTCAGCCCGGCGATGCCCCATTCGAATATCGTTTCCGCATCCCCGACGATGAGCCTCCCGGGCTCTATTGGTACCATCCGCACATCCACGGCTTCAGCAAGGTTCCGATTCTCGGAGGCGCCTCCGGTGCCCTCATCGTTGAAGGGATCGAGCGCGTAAAAAAGGTGACGGCGGGTTTGTCCGAACGTGTCTTGATCATTCGCGACCAGGACCTGATCAATCCGAACGCGCCCCCCGCGAAGTCCGAGCCGGTCGTCCCCAAGTTCCTCGTGGACCGCGACGGCGATGCGACCAACACCGGGACAGGCTTCGGCAAGCCGGCCAAAGATTTGTCCATCAACTACGTGCCGGTCCCTTATCCTGACTACTCTCCCGCGATGATTCAAATGAAGCCCAAGGAGCGCCAACTCTGGCGCGTGCTGAACGCCTCCGCCATCACTTATCTCAATCTGGCCATCCTGTTCGACCACACGCCGCAGCCCCTCGAACTGGTCGCCATGGATGGCGTCCCTATGAATCACAATGATCCAACCGGCGAAGCCGTAGATCCACAGACTCACCTTGGCCTGCCGCCGGGAGCGCGCGTGGAGTTCATCTTCACCGGCCCGTCGGAAGGCCAGGCAGCATTGCTCGTCACTCGAACCGTCGACACTGGGCCAGGCGGCGAAAACGATCCCAACCGGGCGCTTGCAACCATTGCCGCTTCAGCAGCCGCGCCTGAGACTCGCTCGAAGTTGCAGAGCGCGCCCGAGCCGCTTCCGCCTCCCGCAGAAGCGTGGCTGGGAAGCGTGTCCCCGGTGCGCATCCGCCGGCTCTATTTCTCCGAAAAACTCGCCGTTCCAAACGATCCCACCAGCGCCGTCGAATTCTACTTGACAGTCGACGGGCAGGAACCGAAGATGTTCGAAATGAATGCGGCGATTCCGAATATCGTCGCTCAGCAAGGGACCGTGGAAGATTGGATCATCGAAAACCGGTCCAGCGAGTTACACGCTTTTCACATCCACCAATTGCATTTCTTGCTGCTCGATTACATGGGTAAGCCGGTGAACGAAAACTTCCTCCGGGATACCGTCAACGTTCCCTACTACAACGGGCGATCGCTCTCGTATCCCAGCGTTCGATTACGAATGGATTTCAGAGATCCGAACATGGTCGGAACTTTCGTATATCATTGCCATCTTCTGGAGCACGAAGACAAGGGAATGATGGGATCCATCCGGGTTGACCCGAGCCCCCGTAGTGCGGAAGAAGCTGCACAAACCCCGTGAGATTCTCCACCGAAACCCGCTACCCATGCGCCTATCCAGCATCGCACTATGGCAGTTGGCTGTCGTCTGAACGGCGAAATATCACACAATTCATCGTCTGTTAACACTCTTCAAGCGTGCTTGTAATTTCCATCATCTAGGTTTCATCCAGCCGAGTTAACTCTCGGCCTTCCCCGGAGGTAATAGAAAATGAGAATCAAGCATTTCGTGCTCGCAACCGTCAAGGCTGCGAGGACAGGGCTGGTGTCCCTCGCCGTATTCCAGCTCGCGATCGGAAGCGCATTCGCTGCCGAACCTTCACAACCCGACGCTCGCGATAACGACACAAGCACGCCTATCAAGCACGTCATCGTGATCATCGGAGAGAACCGCAGCTTCGACCACGTCTTCGCCACCTTCCAACCAAAGCAGCGTGGGGTGCACATCCACAACCTCCTGTCGCAAGGAATCGTGAATCCTGACGGGACTCCTGGCCCGAACTTTTACAAAGCCGAGCAAAGGGCAGCTACCGATCAGCAGCCCGATGCTTTCTTGCTCGATCCGGCAACCACGCCCTTCCCCAAAGAAGTCCTTCCAGCGCCTCTCGTTGGTGGCCCCAAGGATTCCTATATCGCAGGCGACAACTTGAAGCTGGCCCAGCAGTCCGAAAATGGCCTTACGTTTGAGGGATACGAAGAACTGATCTCCGGTGGCACCGGCCAGGCCAGCCACACTCCCGATCAGCGCATCCGCAACGTCGATGCACTGCCCGCTGGACCATTCCAGCTAACCAACAAGCTCAAGAATGGCTTGAGCTACGACTCCTACGCTGCCAGCCCCGTTCACCGCTTCTATCAGATGTGGCAGCAACTTGATTGCAGCCTTGGCCACGCAACCTGGGACAATCCCTCCGGATGCGACGCAAAACTTTTTCCCTGGGTTGAAGTCACAGTGGGAGCAGGTACCAACGGCGTAACCCAACCCGTCAACTTCAGCACAGACTATGCGCCCTCCGCCACCACCACCGGAGAGGGTTCCACGGCGATGGGTTTCTATAACATTCAAAAGGGCGACGTTCCTTACTTCAAGTACCTCGCCGACACCTATTCAATGAGCGATAACTTCCATCAGTCCGTGAACGGTGGTACAGGCGCAAACCACATCATGCTCGGCCATGCTGATGCGATCTGGTTCAGCGACGGCAAAGGCCACGCGCAAATCCCTCCGCACAACGTCAAGGTCGCTGTCGGCAGCCCCAACGCCGGTGTCGTCGACGAAGTCGAGAATCCGAATCCGGCTAAAGGCACCAACAACTGGTATCAGGAAGACGGCTACGGCGGCGGTGGTTACGGATCCTCTGCATACGGCGGCGGTTCCTACAGCGCCTGCGCGGATACAACACAGCCCGGCGTCGCTCCCATCGTGGGCTACCTGAATAAGCTCGGTATCGATCCGCGTTGCCAGGCAGGCCACTATTATCTCCTGAACAACTACAACCCCGGCTACTTCGGCAACGGCAAAAACGCCTACACCGACAACAGCGCCAATAACACCCCATTTACTATTCCCCCCTCGTCCACTCCCAGCATTGGCGACGACTTGATCAAAGCCAAAGTCTCCTGGAAGTACTATGGCGACCAGTGGAATAACTATGTCCCGGATCCCTATCAACTCAACTACGGAGCCATCGGCGCGCTAACCGACGAGTATTGCAACATCTGCAATCCCTTCCAGTACGACACCTCGATCATGGCCAACGCCACTGTCCGCACAGCCCATATTCAGGACACGGCGAATCTCTACGCTGACATCGCGAAAAGCACTCTGCCGGCTGTGTCCATCGTCAAGCCCAGTGGCCTGGTCGACGGTCACCCGGCTTCTTCCAAACTGGATTTGTTCGAATCCTTCTGCAAGAAAATCGTCGATGCGGTTCAGGCGAATCCCAAGCTCTGGGCCTCGACAGCGATCTTCATCACCATGGATGAAGGCGGCGGCTACTACGATTCGGGCTACGTCCAGCCGGTGGACTTCTTCGGCGACGGAACCCGCATTCCTCTCCTCACGGTGTCTCCTTACGCACGGCCTGGATACATCGCCCACGACTATGCCGATCACGTTTCGATCGACAAGTTCATCGAAGCCAACTGGGGCCTGCCGGCCATTACCAACCGCAGTCGCGACAACTTCCCCAACCCCATCGCCACGCCCGACAATCCCTATGTGCCGGTCAACTCCCCGGCCCTCGACGATCTCATGAGCCTGTTCGATTTTTCAAGTGCTCATTAATGTCCGGCCTCTGAAGTTCGTACCGTAATTACGCTGTCGACTTCGATTGGCGCGTCCTTTGCGCCAATCGAAGTCAACAGGATCTGCCCTGAAGATTCCTGGCGACACCACACTCCTATCCCACAACAAGTGTCATCCTGACCAACGGGAAGGATCCGCGGTTGCTTTTTTCATGACCTCGGGTGGAACACCCTTCCATGAAGGACTGCGGTTCGGGATCTCAGCGTATGCAATGAACTTCAGAGACACAATACTGATGGCCGATCATCACGGTAAAAGAAATCGCCGGAGTTGGTTCCAACTCCGGCGGCTCTCCGTTTCTCGATTCACGTCGGGATCTTGCTGTGGACTCACCCCTCCGCTGAAATGGGGAGAGATTGCCTGACTTCCCCAAAGCCGCTCCACGGATCCTTCTCGAGACGCTTCTTCCACACGGCAAAATCAGACACGAGAAAGCGCGGCCGCTCTGTCATCTTCAATTCCTCCCACTGCAAAGGAAGAGCCGCCGGAACTCCCGAACGTGCGCGGGGAGAATACGGCGCAATCGAAGTGGCGCCCCGTTCATTGCGAAGATAGTCGAGATAAATCTTTCCCTTCCGCGCGGCCTTCGTCATCTTCGTCAGATACAAGCCCGGATTGTCCTTTTCCATGGCCAGCACCAGACGGTGCGCGAACTCCTTCACCGCCGGCCAGGAATTCTGTGCGCGAATCGGAGCGACCACATGCAGGCCGTTGCCCCCGGTGGTTTTCAGAAAACTCTCAAGCCCGCTGTTCTTCAGACGCTCCCGCACTTCGGCGGCAGCCGCAGCCAGCGTCTTCCAATCAATCGCTGAATCAGGATCGAGGTCGAACACGATCTGGTCCGGCTTCTCGATTGCCGTGTTGCGCGACCCCCACGGATGCAGCTCAAGCACTCCCAGTTGAGCCAATTCAACGAGCGCCTTCGATGTCGAGAGCGTGATATAAGGCTCCGGCACTCCTGTCTTCTTGTCCGTAATCTCAACACTGCCGATGTCGGCAGGCAGCATGGCATTCTTGTGCTTCTGATAAAAGCATGCCTTGCCCGTTCCGTCCATGCACCGCACCAGCGTCAGCGGGCGCCCTTCGATATAAGGCAACAGGTAACTTGCCACTTCCAGGTAGTAGTGCGCCAAGTCGTCTTTTGTCAGCCCCGATTCCGCATCCAGAATCTTGTCCGGATGGGTGAGGCGTATAGGCAAAGTCTCCTCCGAGCGAGCCACCGTCGCGGAAATGCGCCGCGCGGCAATCGTTTTCGGCTTAACCTTCTCGGATGCCTCAGCCCGCACGCTGCTTTCCGCTTCCGCAGCGCGACCTTCCGCTCTTTCGCGCTGAACTTGCTTTGCTGGCTTGTCTTCGCGAAGGCCTTTGAAGGCTGCCTGTCGCACAAGATTGTCCGCGGTCCAAGTGGCAAAGGATATTTGCGCCACCAGTTCCGGCCTTACCCAACGTGCACCTCGCCCGACGCTTGCGGGAATCTCGTCGAAGGGCGACTCTTTGCGAACCAGTTTCTCAAGCCGATCGCGCATCATGCGGTGCGTCTTCTGCGTAAAGCCGGTGCCGCTGCGCCCGGCGTAAACAAGCTTGCCGTCGCGGTAATAGCCCAACAGCAAGGCGCCTACTCCGTGCGTCCCATTTGACGGAAGCGTAAATCCGCCAATCACCAGTTCCTGTTCGTGGTAGCACTTCACCTTGAGCCAGCCATTTCCACGCCCCGAGGAATAGCGCGATGTCGCAAGCTTTGAAACGATCCCTTCCGCTCCCAACTGGCACGTGTGCTTGAACACTGTGCCACCGTCTTCGTCAAGATGCTCGCTCAGACGAACGACTCCATTGGTTGAAGCGCTGGCAAGCAACTTGGCAAGCATCGACTTCCTTTCCACCAACGGGAGTCTGCGCAAATTGCGTCCGTCGAGATGCAGCAAATCAAAGACGAAGTAATTGAGTACGCTGGTTGCACCGTCCTGAAAAGCAGCCTGCAGTTCCGCAAAGCTTGTGGTCCCATCGTTCGCCAACACCACAACCTCGCCGTCGAGCAGAGCGCTCTTTGCAGGCAAAGCGGCGACAGCCTCGGCAATCGGCTTCATCCGATGCGTCCAGTCGAGCCCGGTACGGGTCAGCAGTTGCACCGTCGCCTCTCCTCGTTCATGCTGCACGCGCGCTTCGATCCGATAACCATCCAGCTTCAACTCGTGAATCCAGTTCCCCCCCGTCGGCGGCGTCTTCGCCAGAGACGCAAGCTGTGGCGCAATGAAGGATGGCAGCCTCTCTTTGGGCGCTTTTGCAACTCCGTTCATCACTTCGGAGACCGTCTCTTTGGATCGCGTCTTCATGGGCTGCGGATCCTTCGGCCGATTCCGCTCGGCGCTTTCAGCGTCCGCCGAATTCCAAACACGATCCTTTGCCTTGGCGATCGCTTCCAGGTCCCGCCCAGAGGCCACGCTGTTGGGCGCTTGCTCTGTGATCGGCTCATCCTTCGCGCCGCGCTCATGCGCGTCATGCTCTTTGATCAGCAGCCAGTTCCGTTTGCCTTCCCTGGCGGCCCGTCGGGCCATACGAATCAGCACCCAGTTGCCCTTCATTTTTTCGCCGCGCAACATGAATTTGAGATTGCCATTCTCGAGGCCCTCGGCAGCATCCCCTTGCGGCTCCCACGTGCCGCGATCCCAAAGCATCACTGTGCCCCCACCGTATTGCCCTTTCGGGATAACTCCCTCGAATCCTCCGTACTCAAGCGGATGGTCTTCGACCTGCACGGCCAGCCGCTTGTCTCCGGGGAAGTAGCTCGGCCCCTTGGTCACGGCCCAACTCTTCAGTACCCCATCCCATCCCAGCCGAAAGTCATAGTGAAGCCGAGTCGCCGCATGTTTTTGAATGACGAACGGCAGCCCGGTAGCCTCGTTTGCGTCCCGTTTTTCCGACACATCACCGCTAGGCTCCGATGTCATTCCGAAGTCCCGCATGGAGCGATAGCGCGCCAGCTTCTCGTTCGCTGCGCTGGAGGTTTTCTTCGAGCTGGGTCTCATCATAACCATTAAGATTGGCTCAGGCAGATTTCCGCCGTTTGTCCGCAGCTTTTGCCTTCGCATGGATCAGCCGCGGTCCCGGCGCATCTTTCGCCGCACTCACTCCGGCTCGCGCCACCGGTTTCTTCTTCTCAGGCGGCTCCTTTACGCTGCGCCGAAGAGCATCCATCAGGTCGATCACTTTTCCGCGCGGGGCCGCTTCCTGTTTCGGCAGCGGAATGTGCTTTAGCTTCGCCTCCACCAGCTCACGCAATGCGACCTCATAGTCGTCCGTGAATTTTTCAGGGTCGAAGGCCCGCGTCTTCCGTTGGATGAGTTCCTTCGCCAGGGCGAGCTGCTCCTCGTCCACCTTGCCTGTCTTCACTTCGGAAAAATATTCACCGGCATCGCGCAGCTCCTCCGCATAGCGCAGAAAATATCCCATCAACCCGGCCAACTTTGCATCCGCCGGTGCCGCAATGGCAATCACATGCTCGCGACCACCCACTGCGATTTTTCCCAGTCCTGCCTTGCCCGTTTGCTGCAGCGCCTTATGCACCACGGCGTAGGCATCCGCCTGCGCATCGTTTTCCGGCAAAACAAAATAAGGCTTCTCAAACAGCGCCGCGTCCAGTTCCTCCAGATCGACGAACTGTTGAATCTCGATTGCGCTTCGCGATGCAACGCGCAGTTCCGCAATCTCCGACGGCTCGATCTGAATAAATTCCCCTTTGCTATATTCGTATCCCTTAACGATGTCTTCATTTTCGACCGGCTCCTCGTCGCTCGACACCTTCTGGTGCCGGATGCGCTCACCGGTCTTGCGGCTGATTTCGTGAAAGCGAATCTCGCTTTTTGCCTCCACTGCGGGAAAGAGTTTCACGCCGAAGGAAACCAGCGAAATCTGAATGTGGCCTGACCAGAAAGGACGCGCCATCGACAACACTCCTTCGTCAATTCAGATGCTTCCAGCAATGAGGAGTTGCCCCTGTTGCGGAATGGAGTCAACCCGTATCCTTTCCGGTTTGTGCGGTTTCTCTCCGGTAAACCTCATCAAGAAGCCCCGCATCCTACATGCTTGCCATGATACGAAAACTCACATCCGGCCAATTCCGTCTCTACTCCCGCAAGAAGGATCCTTCCACCGGCAGGCGCCGCAACCTGGGCACCTTCGACTCCATGGAGAAGGCAAAGCAGCATGAGCGCGAAGTCCAATACTTCAAGCGACATTGACGGTGGAACCTCCGAATTCCACCACGCGTCTGAAGCCAAGGATCGAGCGCCGCAGGTTCGCGCCCGACATGCTTTTTGTGCCTAATTGAACAGACTTTCTCCGCCGGATATCCGATCCTGTCGAATAGTCCGTACCTTGGCCAATCGATAAGCGAGCGCAGTCCCAGTCGCGAGTCCGAGGTATTCGTACGTATATCGCTCGCGGGGTCAGCCAGCAAAATTCATTCCCAGGAACCGGGCTCCCGCGAGATATCGAAATGGGCCACGCCATTGCAGGAAAATCCATCCACGAAGATCGCCGCCGACGCCGCCCGAGCCAAGGACGAACTTGTCGAGGGAAGGCGGGAATCAAAACAGCTGATCGCTGCCGACGCCCTTCGAGCCCTAAAAGAGCTCGTCGAAGAAAGGCGTGAATCCAAACAACTGCTGGCAGCGGACGCTCTCCGAACGCTCGAAGAACTCGTCGAAGGCAGACGCGAATCCAAACACCTGATTGCCAGCGACGCCCTGCTGGCGCCAGAAGAACTCGTCGAGGAAAGGAGCCAATCCAAACAGATTCTTGCTTCCGACGCGCTTCTCGCCTTGAGAGAGCTGCTGGAAGAGCGGCGTGAGTCCAAACAACTCATAGCGACCGACGCGCTTGCTGCGTTGAAGAGTCTCTTTGACGAGAGACGCGACTCCAAGGAATTGATCGCTTCGGAAAAGCTCGTTGGAGATAAGCGCGAGGCCCGGCAACACCTGACCGCTGCCAACAACAGCCTGGAGAGCCTCCGTACCCTGGTCGACTCGGTCGTCGACTATGCCGTCTTCATGATCGACCCCAACGGGTTTGTGACGACGTGGAACCTCAGCGCCCAGCAACTCAAGGGCTACACGCGCAGCGAGATCCTCGGCAAACATTTCTCTGTTTTTCTCACCAGCGAGGACGTGGCCGCTGGCGTGCCCGCGCGTGAAATCGCCACAGCGACCGCCGAGGGCCAGTGCCACGAGGAAGGATGGAGAGTCCGCAAGGATGGCTCCAAATTCTGGGCCAGCGTCGTCATCACTGCTGTGTACGGCATGGATGGGAGCCTTCTCGGATTCGGAAAGGTGATTCGGGACCTCACGCAAAGGCGCAATGCCGAACAAAGCCTCGCTTCCGCCGACGCCAACCTCAATAGCTTCCGGATCCTGATCGACGCAGTCGTGGACTACGCCGTCTTCATGCTCGACCCGAATGGATTCATCACTACATGGAATGCGGGAGCCGAGCGCATCAAGGGCTATACACCCGCGGAAATCATAGGGAAGCACTTCTCGGTCTTTTACACACCCGAGGCCATCGCCGACGATTTGCCCGGACGTGAACTCCGCGTCGCGGCTGTGGATGGACGCTACGAAGACGAGGGGTGGCGACTTCGCAAAGACGGGTCCAGGCTTTGGGCAAATGTCATCATTACGGCCCTCCGCAAGCCCGATGGCACGCTAATCGGATTTGGCAAGGTCACGCGCGACCTCACGGAACGGCGGATGGCCGATGAGGCTCTGCGCGAGTCCAATCGCATCATGACCGAGGTGTCGGCCGGCCTCACGCGCTCCAACTCTATCCTGCGGAACATTCTCGACGCATCCATCTTCAGCGCCATCATCGCCGCCGACCTCGAAGGAGTCATCACCACTTTCAATCGCGGCGCGGAGCTCATGCTCGGCTATTCGGCCGCTGAAGTTGTGGGCAAAATGAATGCCAGCGCTTTGTATATTCCCGAGGAAATCGAGCGCCGCCGGCTCACCATCAGCAAGCTGATCGGGCGGCCTCTTCAAAGCCGCGTCGAGATGTTCCTCATCTGCCAGAAAGAGAACGGCCCGACTGAGTGGACATTCGTCCACAAAGATGGGCATCCGATCACGGTCACCCTGTCGGTCAGCCTTGTCATGGGAGAGAATGGAGAACCAGTTGGGGCGATGGGCGTCGCCAGCGACGTCACCCAGAAGCGAAACGCCGCACAGGAGCTTGCCTCCGCCTATGCGCGACTCAATTCGGTTCTGGATTACATGTCCGACAGCGTGATGACCGTTGGCGCAGACTGGACCCTGCTTTACGGCAATCGCCGCGCCATGGAAATGATTCCGGATCTCGTCATCGGCAAGAGCTACTGGCAATGTTTTCCCAACGTAACCGGGACGCCCCTCGAGCAAACTCTCCGCACGGTCATGGATACCCGCATCGAAGCAAGCTATGAAGTCTTCTATACCCCATACGAAAAATGGTACAGAGGCCGCATCTTTCCCAACGAGTCCGGGATCTCCATTTTCTTTGCCGACGTGACCGAAGAAAAGAAGCTGCAGGAGCAGCTAGCTCTTGAACAATTGCTCCGTGAGAAGCGGATTGAAGCCCTCAGCCACATGGCCGGCGGCCTCGCGCACGAAATATCCAATCCCCTGGCAATCATTCATGCCCGCGCCAGCAACTTGCAAAGCCTCATTGCCGGCGGCCTCCCCATCCCTCCTGCGGAGTTGGAAAAATCCTGCGACAGCATCGTGAAAACATCCGACCGGGCCATTCGCATCCTCAAAGGCTTGAAGGGATTTGGACGAGAGGCTGGAAACGACCCCTTGGAATGGGCTTCGCCCTACGACATTGTTGAACAGTGCAAGGAGCTTCAGGAAGCACGCTTCGAACGCCATGATGTGAAGCTCGACCTGGTCCTGCCGCCCGACCTTCCGCTCATCCTTTGCCGCGAAACCCAGATCGGGCAGATTGTCACAAATCTGGTCAACAATGCCTTCGATGCGATTGACCAATCGCACTCCACCGAGCGATGGGTCACTGTGGCTCTCGAACATCTCAGCGACACAATTTCCATTCGCGTCACCGATAGCGGACCGGGCATTGATGAAAAGTTTCGCCCGCACCTGATGGACCCTTTCTTCACCACCAAAACTCTCGGACTCGGCATGGGCGTCGGTCTCAGCCTCTCGCGGGCCATTGCCCACAGTCACGGCGGCTCCCTGGAACTGCTGGCCGGCACCCCAAACACATGCTTCGAATTGATTCTGCCCGTCGACTTCGACTCCAAGCGCGGGTCCGGACTCGACACAGCCCCTGAAGCAACAGCTCCGTAAGCTGAGCATCGCAGGATGAGGCCTGATATCAAACTCCAGGACGCACGAATTCTGATTGTCGACGACGAGCCGGATCTTCGGGATATCTTTGCCGAGTGGCTAAAGGCTTCGGGCTGCGTCTCCCTCCGGACCGCATCCGACGGAGTTGCCGCGGTCGCAGCCATTCAGGCCGAGCCCATCGACGTCCTCATCACCGATGTCCGCATGCCGATCATGGATGGCGTCACCTTGGTGCGTCGCCTTTACGATTTGGCGATCGAGGTTCCCAGCATTGTGTTCGTCAGCGGCTTCGGCGATGTCGACATACGCCACATGTACGACCTCGGCGTCGAGGCCTTTCTCGCCAAGCCCCTCAAACGCGAAGAGCTGATTGGATGCGTCGAACGGGCGATCGCCGACCGGGCGGATCTGTGGCTGAATCCGATGACTCCACCGCCGCGCCAGTCCATGCAGGTCGAGGCAACCGGGGTCGTTGGTTCCGGGGGCGGCTCGACTGCCGACTCAAAATGCCTTAGTTTCGGACGAGGAGGCTTCGGGACCCAAGCCTCCGCGCCGCTTGGACTCGGTCCGGTCGCCTTCTCCTGCCGGCTTCCCTCAGATCCTCTGCATGGCAACGCGAACCGCGTCCTCGCCGGCCATGGACTGGTCCGCTGGTTCTCCAGGACCGATCTGACAGTGGGGATCGAGTTCGCTTATCTCGATCCCTCCTGCCGCGCCTGGGTCCTCGACGAGATCGCCGCCTCTGCTCCTCGCAGCTTCATTCCCTGCCCTTGGGAGATCCCCGCGGATTCGGCCCACTGAACAGCGTCATTGGTGCGAAAGGGGCTTTCCTCGTCCCCCATCACACCTCACGACTCGGGAAGGACTTTCTTATTGATTCGGCCCTCAAATGGAAGCCCCGTGCCCCATCCATTTCGCGGCCTTTTGCGGAATGGGTGGGAAAGAGCAGCACCCCTTGAGGGAAGGAAGCTCAACGCCCGCTTGTCTTGCCCCAATCGATGCGAAGCCCGGTCCGCAGGGTGATCGGCAGGCTTGGGTAGCCGATGGGAGCAATGTGCCGGTTGTTCGCCAGGTTCTCTGACTGGGCATAGATGCGCAGCCAGTCCAACAGTTTGAAGCTTCCCCCCAGGTCGAATTTCGCGTAGCCGAAATCCAGATTGCGGTTGGGAAGCAGCAGCGTATTGCCACCTGTCAAATCGTAGCCTTCCAGAAAATCGGAATCATCGGAACGGCTGGCGAAGGACGAAGTAAATATTCCGGTGAGCCTCTTTCCCGCATAGCTGGCGGTAAAGAAGCCTGTGTGCGGCGCGCGCCGGAAGGGACGAGCGCCTTTGAGCGGCGAAATGCCTCCGATGGGAATGCCGTCATAGGTGGGCTCGGTGCCGTTTGTCAGAGCTTCATTGTCACTGCTGAACGAGCGCTGAACGACGCTGTCAAGATAAGTGTAACCACCGCGGAAGAAGATGTTCTTGCCGATCCCACTCTCGACGGTGGTCTCGATTCCTTGCGCCCGGAAGGCCTCGGTGTTCACGGCCAATCCGTAGTCCTGGGTGTAATAGTAGCTAAGCGCCGCCTCCAACTCCGTTTTCTCTGCCGCCGTCAGACCCGGGATCAGGTCGGGCAGCAGCCTTCCTCCCACATATTCAATCTCCTTGCCGAACTGGTTGTGAAAATAACTGGCGCGGAATAGGATCCGATCGCTGAAGAAGCCCTGTTCCAGGCCACCTTCGTAGGTGCGTGTGGCCGGGGCTGCCAACTTGCCGATGCTCAATTGCTGGGCTACAGCGGGCTGCAGAAACTGATAGAGCGAGCCGAACTGATCGGTCAGCGAAGGTTCACGCACCGCATCGCCATAGTTGAATAGAATGCGCGTGCCGCTCAAGACTCCTCTGCGCGGGCGGACAGCAAAGAAGGAAAGCCCCGCGCGCGGCGAAGTCTGCACGCCAAACTGCGAGTAATGCTCCAAACTTCCGCCCAGCGTGTAATAGAAGCGGTTCTTGATATCTCCATGCACAGCGGCCAGGTAGTCGTAATTCGTGCGCCCAGCCGTCTCGTCGGTGTAGAAGTCGGGGATCGTTTCACGCCCCCGCTCATCCTCGTAATGAAAGCCGATCAGAGCGGTCAGATGCGGCGTGACCTGGTAGTCGCCTTGATAGACGAGCTGATCGCGATTGGAGACATACTGTGCCGTGTAGGGATAAGTCTCCGGATAATCCAGCTGTGCACGGCCCGTGACCGAGTAGCCGTTGGCGCCGGTGATGGTGACAGTGTTGCCGTAGTAAGCGGAATACCCGTCGGTGGGGTCGTATTCAATCAGCTCGCCCGTAGGATTCCAGATGTAGGATTGCTCGCGCTTGCGGGTCAGCCCATAGCGCAGAGTGTTGTGAAACGCCGCCGTGGTTTGGTTGTCAATCGAAGTGCTGACAAACAGGTCCTGGTCCTTCTCCGTCGCGTTGTCTGCAATATGGTAGAAGTCCCATGCATTGGGGACACCCGTGGCAGAGACGCCGTAATGCAACGTGCCCCGAATCTGCGTGGACGCGTTGGGCTGCCAGCCAGCATTGGCCGCCGTCGTGGCCGCATGGTACTCGTCCATGGGGATATCGTTGCCGGTCTGCAGCCAACTGAATGCACCCAGGTAGTCGAACTTGTTGTGGGCCCCGGCCAGTTCCAACTCTTCCCGGGAAGTGTTGAAACTGCCCACCTCGCCCGCAAAAAGAATCGACGGAAAACTGGTCGTACCGTGCGGCGTCGTCATGCTGACTACGCCACTGGCCGCATCAGCGCCATAGAGGCTGGAGTTCGTGCCGCGATAGATCTCGGCACGCTCCACGGCCGTAGTGGACAGCGACCCGAAATCGAATCGGTTGCCCAGGTCGCCTGCATCGACCCCATCGAGGAGAATCTTGTTCGCGTTCGAGTCGCCGCCACGGACGAAAAGCGAAGTCTGCGCGCCCATTTGTCCGGTCTGCACCACGAACGTGCCCGGCATCAGGCGCAGCGCGCTCACCAGGTCAGTGCGCAACGCCAGGTCAAGCGGGCTCAGCACGCTAATCGAGGAACTGGTCTGCGGTTGTGGCGTAGGCGTTCCGGTAGCCGTCACAACGATCGACTCGCGGACCCATTCCGGCTCCATCACCACTGTCCGCTCAACGGAGTCCATCCGGCCGGCGTAGAAGCCCGGCGTCTCCAGTTGGCGAAAGCTGCTGGCCGAAACAACCAGGAAAAAGCGCCCTTCGACACCGGTCATAATTTGAAAACTGCCATCGGCGTGGGAAACAGCCGACGCCACAACTTTCCCGTCGGAGACGAGAACAACATTGGCGCCGGCGACCTTGGCGCCGGAAGCATCCGTGACCACGCCGCGAATGGACGCAGCCGCGCAGAAAGAAGCGCCGGCCAAAAGCAGGAAAAGAGCGAGTATACGGGGTAGGGCGTGACTCAGACGAGCACGCGAACGGGCGAAAATAGGCACGATGGCTCCTTCGTTCCCCTCGGAACGCAAGCGGGTAGGGCGCGAGGACCGGTCTCCTGACTTGCGCCATTTCCAGCCACCTTCCCACCTGCGCACCCTTACAGGCTCGCTGGCAGTGGTTCAAAAGGGCCCCCGCAACAAGCGGTAAAGTCCTGGCTGGTTCCCTGTCCTGGCCGATACGACGAGCCAATCCGCAGGGGCGCTCACAGTTGCGGGGCAGTGGCGGAATTTCACCGCCTTCCCGAACATCCTGACGATTGCCGTGGTAATGTACGCTGCCCCGCGAAGGAGCAGCCGGGAAGGCATGGAACGAATTTCCATGTCATGAACTTTTATAGCCGGGCCGGCCTCAGAAGTCAAAGAACGCACATGGCTCGGCCGGATGCAACTGAAGCCGCACAGCGCCCCTTTCAAGCGCTCTGTCGGGACAGCTCGTAGGTTCCATTCCCCTTCGAATCCAGGCTGAAGCCAACCACGGCCAGCCCCTGCGCAAACGCATCCAGAAACGCGCGACGATTTTCCAACTGCACAGCCAGAGCACGCTCCCGGCCCGCCTCCGAAGCCTTCCACTCATAAATGGACGCCGGCACTTCGATCCGCATCAGAATCGTTTCTTCCGGGACCGGCGCAGCCAGCCTGCCGTCAAGAGCCGCTTCCACTCTGGCAGAATCTAGCTCCCACTCGGCCACCAGCCGGTCCGTCGGAAGCCCTCCCTGCAGCGGCGATGAGGAAACGCCATAGAAATCCACTTCATATCGGCGAACGACTGCACCCAGTTTGCGGATGTTGAGATAGGCGTTCTTGATCTCAAGCGGATCGAAGGTCCACTCCATGTGCCGTATGCCGCGCCCCAGAGCCTCCGCCCGCTGTGCCAGCTTCAATCGCCCACCCAGCCCGCGGTTCCTGTACCCCTCCCGCACGGCCAGCATGTGCGAGTGAAGATAGCCCCTCGGTGAGCCGTCCGCACACCCAGGTAACGGGGCCTTATCCAGCGAACCGTCGCCTGCAACCCCGCCCGTCTTTACCCCCGGCCACGCCATCACAAAGCCCACCAGCGATTCCGGCCCGCCTTCAGGCTTTGCTCCGTTCCTTTCGGTTTCGAAGGCCCCGATCACCTGCCCGCCGATCTTCTGCGCCAGCAGAAACGACTTGCGCGGAAGCACGTCCGTCCGGTCGTAGCCCCAGGTCTCGATCTGCAGTTGGACGCAGGCCTCCAGTTCATCCAGACCGCAGCAGGCGCGAATCGCAATCATGGCCGCCCGCCCGCCTCCGAAGCCGCCAGCTTCCGCTTCGCTCCCGCCCACAAGTCTTCAAGTTCCAGGGCAGAAAGCTCCTCCAAAGGCCGCTCGGACGCCAGTTCCATCTCGCGAAACCGTTGCCGGAAGCGCCGATTGCAGCCCCGAAGCGCCATTTCCGCGTCCACGCCCAAATGACGTCCGAGGTTCACCACGGTAAACAGCAGATCGCCCAGTTCCGCCTCAACTGCCGGCTTGCGCGCAGGATCGTCGGAAGCGGCCTCTGCTTCCAATTCCGCCGTCTCCTCCACCAACTTGGGCAGCAAATCCCGCCATGTCGCCCAGTCGAAGCCCGCCTTCTGCGCTTTTCCGCCCAGCTTGGCCGCCTCCGCCAGCGCCGGCATCGCCCGTTGCACTCCGTCCAGCCGCGAAGCGGGTCCGTCTGCGGCAGCAGCCCCCACCCGCTTCTCGGCGAGTTTGATTTCGTCCCAATTGCGCAACACGGCCGCCGACGAATCTCCAACAGCCGCGTCCACATCCGCCCGGTTCCCCGCCGCCTTGGAAGCCTCATCGCCAAACACGTGCGGATGACGGCGCACCAGCTTGTTGTTCAGATGATTCAGAACGTCGGCAACGGTGAAGTGGCCTTCGTTGGCCGCCATCTCCGCATAAAATAGCACTTGTAGCAGCAGGTCGCCCAACTCCTCGGCCAGGTGCGGAAAGTCCCGACGCTCGATGGCGTCAAAGACCTCGTACGCCTCTTCGAGCGTGTATTTGCGGATGGAATCGAAGGATTGCTCGCGGTCCCACGGGCAGCCACCGGGCGCGCGCAGCCGCGCCATGATCCTGACCGATTCTTCAAACAGCTTGCCCGCCCCCGCCGGCTCGGACGCAAGCTGCGGCGCGGATTTCTCAACAGAAGAGCTTTCAGGCGGAATATCCATGCCCCCAGTTTAACCCGCATGGACCCCAATCAGGCCCGCCAAGAAGATCGCCAACCCGCCAACCTGCTATCCCGCGCAGCGGGAGCTAACTCGCGGCCTCTCTCGCGGGAGCTGACACGCGGCCTCTGTGAGACGCTTCTATCCACCCCTCGCACCGCGGTCCGGAGAGTGCGGGTGCCCCAGGTCCCCCGCTTTTGGGGACCTGGGAGTGAACACATCGCCCGGCGATACTGGCAATCCCTGGGCCATCCGGTGCCCCAACCAGTTCGCATTCTTTGCCAAGTGGTCGGGAGTCCATGCACTCCAACGGACACCAGTTCAGCCCCTGGCCGTATACTCATCTATCGAATGATGCGCATCCTGGGAACGATCTTTGCCGGCCTGTTGGGCCTGGCCTTCGGCAGCTTTCTGAACGTGTGCCTGAGCCGCTGGCCCGAGGGCGAGAGCATTGTTCAGCCCCGTTCCCACTGCCGCCAGTGCAGCCGCACTCTCACCTGGTGGGAGAACATCCCCCTCTTCAGTTGGCTCGCACTCCGCGGCCGCTGCCGCACCTGCCGCACCTGGATCGGTTGGCGCTATCCGCTGGTGGAACTGGCGATCGGAGTGCTTTGGGCTTCATCCGTATGGCGTGCGTTCAGCCCGTCTCTCTTGCCCGATTCGCTTCCGGTTTGGCTTTATGTTGCCCTCGCGAGCGCAGTCGCGAATAGCATCCTCTACTGGATTTTGGTAGCTCTGGCCATTCTCGACGCCGAGAATCTTTGGCTCCCAGACCTAGTCACTATTCCGGGCATAGCATTGGGTTTCTTCTTTGCTCTGCTGAGAGGGACCCTTAGTGCAGCGATGCCCCTTATCAACAAAATGGGGTCTATGAAGTATGCAGCCAAACTCGCTGCAATCACTTCCATTGAGGCCATTCTCGCCGCCGCCGCCCTCATTCTGCTCATCCGCTGGCTCTACTGGCTCATCCGCCGCCGCGAAGGCATCGGCCTGGGCGACGCCAAGCTCATGGCCCTGCTCGCCGCCTGGCTCGGCCTCCCCGGCGCACTGCTCGCTTTCGGCCTGGGCGTTGTCCTCGGAGCCGTCGTCGCCCTCGCACTTCTAGCGGTCCCGTCAGCGCAGCGAACCACTGGCACCTGGGCTCTCCAGAAACTCCCTCTGGGCACTTTCCTTTGTATCGGCGGCATCGTCAGCTCCCTGTGGGGCGCGCCAATCATCGCCGCCTATCTCCGCTGGTCCGGCTTCTAATACGAGAATCGCAGATCGTCGTTCCGGAGGGAGCCTGGGGCGTCAGCCCCAGGAAGATCGCGTGAATTTCGCGGGGCCTTCACAGGCCGCGGAAAAACTCGAATTGCGCCTCAAAAAGTGTCAGGGCACGACTTCAGTCGTGCCGTAAGTGCCGTAGAATGAGCGCGGCCTTCATGCCCTCCGGCGCACCTTTGTGGCTTTTTGCCGTTCGTTCAGGGTTTTTCCGCAGCCTGTTCAGGCCCGTATTTATACCCGTCCGAGCCAAGCACAACTGTAGCGATAAGCCGCCGCCCCTTACCCCAC
>Ga0224528_1000385_pt1 | contig 34880 bp, 28 predicted proteins | sample CBST25metaG_2_FD_179888 | JGI IMG/M metagenome (GOLD analysis project Ga0224528, IMG submission 179888) | Peat soil microbial communities from Stordalen Mire, Sweden - C.B.S.T25 | ecosystem: Environmental > Terrestrial > Soil > Wetlands > Peat | place: Sweden: Norrbotten County, Stordalen Mire...
GTTATGCGCAGTCCACAAGTAAGCCAGCGACCGTATCCCATTGATGTATCATCCTGTAACGCCAGAATGCCGCGCCCACTCCGCATAAAAATGAACTCCGCTGAATATCGGGTTTCGCAGTTTGCGGGTTGCAGACGTGCAGCCTGGATACCGTGTAGGACTCTTCGGCTTCGGAAGTTCTGCGATGCTATCGATTCCAGTTCTGCATTCCTGGGGATGCGACGTGTATGTCGTTACCCGGGGCGAAGCGCACCGTGCAGCGGCTGTCAGACTCGGCGCGACTTGGGTAGGTAACGAAGATGCCAGACCGCCGGTGGCGCTGGATTGTGCAATCACCTTCGCGCCAAGCGGCAAGGTGGTCGTTGATGCGCTGTCGAGCCTTCGCAAGGGTGGGGTGGTGGTGATTGATGCCATCCATCTTAACCAAATGCCGGCCTTCGACTATGACAAGTTGCTGTGGGGAGAACGACAGATACGCAGCGTGGCAAACATGACGCGGGACGACGCACGCGATTTCCTCGCGCTTGCGAACAAGCTCAACATTCAACTGCGCGCTTCTGTCTCTCCACTGGATCAGTCCAACCAGGCACTGGAGGCTGTGAAAAATGAAACGGAGAATGGATCGGCCGTCATTGTGCCCTGAATTCGATGAGAGACACGAGATGTTGGAAGCGCAGGTCAAATCTTAGTCGCACCCAAGTTGCCAGCGCGTATATCGTCGAAGAACCGTGTGCGTCGCTGCAATACACTCTCGGCGGCGTATAAGTACATTGCGGCCGACCAGGTTTGCCAATCTCTGCCGCTTGGCTTTCCGGTCTGGGCATGAATCCACTCGTTGAAGCCCCACTCTGCTGCGTCTTCATGCCACGGTTTGACGAGTTCTGTCAGGGCCAAGAGCTTTCGCTCTGCCAGATCCATCTGTCCTGCTGCCACGCACGCCGAGACGTAGAAGCCACAAATGAACGGCCACACTCCCCCGTTGTGATAATCTCCCGGCCGGTTATAGCGCTCGTATCTTGGCAGCCAATCCGCATGATGAGGAAGAATGTATGGAAACAGACACGGCGGCAAATCCACGATAAGCTCTCCGCGGCCCCGCATGGCCTCGCACTCGGCTTCAATCCACGTCAATATTTTCGTGGCCCACTGAGGTGAAGCAATCCCGGTCAGAATCGCCAGGCTGTTGCCAAGCAGATCGAAGCGGTCACTGCTCATGATCTTGTACGAATAGAGTCCGAAGTAGGGCGCGGTTGGCTCTACAAGAGCATCCTGCTCATAGCTCTTCTTTTGCTCGGCTCCCACCTCGAGACGGCTCATCAATCCGCGCAGTTGCTCAGCAGACTCGTGTTCACCAAAAAGACGCAGATACGCGTAGACGATCATATTGACATACAGCCCGTAGCCCATCACATATTGTTCGTCACGCCAATCACTGGTGGGCAACTGTGCCACCATCACCCTGTCATCCGGACTCTGATACTGCATCCACTTCTGGGCCTTCTCACCTGCTTCAAGGAGGAACTCCGGCTGGTTCCTCGACACTCTGTAAAGTGCCAGTCCGAATAGAAAGAGCGGTGTCGAATCGCTGGAGCCACGGTTATCTGGATCGTGTGCGAGGGATGGAATATGGCCGTGCTGCGTCTGATTGTTAGCAAGCGCGACGAGTGTGCGCTCCAAAGCATCCGCAAGGCGCTCATTGCCAGTCACCAGAAAGCCGAGAGCTGAAATCATCAGGTCGCGTGTGTACGGCTCCGGGTATCCCCAACCGGCGGTTCGAGGCAATCCTTGAAAGGGTCCTTGCGCGTTATGCAGCAGGATTTGTAGAGCGGCCTCTTTAGCCAGTTCGATGGAGGCTAGCGAATTCTGGTCGAATGACATAGGTTCCTCGGTGGTGTGTTGGATTGCATTGGAAGGGCGAACGTCTGCGCCTCGTCGCTTTCTACTGGATACCCAATCGGTCCGATACGATCTCCACAAATTGCCTTGCGACCCGACGATAGTCGAATAACTCAACCACACGCTTGCGGCCTGCCTCTCCCATGCGCTGCCGTAACGCTCTGTCCTTCATGAGCAGCAGGAGGTATTTTGCGATATCGGGCACGCTGGCTCGGTATTCTGCCGTTCGCGGATTCGGGAACACGATTCGATGACGCTTTTCATAGTCGTGGCCCTCGCCGTACAGCGCCTCGGTGATCTTTCTTTCCTCTGCGACTTTCGCCAGAAACGCAGTCTCGCCGTGCACCATCGTGTCGCGAAAAGCCATGGCATCGATTGCGATCACGGGCTTCTCGCAGGCATTCGCCTCAACCTGAATCATGCCAAAGCCCTCCAGCCGCGAAGGCGCAGCGTAGATGTCGCAGGCGGACAACAAGTAGGGCATAAAGTTTTGTGAGACAACATTTGTGGAGTAAATGACCTTTTCGCCGATCCCCAGGTCCGCGGCCAGTTTGAGATCGATCAGGTTCTGTTCTTCAGTGCGGAGTTGAGGCCACACTTTGCAAACATACCTCCAGTCAGGCGCCTCGGCACCCATCATAGCCAGCGCCTGCATGACCTCCTGTGCGCCCTTGGATGCTCCATCGCCACCAGCGGTAAGGATCATCAACTGATCCTTCGATATTCCAAACTCCTCGCGGATCGATTGAACCTTCACGTCATCCTGGCTATGCGGCTTGTATCGGTCCGTGCCGCAACCTACCGGCAGCACCACGATATTGTCTCCGCGGATACCATCCCTGATATAGACTTCTTTCACCCAATTGGAGGTGACTAGGATCAGAGGTAGAGCATTCAGAACGTCACGGTGCTCCGCAATATAGCCATCTGCCACGAGCCACGGCACCGCCTTCATCCCAAACTTCTGTGAATGCAGAACCAGATTCGGAAGATGGCCCCAGAACCCGACGCCGACCACCAAATCGGGCTTAAACCACCGATAGTACCACTCCTTTTCCAAATCCGATTCCAGGTGGACCGGATGAACATCCACGCCCATCTCGGACAGGCCCCTGCATAACAGTTCACCTTGGAGGGCCAAGCCAGCCGCCGGCGCCGGATATTCGCTCAATACGAGTACCTTCACGATTATTGCTCCCTGATTGCTGTACGTTTTGCTGCTGCCTGTGGTGAGTCAAAGCGCCAGAAGCCTTCTTCGCGAGAAACGGCCCTCGCTTCCCAACTATCGATGCCATACCCGTAGACGTCTGTAATCAGCCGGCGCTTTTCTAGCCATATGTTCTCTGCTAACATGTCACGTTGATCTGCATCGTCGCGAACCCGAGGCAAGTACGCATGCCCTCCATCTTCGTAAGCAAAAAGCCATAGACTGTTTGTGACGATGCTGTCCGATCGCCAAAGGTCAACGACACTTCGGCAGCACTCCTCGTGCCGACGGTGACGCGTATATTCGCCCCTTGGTCCATGAGTGAGAATCAAGCTGTAACTCTTGCCCGCTAATAGCCGGGTTATGGTGGCTTGAACCCGCTCGATTGGTAACGACACTTGGTCGGGACCATCGTCCAGATCCGCCATCTCGCCTGTCGCTCCCAATTGCTCCAGAACCCGGCGGAACTTTGGTGCTCGCTCCGGATCGGATGCTCTGCAGAGAGTCACGACGCGCCAATCATATTCCGGATGGGCAAGTATGTATCCGCCGCACCAGAGTGTCTCGTCATCCGGGTGAGCGACGACCACTGCGGCCCGCAGGGTTGGGCCGGATATCACCTCATCGAGCTTTACGGTCATTGTTCTCCCGGGGGTGCTGTTAGAGACGCCTATGTGTGAACCAGTTCAGCATCGCGATTGTCAAACCTCTCTTTGACTTTGCCTCTCGCAAGGATATCCAACTAAGACCCTCTCATAGCGGCGATGGACATATCTGGTCATTAGGGATCAGGACGGTAGATTCCGATCGCCGCATGTTTGTCTCTGACAACTCACATTTCGTGAGAGGTTCATATCTCCGTCGTCCGCAGTCTCAGCGCATTGGCAATCACCGATACCGAGCTGAAACTCATGGCAGCCGCCGCGATCATCGGATTCAGCAGCAGGCCGAACGCTGGAAAAAGCACTCCTGCGGCGAGCGGCACACCAACGGCGTTATAGACAAAAGCGAAAAACAGATTCTCGCGGATGTTGCGCATCGTTGACTTGCTCAGGTGACGCGCGCGGAGAATGCCGCGCAGATCGCCCTTCAACAACGTGATGCCGCCAGCCTCCATCGCCACATCAGTACCGGTGCCCATGGCGATCCCGATATCAGCTTGAGCAAGGGCAGGCGCATCGTTCACTCCATCGCCAGCCATCGCAACGACAGCACCCTTTCGCTGATACTCCTTGACCACCTCCGCTTTCGTTTGAGGCAACACGTCGGCTCTAAACTCGATGCCAAGCCTATCGGCAACGGCCTTGGCGGTTGTTGCGTTGTCTCCGGTCACCATGATGACGTTCAGGCCCGCCGCCCGCAGTTCGCGAATCGCATCGGGCGTGGACTCCTTGATAGGGTCGGCGACGCCGACGATTCCAGCGGCCTTGCCATCCAGGGCAACCAGCATTGCCGTCTGGCCCTGTTTACGCAGTTCTTCGGCTGGATGGAGAAGGACGGCAGTATCAATGGAAAGTCCGGCGAACAGTTCCGTGTTGCCCACTGCTATCTGCTTGCCCGAAACCGATCCAGTAACACCCTTCCCGGGGATGGAGTTGAATTCAGTAACTTCCTTAAAGGCAAGGTTCTTCGTCTCGGCGCCTCTCACGATGGCTGCCGCTAGGGGATGTTCGCTGGAGCGTTCAAGGCTGGCGACCAGTTGCAACAGGTTGGATTCATCAATTTTCGGTTGGGGAATAACGGAAGTTAGTGTTGGCTTCCCTTCCGTGAGGGTTCCCGTCTTGTCGATGATCAGGGTGTCGACCTTGCCGAAGATTTCAAGTGCCTCCGCATTGCGGATTAGAATGCCGGCGCGAGCGCCACGGCCAGTTCCCACCATGATCGCCATGGGAGTGGCGAGCCCAAGAGCGCACGGGCAAGCGACAATCAGCACAGCGACTGCATTTACAAGCGCATGCGCGAAGCGGGGCTCGGGACCGGCGGAGAGCCACACAGCGAAGGTGATGATGGCAGCCACGATCACCGCAGGCACAAAGTAGGAGGAAACGCGATCCGCGAGCCGCTGAATGGGAGCCCGAGACCGCTGCGCCTCGCTGACCATCTTCACAATCTGCGACAGCAGGGTGTCGGCGCCAACGCGCTCTGCGCGCATCACGAATCCGCCCGTTCCATTGACCGTCCCCGCCGTCACTTTCGCGCCCGCGACCTTTTCCATAGGAATTGGCTCTCCGCTGACCATCGATTCGTCAATGGAACTATGTCCTTCCGCTACGGTCCCATCCACCGGCACGTTCTCGCCAGGGCGCACACGGAGCCTGTCGCCCACCTGGACTTGGTCGAGCGGCACGTCGGCTTCACCTCCCTTGAGGTCAAGCCGCCGGGCGTTCTTTGGAGCAAGGCCGAGCAGCGCTCGAATCGCACTGCTGGTTTGGCTGCGCGCACGCAGTTCCATCACCTGCCCCAGGAGAACGAGCGCGACGATCACTGCCGCAGGCTCGAAGTACACGTCGATTTGCCCGCCGCTGCCATGAAGCGATGGTGGAAAGATCTGTGGAACAAAAATTGCTAAGACGCTGTAGAGATAAGCCGAGCCGGTACCAAGGCTAATTAACGTGAACATGTTGAGGCTGCGATGCACCACAGATTGCCAGCCGCGGACGAAGAAGGGCAGCCCACACCATAGGACCACCGGAGTTGCCAGCCCGAATTCAATCCAGGCCCACATTCTCGGTGACAACAGGTGCTGCATGGGCATGGAAGGCATAAACGATGAAATCATCAGCGCCAGCATAGGTGCGGCGAGCGCTATGCTGATCCAAAGGCGCCTCGTCATAACCGCGAGTTCTGGACTGGCGTCTTCGACGGTCCCTTCTCGAGGTTCGAGCGCCATGCCGCAGATTGGACATGAGCCAGGCATATCGCGCACGATCTGCGAATGCATCGGGCAGGTGTATTCCGTGTGCTTTGCGGGTGCAGATTCGGCCGCTCTCTCGAGTGTCATGCCGCATTTCGGACAACTTCCCGGATCCGATTGTTTGACCTTCGGATGCATGGGGCAGGTGTATTCGCCTTGCGGTGCGGTCTTCGCATTTGTCGGGGAGGGAGATGAATTGAGATTGTTCTGCGCGTACTTCTCTGGTGCTGCCCGAAACTTTGCGGCACAGCCTTGGCTGCAGAAGTAGAAGGTGGATCCACAATATTCAATGCACGCCGCAGCCTTCGATCGATCAACTTCCATAGCGCAAACGGGATCGTGTACTTGAGCCTGTGACACTGGACGGTTTTGGGCAGGTCCATTCATCTGACTACACCTCGATCGTGAAGCCTTGTTTGTGGGCAACAGCCTTGATCAATCGGGAAATCGATCCATAGTGCTGCGCCATATTTGCCGACCATGACAGCCCATCGCTGCGCCCAATCTTCAGCCAGTACTCTTCAAGTGTGCGGTCGTAGGCGTCAATCGCTGATTCGAGCACTTCCGGATGGTATGTTTCCTCGTGACGAAAGCTCTCGATGGCCATGCGGGGCTTTTGTGAAGACTCTTCCGCGACGTAACCGAGCACAACTCCGTCCACCGGGAAGGTGTTTGGAGGCAACTGAAGTAGATCGATCATTGCCTGTGGGTCGCGCCGAATTCCGCCAATGGGGACAACACCGAGACCGAATGCGCGAGCCGCAGTCATAAGTGTCGCAATCGCGATCCCGGCATCGCTGACCGCAGCCAGAATCCCTTCAAGGCTGCGCTGGAACGCCTGTTCGGCGCCGGCCTTCTTTACGCCCAAGCCTGTCTTGTAAAGGTCTGCGATGACAGTGATGAACACTGGGGCCTGTGCGATCCACGGCTGACCACCGGCAATTGTGGCAATGCGTGCGCGGCTATCCGCATTGCGCACGACAACGAGCGATATCTCATGGCTGTTCGTGGAAGTCGGTGCCCGCCGTGCACACTCAATAATGGCATCAAGAATGTCTGCGGGCACAGGGTCGCTTTTATACTTGCGACTGCTGTGATGAGCCTGCAAAAGACGGACGGTTTCATTCATCGTGACTCCTTTCGTTCTGTTGGTCCGGAGTTGGTCACGAACCCTACGGCTCATTCGACATGGCGCTCGGCGATTCTTCTCTACACGCCGAGCGCGGGGTAGTCGGTATAGCCATGTGGCCCCGATGTGAAGAACGTGCTTCCGTCCGGCACATTGAGCGGCGCATTGCTTTTGAATCGTGCCGGCAGATCAGGGTTGGCGATGAAGAGTTGGCCAAAAGCTACCGCGTCCGCTTCGCCTGCTTGGATAACCTGATTTGCCTGTGCCAGGGTATATCTTTCATTCGCGATGTATACGCCGCCGAATTGTTTCTTGAGTTGCGGTCCCAATCGGTCCGGCCCGAAGTACTCGCGCGCAAACAGCAAGCCGAGTTCGCGCCTCCCTAGCTCACGCGCCACGTAGCCGAAGGTCGCCGGCGGATTTGAATCGTGCATATCCTGCGAATCGCCGCGCGGCGCTAGATGCATGCCGACACGCTTGGCGCCCCACACCGCGATCACTGCATCGGCGACTTCAAGCATCAGTCGGGCACGATTTTCAATCGATCCGCCGTACTCGTCGGTACGATGATTGGATCCGTCCTGCAAGAACTGGTCGAGCAGGTAGCCATTGGCTCCGTGTATCTCTACGCCGTCAAAGCCCGCCAGCTTCGCGTTCTCCGCCCCCTTCCGGAAGGCGTCGACGATGCCAGGAAGTTCAGACGTCTCAAGTGCACGTGGCGTCACATAGTCGGTAACAGGGCGCACCAGGCTTACATGGCCTGCGGGCCGGATAGCGCTGGGGGCAACTGGAAGACTGCCATCGAGAAAGCGTGGGTCCGAGATGCGCCCCACGTGCCAGAGCTGTGCAAAGATGCGACCGCCAGATTGGTGCACCGACTGGGTCACCAGCCTCCAGGCTTCGACTTGCTGCGGCAGCCAGATCCCCGTCACATTCGCGTAGCCAACGCCCTGCGGTACAACTGGGATGCCTTCTGAGATGATCAGGCCTGCCCCGGCGCGCTGTGTGTAGTATTCGACCATGAGTTGCGTCGGAATATGCTCTGGCGTGCCGCGCAAGCGAGTGAGGGGAGCCATAATAACTCGATTTGGCAGGCAGATCTCGCCAATCCGGATAGGATCTAATAGGCTGGCCAGAAGCTCTCTGGACGACGCCACCGGGACTTTCATATGTATGCCCCATGAAAGCAGGTCTCAACGCCCGCAGGGTTATCGACAAGTGGAATTCCGGGAGATACGTAGAGCACGGATCCTAGATGCAAGTCACAGGTGATGATCTTCTCTATGATTGAACTACTTACCGCGCGGCACCTTCTGCGCTCTTTTGCTCAGTCATTTCCATCCCAAGCCCCCGTGTCTAAAACGACGATCGTGAACACAAAGTGTGGTCAATTTATTTTGGCGGTTTCTTCACATCAAGCAGGCTAGGATCGGCGATCAACAATAAGGGAGCTTCAACTGAACCGCTCAATGCAGAACTATTGGTTTGCGACTCCGGACACTCAGGATCGCATGTGACAGGAGGGTGCATTGCTAGTGGTGAACTGGCGGAAGCGGGGCGCGCCCATGCAATCAGATCATCAGGCATCAGAACCCGAGGATGCCTGGGGATAATGCGATATCGTCCGCGCACTAGGTAGTCCACAAACAGTCCTCCGGCCAGGTAGGGGTTGACGAGGGCGATCGGAATGACGTAGAGCGTTGTTGAGAGAGATTCGTCAACATCCTTGTTTGAGCGACTAAGGCGCCGGTTACCGGGGATCTGGGGAATCTCAAAGACCGTCAGTTGCATTGCCGGATGTTTCCGAGCATAACGCACGAGCTTGTGAGCGAGCTGTTTGGGAGTGGTTATACCCGCGTCTGGGAATATGCCACGCTTGAATTTTCCGGGAAAGTAAGAGTTGAGAAGCTTGCGCGCAAAGTCAGCGCAGTTGTTTACGACCAGATCGAAGTGCGAATGGTTCGGTTGACTATTCAGTTTGGCAATCAAGGCGTCGTCTTGCTCCTCCGTTGTTTCAAAGCGAAAGGCATAGATGCGTCGCTCATACGCAGCACCTACCAACTGCGTCCATCCCCCCTTGATTAGGTTGCCTGGGCTCAATGTATCTCCCAAACCGAGCAGATGGGCTTCGTGATATCGATTGCGCAGTCGTTTCACTGTGTAAGGGTCAACATGTGGTTGGACCGCGGAGACATCTTCAACGGAATAGAGATAGGGAACCAGGGGAATTGCCACCCAGTCATAATTGGATACACCTTCGTATCGGGAGAGTACGGCTCCCAGCTCGCCGGGTTTGCATCGTCGTACTGTGACCGGAGTGTCTGCGCAGATTCTCTCAAAATAGAAGGCATTGTGTCCGGTTGGATTGACGGCGCCGAAGAATCCGTAGGGTTGCTCGATCAGCAGCGCTGCTTGCGCAGAGCAGATAGACGAACTGAGGATCACGATTATCAATACGAGGAGTTCATATGCGGTGGGGCGCCATTTATTCATCAAGTGTCATGTCCTTCTTCGAGCAGAAAGGGGACCCGTCCTTCAGTCTCCCTGAAATTCTGCAAGGCTATCTGGATCATCGCGCACATAACACGCTCAGGAAGAGCGACATAACCATGGAGTCCAGTTGAATCCGGATTCAGGGCTGTATTTGACCGATGCACGATTACTTGCGGATCACATTCGAAAGCAGTTCGGCCAGTCCGTTCCACGCGATTTGCACTCCAATGCAGAGCAAAATGAATGCAACGACCCGCAGGATGCCATGCGCGGTTGACGGGGGTATGATCCTGGTAATCTTTGGAGCGTATGCGTAGCAAAAATAGACGAGCACACTGAGAACGACGACAGCAAGAAACACCCCAACATGCGCCAGAATGTCTTTTGAAATGTCGCGTGTCGAAAGGTGAGCGGTGAGTGTCAGCAGCGCGACAAGCGTTCCGGGACCCGACGTTACGGGAAAGGTGAATGGATAGAACGTAGCCTGCTCAAGATACTGAGTCCGTGTTTCGGCCCGTACCTCGCTCTCCTCCTCCTTGTTCTTGACAACCGCGCGTGCATCCCTTTCGTTCAGTACCGACCACCCCATCGCCGCAATCACAATGCCGCCGGAGAGTTGGACAATGGGCAAAGATATTCCGAAGAAGTTGAGAATGGCCGCGCCTAGAAGCTCAATGATGGCCAGAAAGATAATGTTATTGATTGCGATCTTGCGTGCAAGACTCCGATAGACAGCCGGTGGTGCTTCGCCCGCGAGCCCAAGAAACACGAGAGCGGACCCAAGCGGATTGATCAGTGGCAATAGCACACTGATGGCGATAAGAAACGACTTCCAAACGAGCAAGAGCAGTCCCCTTATTTATGGTCTGAGTCTCTCGGCCCGCAGCGGAAGCTGACATTCCTGTACTCGGGTACCGCAGCGTTGGCCGACCTAAGCGTCAATTTCGTGCAACGCTAGAAAGGCCTCCAGCACGATGCGGGGATTGAATTGCCCCTTGTAAACGGGCGGAAGTTCATGCTGCAGGCCCAGAAGCGAGTTGACGGCCATTTGCGCAGAGCGAATGGAGTACTCAACTGTGAACACGACGTCATCCGGAACTTCGCAAAACTGCCCGGCGAAGGCCAGATTCTTTGAACCGTCCGGCCTAACCATGGCTCGATCGCCTTTGCTTCGGGGTAGGAACTGACTTGTGATGAAGGGCATCATACATGGAATGCATGTGCAGGCATCGAGGATTCTGGCGGCATGCGCCTGGAGGCGCAAATGGCCCAGGATCTCTATCATGATCTCCCGTCCCGTGCACGCCGACATAGGCTTCTTCACGAAATTGCCAGGTATGTCAACAAACAGCCCATATCCCCAAAACACTTGGACACCCTCTGGCTGCCCAATGAAATGCGGCTGATGGGGCAACACTATTGAGGCCAACCAACTGGACTCTGGAAAGGTAATGAGCCCGCCTTCTCCAGGTACGTTGCCCGTCAAGTCCCGGATCAGTTCAAAAAAGCCGGGGTCGTGAAGCGTGGTCGTAAAGGACATCCACTTGGAGTGCTCAACGTGATCTGCAAAATTCGAGGGATGACCGAATTGCGTCTGGCCCGCAGCGAGTTTCTCCCAAAGTGCCCAGGAGCCACCGTCGGTTTTTCCTAGAAGGGTGGCGGCCGAGTCCATTGAACCTAGGCTCGATCCTTCAGTCATGGAGCCGACAGTCACGATGACTTTGTCGTCTTCGGTGACACGAATGCTTTTGATGACGCCGTTTTCCCGGACCACGATCTTATCGACAGCAAAGCCAGCCTCGTCTTGAAGGAGAACAAGGTCCGTGACTGTTGTCTTGAGCATGAAGTTCACGCCGCGCTCTTCGAGCCACTTGTGAAGTGGACAGACCATGGAATCGTACTGGTTGTATACGGTACGCATAATGCCGGTAAGCGTATTGAAACCGGAAACCATGTGGGTGAAGCGCACCAGATAGCGTTTGAACTCGACTGCGCTATGCCACGGCTGAAAGGCAAACGTGGTACACCACATGTGCCAGAAGTCAGTCTCAAAGAACTCAGGGGCAAACTGGTCGGAGATCGTGGTCCGCCCAAGCAACTCCTCCGGCTCGATCGCCAGGCGCTCAAGATTAAGAATGTCCTTTTCGCTCAACCCAAAATTCGGAGCGTCTACTCTGTGGCCGCCCCGAAACAAGCGGGCCTTGGAGGCGGTCTTCATCGTCTCGTTCCAGTCAAATATCTCCTGTGTCACCGACTTCGACCCATCGAGAGTCGGAATCGATGAAAAGAGGTCGTAGGTGCACAGGTATTTGCTCTCAATCATGCGGCCACCACGCATCACATAACCATCTGCCGCGTTTCCGGCTGCGTCAAGGCTGCCGCCCATCCGGGAGGATTCTTCCAGGATGGTGATCGTGTGCCCTTGGACATCTCCGTCGCGAATGAGGAACACTGCGGCGGCAAGAGAGGCGATGCCGCCTCCTACGAGATAAATTGATGCGTTATCATCAGGTCGATTCACAGGGATCATTCCACACTTTCGCTTTGCCGACGTATCTTGCTGTCTTTGCGCCAAGGCACGCCGTACATTCGTGCTGCCGGCGCCCAATGCGATTGTCACTCGCCAAGGTGCGACCGACTGTACTGAATTGATCAGAAGGTCAGCCGTGCCAGATCGCAGAATCGTCGAGAACGCAAAGGACGGGCTTCGGGGCTCAGAGTAGATTCTCGCCCGTCACCCAAGGTGTCCACGGAGAAGGCCATTCGCATGGCTCGTGTTCCGCACTCACTGCAATCATCAATCAGCCTCATTGAACCGAAGAAACCGGGAGAAAGCAATGTCAGCAACAAACTCAGTTGTGGCCGTATACGACTCTCACGAGGAGGCGGAGCGCGCTGTTAGGGAACTCCAACGGGCAGGGACCGATATGAAAAGTCTCTCGATCGCAGGCAGGGGGACGCACACAGATGAACATGTCGTCGGCTACTACAACGCTGGTGACCGGATGAAGTACTGGGGCAAGATCGGAGCATTCTGGGGTGGATTCTGGGGACTACTCTTCGGATCCGCACTGTTTGCAATACCAGGCATTGGACCAGTTCTTGTTGCTGGTCCATTGGTTGGCTGGATTGTCGCAGGCCTGGAGAGTGCGGTTGTTGTGGGCGGCGTGAGCGCTCTCGGAGCAGGGCTGGTGAGCATTGGCATTCCGAAAGACAGCGTCATCAAGTATGAAGCAGCTTTGAAGACCGACAAATTCCTGTTGATCGTCCATGGTTCACCTGACGCGGTGTATGGCGCCCGGTTCATTCTCGATGGTTCCGGCACCGGCAACTACTTTGTCCATGGCCAACCGATGCTGACCAGTTGACATCGGGTTGCACGGCTGTTCCAACTCAGAGTCCAATCGGCTGCCTTGGGGAGCCGATTGATCTTATACTCGCAATTCCGCCAGCCTGATCCTCTATGGGCAATTCCGAATAGGGATAGGACGAAATCACAATGCATCCAAAAGCCAACACAGAAAGCGCTGTGCCCTTCGCAGTGCGAGAAACGATAGACGGCCATCACGCCACTCCCAATCCAAATCTTGCCGCTGACGGGTTCAACATCTGGTGGCAGAAGACCGCGGCACAGAACGTGGCAATGCTCGCGGAAGCATCTGACCTTATTAGGGCACATCGTCAGATCAACTCTGGCCGCTGGCCCGCTGCCGGACAAGCGCATTGATCGCTATTTCAGTCGAGCGTTACTCAGAATGCCAGTCAAACTCGAATGTGCCGCAGACGCGCCAAGATCCCCGCAATGCCTACAAGGGGAAGCAAGGGCCGCTACGAGCCTCCCTCCGCGACCACTCGATTGCGGCGACGGGATTGGCGCTCTTGCTTTTTTCGTGTCAGCTTATGGCTGGGTGCCATTCGCAACTGCTATCCATCCCCCGCATTGGAAGTACTTCGGTGGACGCAGCAGCTGTCGCCACGAAACTGCGCATGTTAACGTCTGCCGCGACACCTCCTGAGAGCCATTCGGCAAACTACATCGACGATCGACGGAATGCTCAGAAGGTGTATGAGACGATCGAATACTCACCCGCCTGGGTGCGCGAAGGACAAGCAACCCCACAGGCACTTGCCATTATTTCCGCGATCGAGAACAGCCAACAAAAGGGTCTTAATCCAGAAGACTACGATGCCTCGCATTGGCCTGCGCGACTGGTCACACTCAAGGCTGCGCCAGGAAACGCGGACACCGTGGCACAGTTTGACGCCGCTTTGACGGTCAATGCGATGAGGTATCTCTCCAATCTCCGCATCGGCAGAGTCAATCCGAAGCCCTTGGAGTTTGGTGTCGATCTGGATCAGAAACACTACGACTTGCCACAGTTCTTAGTGCAGAAGGTTCTGACAGGGAGCAATCTCGCGGAAGCATTAAACAAGGTAGAACCTCAATACCTGGGCTACCAACGAACGGAAAGTGCGTTACGCAATTATCTGGCGATGGCGGCTCAGGACCATCGCAAGCCGCTTCCTGATCCACAGCACACCGTGAAAAGGGGCGATCGATACGCCGGTGCTGCACAGATGGAGGAGCGACTTCGCCTGCTTGGCGACCTGCCGCAGGGCGCGGTGTCCGATCAGAGCGCAACTACCTATGATGAGCCTTTGGTAGAAGCTGTCAAGCGATTTCAAGCCCGGCACGGGTTGAAGTCCGACGGAAGGCTGAACAAAGAAACGCTGGCTCAATTGAATATGCCATTGAGTACACGCGTGGTCCAGTTGGAAGATTCACTTGAAAGGTGGAGATGGCTTCCGGCAGATTATCCGCAATTGCCGGTCGCGGTAAATATCCCGGGATTCAAATTGCGCGTGTTCTCAGAGGATCACACCACCACGTTGCGCATGAATGTTGTGGTGGGAAAGTCACTCAATCACCAGACGCCGGTCTTTGCCAAGGAAATGAAGTACATCATCTTCCGGCCGTATCGGAATCTTCCTCTCGATATTACTCGTGCCGAGATCGTTCCCAAGCTTCTCAAGGATCCGCACTACCTGGCGAGGAAGGGCTTCGAGGCTACGGACCAGAATGGCCACATCGTAGCCGCAGGAGCGGTGGGCAAAGCCGCCCTGGCACAGATAAAGTCAGGTCAGCTTCTGGTGCGGCAAAAGCCCGGGCCACGAAATGCACTTGGTTTGGTCAAATTCATGTTTCCGAACCAATACGATGTCTACCTGCACAGCACGCCGGCGCCGGAACTGTTCAATCGGTCCCGACGCGACTTCAGCCATGGTTGCATTCGCGTGGAGAAACCGGCGGAACTTGCTGCCTGGCTCCTCAAGGATCAGCCCAAGTGGACGCCGGAGAAGATAAAGGCAGCGATGCAGGATGGTCCGGACAACCAACAGGTAAACCTGGCCAGATCCGTGCCGGTGCTCATCGTGTATCTGACGGCGATTGTCGAGGAAAGCGGTGAAGTCTATTTTTACGACGATATTTATGGGCTCGACGGGGCTCTCAATGGTGCGTTGGCAAAGCACCAGATGGAGCATTGATCCGAATATCGGCTACCAGCGGCGCACTGGACCTACGTCAACATGTACGAAATTGGATTGGGCGTAATAACCGACGCCTCCGCGCTTTAGTGACAGAGCAGCATCGCGAACCTGGGCGGTGGGTATCCCGGGAATGCGGATGTCGATCGCTTTAGCCTCCATGTGCTGGCTATGCAGCGCAACACCATTGCTATGTTCACGGAGATAGTTATTGCTCCACGGGGTGCGATAGCCGCAGACGATGTCGACCTCGCTGTCGAGATGCCCCAGTTTGGCCAACAGGTCATGCAAGAGGTCGAACTCCCTGACGTCATAGTCCTTCTCGTCGCCGGTGCGGTGATCGCGGAGAAAATGATCCAGCGCCGCGACACCCTCTGGAAGATATTGGCCGCCTGCCCGGTAGACCACATCCAGATGTTCTCCCGTATGAAGGTGATGGAGGCGAAGTCGATAGGGCGCGGAGTCTGCAGGTGTTGCTGCACCCGCCGTCTTCACTCCAAGGGAACAAGACGACGTCAACGTGACTACCAGACAGATAAGTAAGTGTTTCTTTAACAGAGCATGTCGCCTTCCGAAGGCAGTTCTATTATAGGCGTCCGCGAGAATCCATGCCTTGTGTTGGGAAAACCGCTGAGATTGCTTCCTTCCTCGTCCGTGCCCTCGTGCACCCGATGGAGATATGACGGCCGGCAAAGCGCACCAAGGTGCGTGTTGCGCATTGATGCCGGCTTGTCGAACTCATGTGTTCAAAAATGCACATCCTTTGCTCCTACAAGCAGGGAGACGTGAATCTAAGTCACTCCAATGCATCACCGATGTCGCGCGGCAGTTAAATCCCGGACAGCCATGGCCTCACAGCCCTCAAATCCCGGACAAACCGTCGACCACGGAAACCGACGATTTGGCCACCGTCTTCTGGTCCGAAGGCGAAGGACGGAGGAAAAGCGCCGCTGCAGTGCGACGGGCCAATGCCGGCTCGCGAGCTCCAAGGAATGTCCCTGGGGCTCTGAGATCAGGCAGAACAGATCGGCCCAAATCCTCAGACTCTGGCGATAACGAACCCCCCGTACCCTTTCGTCCTGGCTTGGTGCTGCGTTTGCGATCAGCCCAGCGATCATTGCAAGCGGGCGTTGCCTGGATGGAAGTGGCGCTTCTCTATCCCTCACGTTCAGGGGAAGGGAACTGGGCTGAGGGAAGGAAATGAGCAATTGCAGCATATCGTCGACAAATTGTCGGAACGCTCGGTCAGTGGCCTTGCCCACCAAAAAGGGATGAGGAGAGGTTCCCAATAGTGCAGCGCGCTATGCCTCCTCGACAGCCTGAATGGCCAGCTCGAATTTGAGAATGCTGGGATGATCCGCCGGTGGACCAATCAGCGATTCACCGCATGCCTGGCAAGTAAGGGTTGCCTCCGTCGCCGCTGTCTCAATGAGCCCGCAAATGCGAACCAGCACGCCCTTCTGCGATATCAAGCAAGTTTCGCTCGATCTGCTGGCCCAAACGGGCCAGTAGCTTTATGCCACAGCCGTCACCATTTTCCGGCATCGGTTAAAATCCGCAAGCTGCTTGAGAGCTCTCGTGTAATATTCGAACGACAGACACGCCTGCTCCCGGAGGATCCTTTATGAAAGTGATGCCTCAGTCCTGCATTCGCAGGACGGTCACGTCTTGTACTCTACTTCTCTTCTCCCTTACCCTCAGCAGTGCGCAGCGGCCCACCACCCTGCAAGCCCCCAAAGTCCAGGGGCCGGTCGTCGACCCGGCCCTAATGGACACTTCCGTGAAGCCCGGCGACGATTTCTTTCAGTACAGCTGCGGAAGGTGGGAGAAAACCGCCACCATTCCCCCCGACCGGTCCTCTGTGAGCCCAGGAACCCCGCTCTACGACGCGCACCGCCGGAAGCTGGCCGACCTGATCGAGGGAGCATCCCGCAGCGGAGCGCCCGCCAATAGCCCCCGCCGCCGTGTCGGCGACCTCTATCAGTCCTTTATGAACGAAGCCGCCATCGAGGCACGAGGCACAAAGCCGCTTGCCGCGCGGCTCACAAAGATTGCGGCCATCGGCGACCGCACGCAACTGGCGCGCGCATTGGGTCAAACGCTGCGCGCCGATGTGGATGCTCTCAACAACACCAACTTTCACACCGGCAACCTGTTTGGCTTGTGGGTCGCACCGAGTTTTCAGGACACGGCGCACTACACCGCCTACCTGATGCAGGGCGGCCTTGCCCTCCCTGACCGTGAATACTACTTGTCGGATGCGGACGCGATGAAGGAAACCCGGCAAAAGTACCGCGCCCATATCGCGACCGTGATGAAGCTAACTGGGTTCACCGATATAGACGCCCGCTGCGATCGTATCCTCGCACTGGAACATGCGATTGCCGCCAAACACTGGACTCTGTTCGAAAACAATGATGTCAAGAAGGCTAACAATTCATGGAAAGCGGCGGACTTTGCCAGCAAAGCCCCGGGACTCGATTGGACGGCCTATTTCAGTGCCGCCGGCCTGGCCAATCAGGAGAACTTCGTAGTCTGGCAGCCCAGTGCCATAATCGGTGAGTCGGCGCTCGTCGCCTCTGAACCGCTCGAGAGCTGGAAAGACTGGCTCGCCTTTCATGAAATCGACCATTACTCCGAAATTCTGCCAAAAGACTTTTCCGACGAGGCCTTTGCCTTCTACGGCAAGGAATTGTACGGCGCCAAAGAGCAGTTGCCGCGGTGGCGTCGCGGTACCTATTTCGTGGGCAACTATCTAGGCGACGACCTGGGCCAGATCTATGTGAAACGATACTTTCCCCCCGAGGCCAAGCTCCAGGTCCAGGCTCTTGTGGCCAATCTGATTGCCGTCTACCGCAAACGCATTCAGGCACTGACGTGGATGACCCCCTCCACCAGGACCGAGGCGCTCGAAAAGCTCAATACGCTGAACGTCGGCGTGGGCTACCCAGACACATGGCGGGACTACTCCCATTACGAGGTCAAGCCTGACGATGCATTCGGCAATGCGGCCCGCGGCGAGTTGTGGGAGTACCAGTATCAGCGCACACGGATCGGCCGGCCGGTGGACAAGAAAGAGTGGGTCATGACGCCGCAGACCGTCAACGCTGTCAACCTTCCCCTCCACAACGCGCTCAACTTCCCGGCCGCGATTCTCCAGCCTCCAGCCTTTGATCCCAAGGCGCCCGCAGCAGCCAATTACGGCAGCATCGGTGCCATCATCGGCCACGAAATCAGCCACTCCTTTGACAGCGAAGGCAGCGCATTCGATTCCGAAGGCCGTCTGCGCAACTGGTGGGCCCCCGAAGATTTCGCCCATTTTGAGGCAGACACCGCCAAGCTGGTGGCTCAGTACGACGCCTATAAGCCGTTTCCCGATCTTTCCGTGAACGGCAAACAGACGCTTGCCGAAAATCTCGCCGACGTTGCCGGCCTCGCCGCCGCCTACGACGCCTACAGGATTTCGGTTGAGGGGCAGACAGCGCCAAACATAGACGGCTTCACCGGCGACCAGGAATTCTTCCTCGCGTACGCCCAATCCTGGGCCGAAAAAACTCGCGACGCCTCACTCCGCCAGCAGGTCATGGTCGACGGACACTCCCCGGCCCCCTACCGGGCCCTCGCCGTCCGCAACATGAATGCATGGTATGAAGCGTTCGATGTGAAACCGGGAGAGAAGGAATATCTGGCGCCCGCCGACCGCGTGCTGATTTGGTGACAGCGCGGACGTGCATCCTTCCGTTCAGTCTGCTGCATACGGATCTTCTTGCTGTATCCCCAACTGTGCTTACCGCCGCATACCACATGCTCAAGAATGGCGACCTCTACCAGGACCTCGGCGCGAACCACTTCGACAACCGCGCCAAAGGCAAGCAAGTTATGCGACTCGTCAACCGTCTCCAAAACCTCGGATTCGGCGTTCAAATCAAGCCCATCGCTGCTTAACCGTGGCCCGGTTTCTTGTTAGGCTGCTCCTGAACCGGTTGCGCCAAATGGGATTGCTTGATCGAGAAGGTCACGACGGTGTTCCAAACTTTTCTTGGGTGCCGTATGGCGACCTTCCAATGCTTTTTTAATCGAGGAGCCGCACAGAGAGTATCTGCGGATTTGTGGCATGGGAACCGATGTCTGTTGCGCGAAGCAGCACTTCAAAGCTCCTGAGGCTGCCGTCGGGTCTGCGCACGCGGCTGAGAATCTGGCGAAGATTCTCGCCGTTGAAGATCATTTGCGCGGCGGCTTCGGTTCCCGATCCATCCATGCCCTGAACCAGCAGTGCATGTCCGCTCTTGCCGAGGTTAGGTAGACAGGCCAGAACCGCGTAGGTGATGTGCGAGTAGCTGCTCCAACTGCTGAAGTAGCTCCGATCTTCGCCCGGCAGCGGTTGGAGGTTGGCGATCCACGCTCGGTTCTCGGAGGGGTTGTAGACAAAGTGGAAGTTCAGCGTGCTCTGAAAGACCTCAATCCATGGATTGCTGTAGACGGAGCCAAACAGGATCGTGTTACGGCCGGTCTTCGCTGGGAGCCGGAGATTCCTGTATCCGTAAAAGGCGGACGCGCAGCGGCCTATATCCCCGGACAGCCGAGCACCCGTTACCCGAATGCCCCGTTGGGCATGGTCTATCCCGGAGATGCGGGCGTCACGGATCGCCTCTTCAAAAACAGTCATGGCTACTATCAGCCTCGCGCAGGCATCGCCGGGCAGATGGAGCCGCGGCCTCAATCAGCCGCGCAACTTCCTCCTCACTGAGTACCCCTGGAAGGTGACGCACCTTCTTCGGGTAGGGTGTCTCGGCGATGCTCCAGCCGCGCTTCAACACATGGATGTAGAAGAAACGCAGCGATGCCAGCCGCAGGGTTACGGTGTTCGGACTGTACTTCAACTTGGTGAAAAGCATCGCCTGATACTTGCGAATGTCTTCCGGGCCAAGCTGATCGGGAGGGCGTCGGAAACACCGGCTGAAGTGCGTCACACCGTGCAGGTAGGTGCGGATGGTTGTGGCGGCGAAGTTGCGGCGCTGCAACTCCTCAAGCATGAGCTGACGTAGTTGGTTCATAGAGGGTTCCTCCTCTGCAAACCAAACTACCGTGACAGCTACAAATGTTGGCTCATGAACACGCGTAAGCGTCCGCCGCCGCAGCGGTTTCGTTCAAGTCGACTTGTGGCAAGTTCTCTTCACCGGTCGGCACAGCCACATATGATTACCGCATTTGGCTGACATTGGCATGTAATGTCTTGCTTATTTCATATCTAGTCATTAACTCCTTTGTAATTGACGAGTAGGCGACGAACCAATCTGAACAAGAATCTGATAGCCTACAAAACGAGCGAGAATTAGCGAGTGCCAGAGGAATGTCTGGTGAGGTAATCTGATCGGCCAGCTTCCAGTGTGCTGTCTTCGCGGTGCAAGCAAGACCTATGAAAGACCCTTATCGCTGCATAGTTCAACGCTGTTGTCCCGGTACACCGTTGATGGCCCTCTTCTTGTTGGCCATCGTACCTCTTGTCCTTCCAGCGCAATCACCGTCCAGTGATATCAAGGAGGAGGGGCCTGAGGCCGCAAAAGAAGGCCCACCAGTCGGCGTGCAGGGCGTGGTTCGCAACGTGATCACTGGGGAGCCTATCGCGCACGTCCTGGTCCGCGTCGAAGCTGCCACGCCGCTGGGTAGGCTCACGGACTCGCAGGGCCGTTTTGAATTCGCGCAGGTCCCATCGGGCCAGATAACCTTCACCATCAGGAAGCCCGGTTTTCACGATGCGGCTGCCGGCGTCGACCGCGACATGGTGCGCACCGTGCGCGTCGCCGACCACACACCCGGACTTGTCTTTGCTCTCCGCCCCGTGGGCGGTCTTGAAGGCCGAATTGTGCTCTCCACGGGCGACCCCGCGGCCGCGTTTGATGTCCAATTGCTTCGCCGGATGCCCCGCTATGGCCGCCTGGAGTGGACTCCGGTCAAAAACGTGCGCACCGACGACCAGGGCAATTACTCTTTCTTCGATCTCGAGCCGGGTGACTACACCTTGCACACCCGCGCTCGCTTGGAGAACCTGCCGAACGCGCCCGGCGTTGTGCCATACGCCGCTCGCACCATCCATCGAAGCGGCTTTCCCTGTGTCTACTATCCGGGCGTGCACACTCTGCCTGCCGCGGCGCAGATCCACGTCGGCCCTGGCGAGCACGCTCACGCCGACATGAATCTCACCCTGGAGCCCTTCTATCCGGTCAGCTTCTCCGCCCTGGCGCCAGATGGCAGTCCATTTGAACCGAATTTGGATTCGCCTGTCGCGCACAAAAACGGTCCCATGTCCGTCGAGATTCTGGACGCGGAGAACCGGCTCAGTGGCTACATCGGTAGATACGATGTCGAGACGCAATCGCTGCAGGTTGACCTTCCAAATGGCGAGTACTCTGTGCGCGTGTTCATCAATGAACAAACGGCGGGCAAGGCTGCCATGGGCAACTCGCACGCCGGTTATCTGCTGGGGATTGCCCCCTTCACCGTTGCCGGCCACGCACTTCGCAATCTGCCGTTGTCCTTGTTTCCACCGGTCCGCCGCGAATTGACCGTGCACAAGCCTGCCTCCTACGGCGATCAACAGCGTCAGTTTGGCGGAATTTGGCGGGTTTGGATGTCGCCAGCTGCCGATCCACTGGCCGGTAAGGAAGCTGAGTTGGAAGGCGTAAGAGATGAGCGCGGAAACGAAGGCTCGTTCAACCTGATGTACAACCCGCTTTCCACGCAGTGGTTACACGCCAGAAGCGGCGGAAACTTCTGCATCGACCGGGTACTCTCGACCGGCGCCGACCCGACGCACGAGCCGCTGGTGAACAACCCGGCCGGACCCAACGCGCCCATCGAAATTCTGCTCCGCCAGAACTGTGCGCAATTGACCCTCGCGCTACCCCCAGCGGCGCACGAGGCCGCGATCCAGCCCAATTACTCCGTCTGGGTCGTTCCGGAGTTCCCCACCCTCGAAGAGCTGGAACGCATCCCTCTCTCTCCGTTGGAGGACTCAGGGGGCGAGGCGCATCTCCTCGCTCCTGGGCGCTACCGCGTCTACACCCTTAACTCCTCCGCCGATGTGCCCTACCGCGACCCCGAGGCCATGGAGCGGACTGCCGGCTCCGGACAGCCTGTCACGCTCGCTCCCGGCGAGCATGCGCATCTGGTTTTGGAGCTACCGAAAGAGGAGGCAGCCTCTCAGCCATGAATACTGCGCGCACCATCTCACTGCTTTTCGTGCTGGCCGCGGGGTGGCGGCCTGCGCTTGCGCAGATTCCTCCAGTGTCAGCTCCTGCACAGGCATCTCAGCCCGACGTGCACAAGCCGCACTATCGCATCGCCGGCATTGTCGTAGATGCAGTCACCGGCGTCCCAGTCGCACGCGCCACCGTTTCGGCAGTCACGACACAGACGAGCCACGCACTGGAGACTACCCAGACCGGCGAGGATGGCCATTTTCAGCTGAATGGTCTTCCGGCAGGCAAGTACGGACTCATGGCAAACAAAGTAGGCTATCAGAGCACAACTTTTGCCCAGCACCAGAACTTCAGCTCTGCCATCGTCACTGGCGAAAACCAGTCTACCGAGGATCTGCGCTTCCCGATTACACCCTCCTCTTCGCTTCAGGTTCACATCGTCGACGATTTCGGTGAACCGGTCGAAGGCGCCGTGATAACTCTCGCCCGCCGGCTCCACGGCACGGGGATCGGCGACATGCTGGTGCCTCACGCCTTCTCCCCCACGAGGCTCGACGGCGTTCTCACCGTCTACATGATGGGTCCGGGCGATTACGATGTGGCAGTCTCCGCGCATCCTTGGTACGCCATGCACGACACAATCGAGCGGAGCGCTTCTGGCGAACCACGCTCCGCCAATCCCGCGCTCGATGTGGCCTATCCGGTCACCTTCTTCGATGGCGTCACCAGCGAGGCCGACGCGACGCCGATTCATCTGGCGCCAGGCGCACGTGAGCAGATCACCGTCGCATTACACGCCGTGACGGCCCTGCACCTCTCAATCCCGTCAAGAAACGTCCCGGGACCGAGAGAGGAATTCGGACCGGCAACACCCGCCACCCTCCAATCCCGGCTCTTTGGATCGGAATTCAATCTGACCGAACAACCCGAACCCGACTACGACGAGAAAGGCAACCTGACTCTGAGCGGCATTGCTCCCGGCGCCTATCAACTCTTGGAAGGCGAACCGCAGCGTCGCGTCGAATTGAATCTAAGTGCCTCCACTGAGATCGCATCCAACGCCGGTGCCGACGCGGCTGCCCTCAGGGTCAGCGTACATGGGGCCGAAAACGGGAGCCTTCCGCCCGAGCTCAAACTCCAATTGAACTGGCGGGACAAAGTGCATCCCCAGCTCTCCCATCGAGCCGATATTGAAGCGGGGAAATGCTCCTTCGACACGCTTCCGCCTGGCGAATGGGAGATTGAACTGCTTAGTAGGTTGGCGTCGGTGCCAATCCTCTCCACCTCCGTCGATGGCCGGGTTACCGCCACCAACCACATCCACGTGGGCGAGAAGCCAATCGAACTCGACATTACCGCCCGCGCTAGCGCGCTCCACGTTGAGGGCTTCGCTCTGAAGCAGGGTCGCGGACAGGCCGGTGTGCTCGTCCTGCTTGTGCCGGTTGACCTGCATAACCATTCAGACTGGCTCCGCAACGACCAGTCCGACTCCGATGGCAGCTTCAGTTTCCCTGGCACCCCTCCAGGCCACTACACGCTCATCGCCCTGGAAGATGCCTGGGATCTCGAGTGGCGAAGCCCAGAGTTCATCTCCCGCTTCCTCGCAGGCGGTGTCTCGGTGACAATCCCAGACCAGTCCACCGGCATTTATCGCCTTCCTGTCACCGCGAAGATTCAGTCTGCACTTTCGCAACCGGCCAGGCCAGTAAGTGGCATGCTGGACTAAAGGTCGGGGTGAACCACCGGCTATACATAACCGGCTATACGCAAGTTATGTTTTGGTTAAGAACCAGGGCGGTATCAGCGGGCCTATAATTTCTCCGTAGCGGACGATGCACACACCTGATTCCGGCCCCTGGGGCGCTCACGGGGAGTAATCCTGAAATTGGCTTCCAACCCTCGCTAAATAAGCGCGTTGCCGGGGCGTCGTCAGACCCGTAACGGCGGCCAGCCACCTGGCAAACTCGAAAGGTTTGCGATCCAATGGCGAAGGGACTCGCCCCGCACATCCGATTCTAGATCGAGATCTTGTTCTGCAGTGCGAACCGAAGCAGCATCTTTTGTACCGTACCTGGAGCGCAAAAGAACCGTGCCATTCGCAACATGCTCAAGCAGCCTATTACATCACTCTGCCCGGCCCCTGCGCTCCGTCTTCATCCCAGGTGTGCGCTCTATCTTGATCGCGAATCCGCCAGCGACGTCGCTGTTGAGGGCTTCCGTCAGGTCTAATACCATATCGATTCAAACTCGGACTGTCACTCGTTAGTACTTCTTGTGCTCCGATTCGATCTCCTACCATAAGCATGTGATCAACACCTTTTCAGGGCGCGATCCTACGAGCGGTCAATTGATGACCGTCCATTGCGAAGACGGTCTGATCTCCCGCGTAGAGCGCGGCGCCCCAGCAGGACTGGCGGACTCTGAAATTTGGCTGTGTCCCGGCCTTGTTGACCTGCAGGTTAACAGGTATCGCAGTTGTGACCTGAACGCAGCGGATCTCGAATTCCACACAGTGCAGTCTCTCGCCCGCAACCTGCTCGCGACTGGGGCCACAACCTTCGTTCCAACGTTGATCACCGCGATGGACCGCGCGGCGCGCACCCCGTCGAGCACGTACGGCTGCCGGACATTTCAGAGTTCCTCCGGTGGCAGAAGTTGTCGGGAGACCTTGTTGGTATGGTGACACTTTCGCCTCATTACCCCGAGGCGCGCTCCTGCATTCGTGCTCTTTCTGAGCGAGGGGTATATGTTTCTCTCGGAAATACCAACGCAACCGGCGACCAGATTCGCTGTGCAGTCGACGCGGGCGCGCGATTAAGCACGCATCATGGCAATGGCATCGCGCAGCTATTACCGGCAACCTGCACCGAAGGAACTGAGAAGCTCGATCGCTGAGTTGTGGTGCCCTCTGATCCACTTGCGGTGCGTGAGGCCGAGTGCACAGTGCGCGTCAGCCGACGTGATAGGGCTTGCTGTAGTGGGTGGACCACTCCACCAGGTCGGCGTTGAGAAACCGCCAGGAACCGTGGGCGGAGCCGATTTCGAGCAGCATATAGGCATTGGGATCGTAGCGGGTCGAAGCCATGATGTAGTGCTGCGGCCCGAAGGTGTGGGCAAAGTCAATCCATTTGTGCACATGACCGGTGACGACCAGTGGAATCGTGTCCTTGTATTTGCGGAGCAGTGGCTGCAGCCCGTAGTCGCTGAATTCCGTGTCGCGGATGGTCATGAGTGGATAGTGGACAAAAACAAACGTGGGCTTGCGCTCAGCCAGCTGCGCCTCGAACCATTGCAACTGCTCCTCACCGAGCGATCCGACGCCGGGGTTGAAGTCGGCGGCCTTGTTGTCTTGCGTGGAGCCGAGAAAATTGTTGAGGTGAACGAAGCGGCATCCCTTGTAGTCGAGCGACCAGTAGGGATTGGTGTTGAATTTGGCTTTGAACAGCCGGTGGCTCATCTCGCGCGGAACGCGGTGCACATCGTAGTCGTGGTTGCCGAAGCCGATGTGCACGGGCATGCGGAAACCATCGGTGATGGCCTTGGCGTTGTCGAGACGCGTGGTGTTTTTGAAGTAGAAGTCGTAGTCCGTCGAGGGGTAGTTGTGGAAGTAGTCGCCCAGCACGAAAACTTGTTCGATAGCCGGCGATAGGGAGTTGATGAGGTCGCGGGCGGCGGTGAGACGTGGTGTGGTGACGAGGATGCTGGCGTTGTCCTCGACTCCGTTTTCGCTGCCCTTCACGTAGAAGTCGTCAATGATGTGCGTGTCTGCGATGAGGGCAATGTAGAAGCGGCCGGGGACGGGCTGCGCCGCCACCTCACGCGCCCAGAGAGAGCGCGTGAGAGTGGCTGCGGCGGCAGCAGTTGCAAGGGAGCCGAACTGGCGCCGGTTAAGTTGGGTCATGACAAAGGACCTTTCTGGTTAAAAGGATAGCTTGCCGGCCACCTGCAACTGGCGCGCCGGGAAGGCTGTCGTGATGGAGCCAAAGCTGCCCGAACTGCGGTTGGAGGTTGGCGCCTGGTAGTTTACCTTATTGAGCACGTTGAAAGCTTCGCCGCGAAGGTCGAACGACGACCGATCGCTCCACAGGCGGAAGCTCTTGTGCAGGCCGAGATCAAACTGGTTGAAGGTCATGTCGCGCAGCGAGTTGCGGCCGGCGTTGCCATAGGGCTTGCTGGCATCGGTAGGATTGGTGACTGCTGTTGAACTTAGGTAGCCATTCAGCGCGGTGGTTGTCTTCACCCAACTGCTCTTGGGGTTGATCACGGTGCCGGAAACGTTGGGCCGCTGATTGAGCAGCGGGCTCAAGGTGTAGGCGGCCGCAGGGCTGTAAATGAGGTTGACGGGCTGGCCGCTGGTGTCAGTGTTGATGGCCGTCAGCTGCCATCCGCCAACCGCCGCATCGAGCGGCCGGGACATGTTGCCGCCGAATTGGCGTCCTTTGCCGATAGGCAGGTCCCACACCACGCTGAGAGTTTCGTTGAGAGGCTGATTATAGGCTGACTGGCCACGCTCGCCGCCGAGGTTGGCTAGGTTTACGCGCGATGTATCGTTGTTGGGCTGATCGAGATGCCCTGTGGCGTTATCGATGGCGCGCGACCAGGTGAAGGAGTTGAGCAGGTAGAGGCCGCCAGCGAAGCGGTGCTCAAGCTTGGTCTGGAGCCCGTTGTAGCTAAGGAAACCGGCGGGGAGGGATTCTTCGATGGTGGTGAAGGTGGAGATGGGGCGGCGGGCCTGGACGCTGAGCGTGCCGCCCGGGGCGTTAGCTGCAGACTGGTTGAGATCGGCCAGAACCCAGATGTGGACGCCGTGTTCGCCGACGTAGGAGGCTGTGAACACCGTGTCTTTGGTGATCTCGCGCTGCACGTCGAGGTGCCACGACTGCATGTAACCGGTAGGAATGTCCTTGGGAATGTAGCGTGTCTGGGCAATGGTGGTGTTGAAGTTGCTGGCGGCCACAAAGTTGTCCGGGTAGCCTTGGGCAACGGTTCGGAAGCATCCACTGTAGTTTTCGTCTGTGCAGAGCGCCTCCGTTGTGCCAGACAGCGCAAAGGGAGCGACCTGAGTGACAGTGGAATTGATGATGTACGGGCCGTTATAGGCGAGCAGGTTTTCGCCGCCCTCGCGGTTGAACTGGTCGAAGCTGACGCCGTAGGCCGAGCGGATAACGGTCTTCGGAGTGAGTTGCCAGGCAACGCCGAAGCGCGGAGCGAAGTCCAGTTTGGGCGTGTGAACCAGGGCGCGGTTGTAGAGTGATCCGCTGCCGGCCTGAATCAGTTTGTCGGTGCTGGGATCGAAGTTGGCCAGGTGGTTGCCGTCGGTGAACTGCGGCGTGACAAGTTCGTAGCGTAGACCCATGTTGACGGTGAGCGAGGGCAGCACCTTCCAGTCGTCCTGGAAGTAGAAGTAGTCCATGTACTGGTGGTAGTTGACGATGCGGAAATTATTGAGCTGGTACGTATCGCGCGCGCCGAAGAGGAAGTCGGTTAGATAGGCTGCCTCGGCCGCGCCGGTGTCACTCGGATCCACATTGATCGGCGCGTTACCGTCGCACTTATCGATGAAAACCTTGTGGCCATTGGCGTCGGTGGTCGAAACAATGCAGCCGCTGAAGCCCTGATTGAAGGTCTCGCCGCCGTAGACGGGGTTGAAGTCATCGACCTCTGTGTTGATCGCCAGATACTCCCAGCCGTATTTCATGCTGTGATGGCCCTTGAGCCACGAGTAGTTGATCTTGGGGTTGATGACGAAGGGATTCTGGAACTGGGGATTGGAGGTCTGCGCGCCCCAGGTGGAGAAGTCCTTGACCGCCTCGTTGCTGAGTCGGCGGACGACAGTTGCGTCGGTGGGCAGCCCCGGGATGCCGGCCTCAACGTTGATGCTCTCCTGACCGGCGAGATAGGGGTTCTTGCCGCCATGGGTCCAGGTAAAGCCGATACGTGCATCGAGCGTGGATGCAGAACTGAATGCGTGTGTCACGCCAGCCGCGATCTGGCGGTTGTAGGCATGGATGGTGCCGTTGCCGCCGTCGCCGGCGTCGCCGGGGATGGATGTGGCGTCGACGATGTCGCCCTTGTGGTCGCTGTAGCGGCCAAAAAGCGTAGTCCTTGTGCTAAAGATGTAGTCGAGACGGCCGTCGCCCTTGTTGTCGGTGAGTGTGGCCCGCGGAAACGAAGCATAGTTGTTGGAGGCGTAGTTGACGGTTCCGGGAGCGTTGGCCGGCGGGAGCGCAGCGATAACCCGCGTAGCCAGCGGCGTCCAGAGGCTGGGGTCCACCTTGCCGTTCGCGTACACGTCGCCCGTCAGAGGATCGCGCAGCGGCACCGCAGCACCTGTAGACGACTGAAAGATGCCCTCGCGCTGCAGGTCGGTAGGCACAGTTGCGTTGGCGTAGGTGGCCTGGACCTGGCGATTGCCTTCGTAGTCGGCAAAGAAGAAGAGCTTGTCGCGCAGGACCGGACCGCCGACAGCGCCGCCAAACTGGTTGCGAATGAGCATGGACTTCTGCGCATGGCCGGTCAGCTTGTTGGTGGGCGCAGCGAAGGGGCCAATTGCATTGAAGATGGTGTTGCGGTGATACTCCCAGACCTTGCCGTGGATCTGATTGGTGCCGCTGTCGATGGAGACGTTGACGATAGCGCCCGATGCGCGGCCGAACTCTGCGCTATAGCTGCTCGTCTCGGTTCGGAACTGATTGATCGCGTCCGGCGACGGGGGGATAGCCTGGTTGGAGAAACCCTGATTCGAGGTGCCGTAGGCATTGTTGTCCAAGCCGTCGAGCAGAAAGTTGTTGAACTCCGAGCGTTGGCCGTTGACATTATAGGAGGCGTCGCGGCTGGTGACCGATTGGTTCTCGAGGTTGTTGCGGCGAACTCCGGGTGCGAGCGCCATCAGGTCGGCATACGCGCGGCCGTTGAGCGGCAGATCGTGGACCTGGGTTTCGGAGATGATGGTGCCGGTCGATGAGGTTTCAGTCTCGAGTTGGGTTGCCGCGCCGGAGACCACGACCGTCTCGGCTACGCTGCCGGGTTTCAGTGTCAAGTCCACGCGTTGACGGCTGCTCACATTGACGCCGAACGGATCGGTAGCCGTATCGGAGAAGCCATTGGCCGCCGCGATGACCTTATAGGTGCCAACGTGAATGTCGGGGAATAGAAACTGTCCGTCGCTATCGGTGGCGGCGACGGCGGTAACGCTGGTGGTGGTATTGACCAGTGTGACCTTGCTGCCGGCTACGGGCGCGCCGCTGCCATCTCGAACGAAACCGAGAACGGCAGAGGTCTCGAATTGCGCCCAGCCGATGGGCGCACTGATGAAGAGAAGAAGTAGAACTGCGAGGAAGAAACTACGTTTCACGTTACGCTCCGAAAATGGATTTTCCGTGTTGCGTTTGGGCTAGGGTTGTGGGCGACTGGCCAAGGATCCCGGACGCGCGCACGGGCGTGCGTCCTTCTCAGAGGATCGCCAGTGTGCAAGCGGCGGTAAAGGGGGTAAATGCGGGTACGAGCATCGCCCACAAGGATCTCACCCCTCTTTACCCCTCTATAAATACAAGGACCTAGCAATCTTTGAGTCACGGCGTTCACAGAGAATTCACGCAGGGTCCGTATGTTGAAGACATGCACGAGAGGACTGCTGTAGCCTTGGCGGATCCGCCTGCGCCCGTTGCGGGCATCCGGATGGAGAAGGTCGATCGAATCCAGGCCCCAGCCTTCCAGGTGCCAGAGGAGTGGCGGCTGACGCAACGCATCGTTGCGAGCCGAGGCTTCCGCAAGTCGGAACTGCTGAAAGCGTTTCTTCTGGAAGTGTGCGAGCTGGCGTTGGCCGGTCGCGCAGACGAGATCACCGAGAAGCGACTGGGGATATGTATCTTCGGACGACCCGATGACTATGATCCAGGAGAGGACAATGTTGTGCGCAGCTACGCGCGCATGCTGCGCAAGCGGCTGGAGGCCTACTTCGCCGATGAGGGGACGCACGAGCCGCTGCGGCTGACAATTCCACGCGGGGGCTACGCACCGCTGTTTGAAGCAGCGCCAGTGGCACGGACCCCGGTAGCGTCGATGAAGCCGTCTTTGCGCACTGCAGAAGCCGATGCGCCGGGGAGAGAACGAATCGGGGGCAGGGATCGGCGGTACTGGGTGTGGATCGCATGCGGCGTGGTGGCGGGCGTTATCCTGACGCTGTTGGCTTGCGCCGGAATGGTCACAGTGGAGGCCCACCGGCAGCCGTCGGCGGCTCATGCGCTGTGGACGAAGCTTTTCGAAAAGGACCGCAATACGTTGATCGTCTCGGCCGACAGCGGCCTGGGAATCGTGGAGAACCTGACCCATACCCAAGCCACAGTGGACGGCTACGCGAGCGGCGCTTATTTCGCAGGACTCCGCGCTCGCGCCGGGCTGAGCGCGGGCAACCTGAACGACCTCAGCCAGCAGCACTATACAAGCGAGGTGGATCTGCGGATCGCTACGGAGCTCGAACGGTTGCCGGAGTTCACCGCCGATCGCACGCAGATGCTCAGTGCGCGCAGTCTTTCGGTGGACGAGATGCGCCGAGCCAACCTGATCCTGATTGGCTCGGTTCATACCAATCCGTGGGTGGTGCTGTTTGAGCCACGGCTGAATTTTCAGCTTGCCTACACATCCGAGGTTGACCAATCGTACGTAGTCAATCGTCACCCACGTGCAGGCGAGCGGTCGGTGTATAACAACGGGACGGCGGACGGGCGCGGACCGACTTATGGAGTGGTGGCCTACCAGCCCAATGCGGGCGGCGCGGGCCGAGTGCTGATCGTGGAAGGATTGAACATGGCGGCAACGCAGGCTGCGGCAGACATATTGTTCAGCACTGAGGCCATGGCGCCGGTGCTACGCGCGGCCCGAGCAGCGGATGGTCGGCTGTATCCGTTCGAGTTGCTGATTGAAACCGTCAGCGTAGGAGCATCGGCCCCGGCGGCGCGCATCATTAGCTCCCGGGTATACCCAGAGCAGTAACTGATGACAGGCGGCGCACGAACAAGTCGCGCATAGCTGTGAGGACAGGCTCTATTCAGAGCATGAATCTATATACATGACGGTGGGAAGCGATTTCAGGCAACGACGGTACCACTTAACAGTGGCAGGTGTGACATTGGTTAGAAACCGGCGTTCGCGGATGAACTGCTCAAAGCGGGGTTGCATACTGCTGTGACCTTCAGAGATAAATGGCGGGGTTTCTTCGGCGCTATATGCCGATGACAAGGGTGCTGCGGGCGGCTTCGACCACATCATCGGTGACGACCGAGAGACCGTTGATTTTAAGGATGCGCTCGATCTGCACGAACAGGCGGTGAAGGAGCCGGAAGTTGCCGCCTGTGATCCGAGCAATTGAGGCAATGGCCTGCGTGTCAGTGAAGTCAGCTTCGTCGAGGGTGAGACCGAGTTTGCGCCAATGCCGGGTGAGAACGAAGGAAAGTTCATCGCCCTGCAAGGGCCGGTAGTGGTGGGCAAAACCAACCCGGCTGTAAAGCTGCGGATACCGCGATAGGCGCTTTTCCATGCCCGGCATCCCGATCAAAATGACGCCGACACCTTTGCGGTCGAATATATCCCGGATAAATTCAAGCGCAGTCACCGACAGCCGCTCGGCCTCGTCAAAGATCAGCATTTCAACCAGAAGCTCATCGCATGTAATGATCCGGCAACCTTTTACATGGCGATGAAGGTGATCGTCAATGCACGTATCTACCCGGTCGATATGCTCACCCAGAGTTTCCTTCAGGTCGCGCATGGTGCCAAGCACAGTCGGCGTATGGAAAACAGTGCGCGAACGCTCCAATGCCTCGTTGACTTTCGCCCGTGAGGAATCGCGCCTACTTTTCCATGCCTCGATAACAGGGCTTGCCAAGTCCCAATGTGCATAGCGGCGAGCAGACAAGGTTTTTCCGACACCGGCAGCGCCATAACAGAGGCCAACGTAACGGTGCTTCCGCACGGCCTCTGCGAACTCTATGAACCGGCGATGCTCCTTCGTGGCGATGAATGCTCCACTTCGCTCACCGCTCATCAATCATCCTCCTGATAGATACGCATTTTGGTCCGCCGCTGTCCACGGGATGGTTTATGTTCCTCGGCTTGCGGATTCTGCGGCTGAATCGGCAAAAACTCAACAACCCGCGCCACGCGTTCGTTGATGGTCTTGCGCAAGGAACGCCGATGCGCTCGGCGAGCGGCCTGAATATCTTTTAGGGTTACGACCTCGCCAGCGTGTTCCTCGCTTACCGCGCGGCATAGGAATTTGTTGCGGTGAAAGACCCTGATTTCGGACAAGTCGCGCGGATCATAACGGATGGTGACAGCTTCGCCGACGTAGGATGCCATGGTCGGATGGCTGTAGCGTAGCCCTTGGAAACGAATACCGTCGCGCCGCACGGTTCGCGGCTTCGCGTGCATCACGAGCAACAGATCGAGTTCTTCGAGGTCTTCTGGCAGCCGTGGCAGAAATCCTTTGCCGCGCCAAGCGTCAAGAGGCGTTTGGCCGGTCTCGCTATGAAGGCGCACATGATAAGTGTTGGCGATATAAGAGGTAACCGCCTGGTCCAACTCAGACAATGACAGCTTGGGCGGGGTCGCAGGTTTACCGTTGACCAGATATCCAGGCAGTTCCGGCAGGAGTTCCGTATTGAGGGTGCCAAATAGGCGCTCGATCTTGCCTCTCCCTTGTGGGCGGGCGACAGTGGAATAAACGATGCGAAAGTGCAAGCTGGCCGCGACCTGATCGAGATGGTCGCTTGTGAAGTCACTGCCGTGATCGACATAAAGAACGTCGGGGATGCCGCACACAGGCCAAGAGGCGTCGGCCTTGCGCCAGATCGCCACTCGCAACGCGAGGCTGGTATAGAGGATGGACGGTGCTCCGAGGAACACTATGGTTCCGGCGATGGCACGAGAATAGTCATCCACCACAGTTGTAAGCCACGGACGGACAACCTTGCCGGTTTGATCGAGGATCAGCAGATCGAGCATGGTGTGATCCGCCTGCCAGATGGCATTGGCGGTGTCCGCACGATGCCGATATATCAATTCGTAGTGATTACGAAAAGCTACTGCCCCTTCAAGCGCCAGTGTCACCATTGCCGGGTCAAGTTCGGCGAGGATCGCATAGACCGTGCTGTACGAGGGAACGGGCCAGCCTTGTGTCTTGGCCATATTGCTGAAGCGCCGGTGAATAGTGGCGGCTGAAGCGCGGGGCTTCTTTAACCCCATGCCCTCAATGAGCGCCACAAGATCAGCAGGCAGGCGGCGCACCTCGGCGTCGATACGGGTGGAACGTACCAGCCCCGCGAGACCCACTTGCCGATAACGAGCCAACCAACGCTCTGCTGTTCTGACTGGAACACCTGCACTACGCGCTGCCCGCGCCAATGGAACGTCCTCTTCAATATGGGGCCGGAGGACGGCAAAGCGATCCATGGCTAATTTGCGCTGCTCGTCTGTCAGATCAGCTACCACTGGCTTGGTTTTATCCGCCTGCGCCATGGGTTCAATAACCTTTGTTTTTGCACCTCGTCCCTGCCATGGTGAGAAAATGCCCGAAACGTCACAAAATCAGTTGCAGAACTATGGTGCAAAATATATGGTTCATAATATGCTCAAGATGATGGTTTTTGCACCATGAAAATCGGCTACGCTCGCGTCTCGACGGATACTCAGGAAACCCATCTTCAAATGGATGCGCTCAAGCGGGCCAAGTGCGTGCGCGTCTATCAGGAAAAGGCCTCCGGGGCAAAGACCGAACGACCGGAACTGATGAAGCTTCTCGACAACGCCCGTAAGGGCGACGTCGTCATAGTCTGGAAGCTGGATCGCCTGGCGCGATCACTTCGCCAGCTCATTGACACCACGGTTCTGCTCAATGAGCGTGGCGTCGAGTTGCATTCCCTGACCGAAGAGATCAACACCACGACCCCAAGCGGTAAGCTGACTTTTCATCTCTTTGCTGCCCTGGCGGAATTTGAGCGCGATCTTTTGCGCCAGCGGGTCAATGCTGGCCTTAAGGCAGCGCGCCTCCGTGGACGTGTAGGCGGACGGCCAAAGGCGCTCAGCGAGACGGATTTGAAAAAGGCGCGAACACTGCTGGGCTCCGGGGACTACACCAAGGTTCAGGTCGCAGAAGACCTTGAAGTGAGCCGCCATACGCTCTGGCGTGCTCTATCGCGAGAAGTGGCCAAATAGCGGCGAAGAAACCCCGCCATTTATCTCTGAAGGTCACACCTCAAAAACATGGAGCTGCGTGCGCGGGTCAAAATTTACCCCTTGTGCCCCAAAGCTCCATGGATGAACGGAAACGGCGGAAAAGGCCACGAGAGACACGTACAGAGCGAAGCCGTGGTTTAGTCACAATGGAGTGACCGGCACCAATGCGCTGGCCGTGGGTTAGGCTGTGAGCCAAGCAGGAACACAGTTCAGAGCCACAAGCGGAGAGGAACCGGTCATGCAGAACAAGGTACGATTTTTAGG
>Ga0224528_1000386_pt1 | contig 34738 bp, 26 predicted proteins | sample CBST25metaG_2_FD_179888 | JGI IMG/M metagenome (GOLD analysis project Ga0224528, IMG submission 179888) | Peat soil microbial communities from Stordalen Mire, Sweden - C.B.S.T25 | ecosystem: Environmental > Terrestrial > Soil > Wetlands > Peat | place: Sweden: Norrbotten County, Stordalen Mire...
ATAGGGCTTGCCGGCCAGAGCCGCCTGAAAGCTGGGCAGGTGGACGCCGTCCTCGCGGGCAAAATCAGCCGTGAGCATGGGGCCGTGAAAGGCGGGCAGCCCGATGCGGTCGAGCAGATGAAGCTGGAGGCCGGTCAGGTCGCTGTAGGCAAAGAAGGGCTTGGGATTTTTGGCAATCAGATCGAGGTTCAGGCCATCAAGCAGGTAATTCGAGCCATAGCCGCCGCGGGTAGCGAAGATGGCTTGCACAGCCTCGTCGGCAAAGGCGGTGTGCAGATCGTCAAGGCGCATAGGCGGTGTGCCGGCAAAGTAGAGCGGGCCGCGGGTGAGGGCGTTGGCGCTGCGATGCGGCGCAATGCCCAGGGTACGCAGAGCGTCCAGACCGCGCTCGACGCGCTCGGGCTGCGGTGTGGAGGCGGGCGAGACGACGGCGAGCGCCGCGCCGAATTGGACTACCGATAATTTGAGCAAATTGGTCATGATGAAAAAATCCGAGGAGATTGAAGGAGGCTTCTTCAGTTTGCGCCTCAGTTCATCTCTCAAGGGGGAAAATGTATTTTTGCTTTGACCGCAAAGGGAATCTGTTGTCGAAATTTGCTTTCCCTCGGGGGCTAAAGCCCACGCTGTTTTTGGGTAATTGATGTACGGACTAAAGCCCGTACCCTTCACCTAACCTGAATTTTTCAGCAGCCTGCAAAGCCCGTACCCACCACCGAAAACCGCGCGCTGAACGCAACACAAAGATTTCAGAATGCCTCGCCTTGTGCGATGAGCGAGGCCGGTCCAGTGAGGTACAGCTCGGAACCAGTTCCGCTCCAGGCAATGGTCTGCGCGCCGCCGGGAGCGACGACCGTGAGCGGCGATTGGCAGCCCTGGAGCGCCAGGGCCACGGTGGCCGAAGCCGAAGTCCCGGTGCCCGAAGAAGAGGTTGGGCCGACGCCGCGCTCGAAGATGCGAATTTCAGCTTTGCGCGGGCTGAGGATGCGGACAAACTCGACGTTGGTCTGGTGAGGGAAATCGGGGTGAATGCAAACCTCCGCGCCGATTTGCAGCCAGGTGCGGCCGACGACGGTGAATTGGTCATTGTCGACCACGATGACGAAGTGGGGATTGCCGGTGGAGACCTCGACGCCGGCGACGGCGAGGCCACTGGCCAGCTTGACGATGCGCTCGGCGAAGACGGGAACGCCCATGCCGGCGGTAACCTCGACGGTGAATTCGCCGTTGGCCTGGAGGGCGTTGACGCGGCAGAGACGCGAGCCGGCGTCGGTCGTGATGGCCACTTCGTCGCCCGCCTTGAGGCCGCGTTCACGCACCATCCAGGCGGCCACGCAGCGGGTGCCGTTGCCGCTGATTTCGGCGATGGAGCCGTCGGCGTTGTGCAGGCGGATGCGGCCGGAGTTAGGGCCGGTCCAGGCAAAAAACTCGACGCCATCGGCGCCGACGCCGGTGTTGCGCGGGCAAAGATGGCGCGCCAATGCGGCGTAATCGCGGGCCGCCGCCGCCTCTTCGGTCACGATCAAAAAGTCGTTGCCACAGGCGTGAGCCTTGGTAAAGGGAATCAATCTTCCTCCGGGTCGCGGAAGGTGAACAGGGCCGAGATGCCGGGCTCGACGAGCAGCGTTCCGCGCAGGCGCTCGTGTTGTTTTTTGGTCGCCGTCAAGACAAAACTGACCCGCTGCAAGACGCCGATGGCGTCGCGCTCGAGGCCGGTGAGACGCTCGCCGGCTGTGTCCATGGCCTTCAGAATCGACTCGGAGATGACGGTTGGGTCGCTGCCGCGCACCTCGTAAACCAGCGGATACATTTTGATGTTGGCGTTATGCTCGAGAAAGCCGACCACCTCGAGCGCCATGATGACGATGAGGGCGGCCACGGCGGCGGCGGCATAGAGCCCCGCGCCGCAGGCCATGCCGATGGAGGCCACCACGAAGACGCTGGCCGCGCTGGTGAGACCGCTGACCCGGCTGCGATTGTGGAGGATGAGACCGGCGCCGAGAAAGCCGATGCCCTGCACGATGTTGGAGGCCACGCGGCCCTTGTCGGGGTTGCCGTCGCCAGCCAGCACGGCGGAGAGCAGGGTAAAAAAGGCGCTGCCCATGCAGATGAGCAGGTTGGTGCGAACGCCAGCGGCCTTGCGCTTGATTTCGCGCTGGAGGCCCACGGCCGCGCCCAGCACACAGGCCACCAGCAAGCGTCCGATAGCGCCGTTGACGACCACCACCTGTTGCAGACGGTCAAAGTTGAAGGGTTGCGCGAGCTGCTGCGTCAAGGGTGTGCTCATGGCTGGTCCTTGACCGATGCTACCACCGCGGAAGAAACACCGGAAAGGTAAAGCGTTCCCGAAGGCTGGTTGCGGGTGGAAAAGCGACGCACGGCGATGAGGCCTTGGGGATGAGCCTTCACCGCGCGATCAATTTCGTCGCCGTCAAAGGTGAGCACAATCGCCGCATGAGCGGCAGGCGCGGCGAGGGCCTGGTCGTAGATCCAGAGGTCGCTTTCGTTGATGGTTTGGCGCAGGGGAATGCCGGTGTAGGCGACCAACTCGGGATAGACCGAGGTATCCATGAGCACGGTTGCGCCTGCGGGCCGCTGGGCAAGAAGAGCGCGCAGAGCGGGGGGAATCTGCTGGTCGTAGGCTTGGCGGGCGGCCAGATTCTTGGTTCCCTCGACGTAGACCAGGGGACGCTCGCGCAGCATTTGCGTGACGTTCAGAGTCAGCAGCAGAAAGAGCGCGACCGCCGCATGACGCGCCCACGACGCTTTGAATTCACGCACCGCGCCGAGGGTGAATTGGGCCGCGAAGCCCACGCCGAGAGCAAAGGCGGGCAGCATCTCCATGCCATAGCGGGTGTTGTACCAGGAGTGGGGCCACCAGGGCGGCAAAAAAATCGGCACCGATCCGTAGGCGACCGAGTAGGCATAGAACGGAATGGGAAACCACAACAGCAGCGCCCAGGTGAAGGTGCGGCGACGAGCGATGAACCATCCCCAGGCCGCGCCAAAAACGCTGACGAGCAAGAGGAAATTGCCCCAGGCAACGGCAACAGCATCCATCTCGGCGGCTTTGACAAAAAACAGCAGCGAAACCCAGGGATTGTGCCAGCCGGGGTGGGGCGGCCCCGAACCGTGGGTTGCGGTGCGAAGTTCGATAACCTTGGCCGAATAAGGGCCGCGCGCGAAGTAGAGCCAATCGTGGAAGCCGAGGGAGTTATAAGCGAACCAGAGGAAGGGCGCGGCGACGACGGCGGCGCTGGCCAGCCAGAAGCTGACCGAACGCAGGCGGCCGCGACCATCCTGGCGATCGAAGCGCAGCAGCGTAAGGCCCACGCCGCTCCAGGCGATGAGAGCCATGATCCAGCCGTCGTAGCGGGTAAAGACGGCGGCCACCAAAACCAGCGCAAGCAGGCACTGAAAGCGGCGGGCTTTTTGGGGGTCGGAATCAACCGAGGCGCGCCACTCGACCAGCCAATCGGCGATCCAGACCATTTCGCAGACAAACAGCGGCTCGGTCATGGCCGTGGTTTGCAGGTAGAGAAGGTTGGGATTGAGCGCGAAAAAAAACAACGCGAGCGCCGCCGAATTTGGCCTCAGCCAGCGCCGCGCCAAGCGATAGATTCCTACGCAACTGGCGAGGTAAGCCAGCATGGAGGGAATCGCTCCAGCGAGGCCATTGGCCCACCAACTGTAGACCTGCGCGAAAGGCACCATGAGCAGATGAGGCAGCGGCAGCCAGACTGAACCAAGTTCAGTGAGGCGCGGCAGGCGGGCATCGAAGACGCGGCGGGCAATGTGCAGGTGAGCGATGGCGTCGCCGTAGTTGAGCAGGGCGTCGTGACGCCAGTTCCAGGCTAAGGCCAAGAGCGATGCCGCCAAGCTGGCAGCGAGCACCACCAGCCCTTCCGTCGCTGGCACACGAGGTTGAGTGCGTTCAGTCAAGGTGGGTCAACTCGCGAAGTTGGTTGAAGCGGGCGTCGATCTCCTGGCGGGTGAGAGCTTGGATGCGCTCGGTGCCAAAGCGTTCACAGGCAAAGGAGCCCATCACTGTGCCGTAGAACATGGCGCGGCGATAAGCTGCCGGAGTTTGCTCGGGCTGCGAGGCCAGATAGCCGAAGAAGCCGCCGGCAAAGCTGTCGCCCGCGCCGGTGGGATCGACAATCTGCTCCAGCAAAAAAGCCGGTGCCTTGAAGCACTTGGTGTCGTATTTCATTTTCGTGCTAGCGGGTTTGATTGCATGGTGAAACAAGGTCGCGCCATATTCACCGTGCTTGACGACCAAAGACTTGGGGCCGAGTTTCAGCACCGCGCGCGCCGCCTGGACAAAGTTCGTGTTATCAGCCAGCATCTTGGTTTCGGTGTCGTTGATGAGCAGAATGTCGAGGCCCTTCAGAACTTCGAGCAGGGCCGGCTTGTGATCCTTGATCCAGTAATTCATGGTGTCGCCAGCGACTAACTTGACGTTAGGCATAGCCTCACGCACACGGCGCTGGAGAATAGGATCGATGTTAGCCAGGAAAAGAAACTCGGAGCCACTGTAAGCGGCCGGAATCTTGGGCTCGAAGGCGGCAAAAACATTCAGGTCGGTAGCTTCTGTTTTGGCTTCGTTGAGGTTGTCGAGATAGGAGCCAGCCCAGAAGAAGCTTTTGCCGGGAACGTGCTCGATGCCGCGGGTGTCGATGTTGCGCGCGGCGAAAACCGCCTCTTGCCGCTTGCCAAAGTCCTCGCCAACAACAGCGATGACACGCACGTCGGTAAAGAAACTCGCCGACAACGAAAAGTAAGTCGCAGCGCCGCCCAAACAGCGTTCGCGCTTGCCCGACGGGGTTTCGATGGTGTCATATGCTACGCTGCCGACTACGGTGATGGCCATGGTTGCCTTTCTAACTCAAACTTCCTTGCTCATGATAGAGCTTGTGCGGATTGATCAGCCTTGGAAATCCATCTCTGCAATGTACATTTCCTCAGGGGCTCAAGCCCACGGTCTTTTGTTCCCTTTGCGGCACGGCTGAAGCCGTGCCCTGTTACAAAACTTCTCTGACCAGATCACAGCCCGTGTGATTTAGAGCGGTTCTCCCATAGGTGTAAAGTGTGGGTGCCCCACCCTCGCCGCGTCTTTGTTTTTGCGGCTAGGGTGGGAAACCTCTACAGCAACAGGAGAAATGCCCTAAGTTCACACTCTCCCAGCAGCGCCCCTACGGGGCTCGAAACTATTTGGGCCTTTTTCCCAGGACTGCGCTGCGCTTGTCCTGGGCTATTTTCCGCCGCCCCATACGGGGCGAGTGTTGACTCGATTCGTTCATTCAGGCCGTAAAGCGCAATGCGCGTCAGGATGCTCAGAGACTATGATTTTTTGTCTTCTCACAAAAAACCGATTCTGGAAACAAATGACTTATGCGCCAAAAAATCGCGTAAATTCAAAAAAGACACAAACTCTCAGGATGACAGCTTGGTGGTGATGCTTTCGTTCCAGACCAACCATGCTGATCCCGCGCCTTTTTGTCGGCGCGGCGCGAGCCTAAGGCAGTTGGCCGCACCGCAGGTGGTTACCAGCCTTGGTATTTGCCGAAGAGGAGCTTCAGCTTTTGCTTGGCTTCGGCCGGAATGGCGTCGGGCGCGGTGAGGACGGCGAACTTGGCGGCGGAGGCGCAGGCGCAGGTGCGCTCGTGGGGCAGGGCGGCGACGGCGGCTTTGACGACGCGGGCGGCGTTCTCGGCGTTCTTGTGGAGCACGGCGACAATCTCTTCGATGGTGACGGCGTCGTGGCCCTCGCGCCAGCAGTCGTAGTCGGTGATCATGGCGACGGTGGCGTAGCAGATCTCGGCCTCGCGGGCCAGTTTGGCCTCTTGCAGGTTGGTCATGCCGATGACGTCGGCGCCCCAACTGCGATAGAGGTTGGACTCGGCCCGGGTGGAAAACTGCGGACCCTCCATACAGACATAGGTTCCGCCCAGCTTGCCGACGACGCCAACGGTTTTACAAGCCTCGGCGGCGGCGTTGGCCACGGTGGCGCAGACCGGGTCGCCAAAGGCGATGTGGCCGACGATGCCCTCGCCAAAGAAGGTGGCGATGCGATGCTGGGTGCGATCGATGAACTGGTCGGGAATAACGAAGTCGGTGGGCTTGTGCTCTTCCTTGAGCGAGCCGACGGCCGAGACGGAGAGAATGCGCTCGACGCCCAGCGCCTTCATGGCGTAGATGTTGGCACGGAAGTTCAGCTCCGAGGGCAGAATGCGATGGCCGCGCCCGTGACGGGCCAGGAAAGCGACCTTGCGGCCCTCAAGTTCGCCCAGTTGAAAGGCGTCGGAAGGATCGCCAAAGGGCGTTTCGACGCGCTCCTCGTGGATGTTGGTGAATCCGGGCATGGTATAAAGCCCGCTGCCGCCGATGATGCCGATCTCCGCCTGTGCCAAAACCGCTCCTTTTGTCTCCGGCGGAAGCTGCCGCCGGAGGCCGCAAAAACTTGCTGATCTGGTTGCAACGGGCGGGCATTTCTGGTCCGCGCATTGGTCCGTTGCCAGCCTCAAGTATAAAGGCAGGGGCGGCGAGCGCTGGCATCTCTGGTTTACGCCTTTTGTCGGCGCGCAAAATATTTCGCCCACGACCGCAACTAAAGCGCGAAAATGTTGTTTGACAGTACAGAAGCCGGTTGGGAAGAAAAACCCAAAAGCCGGCAGGTGCTGAGCACGGGTTCCCGGTCCAGGACGAACAGGATGGGGCAGCACGAGGAGGATGTCATGCGGAAACTACGCCTGGTTCTGTTTGCTACGCTGTTGGCTCTGCCGTTCGCGGCAACGGTCAAGGCCCAAGATGTTGAAGAAGATGTGGGCGTCGGCCCGGCGATGGTTCCGGCTCCGATGGTCTATGCGGCTCCGGTTTGTGATTGGGGCTATTTCCCTTATTATCCTTACGCTTGCGCTCCCTATGGCTACTATGGGGCGGATTGGTTCTACGGCGGCGTCTTCATCGGCGCGGGGCCCTGGTATCACCGCGGCTGGTATGGACGCGACGGATGGGGCGGACGCGGTTGGGGTGGACGTGGCGGCTATGGCGGTCGCGACGGATACGGAGGTCGCGGAGCGTATGGCGGTCGTGGAGCGTATGGCGGTCGTGGAGCGTATGGCGGTCGTGGAGGTTATGGTGGACGAAGCGCGGGCATAGGCGCTTATCGTGGAGCCTATGGCGGTCGCACAGCAGGCCCTGGCGGAGCAGCGCGCGGCAGTTTTAGCGGCGGCGGTCGCGCAGGTGGCGGATTTGGCGGCGGCGGTCGCGCCAGTGGCGGCTTTGGCGGTGGCGGTCGCGCAGGCGGCGGCTTTGGCGGTGGCGGTCACATGGGTGGTGGTGGTGGCGGTCGCCGGTAAACTTCACGGCCTCTCCCTTGGAAAGCCCCGTCTGCTTCGGAAGGCGGGGCTTTTTGGGGCTGTAGATGGGGGTGGCCTTCATAGAAACAAATTCTCTGTGAAACGCTCCTTGAAGCACAACCGCAGATCCTTCGACTCACCACCCCCAAGCTGAACCACCTGCGGTAGGGCTGGCGTTTGATCAGATACAAGGATGACAGGCGAGCGTGGGGTGCCCTGAATCAGGGTTTCATCTCCCGCAGGTCGGAAACGCCGGTGGAGGACTAGCAAGAAACAAGCATGGACCAGGAGGTCCACGCAACAGCCGGCCGGGAGGCCGGCGCTACAAGTTCGCGCGCCAACAGGCAAACTGCCCTAAAGCAGTACCCGTGTCGGTGTATCCGGTTGGCCGCAGCACTGGCGCTACCGTCTGCGGCCCTTTTTGCCCAGTTTATTTCGAGCCTTGCTGGAGCGTACGGGCGCGGCGTTGCCGGTCTTCTTTTTCTTGCTCTTGGGCCGCGACAGGCCGCCCTTCTTGCCGGTCAGCACCAAGCCCTCTTCCACAACCGAAAACTGAAGCCGCCGCTCCTGAGCCAGGATGCGGTCGAGAATGACTTGCACTCGATCTCCGGCGCGGAAGCAGCGACCGCTGTTGACGCCGATGATTTCATGGGTGTTCTCGCGCCAAGTGTAGTGGTCGTCGCGCAGACTGTCGATCGGCACCAAGCCCTCGACAAAGAGATCGGTCAGCTCGACAAAGAGGCCATACTTGGTGGGATTCAGCACCAGGGCGGCAAACTCCTCGCCCACGCGGTCTTGCATGAAGCGAACCTTCTTCCACTCGATCAGCTCGCGCTCGGCCTCGGCGGCGCGGCGCTCGGTCAGGCTGGTCTCTTCGGCAATCTGCGCCAGCTCGGCCTCGGGAATGGGCGGCTCAATCGATCCCACCCTAGCCGCAAGTACAGGAACGCGGCGGGGCTGGGGCGCATGGCTGGTTTCAAGCCCCTCGTTGGGATGCGTCCAGGGCGAGTTCATACGCTCGGCCGAGACCTCGCCTTCGCCCAGCACCCCTTGCCGCAGCAGGGCCTTGGTGATGCGATGCACAATCAGATCGGGGTATCGGCGAATGGGCGAGGTGAAGTGGGTGTAACTGGGCGCGGCCAGGGCAAAGTGGCCCTCGTTGATCTCAGAGTAGCGCGCCTGACGCAGCGAGCGCAGCATCAGGTAGCTCAAAATGCGCTCTTCGGGCGTGCCCTCAATGCGCGCGGCCAGCTTTTGATACATGCGCGGAGTGACGGCAATCTCTTCGGCCACTTCGTAGGTGCGCGCCGGTCGCCCGCCGCGCGCCGCGTCGCGCCGGTCGCCACGAGTTTGGATTTTTTTGACCGGCAGCGCGCCCAGGCCGAGGGTGTGGCCAAAGGCGGCAGCCAGTTCCTCGAACTGCACGACGCGGCGCGGCTCCGGCTTTTCGTGGATGCGATAAAGCGAGGGCACACCCAGGTCTTCGAGCCACGTGGCCACGGATTCGTTGGCCGCCAGCATGAACTCCTCGATCAGACGATTGGCCCAGGTGCGCTCGGATTTGGTGACGCCGCGCATTTCGCCCTGCTCGTCGAACTCGATGACCGGCTCGGGCAAATCGAAATCGATGCTGCCCCGCTCGGCGCGCCGCTGGTTCATCAACCCGGCCAGCAAGCGCATCCGCTCGAAACCCGGCACCAGGCTGGCGTAGCGAGCGCGCGTTGCCTCGTCGCCCTCTAGAATCGCGTGGACCTCGGTATAGGTCATGCGCGCCGCCGAGCGGATCACGCCCTCGACAATCTCGTAGCTTTCGATGCGCCCGGTTGCGTCCAGTTGCATGATGCAGCTCAAAACCAGCCGGTCTTCGCCGGGGCGCAGGCTGCAAATATCGGTGGAAAGCTCCTGCGGCAGCATGGGAATCGCCCGGTCGGGGAAGTAAACGCTGGTTCCGCGCAGCCGCGCCTCCAGGTCCAGATCGGTTCCGGCGCGCACGTATTCGGAGACGTCGGCAATGTGCACCTGAAGCTCGTAGCCTGCCCCGCCGACGCGCTCGGTGACCAGCACCGCGTCGTCAAAATCCCGCGCCGTTTCGCCGTCAATGGTGACAATTGGAAGCGCCCTAAAATCTTTTCTGCGCTCAACTTCGGCGAGGTCAAGATGTGCCACTGCCCGCGCCTCGGCCAGCACATTTTCAGGGAAGGTGTGCGGCAACTGGTGCTTGCGGATCATCATTTCGACATCCACGCCAAAGTCGTCGGGCGAGCCGAGCACCTCGATCACCCGTCCCACGGGCGGCTTGGTCAGGGTGGGCCAGGCGGTAATCTCTACGTCCACAATCAGGCCTTCCAGGCTTTCGTGCTCCTCCTGAACCTTGTGAACGGCCCCAGCGCCCAGCACCCGGTGGGGCGTGGCGGCTTCGTCGATCTCTGGCACTTCCATTCCGTCGGGAATCAGAATGGACTGCGTCATGCGCTCGTCGAAAGGCACAACGTAATGGCCCATTTCGCGATCGCTGCGCGCGTAGTGAAAGGTGCCGACCACGGTGGCGTTGTGGCGCTCAACCACGCGCGCAATGCGCCCAAAGCGACGCCCGTCGGCCGCGGGCGGCTCAACCTCGACCAGCACCTGGTCGCCCTGCATGGCTCCGTTGATCTCGTTGGGGGGGATGAAAATGTCTTCCGTCGCCGCAGCTTGGCGGGGATTGGGACGCACAAAGCCGTAGCCATCGCGATGCAGATCGAGCCGCCCGGCGCAGAGGTTAGCGCGGGTGCCGTCCGCGCCCAGGGGCCGGGGAATTCCCCAGTGCTCGCGGTCGATCTTGGTCAGCTCGCCGCGCACCGTCAGGCGGGCCAGTTGCTCCAGCAGCAGCCGGCGCTGGCGTCCGCCGCCCAGGCCCAACTCGAGCACCAGTTGCTTGTATCCGGCCTTTTGGCCGGCTGAGCGGGCAATCCGCGTCAATATCTCTCGATCCGTCATAGTTCAAGAGTACAGTGCGGCTGATTCGCCCGCACAATTGTCTGCGCCGCGGCGCAAATTGTTGGCCCAATCGGCAACAATAGGCGCTTGTTCACATTCTCTCTCGAAATTCCCTGCCGCCGGTCTTAAAATAACGGCAACGCAGCTTCTTGAGTGGGGGGTCAGGCGATACCATCCTAGTTGGGTACGCCCGGGCAACCCGCGGAGGGATTGCCAGCTATTTTTCGCAACATTTTTTGCCTTTGGCAAGAGCCCTGCCCAGGCAGCCCATCCCGCAGGACAGAAAAGGATCAGTGTGAGCGCTATGTGGAAACCCAGCCAATCCGGATCAATCACCCCCAGCACCAACCACGTTCATAGCCCGGAACCCGTCCGGCCCACGCCCGCCACGCCGGCCTTTGAGACCGCCGGACGCGCTCCGGTGACGGCCGGCGACCAGGCGACGATCGGCAAGGGATTGTTCGTCAAAGGCGAAATCTCGGGCTCGGAATCGCTGTTTATCGACGGCAAGGTCGAGGGTAGCATCAACCTGCCCGGCAACCGCGTTACCGTGGGCCGCAATGGCCAGGTAGCAGCCAGCATCAGCGCCCGCGAAATCGTCGTCCTCGGCAAGGTGCGCGGCAACGTCTCCGCCACGGACCGGGTTGACATCCGCGCCGAGGGGGCGCTGACCGGCGACGTATCGGCGTCCCGCATCAGCATCGAAGACGGCGCCTACTTCAAGGGCGGCATCGACATCCGCAAGCCGGAGGCCAAATCGGCCGCCACGCCCGCCGTCGAGGCCAAACCGGATGTGCTCAAGCCGGTGCAGCTCTAAGGCGGTTTTCCGAATAAGCCAGCGCACCGCTTCATTCCCGCACCGCAACCCGCGCCCCCGTGCTTTCGGGGGCGCGGGTGTTTAGGCGGCAAGATGCCCCGTAAGTTGCTCCCGTAGGGAGCGGCAGAGAATAGCCCAGGGTGAAACCCTGGGTAAGATTCGTAACGAAAGGACACCGCCCTGTAGGGGCGGATCGAAGGGCAATTCATGGTCGGACGGCCGCCCAAATCGTATTTACGCTTCGCCCCGCCCCGACGGGGCGGGAACTCCTCGGGACAAACACTCTCCCAGGGTTTCACCCTGGGCTATTCTCTTATCCTCCCTTCGGGAGGAGTTTTCATCAACCTCAACTGGCCACAAGAGATCGACGAGGGCGAATTCCCTTGGGCATGAAAACCATGCCCAAGGGCAAGACCTTCAAGTTCCTCTCTTGAAGCAGCCTAGCCTAGCCCCAGCCGTTTGCGCATGACGCGGGGCAGGGCTGAGCCGGTGGCATCGAGCACCCAGTTGGCCACCAGCGCCCACAACGCGGTTCCGGTCGCCAGCACGGCTAGGTCCAGCCAGCGGCTCGAGGCGGGCAGCCAGTGCGCCAGCCGCCCCAAAAGAGCGATGAAAACCGCCCAAACCGCCGCGCCGCCCGCCAGCGAGGCCAGCAGGCAGCGGCCCATCTCGGCATAGTCCAAACTGGCCAGCGAAACCATGTGCCGCTGGTGCAGCAGGATGGCCAGGGTCACGGCTTGCAGGGCGATGCCGGCGTCCGAGGCCAGGGCCAGGCCGGCCACGCCATACCAGCGCCAGCCGAGCCCGTAGAGCGGAAAAGCGGCCAGGGTAATGATGGAACTGGCAAACATGGGCAGCCAGGTGATGCCCGCCGCGTAGAACGAACGGGCATAGATGGCCTGCGCCGACCACAAAAACAGCGAGATGGCGTAGAGCGCAAAGAAGAGGGCGGTCAGGCGCACGTCCTCGGCGCTGAAGTGGCCTCCGCCAAAGATCAGCCCCACGATCGGCCGGGACAGAGCCATCATGGCCGAGGCCACCAGCAGGCCCAGCGCCACCACGCGCGAGACGGAGTCTGCCACGCCGATGGCGAACTCATAGCGCTTGCCCTTGGCCCACAACTGGGCAAAAAAGGGCAGCGAGGCCACGCCGGCCGCCTGCGCCAGCATGGACATGGGCGCAGAAAAGATCTGCTTGGCGTTGGCCAGCCGGGTAATGGCGCCGCTGCCGCTGGAGGCGTAAAATCCGGCAAAATATTGATCCAGAAAGGGCAGCGTAAAGCCAAACATCAGCGGCAAGGTCATTTGCAGCCATAAACGCAGCCCCGGATGATGCAGATCGATGCCCCAGCGATAGCGCACCCCGGCGCGGGCCACTCCCCAAGCGTTGAGCAGGAACGAGCCCAGAAAAAAGCCCGAGGTGGCGCCAATGGCGAGAGCGGAAATCCCTATCCGATGCGCCAGCAAAAGCCCGCCGGCAATGATGCAGATGTTATAGAGAATCGGCGTCATCGCCTGGTACATGAACTGCTTGCGCACCAGCAGGGTGGCCCCCAGCACACTGCCGGCAAAGAGAAAAATCTGCCCGGGCAGCAGAATGCGGGTCATGTGCGCGCAGAGCGAAACCTGGGCGGCGGTGAAGCCGGGATTGGTCCATCGGATATAGGGCGCGGCCAAAAACATCAGCGCGATGGTGGCCGCCGTCAGCGCCAGGCCCACAAAGTTGAGCACGATGAAGAGTACGCGCTCGCCCTCGGCCTCTTCGCCGCGCTCGCGATAGCGGTTGAGGATAGTGACAAAGGTGATGGCCACCGCGCCGCCGACCAAAAAGTTGTTCATCAGGTCGGGCAAGCGGAAAGCCGCCATGTAGGCATCCGTCTCTGGCCCCGCGCCAAAGTGCGAGGCAATGTATTTGCCGCGCACCAGGCCGATGAGCCCCGAGAGCAGCGACGACGAGGCGAGCAGAATCCCCGCCGTGAAGGCCGAGTGGGTGTGGGAGGGGCGCAACAAGCCCATCCCGCGCGCCCACCTGGACGGCGCGGGCGGAGTTTTTTTCGTTGGGAAACGTCCTGCCACTACTGTCGATTCTATAAGAGCCTGCTTGCTCCGCCCGCAAACAGCAAAAGGGAGAGCCCGCGGGCCCTCCCTTTTTTGCTTACAGCGATGGCGTCAAACTACTTTTTGGTGGGGGCGATGACGTCCTTGGCGGCCTTGGCCACGCGGAACTTGACCACGGTCTTCGCCTTGATCTTGATGGCTGCGCCGGTCTGGGGGTTACGGCCGATCCGGGCCTTGCGCTCCGCCTTCACGAGGCGGCCGATGCCGGGGATCACAAAGACGCCGTTCTTCTTGGTTTCCTTGATGGCGGTTTCCGCCAGCAGGTCCAGAAAGGTAGCGACTTGCTTGTTGGTAATTTCCAGCTTCTCCGCCAAAAGCCGGATAAGGGCAGTCTTGGTCAGTCCAGTAGCCATTGTGAGTTCTCCTTCTGGGCGTGCCCTTCGGGCAGCCGGTGTTCCTGGGTATCCGTCGCGGGGCGCGTACCGCATGAAGGCAGCAAGCCAACTATTGCGCAAAGCCCTGTGTTCATGCGGGTTCCAACAACCCCGTCGTTCGTTACAATGCGACTTTCCGATGGGCAAAGTCAAGGCGAAAACCGCGATTTCCACAAAAAACTGCTGATTTTGTAGATTTTTCTCTGGTTTCTTCCCGTTTTTGCCCTGTTTTGCCGGTTTTAGGGCATTTTTGGCGGTTGATGGAGCGGTATCTTGCCCTGGAGTCCCGTCTCTTGATCTGCTTGAAAAACAACCGCAAACGCCTCGGGCACCGCTCGCAAGCCATCCTGAGACATTTCACACCTGATCAGGTATACTTCGACCGGCTTCCAGAAGCCTTGTCGAGCTGAGCCCAAAGACAGACCTTCCCCTTTTTGATTTGGCGCGAAACGAATGCTTTGCGGCATACCGCTCATTCCGCAAAGAGCGCGGAAAAGTCGGGGCGCGGTGTTGCATTGGTTCCAGGCCGGATCGACAAGAGGCAGAAAGAACTCGGGAGCAACTCAACGGAGGGGCATTGTGCAGGCAGTACAACAACTCTTTGAGATATTAGCCAACCTGAGCCATCGAGAGCGAGACGAGTATCTTGACGCGCATCCTGAAATATCTGCTGATGCGGCAAGCATGGCAAAGCAGTTGCTGGCCGCCCAGGAAAGCTCTGCCAGCTTGCCGCCACTGGCTCGCCTCTATTCTGAAATCCCGCCAATCGCATCGACGGAACTGCACACGGGAGATTGGCTCGGTCCGTACCGGCTGGTTCGTCGTGTGGGCAGCGGCGGCGCGGGGGTGGTTTTCGAGGCGGTTCACGAAGAGGGCGAAATCTGTTTGCACGTGGCGGTGAAGGCGCTGCATCCTGAACTGGTCAGCGAAGAGTTTCTGTGGCTAATGCATCAAGAGGCGGCCAAACTGGCCAAGCTTCATCACCCCCACATCGCCCGTTTGCTGGATTGGAAGCTGGATCGTGGCGACGCCCCGTATTGCGTTTTGGAATACATTGAAGGCGAGTCGATTACGTCATGGTGCAGTCATCATGCGCCCTCGCGAACGGCACGCCTGCAACTGTTTTTGGAGATATGCTCGGCCGTATCCTTCGCGCACCGGAACATGATTGTGCATCTGGACCTAAAGCCGGAAAACATTCTGGTCAATACGGCTGGAGAGGTCAAACTGCTTGACTTTGGAATTGCGCGCACACTGGCGGCAGATTTAGCTTCAGCCGGTGTTCCCATGCGTACTTATACCGCTCGTTACGCCAGCCCGGAGCAGATTCACGGTAGACCTGTTTCGGCTTTGAGCGACATCTATTCACTGGGCATTCTGCTGCGCGAAATCATCCTCGATGCAGAAACAATCAAGGCGCAGGGCAAGGCCGGTAAAGCACTTCCTCATGAGATTGAAGCGATTTCCGCCCGCGCCTCAGCCTCCGATCCAGAGTTGCGCTACGCGACGGTTGAGAAGCTGGAGCAGGATTTACGCCGCTATCTAGCCGGATTTCCTGTTCGGGCCATGCGGCAAACAATGCTCTATCGGGCCAGCCGGTTCTGCCTGCGCAACCTAAAGAGTTTGGCGGTTACATTGATCATCGCGGTAGCGTTGGCCGCTAGCATTACAGCCTGGATGAATCATCTTCAGGAAGATCGGGAGCATCGGCGAGCCGAGCAATTGCGCAGCTCTGTTCATCAGCTTTCAAGTACATTGCTATTTCCTCTGGAAGATGAGATGAAAGACCTTCCCGGCGCCACTCCGGCGCGCATACTGGCGGTCAATACCGGGTTGCAGTTTTTGCAGAATCTATCCGGCCAGGAGAGCAAAGATCCAGGTCTGGTGGCGGAGATAGCCAATGCGTATATCAAGCTCGGAGACCTTCAGGGCAATCCGTCCGTAGCGAATCTGGGCGATTTCAACGGCGCCCGGGCCAGTTATGAAGCCGCGCGCCGGCTGGTGTCGAACCGCCGCGATGAGGAAGGCTGTTATGTGCGTGGCATCGCACTGATTCACGAGGCCGATCTGGCGGATGAGGAGGGCGATCATCGCGCCGCCACGGAGATGTACGAAGAGGCCATTGGGGGCTTTCGCGAACTGATGCGCGCCACGCACGGGGCAGTGCGCATGGAATCCGGCCTTGAAACTGCCTTGAGTGATCTGGCGGATGTGCAGTTGGCAAGTGGGATGAGCGATCAGGCTCGCGCCAACTATAACCAGGCTTTGGATCTGGCCCGTCAGATCGTGCGGCAGCTTCCGCGCGATTTGAACAGCCAGCGCACGCTGGCCCGCTGCCTGAGCCGGCAAGGCGATTTGGAGTGGAGTGCGGGCAATTGGCAATTGGCCTACACGGCCTATCGCGGCAGCCTCGATGTTGTTGATCGAATGTTGGGCCAGCAGCCCGATAACTACAGGGTTCGCCGCTCGTGGATAGCAAGGGCCAACGACCTTGCCGCCGCCGATGAGCATCTTGGCCGCGAGTCAGAAGCGCTTGATCTGTATCTGCGAGCCGAAGCGCTGGCCACCCGCAATGCCGTGATCGACCCTCAAGACACGGTGGCGATGCGCGACCAGCAAATTGGCTATTCCAATATGACGCGCGTATATCTTGGTTCCAATCATCTTGTGAAGGCAGAGAAGGCCTGCCGGCGAGGATTGGCGCTAGCCCAAACTTTGTTGAAGCTGAACGCGCAAGACGCCACGGCCCGCGACGATCTATCAGGCTCGGAAGAGCAAATGGCTGAATTGCAGGGGAAAAAACATCAATACGCGGCGGCAATCAGCAGCGAAGAAGATGCCCTGCGCATGCTGCGCGCCAATCTTCAGAACAGTGACTCGGCAGGAGGCGTGGCAGAAGTGATGGATGGGCTGGTGCGGCTGGCCAATTACAACCTTGATCTTGCGGCGGCCGATCCGGCCAGAGCAGAAGCATTCCGTCAGGCCGCCATCAAAAGCCTGACAGAGCTGCGCCGCCTGGAGCCGCGCCTTCGTCCCGGCTATGCCGAGGATAAAGAATGCGCCGCGAAGGTACGTGAGTTGGAAGCCCGCTTGCGGAGCCGCTAGAGTGAGCTGGCATGCGGGCGAACGGAGCCTTTTTGCAATCGATGCTTCAGTCAGGCCTGCGCAAAGCGCCAGTCCCGCTTCACGGTTTCTGGTGAAACGCTGAGCACCTCGGCGGTTTCGGCTTCGGTCATCCCCGCGAAGTAGCGCAGTTCCACCACTCGCTCTTGCCGTTCGCTTACGGCAGCAAGATCTTGCAAAGCCTCTTCAATGGTCAGCACATCGGCAGCCAGGCGATAGCGCTCATCACAGGCAGCATCTGGGCTCGACGCGGATGTGGAATCGGGAAGGCAGCGCTTGGCCGCGGCGCGTTTGCGCGCATGGTCGACCAGGATGTGCCGCATGGCGCGAGCCAGCGTGGCAATGATCTGCTTCTGGTCAAGATTCTGTGGCATCTCGCCGCCATAGACGCGCAGCACCGCCTCATGCACCAGCGCCGTCGGCTGCAAGGTGTGAAAGCTGCGCTCCATCTTCATAAGGTAAGCCGCCATGCGGCGCAAGTCATGGTAAAGCGAGAGGTCCAACTCGTAATCCGCATCGCTCATGATTCCTCCGCAAAGCCCTAGCCCGCATTGTAGATGCCAAAAATATGGAGTGAAACAATTTCTATATTTTATGCACTCTCGCAAGTAACTCAAATAAAAGCAGCAAATTCATGACCCATTTTTTGCGAGCCAATGCGCTTAGAGCGAAACCAGAGTAATCGTGCCTTCGAAAAGTGTCTCCGAGGTGGCTTTTTCTTGAGGAAAAAGCCACTTTGCCGCATTGCCCTTGGGTACAGCTACTCTGGTTTCGCTATAGTGGGCAGTTGCTGTTGAGTGACCTGCTCGATGGCACCTTCTCAAGCTGAAGCTGTAGCTTGACGCTGCGGCTTCTGTTACCGATGGCGGATTTCGAACCATCCGCAGTGAAACGCAGGTGAGGCGTAAATGAGCAATGAGATTCAGATTCAGCAGATCATGCAGCTCTTCGAGCGGTTGCTTCCTTTGAACCAAGCCCGGCGCAAGGACTATCTTGCCGGGCATTCAGAACTGCCTGTTCACGTGGTGGAGCAGACGAATTTTCTGTTGGAATCCGATGCGATCAAAGCCTCGCTCCCATCCCTGGGCGCCTTGGTGCGGAATCTGGCCAACAGCTCTCAGCGATGATCTGCCGGAGGTTGGCTGGATGGATGTGGAAAACCAGCGGCCCTCGCGCACACTTCGCCGCATCCTCCATCACCGACTGGATTTTTTGCCATAAGGATCGGGCCGCGGCGAGGATATTCGCTCCACGCCGCATCTTTTTGCGCAACACCTGCAACGCCACAAGGCATTCCGCAAATGCGACAATAGGACCAGAGCCCGGATTTGCGTTTTAGATTTGCCGGGCGTGGGGGAGTCACTTGGCCAAGTTGCGCGTACTTTCGACGCACCTCGTTTTGCCGCGGCGCTTGCATCCTGGAATGCTGGAGCTGGCAGAGCGGGCGGGTGCCCAGGCGGTCGAAATTTTTGCCGCGCGGCAGCACTTCGACTACACCAGCCGCGAGCATGTGGCTGAACTGGCCTCGTGGTTCCGCTCGAACCCTCTGCAAATCTGGTCGATGCACGCTCCGCTCTATCCCGACCGCGAGATGGGCCGGACGGGTACGCCGAGCGTGAACCTGCTGCATCCCGAGAAATCCCGCCGCATCGACTCGATGGACGAGATCAAGCGCGCGCTGGAGACCGCCGACTCGATTCCCTTCCGCAACCTGATTCTTCATCTTGGCGAAAAGCAGGATGAGTGGTCGCCGCACACGATGGAATATGCCCTGACCGCGCTGGAGCACTTGGGCGCCTTTGCGCACCCGCTGGGAGTGCGCCTGCTGGTTGAGAACCTGCCCTTCGAGACGGCCAGCCCCGCGCATCTGGTCAGCCTGCTCACCCTGGGCCACCAGGATCAGGTCGGCGTTTGCCTGGACCTGGGCCACGCCCACCTGACCGTGGGTGTGCGCGATGCCATAGAGACCTTTGGCCGCCGCATCGCCTCGGTGCATACCCACGACAATCACGGCATGAAGGACGAGCACCTGTGGCCCGGCGACGGCAATATCGATTGGGCGACCACCGTCCAGCAGCTCAACGCTCTGGCCGAGCCCCCCGCCATTGTGCTGGAGATCAACTACGCACTGGGCGATGCGCTGGCAACGCTGCCGACGCGCATCCAGCAGGCCTTCGAGCGGCTGGAGTGCTAAAGTCGTATCCTGGCGCTTCCCGCTCCACTGTTTGAATTTTGCAAGAGGCTCTTCTGTGTTGGATTCATCCAAAAACGGCAATTGAACCCCTTTGGATTGAGGCGCGGATGGTCGGGGAATCGCCCCGCTCTGTAACAAGGGCCCGACTTCAGTCGGGCCGCAAACGATACAAATCAAAGGTTGTGCTTTAGCCTCTGCGGCAATGTCCGCGTTGGGAGATTTGTGCTTTCCCACCCATCGCAAAGAACGCGATGGATGGGGCACGGAGTTGTTGTTTGTACGCTGGATCAAAAAGAAGATTTATTTTACTGTGGCGGCCTTGACCCAGTTGTCTACCAGCACAGCTCCATCGACCGAGCCCAACCCGGTGGCCAGGTTATAGACCGTTCCGGCGGCGCTGAAGCCGGCAACTCCCGGAACGCTGTTGTTGCCCGTGGGCGTGGCGTGGAAGGATTCGCCCGCATAACGGGCCAGCTTATAAAGCTGGGGATTGGCGTTGCCCAGCTTTTTCCCCTTGCGCGCCTCGACCAGCAGCGCCATCACCGCGGCAAAGGAAGGTGAGGCCGCGGAAGTGCCCGCTACCACATAGACCACACCGTCTTCGACCATCACGCTGCCGTCATGCGCGGCGGCGGTCATGGCCACGTCGGGAACCGCCCTCATGCCGCTGGCTCCGCTGACGCCCTGCTGCCAAGTGGGCTGGGCGTAGACGGCGCTGAGGCCGCCGCCGGTGGCCCAAAGCTCGGCGCCACCGTTGGCGGCGCTCTCGTTCCACACCTTCTCGGGGATGTAGCCAAGCGCCGAGCCCTGGCTGGGAGAGCCGCTTGCCGACCAGTATTTGGCCGTTTTGCTGCCCTCGTTGAACTCGGTGCCGCCGACACAAGTGGCGTAGGGCGAGCTGCACATTCCGTTCACGCCGGCCTGGGAGGAATGCTGGGCGGTGGCCGGAGTGCAGCCGGCCGCGCCGGAGTCGCCCGCGGCCACCAAAACGCTGATGCCCTGGCTGGCCGCCTGCTGCCACAGGCGGTTATAGAAGGCCAGTTCGGTCGTGCCCATCTGCTGCTCGCAACTGCCATAGCTCACGCTCATCACGGGCGCTGTGGCGTGGTTGACCAGATAGGCGCTGGCCAGGTCAATGCCATCCGTGGTCGCCGTGGAGGCCGCAACCACCAGCTTGACGGTGGCCAGCGGCGCCACCGCGCCCGACCACTCGGCGTCGAGCGTCGCCTCGTCCTGGTCGCCCGGCACAAGCCCCGGGTTCGCCCCGTCGAGAATGACCTGGGGATTGCGAGCCTTCAACCCGGCCGTTTTGCGAAAGGCGGTCACGTCGCCCTGCTTGATGTTGCTGCGCCCGGCAATGCCAATCGAGACGCCGGTTCCGCTGAGGCCTTCGCCATAAAGCGATTTGAGACCATAAATGGTTGCGTAATCCGCTGGATACAGATCATGCACCTGGCTCTTGGCGGCCTCGGGAGCAGCCACGAGCGGCCGACGCTCCGTGATGGCCGGTGTGCGTCTGAAGTCGTGGAGCGAAACGACGCCGCTGACCACGCCAGCCAGCGCGCGGGGAATCTGCGGGTCTTGAGCGTTGGCCAAATGTGCCACCCCGTCAACCTGGTAGCGATGAAGACTCGTGTGAAAGGCCTCCTCGACCTGCGCCGCCGTTCCCGAGAACAGGATCAATTGATTGCCGGCGGGAAGCTCGTCGATGGTGAAGCCGTGCGCTTCAAGCCACTGCACAATCCGCGCCCGGTCCGCGGCGCTGACCCCAAAGCGCGCCCCAAAGTCGGCCGGCGTGAGCCACTGCTGATAGAGCGCCGAGTGGGAATCGGAATCGTGCTGGGCCGTGAGCAGCGCGTCCAGCGCGCGCTGCTGCGCCGCCGAGGGAGCCAGCAGAAGCACCATCCGCGCCAGCCGCGTCTCGGGCTCCGCCTGCCCCTGGTCAAACTCGGGCCGCGCCAGTGGGTGCACATTGCCCACCAAGGTCACCACGCGCGCTTCGTCGATAGGCTGCGTCACGCGGTCAGCCACGGCCTGCGCCAGCAGACAGGCGGGCGCGGCCATCAGCGCCCAGGCTCCAAACAGGAACCAATTCAAATGGATGGGGCGCGAAGCTGTATTTTTTCTGAGCCGGATCAATCAAAACTCCTGCCGCCAGGAAGGCTCTGGTGCGATGCCGAGTGCGTCAAAAATGGACGGGGGCAGAGCTTCCCTGGCGATTTCTAATCTATTTCCAATCTAGGGGCGAAATTCTAAAAACTTTAGCGATTATTTTGATTTTCTTCATTCTTTGTCACACAAAAGTAATGTCTATGTTGCGAAACGATACAGTGCGCGCTCGTGGGCCTTAAAAAATATCTAACCCAGAGTGCCAGTCAGGAACATATAATCAGCGTCAAGTAAAAAATGCCTTGATTCAAACGTTTGTTGTTGATCCGGCTCAGCAGAAATACAACACCGTGCCCCATTCATTTCGCGCTTTTTGCGGAATGAGTGGGAGGCCACAAAGCATTCGTTTCATGCCGGGCCAGTAAGAGCCGGAGCAATCAAAAGGAATTCCATGCCAGCACTTCGTCACGCGGTCTGTACTCTTGCTCTTTTCGCTTCTGCTCTTGGCGGAGCGGCTGCGGCTGCTGCGCCTTCTGAGCCCATCGTGGCCGGGTACGTCTTTGCCCACGAAAAGCCTCTGCCGCCCAACACGGTCGATGCGCAAAGCCTGACCCGCATCTTCTATGCCTTTGCCAATATCGCCGACGGCCGCATGGTGTTGGGCGCGCCCACCGACGCCGGCAACTTTGCCCAGCTTACCGCCTTGCGCCAGCAGAATCCCTCGCTGACCGTGCTGGTGTCGGTGGGTGGGTGGCTATGGTCAACCAATTTCTCTGATGTTGCGCTGACCCGCGAAAGCCGCAAGGTTTTCATCCAGAGCGTCAACGAGTTCCTCGCCCGCTATGATCTGGACGGGCTCGACATTGACTGGGAGTATCCGGGCATGGAGGGCGCGGGACATCCCTTCCGCGCCGAAGACAAGCAGAACTTCACTTTTCTGGTGAAGGAACTGCGCAAGAGCTTCAACCGGCAGGAAAAGATCAGGCACAAAAAGCTCTATCTCTCCTTTGCCGCCGGTGCGGGAGAGGAGTTGCTGGCCCACACCGAAATGAAGCAGGTGCAAAAGTATCTGGACACCGTAAACCTGATGGCCTACGACTATGTTGAACCCGGCCCCGGCGGGCTGACCGGCCACCACGCGCCGCTTTTTCTGAATCCCGCCGACCCCAGCCACAATTCGATCGACGCTTCGGTGCGGGCCATTGAGCGGGCGGGCGTTCCGGCCAAAAAGCTGCTGCTGGGCGCGCCGTTTTATGGCCACGTGTGGGGCGAGGTTCCAGACACAAATCACGGCCTCTACCAGCCTGGCAAGGAACTGCCCAAGGATTATCCGCCGTTCAGCATGATTCCCAGCGTCATGGTGACGCAGGGCTTTGTGCGCTACTGGGATGCGGCCGCCTCGGCGCCCTATCTTTATAACGCGGAGAAGCATCTTTTCTTTTCCTATGACGACACGGAATCGATAACCGCCAAGTGCCGCTACATCACTGAACACAAGCTGGCGGGAATCATGTTTTGGGAGTATTCGAGCGATCCCACGGGAACGCTGCTGAAGGCCATCAACCAATCGCTGCGCCCCACCTCGGCGGCGGGAAAGATCGTTCCATGAGCATCGCCGACCGCACTGCTACCATCCCCTCAGAATCCGCCGTCGCCGCGCCGCGCGTGGTCTCCATCGACATTTTTCGCGGCTTGACCATGGCCGTGATGATCTTTGTCAACGCCCTGGCTGGCGTGGATGGCCTTCCCTGGTGGACGTATCACGCGCACGAAGACGTCAATGCCATGACGTATGTCGATATGGTTTTTTCTTTCTTCCTTTTCATTGTCGGCATGTCGTTGCCTCTCTCGATTGCGCGGAGGCTCAAGAGCAATCCATCGCTGCCCGCGCTGGGTCTGCACGTTGTGTTGCGCTCGCTGGGCTTGGTGGTGCTGGGACTGATTCTGGCCAACGTGGAGTATGCCGACCGGGCGCGGATGCCGATGAGTGGGTACGTGTGGGGGTTGCTGGCGCTGCTGTCTGCCGCGCTCTACCTGAACGTTTATCCCAAGTGGCAGCGCTTCGGCGCGTACTCGACGGTGCTTCGCTACGCGGGGCTGATCGGCCTCGCCGTGCTATGGGCGATCTTTCGCAGAACGACGCCCAGCGGCCACGAGGCATGGATCGATTTTTCTTATCCCGAGATTCTGGGGCTGATCGGGCTGACTTATCTGGCCGCGGCTTTTCTGTTTATTCTGACGCGCCGCTGGCGTTGGGCGCCGGCCGGGTGGCTGGTGCTGCTGACGGCCTTGAGCGCGTTTTCAACGGCACGAGTTATCACCTGGTTTGACCACGTAAATCTTTACCAATGGCCCTTCGGCGATGGGTCATTGGTCAGCATTGTCATGGCGGGCGTAGTTACCTCGGCCATCTATCTGGGGGCTGGCGCGAAGTTATCGGTGCGGCGCGCCACCACGCTTGCCGTGAGCTTTGCCGCGATTGCGCTGGCGGCGGGAACAGTGCTGATTCCGCTGGGCATCTCGAAGAATCGCGCCACTCCAACCTGGTGCCTTTATAGCATTGGCGCGGCGGTTTTGGCCTTTACGCTGCTCTACTGGATCTGCGATGTGAAGAAGCGCACCCGCTGGGCATTTTTTGTTCATTCGGCCGGCGCGAACACATTGACGACTTATCTTCTGCCCGACTTTTGGTATTACCTGATGGGCGCGGCGGGGCTTACTTTTTATGACACGCGTTTCAATCATGGGCCAGCCGGCGTGATCAAAACATTTGCCTTCACGTTCTTTATTCTTGGCATTTCGTGGCTGGTCACCAAAGCCAGGGTGCGCCTGCAATTCTGAAGCAGGCGAACGACAGTTGCCGGCGCTTATGTCAGTTTGGGAAAAAACTATCGATCTTTGACAGCCTCTTGTTCTATCTGTTTTGGTTCAGCTTTTCAAAACTGGGAAAGCAGGCGGATTGTAATTCCCCCTCACTTGGGGAATCGCGAAGTCATTCTATCTCTTCTTGACCGCGCTGTCAGCGGCGGCGTATTGTTGCGACGTGAAAAACCCACGCAGCAGCGGCATCTTATTGCATTGCACTTCTTTGCCCGGTCGCTTTGGCATTGGCGACCTGGGGCCGTGCGCCCATGAGTTTGCGGAGTTTCTTTCTGCCGCGGGGCAAAAATTGTGGCAGGTTCTGCCTCTCAATCCAACAGGTTACGGCGATTCGCCCTACCAGTGTTTTTCCGCGTTTGCCGGCAATCCCCTGTTGCTGAGCCTGGAGCGGCTGTGCGAGCAGGGTCTGCTGGAGACCGCGGAGCTGGCTGACCCTCCATGCTTTCCTCAGGACTCGGTTGACTTTAACGCGGTGATTCAGTTCAAGATGCCCGCGCTGCGCCGCGCGGCTTTGGCGTTTTTTGCCGATGCCTCGCGTCCTGATCGCGCCGAGTTCGAGGCTTTTTGCGCCAACGAAGGCGAATGGCTCAATGACTTTGCGCTCTTCATGGCGCTGAAAGAGGAGCACCAGGGGACGGCCTGGACCAGTTGGGAGGCGAAGATTCGCCAGCGAGATCCCGAAGCCGTCAAAAAGTGGAGTGAGCAGCTAGCGCCCCAGTTGCGGATCATCAAGTTTTGGCAATTTGAATTTTTCCGTCAATGGAAGCAGCTCAAGAGCGATTGCAACGAACGCTCGATCCGCCTGATGGGCGATATTCCCATCTATGTGGCGCACGACAGCGCCGACGTTTGGGCGCACCCCGAGCTTTTCTATCTGAATGGGCAGGGCAATCCGACGGTAGTTTCAGGCGTTCCGCCGGATTACTTCAGCGCCACGGGGCAGCTTTGGGGCAATCCCATCTATCGCTGGGAGGCGCTGGAAGCCAGCGGCTACGCCTGGTGGAAGCAGCGCTTTCGCACGGCCCTCACCCTTTTTGACCTGGTGCGGCTCGATCACTTCCGCGGCTTTGAAGCCTTCTGGGCGGTTCCCGCCAGCGAAAGGACCGCCATCAACGGCCGTTGGGTGAAGGCCCCCGGCGACAGCCTGCTGACGACGCTGCAAGCTGAATTTGGCGAACTGCCGATCGTGGCCGAGAACCTGGGCGTAATCACCCCGGCGGTAGAAAATCTGCGCAAGAAGTTTGGCCTGCCGGGGATGAGCATTTTGCAATTTGCCTTTGGCACGGATGCGCAGGGGCCCAGCTTCCGGCCGCACAATTATCAGCGCGACCTGGTCGCTTACACGGGCAGCCACGACAACGACACCGCAGTCGGCTGGTGGAGCAGCACGGGCGCTGGCGGCAGTACGCGCACAGCGGAGGAGATTCGCCAGGAGCGCGCGCTGGCGCACGCCTATCTCGGCTTCGAGGGTGAGGCGGAGATCAACTGGGTGATGATTCGCGCGGTCGAGGCCTCAGTGGCCGGCATGGTCATTCTTCCGCTGCAGGATGTGCTGGGATTGGGCAACGAGGCGCGCATGAATCTGCCCGGCACCATGAGCGGAAACTGGAAGTGGCGCTATCGCCCGGGCGCCTTGAACAGCGAGCTGAGCGCAAGGCTGCGCACCCTGGTCGAGTTATATGGGCGCGATGGCGATGCCGCAACCAGCGAGGGCTATTGAAGCGGGCCTCGAATCGTATCGGCCTCTCGGATGAAGCAGACATAACATTCACGTTTCAGGCAAGACAGAAGAGTTATCCCCTTGAACAAGCCACCGCGCTCGTTTTGGCAGATAGGTAACTTGAGCTTCGGATTCTTTGGAATTCAGTTTGGATGGGGATTGCAGATGGCCAACATGAGCGCCATCTACGAATACCTGGGAGCGCGCCGATCAGATTCCGATTCTGTGGCTGGCCGCGCCGCTGACGGGCCTGTTGGTGCAAACCGTTGAAGATTCCGACGATCCGTTTCATCAGGAGGAGCCGGCGAGCATCCTGCTTTAGCCGAGGATCGAAAATATTGTCCCTTTCTCGTAAAAGTCTGTAAAAAATATGCAAATCTCTTGACACCACACGGGGAGAGACCTATATTCCGTGTCACCACAGTCGAGGGCATCGAATGTGCGTTCTACGGCGAGGGAAAGGGAGGATCATGCACAAGCGAAGGATGGGATTGGCGTTCTGCTTGGCGGCGTTTGCGGTGGGCGCAGTTGCGCAATCTGGAACGACGATGACAAACAGCAACAACGGAACAACCGGTACGATCCCGGAGTATACAGGGAGTGCGACCCTGGGCAACTCGGCAATCATCCAGTCCGGCGGTAACATTGGCATCGGGACGACTGCGCCGGTGGCGCCCTTGCATGTAAACGGTACGGGGTCGGCTGACACGACCACTCCCGCGATTCACGTAAACGCAAAAAGCACCAGCTATAGCATTGATTTTGGCGCAATCGCTTATGACGGAGGATATATCCAGGGCAGTCAAGGGATTGGCACTTCCGCAAATTTATTGTTGAATCCATTAGCCGGCAATGTTGGCATCGGTGTCTTGAGCCCCACGGCAATCTTTCAGGTGGTCGAGTCCACTACTGGTCCTGGTACGGTATCGGTAAACGGCGCCAGGTTACAGGCGCGCATACTCAGTTTACCAATACATTCAGTCTTGGAGACTCGATCACGGTCATTACTTCGAGCGGTACGGAAACCCAAGTGATCGCGTCGATCACGTCGAACACCGTGTTGGTTACGACAGCGGCGTTTACAGGAACTGCTCCAGCCGGAACATCCTATAGTCTCGCCGGTGGAACGCGCTTCTCCGTGCGCGGAAACGGTAGCGTTGGCATCGGCACAGCATCCCCGGCGTATAAACTCGATGTGGCCGGAACGATTCGCTCTTCCACGGGAGGATTTATCTTTCCCGACGGCACCTCGCAGACTACGGCCTTCATTCCCGCCCTTTGCGGTGCGGACTATGCAGAGTCGGTAGGGGTGAGCGGGGAGCGGACAAATTACGAGCCGGGCGATCTGCTGGTCATTGACCCCAGTGCTCCGGGCAAATTCCTCAAATCCAATCAGACGTATTCGCCGCTGGTGGCGGGCATCTATTCGACCAAGCCGGGCTTTGTCGGCAGGCTGACGCCAGCCGACGCCAAGAGCCGCGCAAGCGAAGTTTCCATGGCCATGGTGGGCCGGGTTCCGGCCAAGGTGAGCGCGGAGAACGGACCGATCAAAGTGGGCGATCTGCTGGTGTCTTCTTCTACCCTTGGCTATGCCATGAAGGGCACGGACCGCGGCCAGATGCTCGGCGCGGTGATCGGCAAAGCGCTTGGCTCGCTGGATTCCGGCGCCGGCGTCATTGAAGTGCTGGTCGCCTTGCAGTAGTGGCGCAGTGGCTTATGCGACGGAATTGCCTGTTGCGAGAACAGCGACGTCCTGCCGTCCATCGGCGGCGGTCTCAAACTAACCTATAGCCGCGATTTGCAATGGAGGGATTAAATGAAGACTTCAATTTTGCAGTTTTCGCTTGCTTTGCTTGCCGCCTTTGGCCTGGCAAGCACCCTTTCAACATTTGCCTATGGGCAGAACACCCCAAATGGGTACCGAACAGGTGATAAGCAAACCAGTACCGGCTCATCAGTTGAGGGGACAACAGCTGTTAGTTGCCCACATGAGCCATGTACCTCGGCTTTAAGTGGGAGAAAATCGTCAGATGCTCCTCATGATTCGAAGAAATTCACGCCAGCACAATTGGAGGTGATGCGATATGGGCAGGTATTCTCAGAAATCGCAGCACAAGAGCGGATGGCTCAATCCGAAGAGGATGCTGGCAACATTAAGGCCGCAGCATCTTGGCACGGATACTTCGCTGCAGAATCCGGATTGACACAAGAAGAAGCAGCAATTGTCAAAAAAATTGGGGATGAGTACGGCCAGAAGGCGATGGCTTTACAAGCAAAACGTATCCAGGTGATTTTAGCAGCTCGGCACGCTAATCCCGGCGTTCGTATGTCGCGTTTCAACTCTCTTGAGATTGCTGCCGTTGAAGAGGAAATCGATAATCTGCTTCCTAATACAAAGGCAGAATTGATCCTTGCTCTTGGCTCAAAGTCGTTCACCAGATTTGAGAGTTACTCGCTTCATCGACTCGACAATGCGAGGATATTATCCCCTTTAAAAGTACCATTGGAAACAGAAAAACAAAGGCAGGCTAAAGAAGCGGTAGGTGCCAAGTGATGAAAAAGTTTTTACTCAGCCTATTTGTGGTATTTGTATTGTTTTTTGGGGCCGAAACTGCACATGCCCAAGCAGACGCTGAAGGCTTAGCATGGGAAATGGAAACCCTACATAATGGTACATTAAGCATCGAATATGAGTGCACGGCCTATGGCGATTTTGATGCAGGAGACGGCACTACGGATTATCAAGGCGTAAGTATTGGTGACTCTTCTGAAAAAGGATGTATGCTCCTTGACCCGAACGGAGCTTCCACCTATTTTCAAGACAGCAGTGTTTTCACCGGTTGGGCTCTATATCCACCAACGTTGTACGAGCAAGTGACGGTATCCGGGAACTGGGGCTACTATGCAAGTTTCTGGATATGGTTCTGGCCTTGCGACTCAGACTCTGAAAACTGCGTTGGCTCGGATGGCGACACCTATGCATATGAGGATCCATGGGGATTTATTGCTTATGCTGGCTATCCTGCAAACTGCCCTCTAAATAATGCAAATACTAGCCAGGACTTTGACTACTGCTCTGGCCAATATGACAGTAACAGCTATCTCACCAACGACAACGGGCTGGCCTACGCCTATGCTGGCAATTCCTGGGGAAATGCCGGCAGTTTCTACGTCGATGCTCTTGCCATTGGTATTTCGCCTTCCTCGTACACGCTTTATGGCGGAGACAGTGTCACGTTTACGGCGGAAGTCAGCAATACGGGGGGCTACCTGCCAATCTATTCATGGACACTCAACCAACCAAATGGCCAGCATGAAGTAGGGTCCGGTTCCACTTTTACCTATACAGCGCCTTCCGAGATCACATCCGCGGGAACGGCTACGCTCAAGGGATGCGTAACCAATCTGACGGCCGATCCGGTATGCCAGACAGTCTCGATTGATTTAATCGCGGAGACAATTGATGTGTCTACGCCGAGTCCCAACGTCCTTCTAGCAGACGGCACGTCCACTGCTTCCATTCAGGCGAATGTCAGCGGCGCAAGCGAGGATGCCGCCGTAAACTGGACAGGAACTTATGACACGACCATGCCGTCCGGCCTCAGTTCTACCTATACGGCGCCTCTTTCGTCTGCCGTAACTTGGGGAAGCGCAAATACTGTGCCTGTCAACATAACCGCAACGATTCAAGGAAGCAGTCCGAATGTAAGCGACGCAACGTCTCTGACCCTTGTGCAGCCGGTCAGCATCAAGAGCGTTTCTCCGGCGTCGTGGACGGCGGGGACAGGGTTCACGGCCACTATCACGGGAACCGGATTCAGCGCGAATTCCTCGGTGGTTATCAGCAGCCCAAGCTGGCCGCTTATGAACAGCACCTGCGCCACGCCAACCAGTATAACCACGATCACATGCGCCGTGGCTATCCCTGCCAACTTAGCCAACGTAACGGCCTCGCAACCGGCGACGATCACGGTAAGCACGACGACCAGCGGGATAACCAGCACAGCCACTTCAAATCCGATCAGCATTGCGCCGGTTGTCTATACCTATGCCATCACACTCACCTCGACCTCCTCGTCACTGACCTATGGGTATACATCGACAATCACTCCCATCATTACATGCAAGACGAGCAACGGAGCGGCCTGCGCCAGCGGTGTTCTCAACCCGCAGGAGGCCAACTTCTCAATCATCAGCGGACTTGGCTCTCTTACGAATTTGAGCAACGCAACATCGACAACCTACACAGACGCAGCGCTGATCGGCTACCCGTCTTTGAACGCCACGGTACAGGGGTGCGCTTCGATGGCAACCAATGTCTGCGCCTCGACGAATATCAGCGACGCGGCGACGACGCTAACGCTGAACCCCGCGACCTTGGCCAGCCCGCTGACAGGCGGGATGAATCAGGCCTTTAGTGCATCCGTTCAGAATGCGGGCAAGGCAACTGGGCTTACCTGGACATTGACGGCTTCACCCACCAGCGCCGCGTCGGGGACACTGACCTCGGCCACCACAACTATCACGGGACCGCCAACCTCTGGCACCAGCGCCAACACCTACACGGCCCCAAGCACCATCACAACGCCCACCACTGTCACGCTGAATGCCTGCATGAGCGCGAATACGAGCATCTGCGCCGTCCCGGTCGCTATCACTCTCAACCCGCTTCCGACATTCAGCGTTACGGCAACGAACAACAATCCGTCTCAGACGGCCTTGTCTCTGGGCCATACGATGAGTTACACCGTCATGGTAGCCGCTCTGTATGGGTTTAGCGGGACAGTGACGCTGTCTCAGCCAAGCGGACTACCGGCTGGAGTGACAGCAAGTTGGTCAAGCAACACCATTTCTGCCTCTGGCAGCGCAACGCTGACGCTCACTTCGGCATACAGCGCGTCCACTTACATCGGAAATTCCACCATCACCATTACCGGAACGAGTGGCAGCCTGGTGAACTCCGCGCCGAGTTTTGCACTTACCACCCAGGAGTTGCAGTATCCTTGCAGTACTCAATAAGTTTGTTTTCACCCGATCCATCGCTGGAAAAGTCAAATCCTTTTACTGTTCCGGCGATATTTTCTTGTCTTCGAAAAACGCCTCCACATCCGTAATGGTCTGCGTGACGCGATAGGGCGGCAAGCTGGCCAGGAAGGTTTGGCCGTAGCGCTGGCGCTTGATGCGGGGGTCGAGGAGAACCAGGACGCCGCGATCTTCGAGCGAGCGGATGAGGCGGCCAAAGCCTTGTTTGAGGGTGAGCACGGCCGAGGGAACCTGATAGTCGAAGAAGGGTTTGCCGCCATTCTCTTCAATCGCCTTCATGCGCGCGGCGACCACTGGATCGCTGGGCACGGCGAAAGGCAGCCGATCAATGATCACGCAACTGAGCGACTCGCCCTGCACGTCCACTCCCTGCCAAAAACTCGAGGTGCCAAAGAGAACGGCATTCGGTGTGGTGCGGAATTTCTCTAAAAGGGCTTTGCGGGGTGCGGTGCCGTGCAGCAGAATGGGAAAATCCAGCACCGGCAGCAGGCGCTCGTAAAGGTCGCGCATCTGCGCGTAGCTGGTAAAGAGACAAAAGGCGCGGCCGTGGGTGATTTCGAGCACACGGCGGATGCAGCGCGCAGCGGCTTCGGGGAAATCCGGGTCGCGGGGATCGGGCATTTCGGGCGGCAGATAGAGCAGCGCCTGCTTTTCGTATTTGAAGTGCGATGGCACGACCAGTTCACGAGCTTCGGCTAGGCCCAGCCGCTTGCGCATGTGCTCGAATCCGCCCTGCACGGTGAGCGTGGCCGAGGTGAGCACGACGGTGGGAATCTGCTCGAAGACCAGTTCAGACAACAGCTCGGAGACATCGATCGGCGTGGCCTGCAGGAAAGTGGATCTGGACTGAGAGTGAGCACCGCGGAGGCCAGACCTTTCCGTTCCGCCTGAAAAAATTCGCCGCTCCATCCAAAAAACCATGTTGTTGGCGCTGGATTCGAGCAGGAATTCCAGCTCGCTGCGCAGGCGGGCGACGCGCTTCTTCAGCCCTGGCGCTTCATCGACACCCTTCATGTCGCCCATTTCGGCTTCCATGCGCTGCAGGGTGGCGCGCACCGACATATAGAGGTCGCCCGAGGTTTCCAGAAACTCTTCGCGGTCGGTGAAGGGCTGGCGGCCATCGCCGCTCATGGGCAGCCCGGCAAAGAACATGCGGGCGCGATCACGAAGCTGCTGGGTAATGGCGGGCAGCTTGTCGCCGCCCTGCTTGCCGCGTAGCAAGGCGTCAGTGTCGCGAGCCAGCTCCTCAAAGCGAATGTTGCTGACCGAGAGACCAAAGTAGCTGGAGGCCACATCTTCCAGTTCGTGGGCCTCGTCGAAGATCACCGCGCCAGCCTCGGGCAGGATGCCGGCGTCGGGCGCTCCGGCGGCCTCGCGCCGGACGGCCATATCGGCAAAAAACAGATGATGATTGACGATGATGATGTCGGATTCGAGCGCCTTGCGCCGCATCTCGGTGATAAAGCAGCGCCCGTAGTCAGGACAAGTGGACCCCAGGCAGGCTTCGGTGCGGGCGTCGAGCTTTTGCCACAGAGCGCTGGACTCGGGCAAGCCGTCGATCTCCGAGCGGTCGCCGCTTTCGGTGGTTTGCTCCCACTCGGCAATCTGGCGATACTGGTCGATCTCTTCCAGGCCGCTCAGAATCGGCTGGCGGCGCAGAGCCTCCAGCTTGTAGCGGCAAAGATAGTTGGCGCGGCCCTTCATGTAACAGACGTGCAGGTCGCCGAGCAGGGTTTCCAGAAAGGGAATGTCGCGAAAGAAGAGCTGGTCTTGCAGCGCCTTGGTGCCGGTGGAGATGATGACGCGCTTGCCAGTGCGCAGGGCAGGCAGCAGATAGGCCAGGGTTTTGCCGGTGCCGGTGCCGGCCTCGACGATCAAATGGCGGCGCTCCGCGAGAGCCCGCTCGACGGCCTTGGCCATCTCGAGCTGGCCAGGGCGATATTCATAGGGCAGCGGCGAGCGCGCCAAAATGCCGCCGGGCGCGAAGAACTCGTGCAGCGTGGGCAGGGCGCGGGTTGGGGTGTCGGTGGCGGCCATCTTGCTCTACTCATCATAGTGATCCGCCCCTCAATGTTGATCCAGCCCTTGAAAGAGTCGTGCGATCCCACCACCTGCGGCGGGGCTAATGGCCTTCGGCTTGCCCAGCCAACGGCTTTGCGATCCCACCCACTTGTCAAGATTCAAGAACAGGATCAATCATGATGCCGCCAGAACTGTCGAGCCCGCGCACTTGTCAAAAGTCGGAGTTTTTGCCGCTGGCGGCGGCGCGATATTCGTCGCCGGTCAACACCGAGCCAGAGCGCGAGTCGAGCCAGTGGCCGATCATCAAGGTTTCTTCGGGGGTGGTTCCGTCCAGCCCGACGGCGCTACGCAGCAGTTTTTTGCGAACCTCGGCGGCGCGTTCGGCAGCGGCAATTTCTCTTCCATTTTTGTTGTGAAGCTAAGTGTTTCGCTTGAAGAATCGTAGTCACATTGCGAGGTCGAACTCCCGGCAAATGCGGAACTCCTTCGTCCAGTTTTGGCGCTCCTAATTCTTCCCACAGCCGACGCAAGATTCGCCGCAACGCGCCCAGGTTTGTTACCGCCGGCACATGGGGCTTGTCTCGTCTCAACAATTCCGACGCTTCTGTGATGCTTGACGCCCTTAGTTTTTTCGGGCTTTTGAAACCTCCCGCAATCATGAGAGCTTTGCAGGCCGCTTTCCAAAGCCAATCCCGCCATCTTCGTTTTTGGGCGCGCCAGTTCTTTTGGCTCGGCTTCATGTTGCAGCGCCGCGCGTTTAGACGTGAACGACAACCGCAATCGCTTGCCTGATCGGTCCCGCCAATCAGCGTAATATTTGCCGTTTTTTCGAACATTGTTTTTCAGTTTGGCATAACGCCAGTGTCCAACCATTTTCCGTTGGACACCAAGCCGTGTGAGATTTCCCCGCGATTGGCGCGGGGTTCGGCTCACTTGGACACTAACTCGCCTGCTCTGATAAAGTGACGCACAAAGGTTCATCAATGATCAAGCTACTTTTTGGCACTTTTCCGAGAGTTCGGACAGTGGGGTTTTTCTACGCTGCTTTGACGCTGGCCGCGGCAGCGCAACAAACCGCACCCTCCACGCCCGCTTCTGAAACGCCGCAGGCGGCCACGCAGGCGCAGCCAGAGGAAAAGTTGGTTCCACCGCAGGTGGTTACGGAAGAGGGGCTGAAGCAGTTGCTGGTAGGCAAGGCGCTTTATTTGCGCGGGGGCTACCTGGACAGCGCGCTCAGCTTTAACGAGCATGGTCGACTGAGCGGCCATTCGGCGCAGGGATCGTACACGCTGAGCGTGATCGAGATCAACCGGGTGCGACTGACCAAGCACAGGGTAGAGCTGGAAGGAGCGCGCTATGGGCTTCACTTTGTAGGTCAGTTGGCGTATGAAGATCCGGCCAAGGCCGTGGACCGGGTACGGATCACGCCGAAGAAGAAGGTAGTGAAGATCACCATCGACCGTGAGGTGGTGGTGAAGCCGAAGAAAAGCAAACTGGAGAAGAAGCTGGCAGCCGCGGCGGTTCAAATAGCCCCACCGTTGCCGGCCGAGAAGAGCGAGGCCGACCAAAGAACAGCTCCAGATGCGCCGCAAGCGCAGTTGGCCTCACCACAGGGGGCACCGCAGGGGGAAGAAAAAAACGCGGAGGAGCAGTTGAAGGATTCGATTGCGGCGACGCCCGAGGCGGAGCGGCCGGCGGACGCGGCCAGCGTGACGACGACGACCTCGCCCGAGCACGCGGCGCGGGTTCTGACCGAGGCGCTCGACCAGATATTCGCCGCGGGGCTGGATGAGCGGATGATGGCGGCGATGCCGGATTTCTGGAAGCTGTATTACCAGGCGGTTGAGGCCAAGAGCGACTACCGGCCGCAAGATCCGGCGATCTTGCGGCAGAACATGGTAGACAAGAAGGCACGTTTGCTGAGCACCTTTGAGCCGGACTCCAATGAATACGCACAGGCCAACGGAGTGGCGGGGATGGCGCTTTATCACACGGTGATTGGGCC